>Ga0209562_1000045_pt1 | contig 66897 bp, 62 predicted proteins | sample WorMetvacBELIZE2_FD_187399 | JGI IMG/M metagenome (GOLD analysis project Ga0209562, IMG submission 187399) | Marine gutless worms symbiont microbial communities from Max Planck institute for Marine Microbiology, Germany - Olavius vacuus BELIZE.2... | ecosystem: Host-associated > Annelida >... | reverse complement strand
TATCCGTTATGAAACGCGCCTGTAAGCAATTGATTTACAGGGATAATAGATAACGAAGATAAGTATTGATGTCAGATAAGAAGCTTCTAGAAGAGATTAAAAAGCGACGTACGTTCGCAATCATATCTCACCCTGATGCCGCCCAGCCTTTCAACGCTTAAAACCACCTTTCATTGCACACCAAAATCACATCTCTACGTACTGAATTTAAAGGCTTTTTGTCTTTTTCTCGTTTCTTTGCTTTTCAATGATGTTCAAGCGTAACCTCGGAAAGTGTGTACAAACTTGAGTACAAATTCCGTTTTAGAGGCCTTTGGCGAAAATTTCATGACACAAATCTGGCTGTAGGCCTTGTGGTTACTGGGTTTGATGAAGAAAGTACCTCTTGCTTTTGGTACTTTGGTTTCGATATTACAAAAGCGGAACAAATGCGATCATCTCTAGTTTTTTGTTTATAAGCTTATGAATTTAAAGGGTTCGTCATTGTGGTTTTTGGTGTGTCATCGTTGCGAGTGTACAAACAGTGTGTACAAATTTTTCTCGTTAGGCGTGTTGATTGCTATTCATGACACAAACCGCCTTGTAGCCCTTGTTATTCATAGGTTTGAGCTGAAAAGTACCTAATAGCAACATTTGTGTTTTGATAAGGCTGATCTTCTGAACAAATCATGCATCTTTCTGACCATCAACAAGTGATGAATCAGGCGATGATAGCTTTACATTGATTTTCAGGAGAATGCAGATGACAGCAGTAGCGCACCAGGTAACCCCTTTTCTAACGTCTTACGAAGTGATGGCTCGTTACCACATTAGCTATACGACGCTCTGGCGAAGAATAAAAGATGGCAGCTTGCCGCAACCTCGTATCAACCGAAATACACGAAACAAGCTGTGGCACATTGAAGATTTGGAGGAGTATGAGAAGAAAGAGGACTGAGCCTCTTTCTTTTATTTTATTGTCCGAAACGCCAGTTGAATGGAAAGCCTGTCGGCTCAATGATGGTTTCTAGTTGTTGATACCAAACGTCGTAAGCATGACGCATTTCATCTAGGTACTGATATTGGTTGTAGATAGCATCCAACCCTTTTTTGCTGTGGCCAATCATCAACTCGGCAACTTCTTGCGTCGTGATGGCAGACATTCGCGTTCGCATCGTTCTGCGAAGATCATGCATAGACCAATGCTCCATCTCAACACCAAGCGATCTGCGAGCCCAGATTTTCACATTATTAGGAATAGTGGTATCAAAGCCATTTGTGGCAAGCTCTTCTTGTCCGTTCGCGGGAAACAAGTAGGTTGATTTGCTCATCTGCATCGCCAGTTCAATCAGCTCAATAGCTGGCTTAATCAATGGCCGCATGATCGGCGCTCCAATTTTCTCACCTTGTTTGCGGATCTCTATGGGCACTGTCCACATTGCTGATTGCAAGTCAAAGTGATGCTTTTCAGCTTGAATGAGTTCGCCCTTGCGACCGCCCAATAGCAGAAGCAGTTTTATGTAGATGCGATTCTTCTCAGTGATTTTTGACTCATGCAAATATCGCCAAAGTATCCTGATCTCGTTGTCATTTAGCACCCGAGTTCGTTTGCCTTTCTTACCGCCAACCTTCTTTGCTGTGATCCCAGCAGCAGCGTTAATTTCCAAGATCTGTTCATCAATCAGCCAGTCATAAAACTTGTGCAGCACAGACACCAGACGTTCTGTGTTTGACGGAGACGATTCCGAAACCTCACGAAGACAGTTTCTTAAGGACAATTCATTGATGTCAGTTAATGGATACTTGCCAAGTCGGGGCAGCAAATATATTTCACTGCTACGTTTTTGGAAGTGCCACGTTTTCTCCTTTAGTCCTTGCTTACCGGCAGAGTCTATCCAGTCTCGAAAAATCGATTCGAAGCTTTGGTTGGCAGAATACTTAGCCCGTTCCTGCTGTAGGTAGAGCTTAGGGTTTCGGCCTTGATCAAGTACTGCCCTTAACCTATCCAGCTCATTCCTGGCTTCAGCAAGCTTCATAAGTGGGTAAGTACCTATGTCTACCCGCTGTTGCTTGCCATCGAAACGATAACGAAACTGAAAAACAATTTTGCCCTTGGGCGATACCCGAGCACTTAGTCCATCTCGATCAGCTTTTACTACGGTTTCTTTTGCTTCTTTATTTAACCTGGCATCGAGCCAGCTAACTGATAACGCCATGTTATAAGCCCAGCCCTAGTTTTGATTTTAATGATTGTTTACGTGATTCTGCTTTGGGTTCTGGCGCTTTACTCACAGAAGTAATTTCAACTTCTGGAGCATGGTCATCCACCTGTACAGATGTCGTGGGTAGATTGGGTTGGCTCATGTGAATTAACCCAAAGGTGGCCAGCATCCGCAGACGCTCAGCGCGTTCCCGTGGTGGCGTCTTTTCCAATTCTTTGAGTAGTTCTGGGTGGCTCCCTGGGGGAATGTTGACGACAACTCTCATGATCAGGCCCCATAAAACCAGAAGCCTCGGACGTTCGCCAAAACAGACTGCTCAGGCACGATGATCTTGCTTCGTGAAAAAATCTCCTTGGCCGCTTCCTTATAAGCCAAGGCTCCACCTCCGGCGATCAATACCAAGTCCGCATTAATGCTTTCGTCGCGCATAGATTGGCGCATGGCTGTGAGAGCAACAGGCGCTACCTTTTTCATGGCAGCATTCAGATAAGGTGAAATATCGACTTTTTCACCAAATAGCAGCACCTGCAAGTCGCCGGTTCTCATGGCTTTCTCAAGTCGATCCATACCCACTTTGGCGCCATGATCTTCTGAAATCAGCTTATCAATGGTTTCCAGTAGCACGGACATTGCCTGAAGACTGGTTCCTGATGAGCTGTAGCGAATTTCTCCGGCTTCAAGGGCAACCCAGTCAACAGAAAAGAAGCCAGGATCGATGACGACGACGCGACCTTCTTCAATTAAGCCCAAATCACCACCTGTTTGAACCAGATCCATATAGGCACCGGCAGGCTGCGGCAGCACTTTGACGTCATGAACGGTGATACTGCGCTTTGGTGTCACTTGATGGACACCTTTTAAACGCTGCACAAGGTCAGACTTGCGTTGTGGTTCATGAAACTGGGAAACCGGTAATCCAGTTACAACCAAATCGATGGATTCTGTTTCAGCCATTAACAAGGCGGCATGAAAAAGCGCCTTATAGGTTTTTGTGGTCGGATATTCCGGGTGGAGCTCTCGTTCCCAGCCTTGAAGGCGTCCAGCAGGCACACCAGCGGCCCAACGCTCATTATCGACAGATACATACAAACAAGTTTCATCATCGCCTCCACCGATACGCTCCGGCATACGATCCGCAGGACCGGCACCCGCAGGTAGAATAATGGTTTTCGGTTCACTGCCTGATTGGCCAATTGCCAGCTTCAGGTTTGAGTAACCGATATCTACGCCTAGTACAAACATACTTATCTCCTGTGCACTCAAAGTGCTCTAACGGTTTTCAATCAACCGCACTGGTCACGCTTGGGCTTTTCCAAGTGCTCTGGCGGTTCACTCAAATGTCATTATCAGGATTCGGTGCACTGGCGGTGGGCAGAAAGGTGACAAATCCTTTCATCTATCTGCCTATTGCATTTTCGCAAAAGTATGAGAATAGGCTCTGTTTGGCGGCGGATGACTGAGCCAAAAAAATCGAGACGCCAAACATCGTTTGCATTCTGGCCTGAAGTCGCCAAACGGTTTGTTTGTTCATGGCGATACGTCTTTTTAGGCGTTTTTAAGTGAAATCGGGCTGTATCCCTTGCCAGGTATGGGATTGCGCGAGTTGATTTATATCGAGACGCCAAACAGTGATTGTTACGGCAGTTTTACGTTTGGCGTTTCGATCCAAAAGCCAAACGGATAGTGGTTTTGGCTTTTGGGGTTAATTGGATGGGGAAATTGGTTTGGTAGAAATCGTCAATGAACAATGGAAATCAGAAGTATCAAATTTATTGCAGCAAGAAACGGACAGGCTAAAAGCGCTGGCACGAGCTGAAGTTGATGACTTTTGGGTTACCCATTACAAGGTTCGTGAAAATGAGCCATTTAAAGATTGGGGGCTGCTTGGTGTCCGTATCAGAGACTTTAAGTATGGCTTTGGCATAGAGTGGTACATCAACAGTTTTCACGGTCAACGAGGCAAGCGCGTGGTCTTTAGCAAGGGACTGCGTATTTCAAAGACGAAGCTGAGATACTCATTTTTAGACTGCCAAGGTCTGGCCAAAGAATGGGAGTTAGCGCTGGCTATGGAGAAAGAAGAATTCTTCAGTGATGTTCGACGCCAGGTTGATAAGCTCAACATGCTGCGTCGCAGAGTGAATGCCTACTGAATTCTCGGCGCTACTTCACTCGCGGTAATTGGTCCCAGCGTGTTGTATAAGCGGGAGATAAATGCTCTCGCTTCATCGACCAATCTTTCTTCGTACCTTGTCCAGCAAAGAAAACCTTTCCGGCACCACTTTGGTTAATGGTGTCCAATACTGACATTAACTGCTGGCTATTAGAGCGGGTCGATACGTCATCGAATAGTCCTGGTTGAAACATGCCTGGATCGTAAAAGTCAGACAGCATGACGCCCGCTTTGGCATAACGAAAACCATCCTTCCAAATTCGCTTGAGTAAGTGATTGGCCAGCTCGATAAAATCCCGCGTATCGCAACTGGGTATCAACAACTCGCCCGATGCGGAGTTGCTGTATTGCGGCTCGTTGTCCTTAAAGGGGCTGGTACGTATGAACACGGTCAGCACTTTGGCTTGCTGCTGTTCTTTGCGTAGCTTCTCAGTGGCGCGGGTTGCGTATTCGCATACGGCCTCACGTAACAATTCAAATTGCGTTACTTTTACGCCAAATGAACGGCTACAGACGATTTGTTTCTTAGTTGGCGGGATCTCTTCAAGTTCAATACACGACTCACCATTGAGCTCTCTGACAGTTCTCTCTAAAACCACCGAGAACTGGTCTCTGATGGCTCTAGGAGAGGCATTGGCGAGGTCTAGGGCTGTGGTGATACCCAGAGCATTTAATCGCGTTGAAAGCCGTCTACCAACGCCCCAAACATCATCAACCGGGACTAATGCGAGCAATCGACGTTGCCGATCTGGATTAGTTAGATCTACAACTCCTTGAGTGGCGGGGTATTTTTTGGCGGCATGGTTGGCCAGTTTGGCGAGTGTTTTAGTCGGTGCAATGCCTACACAAACGGTGATCCCAATCCAGTGGCCTATGCGCTCTCGCACTTGTTGTCCGAACTCGACAAGGGATAGGACAGACTCAATACCGGTTAAATCCAAAAACGCTTCGTCAATGGAGTAAACCTCTACTCGTGGTGCCATCTCTTCCAAAGTGCGCATCACTCGACTGCTCAAATCCGCATACAGCGCATAGTTGGATGAAAAAGCCAAAATGCCATGACGCTGCATTTCAGCTTTGATCTGAAAGGCGGGTACGCCCATTTTAATACCGAGTGACTTGGCTTCACGCGAGCGTGCAACCACACAGCCGTCATTGTTGGACAGCACCACAACCGGCGTATCTTTTAAATCAGGACGAAACAGCTTCTCACAACTGGCGTAAAAATTGTTGCAGTCCACCAAGGCAAATACAGGCATGGGATAGTCACGACTTGCGGCGCATGTTTCGCACCACATTGGTGACCACACCAAATATCTCTAACTCTGTCCCTTCAGGAATATGGATGGGCTCATACGCTTGGTTTCTTGGGATCAGCTTGACGCACGGCCTTAGTTGAAGCTCCTTTACCGTGAGTTCACCATGGATACCCGCGATGACAATGTCACCGTGTTCGGCTTGGACAGAGCGATCAACCACCAAAATATCATCTGGGTGAATCCCGGCATCAATCATTGAATCACCTTCAACACGCACAAAGAACGTTGCAGCCGGTCGCTTGATGCAAAGCTCGTTAAGGTCGAGCGTTTGCTCAACATAATCCTGCGCTGGTGAGGGAAAACCAGCAGAAACACGTTCCATGAACAATGGAATACGAAGGCGCTTGGCTTTGATGAAGGCAAGTGCGCCGCTACGGCCTATCAGCGAGACACTCATGACGAACCTCGAAAAATCATAATTGATACTGTTTGTTTATACAGTATCTAATGCTATGCTGATTTCTACAAGTAAAATTGTAGGTAAAACTGTAGTTGTTCGAGTAAGACGTTGTGTCGTGGGTGATTTCTTTTTTGTGATGAAAAACTAGATGTGGGGGATCGCTCGCCCTCGTCAAAGCCTGCAAGGCTTGGACAATACTGCTTCTGCCTACTGCTCTTGTTTCTGTTACTGATCCTGTTACTGCTACTGGTTAACGCATGGGTCAAGTAACCGTCAGACAAGGCTTGTTGAACCCTTTGCGAAGGGTTTCAAAACAGTGAGTAAAATTCTGCTTCGTATTGAATTTACAGGCTTAAAACGAAGTAAGGAGCATCATTAAAATGCTCAGTCGAACTCAGTTCAAGCCTATTGCGACCGTTTGAAAAGGGGTTGGCTAAGCCATATGTAAAGGGTATCGGTAAGGGTTACCTAAACGGTTTAGCTAAGGCTTTTTGAAAGGCTTAGCTAAAGCCTTCATACATGGGTTCACCCAGTAGAAAGATTAAAAAAACGCTGAGGTATCCAAGGTGCATTTTGTACAAATGCGTTTATAAACGAACAGGGCACAATGAAATAACCCAAAGCGAACAACAGAATTGAAGAGGAACCATCAATGACAAGAGACCCTGCGCCATTTCCGCTAGAGCGCCTCGCGGATATCCCAGAAAGACCAGAAGATTTTAGATTGCTGGAGCGTATTCCATTAACGCGTGAGCCGCAGTCCTGGCCACTTGAACTTTCTCCTATGGTCGGTGATGAACAGCCAATGGTGCTGCTCGATACAGAGACAACCGGACTGTCTGCCGATGATGAGTCCATTATTGAGCTTGGTATGGTTAAGGTGCTTTACAGCCCCTCTGCTAAGCAGATTGTGTCGATTGTTGATGTGATCAGCATGTATGAAGATCCCGGCAAGCCAATCCCCGAGCTGATTACCGAGTTAACCGGTATCACTGATGAGATGGTGCAAGGCCAGCACATTGATGATTCACTGGTAGCGAGTTGGTTATCCGATGATCCGCTGGTGGTTGCACACAATGCACAGTTTGATCGTCCTTTCTTTGAAAAGCGGTTTGCTGCATTAGGCCATCTATCTTGGGCCTGTTCAGCCAGTGGCATAGATTGGAAGGCACTGGGTTTTGAAAGTCGAAAGCTTGAGTACCTGCTGCTTCGCTTAGGTTGGTTTTATGAAGGACACCGAGCTGCAACCGATTGTTTGGCGATGGCCTGGTTGTTCCATTTGTTGCCCGAGTCCGTTGCAAACTTGTTGTCTGAAGCGGACAGGCGAACTGTGTTAGTTCGTGCGTTTGGTGCGCCGTTTGACGTAAAGGACTATTTAAAAGAGCGTGGTTACCGCTGGCATGACGGTGTTAAAGGTGCTAACAAACATTGGTGGCGCGAAATCAGCGAAGACGAGTTGCCGCAGGAACAAACTTACCTAGATGATTTGTATCATCGTGGCTCAGAACATGCCCACTATGACTACAAAGATGCCCGCAATCGATTTAAAGCTTTGTCATAGCCCCTTGCATATTTGAAAACCTCTGGAAAATGGAGAGTGAACTCATGGTTTAACCAACAAGAGGAATCTTTCCATGTACCAAGACACCTACATTGAATACTGGGGCGAAATCTTCGTCTCTGCCCGCATCATTGAATTTGGCATCACGTTCGAGCGCTTTCTTAAAGATCCATGGAAGCACTTGATGTCCTGTGGCCAAGAATCTGCACCGGACGCGATTGCTGAAGGGATGTTGCCATTGCTGCCTGCCCAGGCAGAAGTTGCCAGGCGTGTTCGTGAGAGTGATCTAACTAAGCAAATCATGTTGCCACGTTCCCGAACATCATCACAAAATGTGGTTATCAATATGACCGCAACTAGTAAATTGAGTTACTAACCTATTAGTTTTAAACGGAGAATCAGACACCTAGATCAAATTGGTTGATCTTGCTACTCTTAACGCTGATATATGCCTCTATTGAGGAATCTAGCCTAGGAGTATTTGGTTTAATGGATCAAGAGCAAGAGTTACGGGTTTGTAATTTAATAGAAGAAACTGTAGAGAAGTCTGTGACTCAGTTTTTTAAGGGAAAGGAGGTAAAAGTTACTCATGTTTTAGACTTGATATTCCCAACAGAAAGGCGAATTCGCTCTTTAATTGGAGGGCTTGAAACTTCTTTTGGTACTAGAGTATGGGAGCCTCTAGCAAAGGCGTTTGCTAAAGAAAATGGTTTTTTAGTGAATGAAGAAAAAGAATTCAATAAATCTGTACCTGTTATACCAGATATACTTAGACACTTAATCTCTGACTTTGAAACAAAAAAGAAGAAAGACTTTAAAATAAAAGTGGGATTATTTGCTGAGCAGGCTCGCGAGTTGATTATTAATCATAATCTTAACTCGAATATTGAAATGCAACCAATTCCCAAGGGAGAGGGAATTGATATTTGGATTTCACAAGATGAAGTTCACTATTTAATAGACATCAAAACCAATCAAATCAATGCTGGTGGAGGGCCTAAGTTTCTAACTAACCAGCTAAACTGGATTTGCTATATGCTTTTAAAAAATGTTGATGCGAAAGTGTATCCAATTTTAGCTTTCCCATTCAACCCTCATAAGTCAGATTTCTGGGATAAAGAAAGGGGAAAAGTCTCTCCGCTGATACCTGGGGAAGAGGCGAGAGTTGGCGATGAATTTTGGGATTTTTTGTTAGGTAGAGTTGAAACAACTAAAATTATATTTAGAGCGTTTGATAATCTAGGGAAAAAGGATTTTGGTAAGCGATTTAGTTATATTTTTGAGCCTCCTAAAAGCCACCCATAAGACTTAAATTTAGATTTTTTGGTTCACTGATTTTCTATAGAATAGATTTTAATGTGCAGTGAACCACTTTTTACTTAACTAGCTTCGCTATACTTTTATGATTAGTTTTCTGTTTATTTTCAATTTCTAGTTCGATTTTTTGCTGTTCTTTGACAGATTCCCAGCTGTCTACGCCAGCTCGATTTTTTACTCTTTTTTCATATTTTAAATGAGCTCGCTTAAACACATTTTCTTTATCTACTCTACCTTCAATATCAAGATGTTCAAGTATACATGATATATTCCAAAGAAGGTCTGCTAGTTCATCTTCTAAAAAACATTGTCGATCTAGTTTTAGCTCATCTTTTACTTCTTTAATTTCATCTAGCAATGAATCTAAGTAAGTGTGTATGTCTTTATACCAGGAGCCCTTCAAATCTCGCTGAGCTTTTATCTCGGCTAGTGATTGCAAGTTCTCCATTAACTCACCAACGCTAATTTCTTTCATAAGCTCTAGAAAAGTTTTCTTGAAATGCTACGGAGGAAACAACTTTGTTATAATCGAGAGATACGTTAAATTCTTCTTTTATGATCTCAGAAACAAGTTTTGGAAGCTCATTGTATAGTTCATCAATTGCATCCGCATGGCCTGTTAGTATTTGATAGAAAGATCGTCCATCTATTCGTCGAATATCAGCTCTTGGTGGTAACCTATTACTCGTTTGATTATCAGATGGGGTAAACATCTCATTATAAACCGAACAGTTTTTTGGTAGTATTTCGACATAATACCCAGTATAGCCAGGGTATTGTTCTATTGCTTTGGAGAGATCTCGATATATAGAAACTTTGTGGTTGCCCTTTGTGGTATTATGCTTGTTTTTGACTTCCGCAATTATTTTTCTCTCATGGCATATAATGTCAATTAGATTGCCCACAGCAAGATTTTCTACACCGTAGATTGATCCCATGATCTCCTCATGTAAAGAGCCTATTGCGTTCTGTTTGGTTTTTTGTACTTGTCTTTCTCTTTCCTGAAGCATCCATTCATCTAAACTAATCCCTTGTGATACAGAATCAATGGCAGCAGAAAAGCAGTCTAGGGTATTTCTATAGAGATCTGGAGCATTGATCTGAGCTTCGTAAACTCTTCTTACACTACCTCGAATAGCTGATTTTAACATTTCCCTGTTGAATGCTTTCATTTTTCCGCCTTATTTATTATTGATAATGGTAATCATTATTGATTATTAGTATTTTGATTTCTCAAGAAGCTCAACTGATAACTATTTAATTTTGTTATTTAACAATTGATTGATAGTGGTTGAGTCAATAGCCGATTCTAATGCTGGTTAGCGGTACTTTGCAAGATAACTGCGTCCTAACAGGACTATAAACATGGTTTATGCGATGACACAGTCAGAAACTTCAGATCATGTGATGTGTTAGAGGGACGTGGCGAGGTAAAAAAGTGTGATAAAATGCTGGACCTTTAGAGGGTGTTGCTGTATATTAAGACAGTGTTTTTAACTATAAAATGGAAGCGTCATATGTTTGATGTCCAAGATGAGAAAAATGAAATCTATTATAGCATTGAAGTACTGGCTGATATTCTTTCCCAGTCAAAGGCGACGATTAATGCCAGAATTAAACGTGGCGAGTTAAATGTTTGTTCAAAAAAAGATCAAATACCTCTTGCTGAAGTCATGCATTTGCCTGAGGTGAGGACGATGCTTGATAGCCCTTGGGATGAAGAGCATGCTGTAAAGCCGGTTAAAAAATTTAAACTTATTGAATTATTTGCTGGTGGTGGCGGATTAGCAATAGGTATGGAACAAGCTGGACTTGAAAGCATACTACTCAATGAGCTTGACAAATATGCTTGCAGTACTTTGAGGTACAATAGGCCGCATTGGAATGTAGTTGAAGGTGATATTGCAAAAGTAGATTTCACTCCGTTAAAAGGCCAAGTTGATGTTCTAACCGGAGGCTTTCCTTGCCAAGCATTTTCATATGCAGGAAAAAGTTTGGGGTTTGAGGATACGCGCGGTACGTTGTTCTTTGAGATGGCAAGAGCTATCAAAGAGACTCAACCCAAGGTTTTTATGGCTGAAAATGTGAGAGCTCTTTTCACACATGACAATGGTCGAACTTTAGAAACTATTAAGAATGTAATTAATGAGCTTGGCTACGAATTGGTGGAACCAAGAGTATTAAAAGCTATTTTTTATAAAGTTCCTCAGAAGAGAGAAAGACTAATTTTGGTAGCGATACGTAGAGATTTGGCTGATAAAGTACAATTTAAGTGGCCATCTCCGTATAAGCGAGTAATGACTCTTAGAGACGCATTCTTTGTTGGCGAACTTTACGATACAGATGTGCCTGAATCTCCAGGTCAAGAATACCCTCAGCGGAAAAAGGAAATTATGGCCAATGTTCCGCAGGGTGGTTACTGGAGAGATTTACCAGATAATTTACAGCGTGAGTATATGGCTGGAAGCTATTTCCTTGGAGGCGGTAAAACGGGTATGGCTCGTCGTTTGTCATTGGATGAACCAAGTTTAACATTGACGACATCTCCAGCTCAAAAGCAAACCGAACGTTGTCATCCAATTGAAACTAGGCCTCTGCAAGTAAGAGAATATGCAAGAATTCAAACTTTTCCTGATGACTGGGAATTTCAGGGGTCAAAAAATGCGGCTTATAAACAGATAGGAAATGCGGTTCCAGTAAATATGGCTCGAGCTTTGGGACATTCTTTAGTCAGATTGTTGAATGATATCGATAATCTATCTTTTGATCAGTAATTGTATGTTTTTTGTTTATTGCCAATTTAAACCTTAAATTGTAGGTGCTTTATGTCTGCTACGAAACTTAATCATAGAGTTGGTTGTTTTGAACATGAAATTCCAAAATCTTTTGTTGATGACAGCAACGGGAACGATGTTTGCGCTTCTATATATTCGGAAGAACTAAAGGTTAAGGTTTTTATTGACCATATAAATCCTGAAGAAAGAGAAGAGCCAAGTTACGCTAGATTTGCTATACATAAAACAAATGAGTTCGGTGAAACAGAAGATTTAGTATTAGAGTCTGAATCTTGGGAAGAAATTTTAGATTTGATTAGGATATAGATATCACAGTTAATCAGTGGTCAAATAGATTCTAAAAAATTAAACTTATCTTACTGTTGCTCTGCAAGTGAACCTTCACACTATCGTGTCGGAGGTTCACTATGTTCAAAAACCTATTTTTTCAAGCCAAAGCATTACCAGAGCTGTCATCTCAACTCGATGCAGAAATCCCACGCTACCCGCCATTCCTGAAGGGGTTGCCAGCTGCGTCACCCGAGGATTTGCAGTCCACACAAGACGAGCTAATTGCCAAACTGCGCCAGGTACTTGGCTTTAATCAGCGTGAGTTTCAAAGGCTGATTCAGCCCTGCATTGATCATCTGGCTGCTTATGTTCATTTGTTGCCAGCTTCTGAGCATCATCATCACAGTGGTGCTGGTGGTTTATTACGTCACTCGTTGGAAGTTGCTTTCTGGGCGGCACAAGCAGCTGAAGGTATCATCTTTGTTGCCAGTGGTACACCGGTTGAGAAAAAAGAGCTGGAACCAAGGTGGCGTGTCGCGGCGGCTCTTGGCGGTTTGTTTCATGATATTGGTAAGCCTGTTTCAGACTTGTCCATTACAGACGAAGATGGACGCTATCAGTGGAACCCTTTTTTAGAAACCTTATCCCAGTGGACCAGTAACAACAGCATTGAACGCTATTTTATTCGCTGGCGCGATGGACGGTGCAAGCGGCACGAGCAATTCTCAATTCTGGTGTTAAACCGGGTGATGACACCTGAGTTGCTCGCCTGGTTAACCCAGCCTGGCCCTGAGATTTTGCAAGCTATGCTGGAGGCAATTGGCAATACCGATCCCGAGCATGTCCTGTCTAAATTGGTCATTGAAGCTGACCAAACCAGTGTCCAGCGAGACCTGAAAGCTCAACGAATTTCCGTTGACGACAATGCCCTTGGTGTCCCAGTCGAACGCTATCTACTTGATGCCATGAGGCGATTGCTTGCCAGTTCCCAGTGGTTAGTCAATCAGCGAGACGCCAGAGTCTGGGTACGAAAATCGAATCAATCAACCCATCTTTGCCTGGTTTGGAAAAGCGCGGCTAAGGACATCATTGAGCTATTGGCCAAAGACAAGATACCTGGCATTCCAAGAGATCCCGATACCCTTGCAGACATCCTCATTGAGCGAGGATTGGCCATTAAATCCGCCTCAAATGAGCGATATGAAAGCCTAGCCCCTGAAGTGCTGATCAAAGACGGCAAGCCAATCTGGTTACCCATGCTGCATATTTCTGAGGCTGATTTATTGTTCAGCTCGAATGTACCAAGTGGTGTGACACTGTTTAGCAAATCTGAGTGGGAAGCAACACAGCAAACACAAGCAGAGCCACATAGTCGCTCCAGTGATCATTCAGACTTGCCTGAAGAGTCATCATCAATCGAACATAGAAAATCGGATGAGTCACCATCGACAAACTCGTCCGAACAAGATGATGAACTTCGTCATGCCAGTGATGTTAATAACCCCCAGGCAACTGAAAATACTCCAGGTGATGAATGCGAAAAGCCTAACGATTCAAGCGATGCTGCTATCGCAAATAATGTAGTCAGGCACGATGAAGAAGCATTGAATCTCCCTGAATCTTTGGCGTGGCTCCCAGAGGCCAGTAGCGCGCTGGTTGTGGTTGGTGAACAGATACTGATCCGCTATCCCGATGCCGTAAGACATTGGTATGCTCCCCGAAAACTGCTTGCTGAACTCAGTCGATTAGATTGGCTTGAATTAGATCCCGCAAACCCGACACGTAAGGCCAGAATTGTGACTACGAATGAAGGAGTTCAGGAGCAAGGGTTACTGCTGAAAGTATCGATTTCTAAAGGGCTTACTGCACTGATAGACATCTCCAAACAAGACGAAGAATCAGTGACAGCAATTCAGAACAAAGAGGCTTCACAGCGTCCGAGTCGAACTGAGACAACCAGTGCCCAAGCAAAAGAGCTCGCCACAAGAGCGGAGCGTAAGCAAAAGCCGATTGCGCCCAATGCGAACTCAAGTACAGACCCCAAACACGCGCAGCGGCAACAGATGGTTAATTTTGTGAAAGATTTGCCCATCTTACTGACCGATGGCGATTACCCAGACGTGGATCATAGTGCCGATGGTATTCGCGTCACAATTCAAACCTTACGCCAAGTCGCCAATGAGCATGGCATTCCAGCCGGACAGCTGCTTCGGGGGATCTCGGCCAGTGACCAATGCCAGTTTGATGAGGGGGAAACGGTTCTGTTTACCGCTCACGCTGAACGTTAATCCATTTTAAGTTGAGCGGATTGCAAACGGTTATTTTGCGGAGCATGAATGAAAGAAAACGCATATGAGATGCCCTGGCGCACGAACTATGAAGCCATGGCAGCAGCAGGTTGGCTGGTTGGTGCAACAGGGGCGATTGCCGCAGAAATGCTGACGGAGCTACCACCTGAGCCATTTTGGTGGATGACAGGGATTTCCTCGGGCATGGCGTTTTATCGCCTGCCTGAGGCTTATCGTCTTTATAAGTTGCAGAAGGGGCTAAAAGGCAAACCATTGGCTTTTATGGAGCTTTCGCATTTACAAAAGGTGATGGCAAAACATCCTGATGAATTGTGGTTAGGGTATGGCTTTGAGTGGGATCAACGTCATGCCCAACGCGCTTATGAAATCCTAAAGCGGGATAAGCAAACCTTGCTTAACCAAGGTCACGGCAAACAAATGGGTTCGACCTGGATTCATGGTGTCGAGCCCAAAGAAGAAGATGTGTACCAGCCAGTTGGTCACACCGAGGGGCATACCTTAATTGTCGGCACGACCGGTGCCGGAAAAACCCGATGCTTTGATGCGATGATCACTCAGGCCATTTTGCGTAATGAAGCCGTGATTATTATTGACCCTAAGGGAGACAAAGAACTTAAGGATAATGCACAGCGAGCCTGTATTGCCGCCGGTAGTCCTGAGCGCTTTGTGTATTTTCATCCGGGTTTTCCAGAGCATTCAGTACGTCTTAATCCCCTGAGAAACTTTAACCGGGGCACTGAAATTGCCAGCCGAATTGCGGCATTAATCCCATCTGAAACCGGTGCTGATCCATTTAAAGCCTTTGGCCAAATGGCACTGAATAACATAGTGCAAGGTTTGTTGCTTACTTCACAACGTCCTGATCTGAAAACACTGAGACGATTCTTGGAAGGTGGCCCAGAAGGTTTGGTAGTCAAAGCAGTCACAGCCTGGGGGGAGCAGGTATATCCGAACTTTAGTGTGGAGATTAAGCGCTTTACCGAAAAGGCCAATACCTTGGCTAAACAAGCCATGGCGATGCTGCTTTTCTACTACGAACGCATTCAGCCCGTTGCCGCCAATACCGATTTAGAGGGGCTATTGAGTATGTTTGAGCATGACAGAACCCACTATTCCAAGATGGTGGCTTCACTGATGCCGGTGCTCAATATGCTCACCTCAAGTGAACTAGGACCACTGTTATCACCGATTGCAAACGACGTGGATGACAGCCGGTTAATTACGGATTCTGGCCGTATTATCAACAATGCCCAAGTGGCCTATATCGGGTTGGATTCATTGACCGACGCCATGGTTGGCAGCGCCATTGGTTCGTTGCTTTTATCCGATCTCACCGCCGTGGCCGGTGACCGCTATAACTATGGTGTTGAAAATCGTCCCGTAAATATCTTCATCGATGAGGCGGCTGAAGTCGTCAACGATCCCTTCATTCAACTGCTCAACAAAGGCCGTGGCGCAAAAATGCGTTGTGTGATTGCTACTCAGACCTTTGCTGACTTTGCCGCTCGTACAGGCAGCGAAGCTAAGGCTCGCCAGGTGTTAGGTAACATCAACAACTTGATAGCCCTTCGGGTGATGGATGCCGAAACGCAGCAGTACATTACCGACAATCTACCTAAGACTCGGTTGCAGTACATCATGCAAACGCAAGGTATGTCGTCCAACTCGGACAGCCCCGCGTTGTTTACCGGCAATCATGGCGAGCGCTTGATGGAGGAAGAAGGCGATATGTTTCCACCGCAGTTATTAGGCCAGCTTCCCAACCTGGAGTACATCGCCAAGCTTTCAGGTGGCCGCGTGATTAAGGGTCGCCTTCCTATTTTAACCAGCTCTACACAGGCAGCATAAGGAGTCTGTATGCATCATTCTGTCTGTCTGAAAATGACAACACTTACCAGTAAAGAAATGCTCGCTCAGTGGCAGCAACATAACCCCCAGTTCAAGGAAACCTTAAGACTGCTTGAAACCGACTGGCCTCATGCTTTGGCCTCGGTGTATTGCTTGGCGGACTACTTAACGGATGCGTTCACGTTAGATGGCCATTCCATCTTTGATTTGTGTCTGTGTAATGGTTTGGGCAGTTATGAAGAAGTCAGTTGTGATGATGACAGTGTACGCCTTTGGCATTTCATTGAGGCACTGACCTGGACTGCCGCCAGTGCTTTAACGGGGATTCGCCTGCGTGATCCTGACCATTTCGAGTGGGCCGCTGTGGATGGTGTCTATTTCCACTCCTGGATTCGTAATCGTCCAAATCGGATGGTGTATCTGACTGAAGGACGCATCGAGGTGCGTTATGTCAGTGGTCATACGACGACAAAGCGGCTTCAACAAGTGATTAAAGCCCGAATTATGACGCCAACCGTTGCAGCCATGCTGGCCCGAGTAGAAGAGGATATTTGGCATGAGCAAGCATAAGTCGGTTTGGCTGCTGTGTCTGGCGCTGATGCTAGAGATTATTGCCATTGGCGTGTTAGTGCCCGGTGATTGGACTGGCCGGGTCATTAGTAAAGAGAAGCAGATGATCCAAAACCAATTGGGCGCACAAACAAGCTATTGGATTGGTCAAACTAGCCATCGCTGGTATCAGTCATGGGTTGTGGATACGCAGATGGAACAATCTGTGCGTGATTTTCTAATCCCCACTGAAGAGCAGCGAATGCGCTCTAAAGGGATGGAGAACATGGGAGGTTTCTGGTTTGTCTGGGTAGAAGACCGCATTCAGGCATTTTTTGATGTGTTGTACCAAGTGTTCACTCGATTTGCTTTACTGATGGTCTGGTTGCCCTTTGCGCTTATTCTCATGTTACCGGCGCTGTGGGACGGCTTGATGACCTGGAAGATTAAGAAGACAACCTTTGATTTTTCGAGCCCTATCATTCACCGCTACAGCATGATTATCCTGGGCTCAGGCGTCATTTTGCTGTTTATGGGATTGTTCGCCCCGCTGGCTATTCCACCGGTGGTGCTACCGTCGCTGATCATCGGCTTGGCATTGATGGCAGGGTTGGCGTTAAGTCACTTGCAGAAGAAGATTTAGTTTACATTTCAACCTCGGGTTAACAAGTTTAAGGTAGGTTGACAAATTTCAGAATTAGCATATTATTGTCCATGGTATCTAATCCTATTGCTTTACTACCTGAGGTAACAAATTTGAACACACCGATGACACTAAACCCTAATTTTAAAGAAAGTCAGCTAATTGAAGTTGCTCAACTTTTAGCAGATGTTCGAGCAGAAGTTGTAGATTTACACAACAGAGATTTGGGTGACACCAACAAATCATTGGGCATAAGGTCCTACGAGTGTTGTTGTACACATTTAGTAAGAAAGTCACTTGAAGTTGATTGGCTTAAGATACTGACTCCGAAAGGGAGGTTTACGTTTAGTATCGCTGACGTTCCAGTTCGTTTCTGGAAAGGTCAGCCTGACAAACTCCCATCAGGGAAACTGATACGTTCCCACGAAGCTATGATGCAAATGGAGTTATTTTCAACACAAGATAGTCCGTCAGAGATCATTTGGTTTTTTGTTCTGAGCACTGATCAAACTAAATGTGTAGATCGCGCCTTTTTCGTTGGTTATAGCGATGTTGGTGAAATTGTAGTCAACTGGGAAGTACCAATGAATTCTAAGGTTACGTTAATAACAGATACTGATGAGAATGTTTCTCATGGTGTTGAACTTGAGTCGGCTGTTTCTAAAATCAAAATTAAGAAAAAGTCGAAAAATGCAGTAAATCATGAATAACGAATTTTTTGGTGAAAAACTAAGACTGGCGAGATTAATGGCCGGAATTACTCAGCAAGAACTTGGTGAGTTAGTTGCGGTCAGTCGTCAGTTTATACATCAGCTTGAAGCAGGTGTTAAACCACCTGCTGAAGACCTGCTTTTGGCATTGGCTGAAGTATTAAAAGTGAAAAGTGATTTCTTTTTTAAGAAACCACAAAATGATGTTAAGTATGAGCAATGCCACTTTCGCAAGCGCAAAACAACACCAGTTGGACTTGCAAATCGAGTATTGGCTCTCGGCACCATTTTTGAACTATTAGTTGAGATTATTGAAGATCATCTTGAGTTGCCTGTTGCCAATTTTATTGATTTTGAAGAATCAGATCTGAGTGCGGAGGCTATCGAAAGAGCAGCGGAGCAATGTCGTATTAACTGGGGTCTGGGTTTGGATGCACCAGTTACAAACATGGTAAGAGTACTGGAGAATAATGGCGCTGTAATCACTTGCTTTGATGGTGTTTCAGATAAAGTTGATGCGTTATCAATGAATCGAAAAAGACCCATCATAGTAAGAAATAATGCGAAGGAAAGCTGCTGTAGAATGCGCTTTGATTTGGCGCATGAATGTGGCCATTTGGTTTTGCATCAAGGTGTAGAAACTGGATGTGTTAAAACAGAGAGAGAAGCTGATGCTTTTGCAAGTGCGTTTCTTTTTCCACGTAAGGCTTTTCTAAAAGAGTTTCCTCAATGTGTGGGACCTGTTCGAATCAGGTGGGAGAAAATCTTTGCATTGAAACTTAGATGGCGTGTTAGTGCGAGAGCAATAATTTATCGAGCTAATTATCTTGGGTTAATTTCGTCGCAACAGTACAGAACCGCAAATGTTTATTTGAATAAATCGGGTCAATCGAAAACAGAAGACTTAGATGATCAAATACCAATGGAACAGCCAGAGCTTTTATCAGCTGCAATAGATCAGCTTAACGAGCATTTGGGTATTTCGATTTTTGATATTGCAAACGATTTAGGTGTTTCAGAGCAGATAGTTGCTCAGTTAACCAGTTACGATTTGACTAAGCAAATCAATAAGTCAAATGTCAGAAATATCAATTTCTAAGACAACCACCTCCCTAAAACAGATGAACTAGCGCTCGATAGTTCAAAACCTTCAAGAATTCGATATCTACCTGACCACAGCCCTGAGTCTTTTCGGGGCATTCTTCACTTCTCAATTCAAAAAACGAGGAGTGACTATGGAACCTGTGAGTATTCCATCCTATATCGATGACCCGCCGCACTTCCTGCTTTGGAGTGCCGATGAGATGGCTCCCATTCTGTTGGGGCTAGTGATCGGCATTTTTACCGGTAATGCCTTGGTTTTATGCCTGTTGGGGTTGGTGACAACCAAGCTCTATCGGCGTTTTCGTGATGGTCGCCCAGATGGTTTTATTCTTCACGCCATCTACTGGGCTGGGCTGTTGCCAACCAAAGCCAAGACGATCCCTAACCCATTTATCAGGAGCTATCTGCCGTGAAGTTCGACGTGTTTTTAAAATCATGGCAAGGCACGCAATTAGAGAACCGATGGCAGCGGTTCCTGATTGCGGTGCTGGTGCTATCTAATTTGCTGCTTGCGATAGCGGCATTTTCTCGCAATACCGTGGTAGCTATTCAACCACCAACCTTGTCTGAAACGGCTGAAGTGTCACGAAACCAAGCCACTCAACCTTACCTTGAATCCTGGGGACTCTACCTGGCTGAGCTTATGGGCAACGTGACGCCGGGTAATGTGTCTTTCATCCGGGTTGCCATTGAGCCGCTGCTTTCACCTGCGGTGTACCAGCAAGTGGTCGATGCACTGGAGATTCAGGCAAGACAAATCCGCGAAGACAGGGTCACGCTCAAATTCCAACCCAAACAAGTGGAGTATGAGTATGAAACCGGCCATGTCTTTGTGACCGGTTATTCCTTGGTCTCTGGACCATCTGGAGATGAACAGCGCCAAACTCGCACCTATGAGTTTGATATTGATATTGAGCAATACCGTCCAAAGCTCAGTTGGATGGATACGTATGAGGGGCAAGCTAGAACGAAGCGAGTTCGTGAAAAGTTGACCCAAGAGCAAAACCGGAGGGTGAATGATGCGAACCAAAATTAGTCGATGGATAACACCAAGCTTAATCGCAATGAGCTTGAGTGGCGTCCTGTTATCTCAAGCGTCGTATGCAGACGTGGAATTGCCGATTGTGCCAGCCAGTGTGATGAAGCAGTCTGCTACTGCAAATCCACCGGTTCAAACCAATACGGTTTCAACGGATGTGCCAACAATGCTACTGATGACACCGGGGGTTAATGAACTGATCCCTGTAGCTCTTGGTCATCTGAATCGGATTGTGACGCCGTTTGAATCGCCTCAGGTGAGAACAACCAGTGATGCTCAGACGCAAATCAAGGGGAATGTTGTATATGTGGCCACGGACAACGAATCACCGGTTTCACTTTACATCACTCCGCCTGGTCAGGAAGCGCCCGCATTATCAGTCACCTTAGTACCTCGTCGTATTCCACCGCGTGAAATCACCTTAGCTATTGATGGTCAGCAGTGGCCTATTAAGGGCGTCGTGAACCGAAAAGCCGCCACTTGGGAAACGGCTCAACCATACGTCGATAGCTTACGTGACTTACTCAGAAGCCTTGCAGTAAATGAGTTACCACAAGGCTATGACATCCGTTTAGCTGACCAAACTGACACAAGCCCGAAATGTTTTCAGCCGGGCTTAAAGTTTGGTTTTAAGCATGGGCAAATTGTGACGGGACATTACTTCACAGTCTATGTAGGACTGGTTGAAAGCTTTGCCGATGAGCCGATAGAAGCCAGTGAAATAGCCTGTCATGCACCAGATATAGTGGCAAGCGCTTACTGGCCTCGCAATATCTTGTTGCCGGGTGAAAAGACTGAGTTGTATGTGGTTGTTCGCAATCATCGTGAAGAACCAGTGGAAAGTCAGCGACCTTCGCTTCTTGTGGGAGGTAAGTAACGATGAAAGCACAATGGGAACAAATGAGCCCGAACATGAAGCGGGGTCTATCGGTTGCTGGTATTGCTGGTGGTCTCATCCTTATGGTGATGGTGTTTTCACCTAATCCTGACGATGGCTCAAGCAGTCGGAACCGGCAGGAAACGATCCGGCACATTCTTACGGATACCAATACTCGTGATGTTGGGGTCGATAGTTTGGCTGCGAACGTAAAACTACTCAGTGAGCGCAATGAACAGTTACGTCGTGAAGTTGAGCGCTTGCGTCGTGACGTCGATTCAGGACGGCTAAGCCCAGGTTCGCCTTCTATACCAAGTGAGGTCAATGCGGAGCTGGCTCGCCTTAGAGCGGAACTTGATGATGTTCGCGCAGGAGGTGATGCAGCAGTTGAAGGCACAAATAGCCGTTTTGAAGTGCCTTTATCTGCCATGGAATTACCCAAAGACGAAAAGCCTCTGCCGTCTAACCCAGACGACTATTTTGCCAATGCGCCGCTGCCTGATCCGCTCTATCAGCAGCCAGCCAATGGCCAAGGTACACGAGCACGAGATGTTCCATTGCCGCCAATCACGATTCGTATGATTGAGCCTGAAGTGGTTGCTGAACCAGAGGTTGTTGTGCAAGAAGCGCCGCCTTTGTATCTACCGGCGGGCAGCATCATCTCAGGTACTTTGATCACCGGTTTGGATGCACCTACTCACGAGTCCGCAAGACGCGAGCCTTTTCCTGCATTGCTGAGGATTCAAAAGGAAGCCATTTTACCCAACCGATTTAGAGCGGATATCAAAGAGTGTTTCTTGATCGCCGCAGGTTACGGTGATTTGAGCTCAGAGCGTGCCTATTTGCGAGGCGAGACCATTTCATGTGTAAGAGAAGATGGTGGCGTCATTGAAACGCGACTGGATTCTTATGCCGTGGGTGAAGACGGCAAAGCTGGTATTCGTGGCCGATTGGTGTCGAAACAAGGCCAACTGGTGGCCAAATCAATGATGGCCGGATTCCTTCAGGGCTTGGCAGGCGCATTTGATGTAAATCCTGTACCGACGATTCAGACGGGTAATGCCGGTGATACCCAGCTGTACCAGCAAGTCATGAGCCAAGAAGCATTACAAGGCGCTGCGATTAAAGGCACCGGTAAAGCATTGGATCGAGTGGCCAAGTTCTATTTGGACATGGCTGAAAATATGTTCCCAGTCATAGAGGTAGACGCTGCAAGGAAAATTGAAGTCATAGTCACTCGTGGTGCCTCGTTGTCGTTGGCCACTTCGCAAGGGGGAGGTGCAAGAAGATGAAAAAATCCTGCATGTTGCTAACCGATCGAAGTCCGTTTCAGACAATAAGATGTGTATCCAGAGGAGAGTTAACCATGACGACATCAATGCAGAACAACCCAAAGCACCAGTCAAAACAGTGGTCTAAAGCTGGATTACTTTTATTGGCAGTCGGCTCAACCTTATTGTCTGGCTGTAGTTCATTGGGTCTCGGGAGTAGTGAATATGGATGCCCAGGTATGCCTGACGGTGTGCGCTGTTTATCCGCTCGTGAAGTCTATGAGCTTACCAGTAATGGCGCTGCACCCAAGACGATTGATGCTGTGGCGACTCGAATGGGTTCTCCCTCTGGGTATTCACAATCTGATTTAGAGACAGGACTGTTGAGCCATCCAGCATTACCCGAGACGCAGCAATCTGCACCTATTCGCATTCCTTCAAGGGTGATGCGGATTTGGATTGCGCCTTGGGAGGATGACCGTGGGGATCTGAATTTATCCAGCTACGTGTTTACCGAAATTGAACCGCGCCGGTGGGATATTGGGGTGTCAGCACCTCGAACGGTTTCGCCAGTGCTACGTCCACTTCAGACTCAAAGCGATTCAGCCTCAGCGGGAGCTGATGGTAAGCGCGATAACTTGAGTATCTACGGAGAAACTAACGAATGACAAATGCAGTTCGCAGCATTCAGACTCAGCGCCTAATGACCATTGGTGCGCTTGGTTTGATGGCGTTAATGATTTCGGAGCCCTCATTTGCGGGCACCGGTGGTGATGCTTTCACCGATGTGTGGGATACCCTAAAAGATTGGACCCAAGGTACTTTGGGACGGATCGTAGCGGGAGCCATGGTTCTGGTGGGTATTGTGGGCGGTATCGCTCGCCAAAGCTTGATGGCCTTTGCCTTGGGCATTGGTGGCGGTATGGGTCTCTACAATACGCCAACAGTCGTTGAAAGTGTTATGTCTGCAACTTTACCTGTCGTTGCCAGCACTCAAGAAGTCATTGGCACAACAGTTCCAGCAATCAGCGCCGTCTTACTGGGCACCTGAATGTGAACCACAGTAGGCAGTTCACTTAAGGCAATCAAACTTAGGTCTACACAACATCGGGTTATTGGTGATGTTGTGTAGACCTTTTCATTTCAACAACGCCGCATTAGCGGGCTTGGTTTACAGTATTTGGTATATTAATACCTAAAGTGTTAAAATTCCTATCATAATAAACTATATGGTTTATACTGTTCGTGATATTCATACTTTGGGTGTTAAAATGTCATCTAAAATAAACTGGCTTGTTGCTCATACTTCTCCTGGTGCGCTAGTACTTCAGCAATGGCTGACTGAAAACGGCGTGAGCTACTCGTTGGCTCAAAAGTACGCGCAGAACGGTTGGCTAAAGAAGCTTAGTTCTGGTGTGTACTATCGTCCAAATGCGCAGGGCGATATAAAGCCAACTTGGGTTGATGCCATTCAAGCATTGGATGTGCAATTGGGCGTTTCAGTTCATTTGGCTGGATTGAGCAGCTTAACTCACCAGGGACTGAGTCACTATTTACAGCTGAACAAAGAGCAAGTTTGGATTTGCGTTAAAAACAAGTCGTCCTTACCGAAATGGTTTCGTGAATTCCCTTATCAGAATTGGTTTTACTGTGGAAACCATAAGCTTGAAGTGAATCCCGAGAAAGATTTGAAAAGGATCACGCTCAAAGAGAAAGAACTCACTGTCAGCTGTGCAGAACTTGCTGCCTATGAAGTGGTAGACGCGATTGGAAAGCTGATTTCATTTGAGCATGTCGCAGAATTATTTCAGGGTTTAGTCAATCTTAGCCCTAGAAAAGTACAAGATATTCTTGAACGAAGCAGCTCTGTTCAGGCAAACCGAATATTTCTATTTCTGGGTCGATACTACGATCACCAGTGGGTCAATCGCATAGATGAAACAAGAATTAAATTGGGGGCAGGAAAGCGGCAGGTTGTCGAAAAAGGACGTTTTGATGAGCGATATCAAATCACAGTGCCAGAGATATTAAGCGTCAAAAAAGGTGAACAACATAATGGATAAAGATAGCCCATATTACAAACAGGTTTCCTTGCTCATAAGAATGCTTCCTGTGGTAGCAACAGAGACGGTTTTTGCACTTAAAGGTGGCACAGCCATTAATTTATTTGTGAGAGATTTTCCTCGGTTATCTGTAGATATTGATCTTGCTTATCTTCCTCTTGAACCAAGAGATGAGGCTTTGATTAATGTCAGGGCTGCATTGCAACGGATTACAGACAGAATCAATACTCAACCAGATATCCGAGCGGCATTTCAGGATAATAAAGCTGATGAACTGAGAATAGTTGTATCAAGTCCGGTTGCGACGATCAAAATTGAAGTGTCACCCGTCGCCAGAGGTACATTGCATAGTGCAGAAATAATGCCAGTTCAAGAGTCTGTTGAAGACGAGTTTGGTTATGCTGAGATTCAGGTAGTCAGTCTTCCCGATCTGTATGGTGGGAAATTGTGTGCTGCAATGGATCGCCAACATCCTCGCGACTTATTTGATGTGCGTATGTTACTTGGTAGTGAAGGGATTTCGAGAGAGATTTTGGTGGGTTTTTTAACCTATACATTAAGTCACCCTCGGCCTATTAATGAAGTCATGTCGCCAAACTGGCAGCCTCTGAATGAGAAATTTCAGGCAGAATTTGACGGAATGACTTTTGAAAAAGTTGAATGCGAAGACTTAGCCTCTGTTAGGCCCATGATGTTAATTGAACTGCAAAAACATTTCACAGAAAGGGATCATGCTTTCCTTATGTCATTCAAAAGAGGGCAACCTGACTGGGCTTTGTTTGACTATCCTAATGCAGCAGACTTGCCAGCGATTCGTTGGAAGTTGCAGAACATTAACAAATTGGCAAAGAATCAAGCAAAACATCAAGAGCAATTAGATAAATTGAAGCAAGTGCTTGATGATTGGCTTGTTAACGCAAACGCCGAGTAATTCGTTTATAACAAACCTCAACGAGCTATAAGCCCCCTAGTTAGATTGCGATTTCTTCAATCTATCTAACCGAGTCCACATAGGACAACTGCATAGACTGGAGCCTCGATTTACATTAACGAGGACTCCTCATGCGAAAACTATCTCCAATTATTCTGGCGCTTGCGCTGTCTCCATTGGTTCAAGCTGAACCTGTGTCTGAAGTGTCGCCCGTTGGCAAAATTGACGGTATGGTTTCTTTGCCGGTCACGGGTATGAAAGCGGTCGAAAGCAATGGCCGTATTGTTTTCATGTCAGACAGTGGCCGGTTCGTCATTGATGGCACGCTCTATGATGCTTGGTCCAAAAAGCCGCTTACTAGCCTCGAAGAAATTCGTGAAGCGGGGAACACGCTGGACTTAAGTCGTCTTGGCTTAAAAATGGATGATTTGAACCCACTGACTTTAGGCGAAGGCAAAAAGAAAGTGGTGGTCTTTGTTGACCCCCGGTGCCCGCATTGCCATGAGCTTTTGAAACAAGCCCTACCGTTAACCAAAGAATACACCTTCCAAATACTCCCTGTGCCAGTGCTTGGTCCTGATTCAGAGCGTCAGGTTCGCCAGCTTGGCTGTGCGCGTGACAAGAAAGCGGCAACCGATGCATTGCTCAATGGCCGGATTGGTAACCTAGAACAGGATGATGCCTGCAACTTAGAACCAATGCAGCGTACCTTGGTGACGGCTCAAATCCTGGGCATTCAAGGTGTGCCTTTCATTGTCGCCAATGATGGTCGCATCAGCCGAGGCCGTCCTTATGACCTTTCTGCTTGGTTGGAGGGGCGTTAATGAAAGCCTCTCTGTATTCAGGGCAACGCGCTTCTGAGCTCTTGCCAGTATTAGCCTATTCAGACGATGAGCAACTGTTTTTCATGGAAGACCAGAGTGTTGGCTTTGGTTTTCTATGTGACCCATTGCCTGGTGGTGATGAGTCTGTTGCAGACAGGGTTAATGTTCTACTTAACAACGACTGGCCAAAAGACACTTTGCTGCAATTTGGCCTGTACGCCTCGCCTGATATTCAAACCGACCTTCAGCGCATGATGGGCTTACGGCATCGTCAATCCGATCCATTGCTCAGGGCGTCGATACGCAAACGTGCGGATTTCCTCGATGGCGGCACGGTTCAACCGATAGAAGAATCGACCCAGACTCAGGTACGCAACTTTCAACTGATCGTCACCTGCAAATTGCCTTTGGAAAGTCCTATTCCGACGGAGCGTGAGTTGAGTCGAGCATCCGCGCTTCGGGCTTCTTTCTCGCAAGCGCTGGCAACGGTTGGTTTTCGCGTCACTGAGATGACTGACCGAAACTGGCTCGCGGCAATAAGTGCTCAGCTTAACTGGGGAAAAGATGCTTCCTGGCGTAATCCATCACCAATCCGCAGTGAGGCAGATAAACCACTTCGGGAGCAAGTGTTGGATTATGACCGAGCTATCAAGGTGGATAGCCAAGGTCTGATGCTGGGCGATTACCGAGTTAAAACCTTATCGTTTAAACGCTTGCCTGAGCGGATCTGGTTTGGTCATGCCGCAAGTTTTGCGGGCGATATGATGACGGGCAGTCGCGGTTTACGCGGCAGCTTTTTGCTAAATGTCACCATTCACTTTCCCTCAGCTGAGGCGATGCGATCTCGTTTAGAGACGAAGCGTCAGTGGGCGGTCAATCAGGCCTATGGCCCGATGCTCAAGTTTGTGCCGGTGCTTGCAGCCAAGAAAAAGGGATTTGATGTTCTTTTTGAAGCTTTGCAAGAAGGTGATCGTCCTATTCGGGCCAATATGACTTTGACGCTGTTTTCACCAACGGAAGAAGCGTCCATCAGCTCTGTTTCAAATGCTCGAACTTATTTCAAAGAACTCGGATTTGAGCTGATGGAAGACAAGTACTTCTGTTTGCCCATTTTCCTGAATGCCTTGCCATTTGGTGCTGACCGCCAGGCGATGAACGACTTGTTTCGATTCAAGACCATGGCGACACGGCATGTGATCCCTCTGTTGCCTTTGTTTGCGGATTGGAAAGGCACTGGCACGCCGGTGATTAACTTTGTTTCCCGTAATGGCCAGATCATGAGTGTGTCCCTTTATGACTCGGGCAGTAATTACAATTGTTGCATCGCGGCGCAATCGGGATCGGGTAAGTCATTCCTGGTGAACGAAATCATCTCCTCCTACCTATCAGAAGGCGGGCAATGCTGGGTGATTGATGTTGGCCGCTCTTATGAAAAGCTGTGTGAAGTCTATGACGGTGAGTTCTTACAGTTCGGGCGGGACAGTGGCATTTGCTTAAATCCGTTTGAAATCGTTGAGGACTATGACGAAGAAGCGGATGTGTTGGTTGGGTTATTGGCCGCAATGGCCGCACCTACGCAGTCATTAACCGATTTTCAGATGGCAAACCTAAAGCGTCAGACCCGTGAACTGTGGGAGAAAAAAGGTCGTGCCATGTTGGTTGATGATGTGGCTGAGGCCTTAAAAAATCATGAAGACCGTCGTGTGCAAGACGTGGGTGAGCAGCTCTATCCGTTTACGACACAGGGCGAATATGGCCGCTTCTTTAATGGTCACAACAATATTCGTTTCAAAAACCGTTTCACTGTTCTGGAGTTAGAAGAGCTCAAGGGGCGTAAGCATCTGCAACAAGTGGTGTTGCTTCAACTTATCTACCAAATCCAACAGGAGATGTACTTAGGTGAGCGGGATCGTCGCAAGATTGTGTTCATTGACGAAGCCTGGGATCTGTTGACTCAAGGTGATGTCGGTAAGTTTATCGAAACCGGTTATCGTCGATTTCGAAAATATGGCGGCAGTGCTGTAACGGTAACGCAGTCGGTCAACGATTTGTATGACAGTCCTACAGGTAAAGCCATCGCTGAAAACTCGGCCAATATGTACCTGCTTGGCCAAAAAGCTGAAACCATCAATGCGCTCAAAAAAGAAGGCCGCTTGCCACTAGGTGAAGGCGGTTATGAATACCTGAAAACGGTTCATACCGTCACTGGTGTCTATTCCGAAATTTTCTTTATTACCGAAATGGGCACCGGGATTGGCCGCCTCATCGTCGATCCGTTTCACAAGCTGTTGTACTCGTCCCGTGCAGAAGATGTAAACGCGATTAAACAGTTAACGCGCAAAGGCCTTTCTGTTGCTGATGCCATCTCTCTGTTGTTGAAGGAGCGAGGCTATGAATAAAACCACGCTTTGGCCATTTATGGCCTCTATTACTTTGTCTATTGCAGGCAGCGGTTTGATGACCAGCTGGCTCTTAATGAAAACACTCGAACCCATCCACAGCCAGTTGGCGTTAAGTACGCCCATTGCAGTCGTAGATTTTGGGGAGGCGGTGTTGTCACTGGGCCCCAATGCCAGCGAACAAGACATCGAATCCAGGTTGCTTCAGACCAATCAGCAAATTGAAAAGTTAAAAGCAGCCGGTTTTATCGTGCTGGATGCCCAAGCGGTGGTGGGTGCAGATGATTCTGTATTCGTGCCAGTAGGCTCAAAGGAGGTGTCTCATGCAGATACTCCGTAAAAGAATGCCTTGGCGGCCATATCTCATCCGTTTGACCATTCTTGCGTTAATCATGGCCTTGGTAGGCACCTACGCCATGATGCGCTACCGAATAGGTATTGATACCCAGCAAGAGCGCTGCCTGCCTGATACCACGGTGTATCTGATTGACCTATGGAATAAAGAGCCCGTTAAGGATGGTTTGTATGCCTTCCACTCAAAAGGACTCGCTCCGTTATATAACGAAGGTACTCGGATGCTGAAACGCCTAACAGGGATGCCTGGGGATGAAGTCAATGTGACGCCTGAGCATGTGCTGGTGAACGGTGCTGAAGTCTCTACCGGCATGGCATTAGCCCAGCGTCTTGGTGTGGCGGAATCACAATTTAGCCGCTCATTGACGCTGCAAGAAAACGAATATTGGTTTTCCGGAGAGGCTGCAACGAGTTTCGACTCCCGCTATTGGAATGCCGTTAAGCGCGAGCAGATTGTCGGTCGCGCTTGGCCGCTTTGGTAGGAGGTAGATGATGCAAAGACTATGTCTCTTATTTTTGTTGGTTGCTCCATTGTCTTGGGTTCAAGTGTCCTGGGCACAAGAGCCTTTTCCGTTGTCTGACGAAGACAATAAGATCGTCGAAATGAGCCGCAGCATTTTACAAAGTGCTGTGGATGGTTCATCTGAATTTATCGAGCCTTTTTCACCGATTGAACAACCTGCGTCGCTCAAACACAGCGATGAATGGTTGATATTTGCGTCGTCCTCACTGGGGGATTCGTCGCTGAAGCAGCTATTTAAAGAGGCCAGTGCTACCGGCGCTATTGTGTTGTTTCGGGGAATTCCTGAAGGAAAGACCTTGGGGGCGGCTATCCGTGATTGGCATACGCTGATGACGGGGCTTGATCCTGTTCCTCAGGTTCGAATCGATCCGAAAGCCTTTGTGCACTGGCGGGTGACTAGCGTGCCTGCCATTTTCCGCATAGAAGATGACAAGGTGACTGCAAGTGCACTAGGGGTATACAGCAAGGACTGGTTGCAACGTCAAATTGAAACAGGCAATACCGGTTCATTGGGTCAACGGGGTCCGATTCATTCCATTTTAGAACCGGATTTGATGCAAGTGGCGATGCAGCGTTTACAGTCGATTGACTTGGGCGCATTAAAGAAAAAAGCCATTGAGCGTTTCTGGTCTCGCCAAACATTCACTGACTTACCCAAAGCCACGCAGTATCGGATAAGAATGGTTGATCCAACCATCGTCATGCAGCGGCCACTATTGGATGCCAATGGCCGAACATTGATCCCAGCAGGAACGCGTATTAACCCGCTAAAAGCCTTGCCATTTACTCAGCGGCTTGTGGTGTTTAATGCGTCGAACGCTGAAGAAGTGGACGCAGTTGCGCATTGGCTTGAGACGCAAGATAGGACACTGCGCCGCATTACGCTTATCACTACGCAGCTCGACCGTGCCCAAGGCTGGAATCGCCTCAATGCGCTCGAAAAGACATTGAACAGTCCGGTTTACCTTCTCAATGCCTCGCTAAAGCAGCGCTTTGATCTGCAAGTCACCCCTTCGTTTGTTCAAGCAAAGGGACTCGCGTTTGAAATAGAAGAAATTCCAGCAAAGGAGCTTGTTCATGCAAAAGCTCAATAATACGAATCGTCTGTTGCGGACTCTCGTTGTCATGTTTGTCCTAAGCGCATCTATTCCTGCAAAAGCCGAATTGACCTGCCCAGACGCTGGGTTATTGTCCGGCAAGTTGCTGACGGATGTTTGCTGGTCATGTATTTTTCCTATTCGGGTTGCCGGTCTTCCTCTTGGCTCTGGCAATGTCCCAAGCGGCGCATCAAACAAGTCATTTTGCTTATGTGAAGACAACTTAGGCGTGCCAAGGCCAGGTATTGTTACCAGCATGTGGGAGCCAGCGCGTTTGATTGAACTGGTCAGAACGCCAGGTTGTTCGCCTTCACTGGGAGGGATTCGTTTACCGTTAGGTGATAGACGATTGCAAGGTGGTCATGGTGAGGGTGAATACGATACCGGTGATCTTGCTTTCTACCATTACCATTATTACGCCTTTCCGCTTTTGGTCATGCTCGATTTGTTCATGGATGGCAATTGCAATGCCGATGGTTACATGGACTTTGACTTGATGTATTTGTCGGAATTGGACCCAACATGGCTGAACGATGAACTGGCCTTTTTTACTCAGCCTGAAGCGGCTGCCGTTGCCAATCCATTGGCTATATCTGCTTGTACCGCTGACGCTGCCTCATCAACGCTTGGTAAACCCATCGACCAGTTGTTTTGGTGTGCTGGCAGTTGGGGCCATCTCTACCCGTTATCTGGCCACACCTTAGCCTTTGGCTCATTAGCAGAAAATACCAGCCATTTAGCGGCGCGTGCAATCGCGGCTCAACACAGGCGTGGTCTTGCTAGGCGAACAATGGGGAACAGTGCGCTATGCCGACCTGTTATCGAACCCATGCTGCCGAAATCCCAATACAAGATGAGTATGTTCTTCCCTGTACCGGAAACTGAAAGTGCGCATGTCATCGGTGAAAGCACCATGAAATGGGGAGAGTGGCGAACAATCCCTGGTGCCGGTGAAGATGCGCTCTACATTTTGTGGCGCTGGCAAGACTGCTGTAACTCGGGAGGTTAAATATGAAACCAACACTTTTTACCCGAGTTTTAGCGGGTGTTTTATCAATCACTATGGCGTGCTTGCCCTTACATGGTGTGGCCGCTGATGTACAGCGCCAATCCGGCCTAAGCGGACAACAAGAAGGTAAGCAATTGCTGCAAAACTGGACGATGCCCGCACTCAATGGCAATACATTGTCGGTGCCGAATGGCAGTGGTAATGAGTCCATTAACTTGCAAGAGCTTTTCCCTGGTATGGATCAGGGCTCATTGGATGTCTTAACGGGCGTTTATGGCTCTGATGCCAGCATGAATCAATTGGGGACGCAGCTCCAAGAGAGCATGGCATCCGAAAGTGGCGCTACGGGTGAAGCATTTCGTTCGCTACAGCAAATCAAAGACAGGTCTCGGCCAGATATGGTCAATGATCCGCTTTGGGCATTAACTGATGCGGTTCAAACTGACCCCAATCTATTAACACAAAGCTTCCCAGGCTGTGAGTCTCAAGGTGAAGGTAGCCCAAATTACCAGCAATGCGACAGGCTCAATACAGCGGTTAACAGCTGCACTATTACTCACGATTACACGGCAGGCATTATTGAGCATGTTTCAGGACCAATGAACCTTCGCTCTTGTGGAGAGGGATGTCTTGAAGTTTGGATTGGACGAATTGGCGACAACTACTGGAGTGGCCGTTGTAAAGTGTTTGAACAGGCTATCACACTCAAAGTCGTGAACCCCGATGCGATTACCTCAGCCGTTCTTGAGTACGCCAAATGGGATGACTACATGCAAGTGTGGCTTGGCGATCAGAAAGTCTGGTCTGGGCCGAACAATAACTTTCCACCAGAAACGGCAGGTCGCTGCGAGCTCAGTACCAGTTGGGAGCGCAATCCAAATACCGATCTCACTGCCAGGCTAAAAGCGGTAGAACCCGGTTTAGAAGTGCCGGTAAAAATTCGCGTATCGGTTACGGGTAGTGGTGAGGGGTATGCACGCATCAAGGTGCGCTTTGATCCAACCAAGGTGGTGATGAATGATAGTTGGTCACCACAGTCCTGTATCGAACAAGCCGCGGATATCCCGGCGAAGTTTTCAGACTACAGTATTCAATGCACGGATCAGCCGTCTTCAACCAACGGATGTACGGTGGTCAATGGTGTTTCAGTTTGTGAATCCTACTTTGCCCCAAGCCCAGTGGCTGGCATATCGCCTTTGTGTCGGCGTGTTCAAGTGAGTGTGGATGATGAAAGCTATAAGGGGATTGAAAACCAGGCCTGCCAAGTGCTTGAAGCGAATCCTTCCTGTGGATTCATGTCGTCAGAATGTGCCGAGACCAATGATAAAGGTGAATGCATTCGTTTTACCGATACCTATGACTGTGGATTGCAAACCAGCGATCCAAAGTGCGTGGTATCCAATCTTATGCCGAGTAGTTTTGAGGCCTGTGAGCCTACTCAGACGATTACGCCATTTACTGAAACCAAGCATGTACCGGATTTCCAGGTGTGCGAGAAGATCAGCACGCTTACTCAGTGTCAGTTAGAGCGACGTGTATCTGCTGAAACCCATCAACAAAGCTGGTCCATTGAGCGTGGTTGCTTTAGCTCCGAAACGCTCAGTTTTGTTCCACAGCACAGCAGTACTATGCAAACTGGAAACGCTACGCTGAGGATTTTTGATAATCAAAATACTGAGATAAAAATCACCGAGTCGCCATCCAAGGCAAATGGCTGGAAAACGACACTCTCATTGACGGGCAATAAGGAGACGGTGACTGAGACGAAACCGTCCATTAAATACCCTGAAATGACCTGTCCAAAAGGAACCTTGGTTGGCTCATTGTGTAAAGTCGTCAATGGGTCGATTATTTCGTGGCATGAACCCCAGGAGGTCACTCGTTCCAGATGCGATTCCGGCTGGAACAAAGTCGATTTCGACACTTGCAGCCGAGAAGTTCAGAAGTGTTTGGCTCCTGCGAAACTGAGTGCTTCCTTGACCTTCTCCGGCAAGTACTTAGAGCAAGACGTTGTTCATCAATCAAGTGATCCGGGCATAGACCAATGCTTGATGCAAACGGATCAGTTTACAGCCGTGCAGTGGCAGTGTTTGGATACGGGCACAAAACGAATCGACGGGTTAACGGTTGGTAGTGGCGAGTTGGCCAATCTTGGGAGCCTTTATCCAGCGGTTGTTTCGTCTCCTGCTCATTTAACCAGTCGCGGCAGCTCTGATGGACTGGGACTCTCATGCTGGAGGGCAAGAGCAACCTACAATGCTTCGACTGCTCATCCAGAGTTCAACATGGGCAGCTCAGATAGCTGGGTAGATGCCAATGGTAATACGCAAACCATCGTCAATAACGGACAAAACACGACCACCAATACGTGTGCCGCGCTAGAGCAAAACCCAGCCTGCCAGTACGTCAGAACCGAATGCACTGAAGGCGGGGCTGGTCATGAAGGCTTCTGCTATATCCAAAGTTTGGTGTATGACTGTGGACAAAGCGTTGAAGTGCAAAATGCACGAATGGAAACTCAATTCAACTGTGAGGGCCCAGTTCGCTGTATGGGCACAGATTGTTTAGAGCCAGAGTCAATCAAGCAGGCTAACTTTGCAGAGGCCGCTGCGATGCTCAATGCTGCGCAGTTTATGACCAATGATATGTCATGTACGGGAGCTGATGGCCAAGATAACGTCGAGTGTACGGTCTTTAAAGGTAATGCTGGCCAGTGCAAAAAAGCCGTTGGTGGCATAGTGGATTGCTGTGAAAAGCCAAGTGGCGTGTCGTTATCGGACTACATCACGATGATAGTGGCGGTTAACAAGCTTGATACGGCAGTCATGGCCATGAATCCGTCTTCTGCAATCTATGGTTCGTGGAATACGCTTAGGGAACCGATCACGAGTACCTGGAGTGCGGTTAAAGAGCCTTTTGTGTCTGCATGGGACTCTCTCATGGGGGCTGGGCCATCAACGGCTGCTGGCGCGGGAGCGGAGCAAGCTGCGACTGGCTTTATGCAGGTGTTGACCAACAAAACGGCTGAGTGGGTAGGCTCTACCTTTGGTTCGGGGGCGCAATCGGCACTGTTTAGTAACGTTGGTGGCGCGGTTGGAGCCGATGGTGTTGTATCGGGTGGTAACTTTGCGCTGGGTGGCGCTGCGGGCGCGGTTCTGAGTACGGTTATGACGGCCTACATGATTTATTCAGTCACCATGATCCTCATTCAGCTTATCTGGAAATGTGAGCAGAGCGAGTTTGAAATGAACGCCAAGCGGGTATTGAAGAGTTGCCACTACGTAGGCTCTTACTGCAAGTCTAAGTTCTTAGGTGCCTGTGTTGAGAAACGGCAGTCATATTGCTGCTTTACTTCGCCGCTTTCACGGATCATTCAGGAGCAAGTACGTCCGCAATTGGGCCTTGGCTGGGGCAGTGCGAAGTCTCCAAACTGTGAAGGTTTGACCGCGAGTCAGTTAAACCAGGTGGATTGGAGCCAAGTCAATCTGGATGAATGGATAGGTATCTTATCGATAACAGGCAACCTACCCGAAGTACCGTCACTGGATCTGGAACGACTCACAGGCTCAGGAAGTACGCTAAACGTGGATGGAAACCGTCAAAGTGCCGCAGACCGAGCCATTGAACGGCTAAACGGAATGGATGCCCAGAAACTTCGCCAGGAGGCAACGGAAGAAGTCTCGGGGAACAATTAAAAGAAATTGCTCCGTTAGCCCAGTTTTGCAGGGCTAATGGAGCATACAAAAAATAATAAATATGCATTGAATTAACTGCGACTATTTTGTAACAGATGTGTTTGTAGTAGTGTTTGTAGTAGCTCATATCTGATCTTGCAGTTTCGATGAATTGGGTTGAACTTCATCGGGCAGAATGCAATTGAGATTAGGTTTTGCTGTTGGGTGAAGCTTTTAGCTGTTGTAAAAACTCCCTTTTTTTGATCGGAATTTTGATAGATTTTCGTCTAGTTTCATTAACAACTACCGTAAGTTCAAACTTTGAACTTACGGTAAAGCCGTATGACGACGGTCAGCAGCTAAAACACATTTGTAGTCTGTCTTGTATCTGTGGTCTACATACCCCATATCTTTAAGCAAAACAAAAATAAGGTAATGGAATGTACATAAGTTCTCTAAAGATAAGGAATTTCAGAAATTTCTTAAGTTCACGCTTCACCTTTAAAAAAGGGGTGAATACCATATTAGGGGAAAACGGCTCAGGTAAGACTAATGCGCTTTTTACTCTTAGATTGTTGCTCGATGAATCATTACCTAGAAACGTTACCCGATTAAAAGACAGCGACTTCTGTAGAAATTTGCTTGATTGGAAAGGCCATTGGATAGTCATTTCCATAGATTTCGATGAACTTTCACCGCATGAGGGCTGCCAGATGTTAAAGCATGATGCTGGGCATATGGATGACAGCTCAAGAGGCACACTTACATATTATTATCGCCCCTGCCTAAAGGTCAGGCAGGCACTTTTTGAGGCAAACGGTGATCAAACCCTATCTAAACAAATCTTAAGTGAAATTACAATTGATGACTATGAACCAGTATTTTCAGGAAGAGCCAATGCTGATTTTTTATGTGATGAAACCTACAGAGAGTTAGTCGGTGATTTTGCTAATTATATATTCCCAGACCCTAATAATATAGATTTTAAATCTTATGGTGTAAAGCTGTCTCCTCTTCATGAAGACGTATCGTTTACTTTCGTGAAAGCATTAAGAGACGTAGTTTCTGATTTAAAGAATTACAGAAACAGTCCTTTGCTAGCACTATTGAAGGGGCTGGAGTCTGATATCTCCGATGAAGACTCAGAAAATATTACTGAACTAGTATCCGACATTAATACCGCCATCTCAGAATTAGACGAAATAAAGCAAGTTTCAAATGGAATTCAAAGTACATTACATCAAACGGTTGGTTACGCATTTTCACCGATTATTGATATTGAATCTTCGCTACCGAGCGAGCTTGATAAGTTATTACAAAAGCTGTCTCTAACCGTGGGTGATAACTATGTTGATGGCTACAGTGGTGATTTAAATGAACTTAGCCTTGGTGGGGCAAATTTGATTTATGTTGCCCTTAAGTTATTAGAATACGAGCGCAAGCAGAATATAGATAAAGCAGCTCAATTTTTGGTGATAGAGGAGCCGGAAGCGCATATCCATACTCACATCCAAAAGACTCTGTTTGAAAATCACGTTGTAGATAAAACTCAGGTATTCCTATCTACCCACTCAACACATATATCATCAGTTGCCAAAATTGCCGAAATGAACATTTTGGGACTAGATGAGAATAGGGTTGATGTTTTTCAACCTGCAACAAACTTGAACACCAAAGAGTGTAGCCGAATCGAAAGATACTTAAATGCAACACGTTCTACACTCCTTTTCGCTAAAGGTGTTATTTTAGTTGAAGGTGAGGCTGAATTAATACTTATGCCAACGCTTGTGAAAAAAGTATTAGGTATTTCATTAGATGAACTTGGTATAAGTTTAATTAGTATGGATAGTGCTTTTTTTGAACATATATCAAACTTGTTTCACCTGGATAGAATTAGAAAAAACTGTGCAATAATTACTGATTTAGATAAATCCATAGCAAAGCTACCAGATAACGAAGCTGATTTCGATGATTACCTACGATCTTGCTTTAACTCTCAAGAATCAGGAAAAATACGAAAACAAAAGCTTGATGAGCACATTAATGGAAACGATTACGTAGAAGCATTCTACGCCAACCACACTTTTGAAGTTGACTTTTTAAGCGCAGAAAACTCAATAGAGTTAGTTGAGTCGCTAAAATCAATATACACATCTCAAGCTCATATTGATAAGTCAACAGCATTGCTCGAACATTCCGATGTAAGCGTATACGGAAAAGAAGTGCTTAGGTTAGCTAATAAAGAAGGAAAAGGTTGGTTTGCTTTGCTTGTATCAGAAACGATTACATCGGAAACATATATCCCTAAATATATTCTGAATGCGATAGCTTTTTCATGTGGTTACAAACTAGCACCTCAAGTTCTACATAAAATGTGCTGCTACAGGATGAACAATCCAATGCCTGTTTTTAAAGATGAAGATAAACCTGTTGAATTCTTCAAAGACAATAGCAATGACATAAATGCCTGCATTAGTGAGTTTGTTAAAGAATGTGCTGATGACGATTTAACGTACCTAATCAACTTGCTGGCTAGGTAGGTTATGGAATTAAGTCCCGAGCAACAAGCCGCCGTAAATTGTAACGGAAATGCTTATGTGACCGCGTGCCCTGGCAGTGGCAAGACAAGAGCACTCACAGCAAGAATTGCCAAAGGTGTAGATGCTTTGAAGCACCGAAACAATAAAGTTCTCGCTGTTACTTTTACAAATCGTGCCGCAGCTGAAATTACCGATAGACTCGACGAAAATTATACAATAGAGAGTGGTAAGGTGTGGGCTGGAACCATTCACTCCTTTGCTTTGGATTGGATAATAAAACCTTACGCACCTTACCTTTCTTATCTAAATGATGGTTATTCAATTGCTGATGAATATGAAACAAGAAGTATTATTAATAGACTAAAAAAAGAAAATGGCGTAGGTATATTCGAAGATATTAATACTTCGTTTAATAGGCAAGGCGAAGTAATAAATTCGGGCCATCGAGCTACTAGAGTTGAACAAGAGTATCGAAAAGAGCTTGCCGAAAGAAAGAAAATAGATTTTGACCAATCCCTATATTTTGCTTATCAACTATTGGAAGCAAAACCGGAAATTGCTAACACTTTAGGAAGCATATTTAGCTTAATATGTATAGATGAGGTTCAAGACACACAAGATCTTCAATACGCAATTCTATCCAAGATATTTATTCATGCATCAGATAAGCCACAGTTGTTTATTGTTGGCGATGAAAATCAGGCGATTTACGGAAGTATTGGCGGAAAATCTCTATCACTAGATGAAATAAATGAAGAATTCTTGGGTGGCAATATTACACCCTTTACATTTAGTGATAACTATCGTTCTACACAAAGGCTTGTGGACTACTTTTCTCCATTTCGCAATGTTAATGGCGGTAGATCAAAGGCTAAAAATAAAAATGCCTCAGGTACTATTCGCTTCTTCAATCAGAGTGTTGATAAGGACTATCTAGCAGACAATATTGCTCACTTAATTCAACAAGAATTGGATAATGGTTGTAGCGAAAACGACATTTGTGTAATTGCTCCAAAGTGGGAGCCTATAAGGGCTATGACCAAAAAGTTAATTACATTACTTCCCGATGTAAAATTTGATGCTCCCGCTTTGTCACCATTTCATGGACAACAAGATAGTTTTTGGTTAACTGTCGCGAAACTGGCTTTAACAGACCCATCCGGAAGGTTATTAACTACTCGAATAAAATGGGCTGGAGAGGTAATACGTCAGCTTACCGAAACATATCACCATATTAGTGAACTAACGCCTAAAAAACTTTTAAAGTTAATTAATTCTTTTCAAAGTGACACCCAAGTTGGGACTGAATACCTTAAAGCGTGTTTTGAGTTTATGGTTAGGGAACTAGAAATAGAACTAGTGACAGACAAAGTTCTTCTAGAAAATTTTGAATTATTCTTTGAAAAAGCATTAGCGAACATTGAGCGTAGTGAAGGTCAATATGAAGACACCGTTACAGCATTAAAAAGCTTTTTTAAGGAATCAACAGGTGTAGTAATTAATACCTGTCACGGTGTAAAAGGTGAAGAATACAAGACTGTTATAGCATTTGGACTTTTAAGAGGGTTTATCCCCCATTGGAACGACATAATTAATCGACCAGTATCTGTCGGAAGAGATTCAGAATCAAAGCTGCTGTATGTAATCGCGTCTAGAGCTAAAGAAAACTTATATTTGTTTGCAGAGGACGGACGAAGAACTCAAAACGGTAACCCTTATGAAACGTCAAGCTTATTGAATGCTTACAAATACCAGTATAATTAATACCTGTATGACGGGCTAAAGAAGCTTCCTCTGCACGTATCAGTTTCGTTATTCTTGGCTGACCAGAGAGTATAATAAACTTACAGCGAACTTTCAAAGTCGCTGTTGAGCTTGAAGCAGTTATTCAGGAGACTATTATTTAAACCGCCGCTATTCGCTCATAACTACCCTTATAGTATTTTACGTTAAGCAGTTTTGGGCTAAAAGCGAGTTAGAATCGAACGCCCGCTTTGGGATGTTGCCAACGGTCAGATTAGATTGAGAACTGTTAATCGAACCTTATTCAACTAATTTGTTTTAGCTAGTTTTCAATTAACAGCTATCTGATACATGGCAATTAGAATTACCTTGAATGCCTTTAATCTTCAAATCACGTACTTTTTCCCATTCGTCCAAAGGGTCCATTCTTGACCAAGCTTCAAATAGCTGAGTTTGTTGCCTGCTTAGTCTTAGGCCGTATTGATCTCGCATGTAGAAATAAATTCTAGCAATATCTCCCTGACGATTAACTGGTGGTTCTGCTCGGCGGTCTTTGAAATCAACTTCGAAATCACATAGACCATAGGCTCTTGGTTCATTCGGAATCATGCCAAATCGAAAATTTGATCTATCCCCATTGAGTTCTCCTACAGATGGTACAAGGTTATGGAGATCCGACACCATTTTAGAAAACTCAGGATCATTCTTTTCACAGTTCCGACGACCACCATTTTGCCAGCATTGGCGTTGATGGCCAATTTCCCAAGCTGAGACAACGTGCTCCCACTCTAAGCGTTCTCCTCGTTTCGGTTGCTTCCTTGGTTCATATCCGCAAGATGCAGCATCAATCGCACCATCATTGTTATAGCTACATCCACAGTAAAACGTACTCTGGTTGTCTTGGTAAATTTCTCGGGCAAATCGTTTTGCCTGGCTGAACGATGTTGGGTGTTCTGCAAATGCAGGGATAGCGAACAACGCTATTAAGAAGGTAACGAGAAAATTAGTTCTATTCATGTAAATTGGCCAAAAATGACAGTTAAATTCATTTTAATGATTTTGATAGAAAATACAGCAAGATGAAGAGCCCCTTCGAGAGGGGCTGGTTGATGGGAGCCTAGTTGGCTAGTTGGCGGGGTTATCTGTTTCCTCTTCAGTGATATCGTCATCGGTTGAAGGCACCGCTTGCTCAACTTCTGCTTCTTTACCCTTGGCTTGCGCTGATTTTCGTGCTCGAATTTCGATATCAATAATGCGTCGAGCAAGTTTGATAATGCGCTGTTGCCATGCGTAGTTGCCATCAACACGTTGCTTGTTGCTAAGCACGCTAGATAACCAGAGTGTGTCCATTGAGATCATCAATGCATCGAGTTTGCGCACTAAGCCAACAAACTGGCCAACTTGGGGCGAGCTTATTTTGGCGTTGAAGGTAATTGGGTCGGTGTAGTCAGGTACTTCATCGATGCCGTTGGACTCCATCAGTTTGTCCAAACGAGCTTGTTCGTTGTCTACCGCCTTAGCGCAATCCTCGATCAACTGGCTAATGATCTGTTCCACTTCATCAATTTCGTTCTCATCGCTAATGATACGCAGGATGACATCGATTCCGTAAAGCGCACTGACCGTCCGTCTAAAAACACGGTCAACGACACGTTGCGCCTGTAAGCTGTTAATTGTGAATGATTGTTCAAAGATGGGTTTCGAGTAATTGGGTTTTGCTTGGGCCATAAGTTTGCTCCTGATATGACAATAATCAGTCCCTAGCCTAATCCTCTGTGAGGTAATGGCCTTTCAGCTAGGTGGAAGAATTGAGCATCTTTCTAACTATCCTGTCTGGATAAGACGGTTACACTGACTATCAAATATTGCTGATCTGTTTCAGTGATATCTGCGCCTGAGAGCATGAGCTCAAAGGAAGCCCGCCGCTGAGTTTTCTCAGTGGTACTAAGAGGTAGCTAGCCTCCTTAAACAAATAGCCTGCATGTTTTTACATGCTCAACCATGCGTTCCTTGCGGTTCGCCTTTTCACCACCCAACTGGGGGAGTTTTCCCCAGTTGGGGGTGACTCCTTCACAACCAAATTAAGGAGTCACCAATGGAATATATCTTCGGATTTATTATCCAAATCGCAGGCATTATGTTGCTTGCAAAACTGAGCTGGTCGCTTTTGCGATTGCTTGCTCGTCAAAGCGTGCGCCCGTTTCGATTTGTACTTACTCAAATCAAGCGATTGCTCACACCAACACCAAAACGTCGTCCAATGGCAGTGCCTAAAGCTCCTGGTATGCCCCGTTTGACATCTGCGTTTTACAAAGAGCCACATCAGTACGACATGGCTTTACTCGAAATACCAACCTATCTGCGCCGTCAGTCTTCTTTGCCCAGCCGGGTAGAAACGACTGTGTGCACAGAGTTCAACTAAGACGAGGAGAACATCATGAAAAACCAAGTAACACTCATTGGCTACGTTGGCTCTGAGCCAGAGACACGAGCCTATCCATCAGGTGATTTGGTGACCAGTATTTCACTGGCCACTTCTGAGAAATGGCGCGACCGTCAATCCAATGAGCTCAAAGAGCATACGGAATGGCATCGGGTCGTTTTTCGAGATCGTGGTGGATTTAAGTTAGGGCTAAGAGCAAAAGATTTGATCCAAAAAGGAGCGAAGCTTTTTGTTCAAGGGCCTCAGCGCACGCGCTCATGGGAGAAAGATGGCATTAAGCATCGATTGACCGAAGTGGACGCGGACGAGTTTCTGCTTCTTGATAGTGTGAACAAAGCATCTGAGCCATCAGTGGCGGATGATGCGGGTTCCCAAACTAATTGGGCACAAACGTATCCTGAACCAGATTTTTAACCGAGCGATAACGCTTTAACCCAGCCGGGAGTACTTTCCCGTCAGGGGCAGACTCCCACTTTGATTGTCGGAGTCCACAATGGAAAAACCAAAGCTAATCCAACGCTTTGCTGAGCGCTTTAGTGTCGATCCAAACAAGTTGTTCGATACCCTAAAAGCAACAGCATTCAAGCAACGTGACGGTAGTGCACCGACCAATGAGCAGATGATGGCGCTCTTGGTGGTTGCAGATCAGTACGGCTTGAACCCTTTCACCAAAGAGATTTTTGCGTTCCCTGATAAACAAGCTGGAATTATTCCAGTGGTAGGTGTCGATGGATGGTCTCGCATCATCAATCAACACGACCAGTTTGATGGCATGGAGTTTAAGACTTCAGAAAACAAAGTCTCCCTGGATGGCGCGAAAGAATGCCCGGAATGGATGGAATGCATTATCTATCGGCGCGACCGTTCGCACCCAGTCAAAATCACTGAGTACCTGGATGAAGTCTATCGACCGCCTTTTGAAGGTAACGGCAAAAATGGCCCTTACCGTGTGGATGGTCCATGGCAGACGCACACTAAGCGAATGCTAAGGCATAAATCCATGATCCAGTGTTCCCGCATTGCGTTTGGCTTTGTGGGAATTTTCGATCAAGACGAAGCGGAGCGAATTATCGAAGGCCAAGCAACACATGTTGTTGAGCCATCTGTGATTCCACCCGAGCAAGTTGACTCACGAACCCGAGGGCTTGTTTACAAGCTTATCGAGCGGGCGGAAGCTTCAAACGCTTGGAATAGTGCATTGGAATATGCCAATGAACATTTTCAAGGTGTTGAACTGACGTTTGCGAAACAAGAAATATTTAATGCACAGCAACAAGCAGCCAAAGCGCTCACACAGCCTTTAGCTTCTTAGCGCCACGCATTCATTTTACTAACCCTGGCGGGATTATTCTCCCGTCAGGGGGAAGGTCTCGTCTTTTTTTGGAGATCTTCCATGACTAAATCAGCCTCACTTTTTCGCTTCGTATTGGTTGTTGCCCTTGTCTTAGGTTCGATTCAAGCCGGTATAGCGGCAATTGATTCGGTTCAAACAAGTGTTGTTCAGCACCAAACAGCGTTAGCACAAGCTGCAAAGTAACCACTTAACCCTGAAGGGGAGTACTCTCCTTCGGGGGAGTCTCCCCTCAAAGGAGGCAATATGAAGGTTATCGACCTATCACAACGTACTCCTGCATGGCACCAGTGGCGCATTGCAGGGGTTACGGCATCTGAAGCCCCAATTATTATGGGGCGTTCACCCTACAAAACACCTTGGCGACTATGGGCTGAAAAAACCGGATTCGTATTACCGGAAGACCTGTCGAATAATCCAAATGTGCTTCGCGGTATACGGTTGGAGCCTCAAGCAAGGCGAGCATTTGAGAATGCGCATAATGACTTTCTTCTGCCTCTATGTGCAGAAGCCGATCATAACGCAATCTTTCGAGCCAGCTTTGATGGTATCAACGATGCGGGCGAACCCGTTGAACTGAAATGTCCTTGCCAGTCAGTTTTTGAGGATGTGCAAGCTCACCGAGAACAAAGCGAGGCGTACCAGTTGTATTGGGTGCAAGTACAGCATCAAATACTGGTCGCCAATAGCACGCGTGGTTGGTTGGTATTCTATTTTGAGGATCAACTGATTGAGTTTGAAATACAACGAGACGCATTGTTCTTAACTGAATTGCAAGAAACGGCGCTTCAGTTTTGGGAGTTAGTACAGACTAAAAAAGAACCGTCAAAATGCCCTGAGCAAGATTGTTTTGTTCCCAAGGGTGAAGCCCAATACCGTTGGACATCGCTGTCTCGGCAATATTGCTCAGCACATGCCGAAGTGGTTCGACTGGAAAATCACATTAAATCTTTGAAAGAGGAAATGCGAGACGCTCAGTCAAAATTGGTCGCCATGATGGGTAACTACGCTCATGCCGACTATGCTGGGGTCAAACTCAGCCGCTACGTGATGGCGGGCACGGTGGACTATAAGCAATTGGCCACCGATAAATTAGGCGAGCTGGATGAACAGGTTTTAGCCGCTTACCGAAAAGCGCCACAAGAGCGGTTGCGCATCAGCACCAATAAGCCAGATCAGCCCGTTGAAACACCAATCAAAATCAGTCTTGAGCAAGAAAACTTGGTTCTGCCAGGTGACTCGCCGAGCTCATTTTACTTTTAACGTTCACTTGGAGCCGATTTCGGCTCCTTTCTCATGCGGTTACATCGAGTGCATCAGAAAGCAGTTTCACTCGTAGCCAATGCTGGGTACGAATGATAGAGCGAGCTGAACTCTTACATACACAGCCATACCACAATCAACACCACCCGACGGGGACTTCATTCCCTGTTGGGGCATGGAGCCTCGTCAAAACTGATGAGGTTTACCATGACTGAACAATCCCCATTTTTGGTTCAAGTGAATCAAGCATTTAATGTCCCGGCTCCTGATGCTTTCGTTCTGGAAGGATTTAGTGCCGACACTACCCATCCAAACATTCCCGTTCGCAAGGACGAGTATGTTTTTAGAAAAGAAGACTTACGTGACGTATTGGCGTTCTTGTCTAACCCCGACGGTGACGGTTTGTATATTACAGGCCCCACGGGATGCGGTAAGACCTCGCTAATTTGCCAAGTTGCTTCTCGATTGAATTGGCCTGTTCAGCAAATTACTGCGCACGGTCGATTGGAGTTGTCCGATCTTATTGGTCACCACACGCTGGTTAATGGCAACATGACCTTTGTGTATGGACCGCTGGCACTGGCTGTAAAGCATGGCCATTTGCTGATGATTAATGAAATGGATCTTGCTGAGCCTGCTGAACTGGCTGGGCTCAATGACATTTTGGAAGGTGCCCCGTTGGTCATCGCACAAAATGGCGGTGAGATCATCATGCCACATACCAAGTTTCGTTTTATCGCTACCGGCAACAGTGCGGGCAGCGGTGATCAAACGGGCTTGTATCAAGGTGTGCTCCAACAGAATTTGGCTTTTCTTGATCGCTTTAGAATCATCGAAGCGACCTATGCAGAGCCTTCTGTAGAGGAAGCCATTCTGGAGAATGTTGCGCCGGGCTTGCCAGAAGTCTTTCGCCAAAAAATGGTGAAAGTGGCTGGTGACATTCGTCGTCTTTTTATTGGCGGCGCGGATGGCGGTGCTGAGCTTAGTATCACCATGTCCACAAGGACCTTGGTGCGCTGGGCAAAGTTAACACTTGCTTTTAAAGGCGCTCCTAACGCAGTGGAGTATGCACTGGTTCGGTCTTTGACGGCTCGTGCTGAGTTGGAGCAACGAGAAGCCATTCACCGTATTGCCGCTGATGTCTTCGGTGACCACTGGGAGGATTGATGATGGAAAAGTGCTTTGCTCTTTACCGTTACAGTCATTCTGATGGGACAGCCAAAGAATGGGCTATTTACGTTGGAGCAGATACCCAGGAGATTGAAGTTCGGTTTGGAAAAGCCGGTCAATTGTCGCAGCAGCGATTGATTGACTCGACTGATCCTAAGGCTGAAGCAGACCGAAGAATCAATGAGAAAATCAACAAGGGTTATCGATTTGTTGGACAAGTCGGCATTGATCATCAAGGGCGGCCATTTGAACTATCAAATGCGCTTGATAGCGTTGCGTGCGCCAATAACGTCAGTTGGGAGTTTCGTACTCGCAAGGACGTCAATGGCCAAATCTCGCTGGCGCAAAAAGCGTTGTTCGATATGGCAAAGCTGCTTGAAGCCTATGGCTTGGCTGTTATTGATGATAACCAGGTCAGGATTGGAGAATGGTCATTAGGGTTTTGCAAAAGCGGATTACCTAGTACCAATCAAATCAGCATGGTGTCAGGTGAAGGCGCTGGCATTGTTAACACTGATGATGGCCCGTGGCCATTGTTGCTGTTACTGGCCTTTAAGCGTCAATTACCACCTCTGTGTTCGCTCACAGTAGCGAGTCCTGAAGGGATAGAAGTATCCGACCAACTGAAGTTGGAAAAAGATGTATTGCGGTTACTAGGCAGTGATTTAGAGCGGGTTCGCCCGATTGCTGAAGCACTGGACTTAATGCCTGCGAAAATCGATCTCAACCAATCGTCGCCTGATTCGCAAAATTACTATTTCTGATAGTGGTATTGCCATTAGCGCGTCAACTACTACCACCCAAACGGGGGCCATTGCTCCTGTTGGGAGTGGTGCGTCCCCATCTCGCATGAGGATGCACTATGAGTATTCAAACCCTCGACAAACTGTTGATTTGTCATATCGACTGTTCCATCTGGAGCGGTAGAAAAAAGCTAAGGCCTGAAGATTTCAGATTAGCCAATGGCAGCCAACTTCCACCGAAGGATGTTGCCAGCTTAGGGAGTAAAAAAATTTGCGACCCAGAGGCATTGGCGAACTTTGAAAGGCTTAAGAAAGAAGCGCAGCGCTTGTGTGAGCAAGTCGGTGTGCGGTTTTTAGGTGGCTATGCCGTCCCTGAAGACCGAATTGATCAGATTGTTCCAGAGCTTGACAGGATCGGTCAGGAGTTTGCGCAGTGCAAGCAGTTGTTCTTGGACAACTATGATCAGGTGACGTTTGACTGGGTTGCGAAACACCCGGAATTTGCAGATGCAATTCGGCGTGCGCTGTCACCCATCGAAGACGTGGAACAACGGCTTCAGTTCGATTATGCCATCTATCGAATGCAACCGGCTGAACAAGCTGGTGGCTTAGATGACAAGGTCAATGGCATGGGACACACCCTCTTTAGGGAGGTGGCTCGTGATGCCAATGAACTGTTTGAGCGTTCAGTTGCAGGTAAGAATCAAATCAGTCAGCGAGCCCTTAATCCTCTCAAGCGGTTAAGAGACAAGTTGGATGGTTTGTCCTTCCTGGATCATCGAGTTCAGCCGATGGTTGAAGCGATGGACAATTTATTTGTTCGTCTGCCGAAGACCGGCCCTGTGATAGACAATCTCTATCACGAACTGATGGCGACCATTTTAATTTTGTCTGATCCAGACAAGATGAGAATGCACGGTGAAGGTCAATTGGATATCAGACAACTGATGCCCAAACCTGAACCTAAACCCGCACAGCCAGTTTCTGCTCAGGCAGATAACTTACGTGCAATACCACAACCAACCGTCAGACCAAACCTTGGTTCGACTGTACCAAACTCATTTTATTTCTAACGTCCTTGAGGGCATGTTGCCCTGAAGGGCGCATGTCCTCTGAACTATGTAAGAGGAAATTATGCAATCAACCATCCATAACCCCAGCCAACTGAACCAGTTTGAACCGCATTTTAGTGGTGTGACTGATGCGGTTGAAAGTGAATCGATACCAGAAGTGGCGTGTTGTCGAACGTTAGTACAACGGTCGTACTCAACACATAGTGTCGTGATCCCTAAGAACCCTGTGCTGATCGCAGATGCGGACGCACAAGGAGCTTGGGTAACGGCCATGGTGTTTGTTCCAAACATGGCATTGCAGCAAACCGCTTATGAGCGGGCCTGGCTGCAATATCAACACGAGGTGTCTACTCAGTTACAAGACCAGTACGGTCTGACATTGGATGACATCCTGAGTTTAGACCAGCTTAAAACGTCATTTGAGCAGCACGAGAGTCCAGCTCAATTGGTGGCTTGGTTAGGTCAAAAATACGACCTGGATAAGCTAAAAGCACAGGTTTAAACACTTACATTCCCAGCGGGGAAACGCTCCCGCTGAGGGAGTATTCCCCCTAATGATTAGGAGACTCCCATGAATCATCCATTAAAAAACGCACTACCAATCGTTGCCGCCGCTTATGGCGAAAAGTTTGGTGTGAAGGTGCTTATTCAAGGACAAGATGCGTTTACCGATGGTGAGCGGATTGTGATCCCAACAGCAAACCCAGACGACCCACACTATCAACAGATAGCTTGGGGTTATCTGGCTCATGAAGCGGCGCATATTCGGCATACCAATTTTGACATGGTGAAGAAGGCGTCGTCTAAGCCGATCCGTAAGGCACTTCTCAATATTATTGAGGATGTGCGCATTGAAAACGAATTGGCAAAGGATTACCCCGGAACCCGGCGCAGTATTTCGCAAGTGATTGAGTACATGGTGGACACACAGCAAATGTGTGTACCTGAACAGCCTGAGCCTGCATCTAACTTGCAAGCCTGGTTGTTGTTTCGCTTGAGATGCCATTTTCTGGGCCAGAAAGCGCTGACGCCTTTGTATCAAGCAGTTGATGAAAGAGTGAGACAACTCTTTCCTACCGCAGCGATGAGCCGGTTAAGCGCCATGCTGACAGCAGTGCCTAGCCTGGCGTCTACAGGTGAAGTGCTAAAACTTGTCGATGCCATCGTTGCCATGTTGGAAGAAGAATCTCGTCCACCACAGGATGAGTCGGATGCTGATAGCGGTAATGACATTGGACAAGATGCGAGTAATGACAGCAATAACAGTAGTGACAGTCAAACCCCGGAAACAGATTTGTCTGCAACAGGGGATGCTGCTGAAACGGGTGATTTTGATAACTCTGATCAAGCTGACAATTTGCGACAAGCCTTAGAGGCCAGTGCCGCTCAGTTTGAACCCGATACCTTTGCCCAAGTGGCAGAAGTGTTGTCGGAACAAGCTGAAGGACATCAGGGCGTCACACCTCTCAGTTTGCCCCAAGCAGAGCAAGCTATGTTGGGTGATGAGGCCATCTTGACCTTATCGGCGTCAGAGTCGGCTCAAATTCGAGCCCGACTTAGGGGCATGGTTCAGTCCAGTCAGGACAATCGGAATCATGCCAAAAGGCGCGGTCTTCGAGTTGCAACCCATCGTCTTGCCGCTTCACAAGCCGGTGAGTCGAGATTGTTTATTCAAAGGCAACCTCGCATTGCGCCCAATGCTGCTGTGCACTTGCTTGTTGATATATCGGGTTCAATGGGTAAACCCATTGGCGAAGGTAATCGAAAGTACTTTCATGTTGCCAATGAAGCCGCTTTGGCTTTGGCCATGGCACTGGAAGGCATACCGGGTGTTGTACCTGCGGTCAGTTATTTTCCTGGTATTCATCAGGAAGTTTCTATCGCGTTATTGCCCAAGCAATCGGTTCGACATCGGGCCGCCTGTTTTGACCAAAAACCACGAGGTTGTACGCCTATGGCACAAGCGATGTGGTTTGCGGCAAACAGTTTGTTAGCACAAAAACAGAAGCGAAAGCTAATGATAGTGCTAACGGATGGTGACCCAGATGATTGGGCTGCCACGCATGACATTGTTGACCGGTGCAGACGAAGTGGCTTTGAGCTGCTGGGAATAGGGATTCAAACACGCAGTGTTGAGAAATTCTTTCCTCAAAGCATTGTGATTAACGATGTCAAAGATCTGAAGCGTGAGTTATTCGAAGTAACACAACAACTGTTAATTCAGTAACCACATCAATTTTACCACCCTGCGGGGACGATTCCGTCCCCGTCTGGGCATGGGTTCGTCTCCGCTTTTTTTTGGAGACTCCTATGAAAAACAAAAAGTTCTTAGCTGGCGAAGAAACCGGTACTTATATCGTTCCTGAGCAAGTGACTGAAGCGGATATCTTAGATATGGCGCTCAAGCTTGCCCGTGGTCGATTAAGTAAAGGTCGCAAAATTGAACAGCCATCGTCGGCGTTCTCATACCTGCAAACACTGATGCACGAGTATGAGCACGAGGTTTTTGGTGTGCTGTTTCTTGATACAAAGCATCGCGTTATTCGATTTGAAGAGCTGTTCAAAGGCACTTTAGATGCGGCGAGCGTGTATCCAAGGGAAGTAACAAAGCGTGCGCTAGAGCTTAATGCGGCAGCAGTGATACTGGTTCATAACCATCCATCGGGTGATCCTGAACCAAGTGAAGCTGATAAACGCATCACTCATCGACTCCGTGACGCCTTGTCACTTGTTGATATTCGAACGCTTGACCATGTTGTGGTCGCATCCGAGGGCTGCGTTTCGCTTGCCGAACGCGGTTATCTTTGATGAATGGGCGCATTGCCCATTCTCCTACATCACAAAAGCAGTCCCATCAACACACATCATCACAGCTCGAATTTCTATTTGAGTTTGATGATGCCCCAGTCACTTGGTCTGACACGGAAATCTGGCAGTTACGCGAAGGCATTCTATTGGATGCGATCCGTGTATTGCTGGACGGTCGTGTCAGTACTCGATTGCGAAAGGATGTGTTGTCGTGGATTCAAAATGACGAAATTGCGCCATTTTGCTTTCGTGTTTGCGCGATGGCTGCGGTTGTCGATCCTGATGTGCTTCGTGAGTCCATCATGTGGCTATTAAGACGACATGGTATCCAGCTTGACTAACGCTCCTGTATTAACCGAACGGCTAATGCAGGACCCAAGCTGACTTTTACCACCTGTGGTAGGAGTCGGCATTTTACTTAAGGAGGTTATATGGCGTTACCTTTACAAATTGAAACAGTAAGGCCATATCTTAATGGCCAATGGCTTCAAATACTGGCGGCGTTGGTGCCAGAACTTGATGCCGCTATTGCTCGAAAAGGCCGTCATGTGGCTTGTCCTGTTCATGGCGGTCGTGATGGCTTTAGGCTGTTCAAAGATGCTGAATATACCGGTGGTGGCGTTTGTAATACCTGCGGTATCTTTCATGATGGCTTTGAACTGTTGTCTTGGATTAATGGGTGGAACTTTGCTCAGTCTATTGAAGCAATTGGCCAAGTTCTTGGTATTCAACCCGGACAAATACAAGCACCTTCTCGGGCAATAACGCGTAACGCTGTTGATTGGAAGGCTAGAAAGCAGGACGAGGACAAAGCGATTATCCATCGCTTGAATCAAACCTGGGGAGAAACGCTATCTCTTGCAGATACTCGTGCGCAACCAGTTTGGAACTACTTGCATCGTCGTGGCATTGTTACCCGGCTTCGTCCTGAATGGGATTCGGTGCTGAGGTTTCATCCAAACTTGCCTTACCATGATGAAGATGGTCTGTTTATCGATAGCTACCCAGCGCTGCTAGGTAAAATCGTTACTCAGCAAGGGCGTTCGGCCACGTTTCATCGGATCTACCTAAGTGAAGATGGATTCAAAGCGCCGGTTGAAAAGCCTAAAAAGATGATGCCCATACCAAGTGACAGAACAATCACTGGCGGTGCCATTCCGATTGGTGAGCCTGGTGAAGTATTAGGTGTTTCTGAAGGCATCGAAACGGCCCTAGCGGTTACCAGAGCAACGGGACAAACATGTTGGTCGGTTGTGAATGCAACCCTACTGGCTAGGTTTGAACCACCAAGTAATGTGAAAATGCTGTACATCTGGGCAGATCACGATCTCTCTGAGACCGGCCTGAATGCAGCGAATGAACTCAAGAAAAAAGCCTGGCAAAAAGGCATTCTGACACAAGTCCTGATCCCCCCGATACCAACGTCACTCGGCGTGAAAAGTTGGGATTGGAATGATGTGCTGAATGTTTACGGTGCCATGGGCTTTCCGAAAGTTCATATCTGATCCAAGGGGCTTCGGCCCCTTTTTTTGCGCCTTGCATATTTGAAAAAACATGGAGAATGAAAAAAAGATAACCAATAGGAGAAACAAACATGATGGTATTAACCCTGTTAACAAAGCAGATTGATGGTGAGTTTACGGTTTACTGGAAGACCGGCCTTCGAAGAGGTGGTGAGCTAAAGGTCGATTTAGGTGAGCAATACGACAAGCTACCTGAGCAGCAAAAGCCAATTGCAGCTGAGCTCTATGCGATTCACCACCTATTGTCAGTGAAAGAGGTGATGGGGAGTAACCGAAGCGGCAATGGGCTTCAAATCCGAGTCAGTAAAGGAGCCATCAAAAAGTTACAGAAACAACGCTCAACTCAGCATTCACTTTACAGCCTGACTAGGTTCTTGCTCACTCGATACCAGGAAGCACAGATCTCGGTAGAGAAGCGGGACGATTGGCTCTCACATTCCTTCGAAGAATACATCGTCGATAATGCTACAGTGAGAGAAATCGATGAGGTAATCAACGTTCCGAACATTGGACCTGTCGTGGTGACTCGTCACGCGCTTGAAAGATTCGTGGAACGGCTTTCAGACGGTGTACCTAAACATCCTTGGAAGACTTTGATTTCAAAGTTATTTAGCTCATCATTGACAAAAGCAATTTTGCCTGAAAAGGTAACACTTCATAAGAACCAAAAATATAGTAACAAAGCTGATATTTGGCGGCACAGTAACAGTGATTTGCATTTTGTGGTCGTTCCGTCAGGAGCAATGAAGACTTTGGTTACTGTTTTCAGGCTAAATGAGTCTCTTACAAAAGCGCAAAATGAATTCAAGATGTGTGTCCGATAATCCAGTAACAAGGGAATAAATGAAAAGTAGACTGAAAAACCTATATAAATATCTTATTGAGAACAGGAAGCATGAAGTCAATGGATGGCACAAAGCCTATCGTGACTTTTACAGTCAGGTCGCTCAAATCCGTGAGCGAATCACATCTGGAGAAGGCTTGTCTCAAAATGATGAAGCCTTTCTGAAGCAGTTAATCTATGAGAAGAGCAACGGTATCGCTTCTCGCGGACAGTCTGTGTTGAGCAATGACAATTTCCAGTCATTCATTAAAAACAAGAATTTCATATCCGCATTAGAAAAATTTATATTGATTCCAAACAGTGAAAACTTCACGATTTTTTCTGATTCGTGGTCTAACCAAGGTAAATCCAACAACCCTGTTCTCGTTAATCGAGTGGCAGCAGCTTGTACGCTCGAAGTCTCCACAACGGTTGATTCCGGTAAATTTAATCAGGTTTTTAGTTGGCTTATACGCGAAGGAATAATTCCAGCATACCCAGCAGAAGAAAATCAAAGTTGGTTTGCTAAAAACATTTTTCTATTAAAGAGCATCAAAAGCGAGTTTGATAATGAGCTTCGGGAAGGTAAAACTGATGAGTTTTATCTTAGTCAGTTTGTTTGGGTGCTTTACGAGAATTTGTCAAACCCATTCAGTTTAAAGAAGCAGATTGTTAAATACGGTGCGCCGGGGACAGGGAAAACTTATCAAGCACGCCTGCAAACTTCGCTCTTGTTTGACATCTGGAAAGAGGAATTTGCTCCCTACAGCCGTCTCACACATGCAAGTCAGATTGAGTTGGTTCAATTTCATCCTTCTTTCAGTTATGAAGACTTTATGGAAGGGCTACGTCCGGTTTTGGACAGTGATGGGAACTCTCAATTAACGTTGCAAAATGGTGTTTTTAAAGAGTTTTGCCGAGGCGCAGGTAAGTGGGAAATCGATGTGTATGGGCTTGGACTTGCTCAGAAGTGGGAGTCTCTTACTATCAAGGAACTTCTCCCGTTTAGAGAAAAGTTATCAGGCGAGCATTGGCAGGATATTTTCGAAATATCAGATATATCCAAGCTTGTATCGGAAGCAGTACCACCATTTTTCTTTATAATTGATGAGGTAAACCGGGCTGAGTTGTCTCGCGTTTTTGGTGAGTTAATGTACTGTCTGGAATACCGAGGCACTAGAGGTTGCGTTAAAACACAATATTCCAATCTAAACAATGAACATACTGGTATGCTTAAGGACGCACAAGGGTATTTGTTCTTCATTCCAACAAACATCTATCTTATTGGAACGATGAACACGATAGACAGAAGTGTTGAAAGTTTTGACTTCGCTTTGCGTCGAAGATTCCGTTGGGAAGAAGTGGTGCCTGATATGGCGCTATTGAAATACCATTTGAACCAATTTTGCAAAGCTTGGCTGCCCTTGGTGGATAACCTTGAACGTTTGAATGAATTGATAGCTAAAGAACCTTTGCTTGGTAATGATTACCAAATTGGTCATGCCTATTTGATGGACTTGAAGTATGCAACCAGCCTTACAGTTTCGGAGGTACGAGAGCGTGTATGGGATGATTGTATTCGTCCGTTATTACAGGAGTATCTTCGTGGAACAGGTAAGGAGACTGAACTGATTAGCTCCTTCGGAAAGGCATTTGGGGTTTAAACTGTGTGGCTTTTCGATATCATTAAGAACGGCACACTGGTCGATAACCAGTCCTATTTTGTCAGCGAAGGCATTTTGACAAATAGACGTTTAGGAAAGTCGATAACCCTTAGTGCCAAATCAAAAGGACAATGGACCTATCCTCATAACGACGAGTCTGCAATTTGGCACTTTTTGAATTCGGTATCTCGTGATGTCGAAAAAACGCTGAATGATAATATTTCCGATGCTTTAATACTCTTCAATGATGAAGATTACGAACACAATACAGATGGCGGTTTCATCGGTGTCTCTGGTACGGATGCCAGAAATTTTAATCTCGACACGGGCAATCTAATCGGATTTGTTAAGCGAGGAGATTACTCTCTGAAGATCAGCTCACGTTTTGGTGATGCTTTCCTTCAATACATCATTGCAGATGCCGATGGATTTCTCGAATTAGAAAACATTGGAGGAGAAAGTCACGCAGACGGTTACGAGTGGCTTTTAGCATATCTATGGAACATTAAGTTTAAGAGAGCATACCGCTTGGGCTTGCCAAAGACTTATATTGCAAGAAATGATCGTATTTCCCGCGTAAGGGGAACTATAAATGCTACAGATTATTTCCAGAATAAATCATCTGGAAAATATTTATGCTCGTACCGAGAGCACAGCTACGACAGCCCTGCAACTTCACTTTTTATAAAAGCTTATGAAGCAGTCGCACATTACTCATTTTGTCACCAAACACGAAATATCTATAGTGCATTTCTGACTGCCAATCAGGGGATTAAAAGGTCACAGCAAGAAATATTGAGGACTTCTCATTTCACCAACCCTTTCTACAATGATTATAACGTGCTCATTGACTTATCTAAGCAAGTCATTGACCGGAAGGGCTCTGATTTTGATTCGCAGCAGGATTCGAGTGCTTTCTTTTTCGATATTTCGATGTTGTTTGAATATTTCATTCGTAAGCTCATCAAGCGAGATGGGCTACGCCTGCTAGGTAAGTTCGAGCAACGTCAGCAGATAGCATCTGGTGCTCTCAGTGGTTATATGAGAAAACTTGAACCTGATCTTGTTATAGAAATCGATGAGAGTTTATTCGTATTTGATGTGAAGTATAAAGCATTTGATTCACAATTTGGGGTGAAGCGTGAAGATCTTTTTCAGCTACATACTTACATAGGGCAGTATGGAAATGTTGCCGCAATCAAGGGATGTGGATTTATTTACCCTATATCAGAAGAACGATGGGCTTCACTTAACCTTGAAAAAACACAGGGTGTGATTTCAGATATTATTCACCAGCAAGGACAAGAGATACCGTTCCATGTGCTTTTTCTAAAAATCCCTGAAGATACGTATATTGATTTTAATAGGAAAATGAAAGAGCAGTGCAGCATTTTTATTAATGCCCTTTATTCTAAGGTTTTTAATCGGTGACGTTTTTTTTGTGGAGAAAGGCCATTGTTCAACGAAATGTCATTTTTTTGAAGTCGAGATTGTTTATTGAGTTGGGTGTCAGTTTTATATCATAGGCATTATCGAGATAGTGACAAGTCAGCTGAGTTGGGTTGACAGTTCCCTATAGTCAGAAACACACACGATTCCTTCATCTATCTGGCCAATCGCTCTTATGGGGATCTTTAGCATGTAGCTCTATGAAATTTTCTGGAGCTGACAATGAGAACCCCCTTGTTACCTTGGTTCATCCTATGGGTGACCATCCCAATCATTATTTTCTTTCTATTCATCTTGCCCGCCCATGCCAGTGATGGGCCATTCTATCAGCGTGGTCAGGAAGGCTGGTTTTGGTATCAGGTCATTCCTGAACCTGAGCAGCCTGATGAGCTGATAGAGCCGGAAGCTGGTGTCGTGGAGTCCAGTCAGAGCGAACTAAAGCCCTTCAGTGCCGCCTGGTTTCGTGAGCACATGCAATCGTTTATGGACAAGGCAATTGATGAGCCAACGAATGAGAACGTCAGAGCCTATCTGTATCTTCAGCGCGTTATGATGGATAAAGGCTCACTGTTTGCTGATGTTAGTCAGCAGGTGGTCATGGGCGATCCTGTTTTGGATGAAATCAGTCGCAGACCTTTGGCGACTTATGCCGCCAATCGGATGGATCGAGAAGCTGGCGCTCAACGGGATGTTGCTTTAGGTGAGGTAGCAAAACGGGCTGGCTTGTTCTTTTTCTATCGTTCGGATTGCCCTTACTGCCACGCTCAAGCGCCTATCATCGAATCAATGGCTTTAAACTACGGTTTCGAGGTATTTGCTATTGCTGTCGATGGCTTGCCTTTACCGGGTGGAGAGTTTCCCAATTTCAAAGTCGATTCAGGACAAGCACAATCATTGTCCGTTACGACTGTCCCTGCCGTGTTCTTAGTTGATCCGCCTAATGTCATCACTCCGATTGGCCAAGGCGCAATGAGCCTTGATGAGCTCAATAATCGAATCATTCTCGCAGCCCATCAAGCCGGTTGGATAGACGATCAAACCTATTATGCCACTAGACCTGTTCAACCTGGCGTGTCACTCGCGATGTCAGCCCAAGAGCTTAACGAAAAGATATTACAGGACCCTGAGTTCCTTGTTCGCTATCTGCGTGCACAAGGAGGGTTATAACGATGAAAAAAGTATTCCAAGTATCGCTAATCGCCTGTGCGATTGGTTTTTCGTCTATGAGCCAAGCAAGCTTGCAACAGGAGATGAACCAGTTATTTGGTTCAATGACCAACAGCACTGCGCCTGGTGTATTCGAGAGTCAGCGGCGTGGCGTTATATCTGGCGGAAGTGTTGTTGTTCGTAACAGGATCATGAACGAGAACCTCGTCTCTATGGTGCCTCCGTCATTCCAAGCCGGTTGTGGCGGCATTGATATGTTCGCTGGTAGTTTGTCATTTGTTAATGCAGATCAGTTTGTTCAGTTACTTCGCTCTGTAGCGGCAAATGCCAAGGGATACGCATTCCAATTGGCGCTCAGTGCTATGTGTGAGAAATGCTCCCAGCACATGGAGACTCTGCAAAAGAAAATCCAGCAGTTGAACGAGTATTTCGGCAATTCCTGTCAAATGGCTCAGGGAGTCGTGAACGATACCTTGGCCGCCTTTGGTAAGAAGGGGCAAACAGAGGCCAGCATGTTGAGCTCTCTTAAAGGGGCTGGTGACATTTTTACCAGTTGGAGTGAGTCCAACGGTAAGAACCCTTATGAGAATGCTTCAAGTGTCGCAGCATCGGATGTGAACAAAACGATTAAAGGTAACTTGGTCTGGCGAGCACTGAAACGTCATTCGGCATCAAGCTGGTTTGCATCGGGAGATGACCGTTTTCTTGAAGCGGTTATGTCCGTGACGGGCTCGATCATCGTTGGTGATTTAGCGAATGCCGCTGATGGCCAAGGTAAAGCCCCAAAACTGACCAGACTGAATGGCAATAAAGTGACTATTGAGCATCTAATTCATGGCGGTAACGTCGCTATGTACCGATGTGACACAGTGACACAAGACGGCTGTCTGAATCCGACAATCACTAACGTGACCCTAACCGGGTTATCAACCCAGGTAGAAAATTTACTTCTTGGTACAGGTTCTAGTAACGGCATTATTTTTAAGTTTGCTAGAAATACAGGGGCTGCTAGCACCACCGAAAAGGCTTTTATGACCTCGGCTCCTGCGAGCATTGGCGGCATGATTCGAACACTTTCTGCATTAAATGAAGGGGTCGCTAGGTCGTTTGCTTCAAGAGCGGCACCATTTATTGCTGTTGAGATGGCCCGAGCATTGGTTGAAGACATGCTCAATGCTGCTAGAAGCACCTCTGGTGTGGAAGATCATGCCTATGCGAAGTTGTTAACTGAAGACCTTGAACGTGCTCGTCGCCAAATAAATGAGGAATACGCTGCGTTACAGCGGAGATACGGTTCAGAGCAAGAATTGCTGGCGCATTTTAATCAGGTGATTCAGACCATTCGCAAGCAGCGTTATTACACCGTTAAATCTACAGCGCTGGGGGAATAGGTCATGTGGGAGATCTATTCCATCGGTGATTCGGCATTTTTAGAGCAGGTCTTGAACGCTGTCGCGATGATCACTGGTACAGGCGACTTTACTTCAATGGTTCGCATTGGCTTGCTCATTGGGGTATTGATGGTCTCTGTTCAGGCCTTAATGCAAGGTGGTCGTGGGATTAACTTTCAACACGTTTTAGTCTCATGGCTAGTCTTTGCAACCATGTTTGGACCCAGTACCCGAGTGAGCATTGAGGATGCGTACACGGGGCAAGTTCGAGTGGTTGATAATGTGCCCATCGGTGTTGCTGCCGCAGGTAGCACGATTTCAACTGTTGGCTTTCAAATCACGCGATTGTTTGAAACGGCGTTCTCAACTCCCGCGATGACGGAATACGGCTTTGCATCCAGTTTACAGTCACTGATTAAAGTGAGAAAACAGGTGATGGATCGCTCTGGTTTGGGTGACGCAAATCGTGTCGGCGGTTCGGACATAGAGCAATCGTGGTTTAACTACATCAAAGAGTGCACCTTGATTGGTATCGACATTGGCCAAAAGAACCTCGATCAGGTGCTGAGTGATCCTAACCCGATGACTGCGATTAGGTTTGATTCGCGCATTTATGGCACGCGCATCATGCTCAGCGGTAGCAGTAGCGATCTGGACTGCACCGATGCCTATAGCCAACTGAAACTCATGACAGAATCAACCTTCATTCCTAGGCTTAAACAGGTTCTGTCAGCCTCATTGGGGACTTCGTCAGCCACTGACACTGATGACGTGATCCGAAATGCGCTGAATAACCTTGGTTTGGCTTCGGTTAACACCCAAGAGTATATGACCGCGTCAGTGCTTTTGCCTATTTATGAGCAAAGCGTGACGGGCAAGTATATGGATGATCAAGCTTTCACCGCCGCCGTTATGGTTAACCAAGCGATTGAACAGCGCAATACACAATGGGCGGCGGAGCAGACTCTTTTCCAAAGTATCGTTCGTCCGATGATGACGTTTTTTGAGGGGTTCATTTACGCCATCACCCCTTTGATGGCCTTTGTGATTGCCCTTGGCCAAATCGGGATGCGAATGGCCGGGAAGTACTTGTTAATCCTGCTTTGGATTCAACTTTGGATGCCTGTCATGGCCATCATTAACCTGTATATTCATTTAACCGTTGCAGGGAAAATGTCGGCTCTTGATGCGTTTGCAGGTACGGAAGTGCCATCTTTTGCCGGGATGATGCAGATGGATTCAGTGCTGCAAACCTGGATAGCTACTGGCGGAATGTTGGCGTCGAGTGTTCCTGCGATTTCGCTCATGCTCGTGTATGGCTCAGCAATAACCGCTACCCACTTGGCTGGGCGTCTTCAAAACGGTGATGCCATTGATGAAAAGCTGGCAAGTCCAGATGTCGCGAAAAATGCCCCGGTCATGCAATCACAGTCAATGTTCCAAAATTCAGCCCTCACTGGTTCTGCTATGACCGGCGCGTCAAACCTACTAAGCAGTTTCTCTGTCGGAAACGCAGTGGGTTCAATGGTCGGCTCTGCAAAAGAATCCATGACTCAGGCAACCCAAGCCTTTAGTCGTCAGGTTGGGAATACCATGAGTCGAACTTTTGGTGAAAAGCTAAGTTACGACAACCTGTCTTCGGTTGGACGTCAGATCGGCTCATCTAACTCCGCATCTAGCGCCGTTGTTAATCAGGTTACTGATGACCTACAAACTCGGTATGGTTTCGGAGACGATAAAAAAGATGCTGTACGTGGCTTGGTATCTGGCGTGTTATCGGGAGGCCTAAGGGTCGGTGGCGATGGAACTATTACTAATCCCGGTGAGAAAGAAGTTGCTGATAAGGGTTTTCTTGGAAGGCTTCTTGGTACGGGCGGCAATGATTCTCCACAGGGCAACTTGCCAGGAATGGATAAGCCAGATTCATCTCGTGTACCAAAACTATCAAGGGTACGAGCTGGGTTGGATCTAGGTGGTAACTTTAGTGGCCAAGTTGAGTCGTCAGAAGGCAGTTCTCGGTCTACGACCGCAAATACGCTCACTGGGGAGATGCAAAGCTTGGCATCGAGTGATTCACGACGTGCTGAGTTTCGCGATGCGATGGTTAAGGACCTTTCAGATTCAAGACGTTCTGGCTTTGAGATGTCCTTGTCTAACCAAGACTATCAGTCACTTCAGAGTTCAGCACAAGACGTTGTCACGGCATCAAATCGCTTTAGTGAGCTTGATCAGGCCAGCTACAGTCTATCAGGACAAAGAAATACTGATGGTGCGACGTTAACCCGATTAGCGGCGGACAATCCTGAAGTCATGGATTATTTAGGTCGCTATATGAACCAGCATGTTGAAGCAGGTAACCGTTTACGTGAAAACCTTCCAATGTATCAGCGCTTGTTACCTGATGATAATCAGGCGTATGTGGCCGCAGCTATGGAGTCTTTAACTTATAGTAACTCTTCAACGCCCGCTGAACGCGACAATGATTATCAAGCTGCAATGACGGTTATGGCCATGGCTACCGGAGCCGATTTACGATCAATTCAGCCGCGCTCTAATGAAGGCATGTCATCAACTGCACCTACTTTTGGTGGCACTCAAAGCCAAGTTGAATCGGGTGTATTGGGCGGATACGAGGATGCAGCAACAGTTCAAACTCAGTTCAACGCAGCTCAATCGGCTTACCAAACCAATCTGTCTGGTATAGATGGACAGTTGAATGCGCATCAGCAGCAAGCTCAGCAGGCCGTAGCTTCTGACACAAGTACCTATCAATCTGGACTAAACAGTGAAGCTGGCTCTCAGTGGCGATCTCGCATTATGGCTGATGATAGCGGAGTCTCTGGTGCTGAAATGTTCTTCAACAGCGCCAGTGCTATTGGTGATTTCAGTGGCAAGCATACTGATGCAGCTCTGCATACCTTGAATCACTTTGGCGAAGACTATGAGAGTTACAAAGAACAAGCGCTTGAAGATCCTGGCTCACGAGGTTTCTTGCACAACGCAACGGTGGCCAGCAAATCAACCTGGGATGGGTTAAAAGCCGCCGTTGATGCCGGAACCTCTTTGGAAAATCCATTGACGGCGTTTAATGATGCATACAGTGGATCGAGTTCGCAGTATGCCTCCGAAGTAAACTGGGGCACTAAGTCTGAAGCCATGTTGGCGGGGGCATTTGGTGCGGCAGTTAACAATCGATATGGTGAGTTCTTAGAACAGTATGCCGATGATTTCAAACAGGAAGCATACAGCGAAGGGCAGAGAATGGGATTGACCCCGATTCAAAGTCAAGTGTTCGCTCAAGCTTTCAATGAAGGTTTGGCGGGACGCGTATTCAACTCTGAAGACTCATCGAGTTGGTCGCCTGAAATGCTAGGTCTAAGGGAGCAAATGCTAAATGAGTATCGTCAAAAGGATGAGAGTGGCGCTTACATTCCTGACAGTGTGTCCGAAGAAGATAAAGCATTTGTGGATAAGCAGATAGCGGTGATCTCAAATGCATCGCTTGCGGGAGATTATGCTCAGAACAACTTGATCGATATTAGGGCTTATAACCAGGCATCAGGAAGGAACTGAAAATAGAAGGTAGCCAGCTTGTGGTGGGCTGGCTATTTTTTTGGCTTTTTGGGATACCTTGGATAAAAGCCATCAAAAAACGAATGGAGCTTATACCAATACCATTTTTCTTCAATGCTCAAAGTTCTACCCGAATCTTTAACTTGGCTACTCAAGAATCTAATTCCAGTACAAATAGCTATGAAAAAGAGTCCCAAACCAACAATTGTCCAACTCGCTTGCCAATATGCGATTGCTAAAAGCATCGTGATGATGGCTATTAGGCCGATGGGGTTACAGGTCGCTTTGAATCCCAAGTAGCCGAAAAAAACGACGGTGCAGAACAGAAATGGTAAAGCCGCTAACTTGGCTGATGCTGTTAATATTTCTGATGGAAAAAAGTGAGCCGCAGCCAAAGTCGCCAGAAAAAGCCCCAGTGATATAACCCAGCAGCGTGCTGGTAAAGATTTAAGTAAGTTTGCCATCTTCTTAGTTCTCTCAAAGTGCACGGGCGGTGCACAATCAAATCATGCATCAGCATGTTAGTTCTCAAAAAGTGCTCTAGTGGTTTGCTCGGCCATAATCTCACACACAGGACATTTAAGCTGAATGCGCTGTTGAGATACCGTCAAATACAGACTACCGCATCGACACCGGTGTAAGGATGCAAGCTGAGATCTTAAATCACGAGCTAGAACCCAACCTTCATTGATGGTCAGCTTTTTCCAGGGGATCTCAGCTGGAAGATCTGCTTCTTCCCTTGCAACCAAGTACGCATCGTAAGCTTTCATCAAAGCATCAATATTTAATTGCTTGTAGACATTATCACCACCAATATTGACATAAAGCGCCATCAGCAGGGAGCCTTCAACTAGGGCTCTTCTGCTTTTAACGATGGCATCAGATTCTGGCAATTGACCAGGACAAGGTGACTTGCCAGTCACTTCTTTGTGCAGCCTTCTGATAATGTGGATTGGCAAACCTGTATCGAGCGCGATAATGGTCGTTCGAAATCCGTACTTAATAAGCAGCGAGGCTCGGGTAAACAGCTCACTTTTGGACAGGTTATCAATCATGCATCCCCCTTGTTGTTTAGGGTTGATAATAAATAAGCGATTCTTGGGATACCTGTGCCTTTGCTCTTCACCATCTCAATCAGTTGGCTTTGGTTACCCCTTGGTTGAAACAGCATGAATGATGAGGTCGCCACTCGTTGCAGGTCGTCAACACCAGCATTAATCAGTGCATCAACCACATCGCGTGTAAGTCCAAAGCGCAAGACCGCCTCTTGCGGATCAATTCGCGCTAATTCTCGTGCTGCGTGCAGGTACGCCAAATTTAATTGATAGAAGTCTTGCTGATTGGTTGTCATTGACGGACCTCCAGTTCATGTAAAATATTGCGATAAATAGAAAGCACTCTTTGTCCATACCAGCGTGCTCGCTCTTCGTTCCAACTGTGATAGCGGCCTATGCCAAGCTCTAAATCGTTTGGTGAAGACTTGATTGCTTCGGCCAAAATACTTGAGCCGACCGTAAGGTTGGTGATGGGGTCTAGCAGTTCTGCCGGTGAGCTCACACGATGCCCATGCCAATGCAAATTGATTTGCATAAGGCCAATATCGAGCTGGTATTTTTCACTCTCTTTAAGTGCCTGGTTTAACAGTTGCTCCGCTTCTGTCTTAGATTTGGCGTAGGTTGCATTTGAACCATTGCGAATTGCGTATGGCCATGGACTGGTCATGTTGAGACCTCGATTTGAGGCCGACTCAGCCAAGGCAACGGCGTAGAGCATGACAGGATCAATACCAACGCTTTGTGCTGCTTTTTCCCACTGATAGCCCGGAAACGCATAGACTGAAGTGCTTGCGGACATGGCTATCACTAGGGCAATGGTTTTTGCTTTAATCGTTTTCATTTTTGTCCTCTAATTCATTTCCGAGAAGCGCCTGAATGGCTTTCGGGCTTATTCTTTTTAAAGGCACTGCGCTAAAGTCAGCGATGCCTCTCGTATAAACTTGTGCCGCTTTTGACCAGTCGCCCACGGCAACCGGCGCTTGCATATCAAATCCTTTTTGCTGGTTCTGATGGTCTGCAATACCCTGTAATAGCCTTGGGTATTCACCCACTTCGTCCCGCAGCAAGTAAGCCTGGTAGCGTGTTAAAAACTCTTTTTGCTTAAAGGGGTATTCCCTGTCATCAACCTTGCAGAGTTCAACCCATCCCCCCATGTCTGAAACCACGCGGTGGATAAGTGCATCGTCAAACATCACGGATGTCCAAGCGCCAACCTGACGAACAGCCTTGTCAACTTTGTTCCAAGCAACCATGGCTCTTGAACCCGAGTTGCCATCGATATGCTTGATGACGTCAGCGGGCTTTGGAAAAAATTGCCCAGTATCCGGTGATTGAATATGCCGAGTCAGACCGATTCGTACCTCTTCAATGCTGTAAGCACGAAGGGCTTCAAATGCGATGGATAGCAATTGCGGTGATACGCTTTTGCCATACATGGCCCAAGCTGCTCCCCAAACTTCAGCAAACTCGCGTTTATCAACCTCCTGCACTTGAACGAACCTCCCGAATACCTGGTCCGGCCCAGCTTTCAGCAATGCGGCGATTGCTTTCTTCAATATTCAATTGGTGATTGCTGACCTTTAGGCTCGTCGATGATTGCTGTACTTCATCAATGCGAACGTACTCGTCTTCCCATTGCCGGTTTAAAAGCCAGTTATGTGGCATAGGGGTCTTAGTCCGATCTTGATACTGCAATCGGTTGTCTCGTTGCTCTTTCCAGCGTGTTAGCACTTCCAAGGCGAGTTCATGGTCTTCATTGAGGCCCATGCGTAGCCATTCTTCTTTGGCTTTTGCTTTTTTTTCTTTGCGTATTTGTACATCCCAGAAGTCTTCAAACTGTATGTGGTCAACAGTTTTAACTGTTGGTTTATTGCTTCTCCCAGAGTCATCCGACCGTTGAGAGTCCCTTACCGGGTTGCCATCAGGCATAAACAATGATGAAAATTCTTCTGGAAGCCGAGCTTGAAAAGCGGCAAGAGATTTCAAAAGCGATGCCATACCAACGAAGTCGGCAGGTACATCTTTAAGCAACCGAAAGGCTGCCTTACCTTGGTTTGGGTTTTCGATTGGGTTGTGCTTCAGAAAGCTTCGAATCAAAGTCCAACCAGATTCCTCGCAACGAATCAGGAACTGATCTTGTTCTAACTCACTTAACGCCTTGGCAACCTGTTGCTCATCCCAGTTCAAGTCAGAAGCAACGTAACCAATCGGCAGTCGAAAGCAGCCAAGCAAATTACAATGCGGGCATGTAAGCAAGTACAGTCCTAGCAACTTCGCTGAGTCACTCCAGGACAAAACATTTTGCTTTAGCCAAAAGCGGGTATAGACCTTGCCATAATCACGCATGGAGGTACTCGCTTTTGTGTTTACGTAAAATGCTGACCATTACTTGCCCTTAATCCTACCGGTTACTGGCTTTCAGCTCGCTTGGGCATTCGGGGTAGATGTCCGGTCTTAACTGGGATCGGGTTACCTGTCCTTGCGTAGCTTGTTCGATGGGTAAAACGAATTCAGCGGGAACACGCCCTGATTTATTCAACCAAAACCAGACGTTTTGCTGTTTTGAGTTGATGGCTCGTGCTAATGCTGATTGCCCGCCGACCAAGTCAATGGCACGGCGGAGATGTTTTTGTGTCGTGTTGAACACTTCCATACCGTCTCCTGTTACAATAATAACTGTTACAAGATTGAATGTTACAGTTTAAACTGTAGATAAGTCAACAGTTAAAATTGTTGAAAGGCTACAGTTTTATTTGTAGAATACGGGCTTATGAAAACTTTATCCGAACGACTAAACCATGCCTTGCAGCTTACTGGGGTGACTCAGTCTGAGTTGGCTCGACGCATTGGTATCAAACAGCAGTCGATCAGCCAGATTTGCTCTGGTAAATCGGCTAGGTCTCGTTACACCATGCAGATCGCGGAGGCGCTTCGCGTGAATGCTCATTGGCTCGCCACAGGTGATGGCGAGATTGGCTTGGGGGTCGGTAATGTAGAAGTTGGGCCTGACATTAAGGGAAGAATTCCTCTCATTAACTGGGTTCAGGCCGGTGATTGGACTGAAATAGCGGAGGGATTTGCCCATGAAGATGCTGAGGAGTGGCGTGACGTCACTGGGAAAGCACATGAGGGTTGTTTCGCACTTCGCGTAAAAGGCGACAGTATGGAAAATCCAAGCGGAAAAAAATCCATACCTGAGGGAGCAGTGATCGTTGTTGATCCTGAGTTACCTTATTCATCAGGTTCATTGGTTGTTGCGCGTTTGGATGATTCGAAAGAAGCAACCTTTAAGCAGTTGGTTATTGATGGTGAACAGAAGTACCTAAAACCTTTGAACCCGCAATACCCTGCAATACCGATCAACGGCAACTGCACCATCATTGGTGTAGTACGACAAGCTATCATCGATTTTTGGTAGCGAAGGAATTTGTGGTTTAGCCACAGTTGTTCATGAGCTGAAGAAGCAACGATTGCAAACAGCTACAACTGAGCATTGGCGCACGCTGAGAGTAAATGGTAACCGATTAGATAACCATTGATTGTTTATAAAGTCAAGATCAGCGAAAATAGCGGCCAATTACGATTAACACGACGGATTTGACAAGCGAAGAACTGAAAAGAGAGTACTTCCAAAAGTGTGTACAAATCCGTGTACAAACTAAAAGAATTTATACATGGCAAACCAAGATTTTCTTAATGAAATCAATAAGCGAAGGACCTTTGCTATCATCTCTCACCCGGATGCGGGTAAAACCACGATTACCGAAAAAGTATTGTTATTCGGACGCGCCCTGCAAACTGCCGGTACCGTTAAAGGTAAAAAGTCAGGTCAGCATGCTAAATCTGACTGGATGGAAATGG
>Ga0209562_1000044_pt1 | contig 68146 bp, 48 predicted proteins | sample WorMetvacBELIZE2_FD_187399 | JGI IMG/M metagenome (GOLD analysis project Ga0209562, IMG submission 187399) | Marine gutless worms symbiont microbial communities from Max Planck institute for Marine Microbiology, Germany - Olavius vacuus BELIZE.2... | ecosystem: Host-associated > Annelida >... | reverse complement strand
CAGAAGTAGATGCGAAGCCTCGCATGCAAGACTACACTCTAGAAGTAGAGGAAGGTCAGGACATGATGGTGCTAGACGCGCTACTTGCACTTAAAGAGCAAGATCCGACGCTTTCTTTCCGTCGCTCGTGCCGTGAAGGTGTATGTGGTTCAGACGGTGTGAACATGAACGGCAAAAACGGCCTAGCGTGTATCACTCCGCTTTCCGCACTGGGCAAAGGTAAAATAGTAGTTCGTCCACTTCCAGGTCTACCGGTAGTACGCGACCTTGTTGTTGATATGACGCAGTTCTATACACAATACGAGAAGATTAAGCCGTTCTTAATCAACGACAGTAAGCAGCCGCCAGCGCGCGAGCACTTACAGTCGCCAGAGGAGCGTGCAAAACTAGACGGTCTTTACGAGTGTATTTTATGTGCATGTTGTTCAACTTCATGCCCGTCATTCTGGTGGAACCCTGATAAGTTCGTCGGTCCTGCTGGTTTGCTTCACGCTTATCGCTTCCTTATCGATAGCCGTGATACAGCAACTGAAGAGCGTCTTAACGACCTTGATGATGCGTTCAGCGTATTCCGCTGTCACGGTATCATGAACTGTGTAAGTGTATGTCCTAAGGGCTTAAACCCAACTAAAGCAATAGGCCAAATTAAGTCTATGCTTTTACAACGGGCTGTTTAGTACTATATTCTGTTAACTTCCTAAAGTTACAGATAGTGATGCTCTAAATAGCCATCCCAAAAGGATGGCTATTTTTTTATATATTCGCTGTTATAACACTTGGTTATGCTGAGAATAACCTTATAATACATCTTGATTGTTAACTAGATTTTATAAAACGTAGCAAGGCAAATTAAATGCAAGAAAGCGTGATGAAAGCGTGGTGGGATTCCTCGCACATGGCAGGTGCCAACGCTGCCTATGTTGAAGAGTTGTATGAAACCTATTTAGAAGACCCGCAAAGTGTCTCTGAAAATTGGCGACAAATCTTCGATAACCTCCCCAAAGTCGATGGCGTAGAGTTAGAAACCAATCATACAACAATTAAAAATCAATTTAGGCAACTTGCTGCGTTAGGGCCTACAGCCCGCATGTCTAGTCCGTCTGTGCCTTCTGCAAGTGTTTCAGACGACAGGCAAGTTAAAGTTCTTCAGTTAATTAACGCGTTCCGTTTCCGCGGGCACCAGCACGCTAACTTAGACCCTCTTGGTCTTTGGAAACAAGAGCGTGTTCGCGACCTTGAACTATCTCACCACAGCCTTTCTGAGCAAGATTTTGATACAGTCTTCAATGTAGGGTCTTATGCTATTGGCAAAGATTCTATGCCGCTTGGTGAACTGTTTAAATCGCTTAACCGCACTTACTGTGGCTCTATCGGTGCAGAATATATGCACATCACTGATACCGAGCAGAAGCGTTGGTTACAACAAAAAATTGAATCTGTTCAAGCAAAACCTGAAATTTCTCGCGATGAGAAGTTAGGCATTCTTAAAGGCCTTACTGCGGCTGACGGAATGGAAAAGTACTTGGGTTCTAAATTCCCAGGTGCAAAGCGTTTCTCGCTAGAAGGTGGCGACGCACTTATTCCAATGCTTAAAGGTTTAATTACCAAAGCAGGCACTGCGGGTACCAAAGAAGTGGTTATCGGCATGGCTCACCGTGGTCGTTTGAATGTTCTAGTTAACGTGCTGGGTAAAAACCCTTCTGTCCTGTTTGACGAATTCTCAGGTAAGCACGACGACTCATTAGGTGCGGGTGACGTTAAGTATCACGCAGGCTTCTCTTCAGATTTTGCAACGCCTGGTGGCAACGTTCACTTAGCGCTAGCATTTAACCCGTCTCACCTTGAAATTGTTAACCCAGTAGTAATGGGGTCAGTACGTGCACGTCTTGCTCGCCGCAACAACGACACCAATACTGTACTTCCAATTACTATTCACGGTGACTCGGCAATAGCAGGTCAGGGTGTAGTTCAAGAAACCTTCAACATGTCACAAACTCGTGGCTTTGCTGTGGGTGGTACAGTTCGAATAGTGGTAAACAACCAGGTTGGTTTCACGACGTCTAAAACTGAAGATACGCGTTCTACACAATACTGTACTGACATTGCTAAAATGGTACAGGCGCCAATTTTCCACGTGAACTCTGACGATCCTGAAGCGGTTGCCTTTGTTACACAGCTTGCGCTTGAATACCGTAATAAGTTTAAGAAAGACGTTGTAATTGATTTAGTTTGTTACCGTCGCCATGGTCACAACGAAGCGGATGAGCCAAATGCTACGCAGCCGTTGATGTACCAAAAAATTAAAAAGCATCCAGTTCCACGCGTAATCTATGCTGATCAATTAATTGCTGAAGGTGTTATAGAGCAACGTGATGCAGATCGTTATGTTGAAGAGTACCGTGAAGCTCTTGACCATGGCGCGTGCGTTGTTGAAGAGTGGCGTCCAATGACAGAGCATAGCGTTGACTGGTCTCCGTACCTTGGTCACGACTGGGATACGCCATACGATGGAGCGCTTTCAGTTGAGAAGCTTAAAGAGCTAGGTGAGTCAATCACTACTATTCCTGAAGAGCACAAGCTTCAGTCTCGTGTAAACAAGCTTTATCAAGACCGTAAAGCGATGGTCGCGGGTGAAAAGCTACTTGATTGGGGTATGGCAGAGAACTTAGCTTATGCCACTATTGTAGATGCCGGCGAAGATATTCGTATTACAGGTCAGGATTCAGGCCGTGGTACTTTCTTCCACCGTCACGCGGTATTGCACAATCAAAAAGACGCATCGACGTATATGCCACTACAGCATATTCGCGAAGGTCAGGGTGAAATTGAAATTTACGACTCTGTGCTTTCGGAAGAAGCAGTAATGGCATTTGAGTATGGTTATGCGACAGCAGAGCCTACATGTCTGACTATTTGGGAAGCCCAGTTTGGTGACTTCGCTAACGGTGCGCAGGTTGTTTTTGACCAATTCTTAAGCTCTGGTGAAGCGAAATGGGGCCGTTTGTGTGGTCTAACCGTTTTACTGCCACATGGTTATGAAGGTCAGGGACCAGAGCACAGTTCTGCACGCCTTGAACGTTTCCTTCAAATGTGTGCTGATCACAACTGGCAAGTGTGTGTGCCTTCTACACCTGCGCAGGTTTATAACATGCTTCGTCGCCAAGTGGTGCGTCCTATGCGTAAGCCACTTATCGTAATGTCGCCTAAGTCACTATTACGTCATCCTCTTGCGGTATCTTCACTTGAAGAGCTAGCAGAAGGTAAATTCCATAACGTAATCGGTGAAATTGATGATATCGATCCGAAGAATGTGAAGCGTGTTGTTATGTGTTCGGGCAAGGTTTACTACGATTTGTTAGACCAGCGCCGTAAAAATGAGCAAACAGACGTTGCAATCATCCGTTTAGAGCAACTTTATCCATTCCCACAAGAAGAATGCGCTAAAGTTGTGGCACAATACAGCCATGTAAAAGATTGGGTTTGGTGTCAAGAAGAGCCTCAAAACCAAGGCGCTTGGTACTGTAGCCAACACCATTTCTGGCAAGCAATTCCAGATGGTGCAAAATTAACATATGCAGGCCGTGATGCATCCTCGTCACCTGCAGTAGGTTATGTATCCGTTCACAACCAGCAACAGAAAGCCCTGGTTGAAAACGCACTCACAATTAAATAAGGAACAGTAATGACAATTGAGATAAAAGTTCCGGTTCTACCTGAGTCAGTTGCCGATGCCACCATTGCAACCTGGCACGTAAAGGCCGGTGACGCAGTTAAACGAGACCAGAACCTGGTTGATATTGAAACTGATAAAGTGGTTTTAGAAGTTGTGGCGCCAGCGGACGGTACAATTGGTGAGATCCTAAACGAAGAGGGTGCAACTGTTTTAGGCGAACAAGTTATTGCTAAACTAGAAAAGGGCGGTGCTGCTGCACTGGCTGAAGCTAAAGCAGAAAGCAAAGCAAAAGACGATTCAAAATCAGACGCGGCACCAGCGGCTTCTGGTAAAACTTCTGATGTTAAAGTGCCAGTACTTCCAGAGTCTGTAGCTGACGCAACTATCGCTACATGGCACGTTGCTGTAGGTGAAGCTGTTTCTCGTGACCAAAACCTGGTTGATATCGAAACTGATAAAGTCGTGCTTGAAGTTGTGGCACCAGCAGACGGCTCTCTTGCAGAAATTCTTGCAGAAGAAGGTGCTACGGTAACTGCTGAAGAAGTAATTGCAAAATTTGTAGAAGGCGCTGCAAGCGGCGCTTCCGCTCCAGCGGCATCAAGCGATAACGACGACAGTGACGACAGCAGCGATGCGCTTAGTCCTTCTGTTCGTCGTTTACTTGCAGAAAAAGGTGTTGACGCAGCTAAAGTGAAAGGTACAGGTAAAAACGGCCGTATCACTAAAGAAGACGTTGAAAAGTACCTTAAAGGTGGCGAAAGCACAGCAAAAGCAACACCTGCTTCAACTGAATCTGTATCAGCAGATTTGCCAACGGGTAACCGTACTGAGAAGCGTGTTCCAATGACGCGTCTTCGTAAGACTATTGCTAACCGTCTGTTAGAAGCGAAGAACTCTACGGCAATGTTAACTACGTTTAACGAAGTTAACATGAAGCCAATTATGGATCTTCGTAAGCAGTATCAAGACAGCTTCGAGAAGCGTCACGGTATTCGTCTTGGTTTCATGTCTTTCTATGTGAAAGCGGTAACCGAAGCACTTAAACGTTTCCCTGAAGTTAACGCGTCAATCGACGGTGATGACATTGTTTATCACAACTACTTCGACGTATCGATTGCTGTTTCTACACCGCGTGGCCTTGTGACACCAGTACTTAAAGATACTGACACACTAGGCATGGCAGGTGTTGAAAAAGGAATTAAGGAACTAGCACTTAAAGGCCGTGACGGTAAGCTGTCATTGGCTGAACTACAAGGTGGTAATTTCACAATCACCAACGGTGGTGTGTTTGGTTCACTAATGTCTACACCAATCATTAACCCGCCACAGAGCGCTATCTTGGGTATGCATAAAATCCAAGACCGCCCAATGGCTGTTAATGGCAAAGTAGAAATTCTACCAATGATGTACCTAGCGCTTTCTTATGACCACCGTATTATCGATGGTAAAGAATCAGTAGGTTTCTTGGTAACCGTTAAAGAGATGCTAGAAGATCCAACACGTCTACTTCTAGACGTATAAGACTTTCGTCTCACGGAATTGTGGTTAGGCGTTTAGCTTGTGTATGCTTGCTTTGCGCCTAACGCAACGCTGATATTTGCCCTATAATATCAGTCAAACTAATCAAGTCGCATTTGCGGCTTTTGTCTTACTAAAAATCGGATAGAAACACCATGAATTTGCATGAATACCAAGGTAAGCAGCTATTCAAAGAATACGGTTTGCCTGTTTCTGAAGGATACGCAGCAGACACTGCTCAAGGTGCTGTAGAAGCCGCTGACCGAATTGGCGGAAACGAGTGGGTAGTTAAGTGTCAGGTACACGCGGGCGGTCGCGGTAAAGCTGGCGGTGTAAAGCTAGTTAAAAACAAAGACGACATTCGCGCTTTCGCTGAAAACTGGCTTGGCAAAAATTTGGTGACTTTCCAGACTGACGAAAACGGTCAGCCTGTGAGCAAAATCCTAGTTGAATCTTGCACAGATATCGCTAACGAGCTTTACCTTGGTGCAGTAGTTGACCGTACAACCCGTCGCGTTGTATTCATGGCTTCTACTGAAGGTGGCGTTGAGATTGAAACTGTTGCAGAAGAGACTCCAGAAAAAATCCTTAAAGCTGAAATCGACCCAATCGTTGGTCCTCAGCCTTACCAAGCACGCGAAATGGCGTTTAAACTTGGTCTTTCTGGCGTTCAAATCAAGCAATTCACTCAAATTTTCCTTGGCCTAGCTAAGATGTTTGAAGAGCTTGACGTTGCCCTAATCGAAATTAACCCGCTAGTTATCAAAACTGACGGTAACCTACACTGCCTAGACGCAAAAGTAGGTATCGATGGAAACGCGCTTTATCGTCAGCCTAAGCTGAAAGATATGCAAGATCCTTCACAAGAAGATGCGCGTGAAGCTCACGCTGCTCAGTGGGAACTAAACTACGTAGCACTAGACGGTAACGTAGGTTGTATGGTTAACGGTGCAGGCCTAGCAATGGGTACCATGGACATCGTAAACCTACACGGTGGTAAGCCAGCTAACTTCCTAGACGTTGGTGGTGGTGCAACTAAAGAGCGTGTTGCTGAAGCATTTAAAATCATCCTTTCTGATGACAATGTTAAAGCGGTATTGGTTAACATCTTCGGTGGTATCGTTCGTTGTGACATGATCGCTGAAGGTATTATCGGTGCAGTTAAAGAAGTTGGCGTTAAAGTGCCAGTTGTTGTGCGCCTTGAAGGTACCAATGCAGAGCTTGGCCGTGAAGTTCTAGCGAACTCAGGTCTTGATATCATCGCTGCTGAATCGCTAACTGATGCAGCACAGAAAGTTGTTGCTGCAGCGGAGGGCAAATAATGTCTGTATTAATTAATAAAGATACTAAAGTAATTTGTCAGGGTTTCACTGGCGGTCAGGGTACATTCCACTCTGAACAAGCAATTGCTTACGGTACGCAAATGGTTGGTGGTGTAACACCAGGCAAGGGCGGTACTGAACACCTAGGTCTTCCAGTATTCAATACTGTACGTGAAGCGGTAGAAGCAACTGGCGCAACTGCAACAGTTATCTACGTACCAGCTCCTTTCTGTAAAGATTCAATCGTTGAAGCTGCAGATGCGGGTATCGAGCTAATCGTATGTATCACTGAAGGTATCCCAACGCTAGACATGCTTTACGTTAAAGAATACGTTGAAGCAAAAGGCGTTCGCATGATTGGTCCAAACTGCCCAGGTGTTATCACTCCTGGAGAGTGTAAGATTGGTATCATGCCTGGTCATATTCACAAGCCTGGTAAAGTAGGTATTGTTTCTCGCTCTGGTACACTTACGTACGAAGCAGTTAAACAAACTACTGACGAAGGTTTCGGCCAGTCTACTTGTGTTGGTATCGGTGGTGACCCAATTCCTGGTTCTAACTTCATCGACATCCTTCAGATGTTCCAAGACGATCCGCAAACTGAAGCTATCGTAATGATCGGTGAGATCGGCGGTACTGCTGAAGAAGAAGCTGCGGCGTTCATCAAAGCGAATGTAACTAAACCTGTTGTTTCTTACATCGCTGGTGTTACTGCTCCTCCAGGCAAGCGTATGGGTCACGCTGGTGCAATCATCGCAGGCGGTAAAGGTACTGCTGATGAGAAGTTCAAAGCACTAGAAGACGCAGGCGTTAAAACTGTTCGTTCACTTGCCGATATCGGTAAGGCACTTCGCGAAACAACTGGTTGGTAAGCTAACGCTTTACAAACTTGTTCAAAAGCCCGCCTAGCGCGGGCTTTTTTGTGCTCGTTTATTAACATTTCTTCAAGTTTGCATGTAACAAAATTACAACTATTTGCGCTAAAAGCCCGAAACCACGTATTTTGTGTTGTTAAATTACATATTAATGTGAATATCCTTTGTTAACGCCGTGTTGCACAAATTTTATTGAATACGTATGCAGGCAATTGTGCAAACCCTAGGTCCTCTATAGCATTATGCCGACGAGATGTATTGTCATTTAATTGTCATAAGAACAACAAAAAGACAACAACTATAACCGTATGGGACACCCGTTTTATGAAACAATTTAAACCCAACCTAATTAAAGCTGCGCTTATTTCAGGCGGTATGGCGTTTGGTAGTGCACCAGCGTTTGCGCAAGATGCAAACACTGATGCTGTTGATGAAGCAAACCTTGAAGTAATTCAGGTTAGCGGTATTCGCGGAAGCCTTCAGCGTGCTCAAGCGATCAAGATGGATAACACTTTAATCGTTGAAGCGCTATCAGCAGAAGATATTGGTAAGCTTCCAGATACTAGTATTGCAGAATCAATAGCACGTCTTCCTGGTGTTACTGGTGAACGTCGTAACGGTCGTACCAGTGGTATCTCTGTTCGTGGTTTTAACGAAAACTATGTAGGAACGTCTTTAAACGGTCGTGAACTTCTAGGTATGGGCGACAACCGCGGGGTTGAGTTTGACCTTTACCCAACGGAAATCATTTCTAACATTCTGGTATATAAAACGCCAGAAGCGGGTATGACTACTCAAAACATCGGTGGTTCAATTGACCTTCAAACGGTTAAGCCTCTAACGGCAGAAAGCACGTTTACTGTAAACGGCACGTTCGAGAAAAATGCCGAAGACTCTCCAAACCCTGATTTTGACAACGACGGTCACCGTATATCTGTTAACTTTGTCGACCAGTTCGCCAACGACACAATTGGTCTAGCGTTGACAGTTGCAAGCATGGAATCTCCTCGTCAAGAACAACACTTCCGTGGCTGGGGTTATGCAGGTGTAAACCTTGATAATGAACGTCGCGACCTTGACTCTGTAGAAGTACCAGAAGGTACGGTAGTCCTAGGTGGTCACGACTCATTCCAACGTTCAGCTATGCTAGAGCGTGATTCAATCGCCGCAGTAGTTGAATGGGCGCCAACTGATAAACTTAATATCCAACTTGATGCGCTTTATATCGATTTCGTAGAAGACGACGTTCGTCGTGGTCTTGAAGAAGGCGGTGCAGAGTGGGGTACAAGTGCTTATACTATTACAGGTGTAGAGAACGGTTTAGTTACTAGTGGTTATTCTGACGGTTTCTATAGCGTTGTACGTAACGATGCACGTCGTCAAGAAGCAGACCTTACTACTGTAGGTATTAATGCTGAATACCAAATCAATGATTCTTGGACACTAGAACTTGATTACTCTACAGGTAAAGTAGAAAAAGAAATCATTGATGTAGAAAGTTATTCTGGTGTAGGCCGAGCTGGTACTGAAGGTCGTCCAATTACCGCACGTAGCTGGGAAATGACTTCTTCTGGCGTAATGTTCTCTGATCATCCAACAATTGCTCCAGTTGACCTAACCGACCCAACGCTTATCAGCCTTGCAGGTCCGCAAGCATGGGGCGCACGTCCTTTACTTGAGTCTGATGCACAAGATGGCTTTGTAAACCAACCGCTTTTCGAAGAAGAGCTTGATACGCTTCGCTTAGATGTTAAAGGTTTTGTGGATTGGGGTGTAGTTACCGGCCTATCAGCGGGTGTCGTATATTCAGATCGTTCAAAATCTAAAGACAACAACGGTGCATACTTAACTGCTCCGGCATACCCTGGTGATGCTGCAATTCCAGACGTTCTAGGTGTAACAAACCTTAACTTTATCGGTATTGATGGCGTTCTAGCTTATGATTCGCTAGGTCTTTATGAGAGCGGTTATTATATTGAAAGCGATGCAAGCCGTGTGCAGAACGACCGTTTAGGTGATACTTACACTGTAGATGAAGAACTACTTACGCTTTACACTAAGCTAGACCTAGAGATGGAAATTGGTGATATCTGGGTTCGCGGTAACGTAGGTCTTCAGGTTGTTAGTGCAGACCAACAGTCAACAGGTTTCTCTGCAACATCAGACCGTGAAGGTTACACCATTGCCAACCCGGTAACAGGTGGTGCAGATTACACAGACGTACTTCCAACGCTTAACCTTTCAGCTGAAGTTGCTGAGGGACAATTCGTACGTTTGGGTTTGAGCAAGGTTATTTCTCGTCCGCGTATGGATGATATGCGTCCGAATACTCAGGTTACGTTCTCATTCAACGACAACCAAATCACTAGCCCAGACATCGAAAATGGTCCATGGGGCGGTAGCGCTGGCAACCCTGAACTTCGCCCACTAGAAGCAAACCAGTTTGACCTTGCTTATGAGAACTATTTTGCAGATACGGGTTACTTTGCTGTGTCATTCTTCTACAAAGACATCAAGAACTGGCATCGTAGCACGTCAATTGTAGCGGACTTCACAGAGTTCTACATTCCAGAACTTCACCAAGGTTCTGAAGGTCAAGCACCTGTGCTATTTACAGGACAAGTTAGCAGCGTTCTAGATGGGTTTGAAGGTTTTGTTCGCGGTTACGAACTTCAAGGTTCATTACCATTTGACATGATCCATGATTCACTTGAAGGCTTTGGCTTGTTTGCAAGTGCAACCTTTATGGACGGCGAAGTTGATGCGGCGCCTGGTCAGTCTGAAACCCGTATTCCAGGCCTTTCTGAAGAGTCATACAGCATGACATTCTTCTATGAAAATGCAGGATTCGAGTTCCGTTTGGCTGCTACAAAGCGTGACCCTTACCTAACTGAAGAGCGTGGTGTTAGCTTAGCGTTAGTTGATGCAACTAAACAGGGCGGTACGCTTGTTGATGCGCAAATTGGTTACGATTTCAGCGAGTCTGGTATTGAATATCTAGAAGGTTTACGCGTTACACTTCAAGCTCAAAACCTGACTGATGAAGATGATATTCAAGCTTCTGCAGCTGATTCTCGTCAAATCACCCAGTTCCAAACTTACGGAACTAACTACTTGCTAGGATTCAACTACAAGTTCTAATTACTTCGTGTGTGTAAAGCCACCTGCTGCTTTTTGTTTTAGCCTGTGCTAAAAGAGAGAGCAAATGGTGGCTTTTCTTTTTGTGTAAAAGCGATCCCTTGAAATTTTAGGTACGAGTTGCGAGAAGTTTATGCAGAATCCTCAAAATAAACCGATTAAGCGAGTAGTCATTGCTGGAGGTGGAACGGCAGGTTGGTTAGCTGCATCACTAATGAAAAAGGTGCTAGGCAAGGCCGTTGATATCACTTTGGTTGAATCTGAAGCTATTGGTACAGTAGGGGTTGGTGAAGCGACTATTACCCCAATTAGGCTGGTTAACCAAGTGCTAGGTATCGATGAAGCACAGTTCATTCATGATACCAAGGCGACAATTAAACTTGCGATACGGTTCGAAAACTGGAAGACAAAGGGACAAAGCTACTACCACACCTTCGGTGCTCCAGGTAAAAGCATGGCGTTTTGTCATTTCCATCACTATTGGGTAAAAGCCCGCCAACAGGGATTAACTCACGACCTTTGGGATTTTGACCTAAATTTTCACGCGGCAGAAGCGGGTCGGTTTGCGCAGATAAATGCCAAAGACCCTGTTGTCGAGTTGCCATTTGCTTATCATTTTGACGCTAGCTTGTATGCACAGTATTTACGTAAACTGAGTGAAAACATGGGGGTTGTACGTAAAGAAGGCAAAATAGCTCGAGTTCAACGTTGTTCAGACAGTGGCTTTATTCAATCGCTACATCTGGAAAGTGGCGAAGAGATTGAGGGAGACTTATTTGTCGATTGCACAGGCTTTAAGGGGTTACTGATAGAGGGAGCGCTAGGCGCTGGTTATGATGATTGGTCCCACTTGCTGCCTTGTGATAGCGCTCTTGCTGTTCCGTCCGAACGACATGAAAAAACCGCACCTTACACGCGCTCTATTGCACACGATGCGGGTTGGCAGTGGCGAATACCTCTACAGCACAGGAATGGTAACGGTCACGTGTACAGCTCGCGCTATATCAGTGATGATCAAGCCTGTGAGACCTTGTTGTCAAACTTAGATACCAAACCACTAGGCGACCCTAAGCTGATTAAGTTTACTACGGGCAGAAGACGTAAGCAGTGGTATAAAAATGTAGTCGCAGTAGGTTTATCAAGTGGGTTCTTAGAGCCCCTCGAATCCACCAGTATTCACCTTATCCAATCTGCAATCGTTCGCTTAATTCAATTGTTTCCGCATAATGGTTTTGCCCCAACGCTGGAATCTGAGTACAACAAGCAGTCTGAATTAGAATTTGAACAAATTAGAGATTTTCTTGTTTTGCACTACAACGTAAACGAGAGAACCGACAGTGCTTTTTTCAATGATATGCGAAATATCACATTGCCTGATTCTCTTGCACACAAGATTGAATTGTTCAAAGAAAGCGGTAATTTGCTACGCGAACAAAATGACTTGTTCCTTGAGAGTTCATGGCTACAGGTTATGTACGGGCAGGGTATTATGCCAATGGATTATCACGGATTAGTAAACAGTGTTCCTGACTCACAATTAAATCAAATGTTAATGAGATTGTTGGAAATTAAAAAAGAGCCAATCACTAAACTTCCAACCCATGATGAATATATTAACGGTATGGTTGCAAAGTATAAGCGTTCAATGAATTCATAAATTCAGCGAGTTACGGATCTATACCGCATTTCTATAGATATGATAATCACAATTTGAAAAAGCAGCCATTTGGCTGCTTTTTTGTTTTTGTTGGTTATTTGTTGCTATTTAGATTGATTTTGCTCCCTAATTTAAAAATATGTTGCATACATGTAAATGAATACGTATGCATAGCATTGCTCCCTTTTTATACAAAACAGTAGTATTTGGTGTTGAACCATAAGAGGCATTTTGGGGTGTGGTAGTCCTAAAAGTGTCGATAATAAACAAGGAATGGGACACCAATGAAAACATTCAAACCCAGCACCATCATGGCGGCCTTGATAAGTAGTGGGGTTGCCTTCAGCGCACTTCCACTCTATGCCCAAGAGTCTCCAGACACCTCAGTAGACGAAGTTGAACGGCCACAGGAAGATACCCTGGAACGTATTGAAGTACGTGGTTTCAGTACCAGCTTAATCCAATCATTAAACCAGAAGCGTTTCTCTGATACGGTTTCTGAACAAATATCCGCAGATGATCTAGGCGGGCTTCCAGATGTATCTATGGCAGATGCACTGACGCGCTTGCCGGGTATTTCAGCAGTACGTACCGGTGGCCAAGCAGCACAAATTAACATTCGTGGTTTGTCAGGCGACTTCGTGTTTTCTACATTAAACGGTAGAGAGCAAGTTTCTACAAGTGGTAGCCGCGCTATTGAGTTTGACCAATATCCGTCTGAACTTATCAGTGAAGCTGCGGTTTATAAATCACCCAAGGCATCGCTTATTGAAGGCGGTATCGCAGGTACGGTAGAGCTAAAAACAGCATCGCCTCTCGCTATTGAAGAGCAACACAAGTTCAGCGCGAACATGCGTGGAATGTATAATGACCGTGCGTCAGAGATAAGTGACGCTACAGAATACGGCCATAGGCTGAGCTTCTCTTATCAAGGAAAATTCCTTGATGATACGCTTGGTGTTTCATTAGGTTATGCTCGTCTATTTCAGCCGAGTGTTTCTACTCAGTTCATTGGTTTAGCTTACAACGGGCAAGTCGATGTAGATGGACTAGAGGGTGATACTGACGGCCCTTCAGAATGTCCCAATTGTGAACTCATTTCAGAAGGTTTTGAAATGCAGCACAAGGGCGGGGAAGAGACTCGCGATGGATACGTCGCTGCATTTGAATGGGCGCCTATCGATACGTTCACATTAAAAGCTGATGCATTTGTCTCAAAATTTGATTCAGAAGCCTTTGCTCGTGGTTTTCGAGTTAAGTTAGGCGGCATTAATGCTGGGATCACAAATCCAGTTGTGGTTAACAACAGCGTAATTGGCGGTACGTTTTCTAGAACCGATAGCAGCTTTACCCGTGTTGAGTTGGTAAACGACGATAACCAAGACTTTGATAGCGTTACCAACTTAGGAGTTAATGCAAGCTGGGAGATTTCATCCGATTTAGCGGTACAGTTTGACGTATCACGTTCAAGTGCTGAAAGTGACTTCAGAAACGGCTTACTGTGGTCGCTTGTTGGCGAAGACGCAACAGCAGCAAATCCAGTCTTCGACGAAAACGTTCAAATATCTTATTTGCTTAATGGTCTAAACCTGCCCGATATTGGTTTTAACCAAACTGATGCATTTACCGATTTGGACCGTGTGATGGTCAGTAAGTACGGTATCTATCCTTATGAAAACAAAGATGAACTAGACGCCTATCGTGTAGATTTTCAATATTATGTCGATGCACCCATTATTTCAGGGTTTGAGTTTGGTTATCGTTATTCTGACCGAGAGTACAATAATGACCGCTCTGTATTTGAGTACGGAAATGACAGTGCGTTTTCGGTAAGCGAGCCACCGCTGCGCTTAACTTCAGACATGGTTGAGCAGGTAAATTGGAGTGGTGATTTTGATTACTTCCCAAGTTATCTATCTGTTGATCTGGACAGTGCACTAAATGCATGGTTCCCGGGTGGCAGACCACAGCCAGTTCAAACGTGGGGTCCAGGCGCCGCAGGTGTAATTAATGGCCCTGGAACAGGACCCGCTACAGCGTGGACGTTGCAAGAAAGCGGCGATGTTTTTGAAACCGTAAATTCAGCTTACTTAATGGCTACCATCAATACGGAAATAGGTAGCATTCCGATAACAGGTAATATCGGTGTACGTTACGTTAAAAGTAAGCAAAGCTCGACTACGCTACAGCGCGCTACACAATTAATTGAAGACTTGGAGACGGGCACATCGGTTGAAGTTAGTGACCCAACTGCAGGCGCACAAAACATCACTGACGACGTTGGGTTAATCAACAACTTCTATCGCCCAGCTTTAATAAGTCACGAATATTCTGACGTTTTGCCTTCAATAAACCTCAACTTTAAACTTACAGATGACACACAACTTCGTGTAGCAGCTGCAAAGGTTATGGGTAGAGCGCCTATCAATCGTTTTGCCGCAAATGCATCTACTACTATTGAAACGGTTACCGCCTTCCAAGACAGAGATTCTGGGGAAATTACTCTTTCTAATCCGACGGCACGAGTTAGTGGTAATGCGCGTAACAGCCCTTACTTAGAGCCTTTCTACGCAACGCAGTATGATGTTTCATGGGAATATTATTTCTCAGATACGGAAGGTGCACTTGTAGTAGCAGGTTTTTACAAGGACATTGAGTCATTTGTAGAAGATATCGAAATTGAACCTTACGATTTTGAAGCTAACGGTATTGTTATTCCTGACAACGTAAGCGTACCGGTTTACTTGACGCCAGAGTTTGCCGGTCAAGAAGCTGAGCTAGCTCTGGATGATAACGGCGACCCTATCTTTATTACTGTGCCTACTGAAAATGGTAGCTATAGCACTGCGGTAAATAACGCTGAAGGCGGATATATTCGCGGTCTTGAAGTCGCTTATACGCAAATTTACAGCATGCTACCTGGTATGTGGTCTGGATTAGGCGTAAGCGCAAGTTACTCTTACACCGAAAGTGAAATTCAGCGCACACTGGGCGACGGTGTTTATGCTGCTAATTTACCGGGGCTTTCTGAAAACGTGGCAACACTAACCGTTTTCTGGGAATACGAAGGCTTCGAAACCCGATTGTCTAGCCGTTACCGCGACGCGTTTGTTTCGCAACAGGTAGCAGTAAACGACCAAGTAGTTAACTTTGATGAAGAATTGGTAATAGATTACCAAGCGTCTTATGAAATTAACGACAATTGGAGTGTACTGTTCCAAGTTAACAACTTAACTGACGAGCCTACAAAGAGCTATTTCGCATCAGAAGAACAAACCGGCACCATTCAATACTTCGGCACGCAATATTACCTAGGGATGACTTACCAACTATGAGACACAGCATCTTAGGCTATCTATTTAGCGACTTTAAAAAATATTCGGTTGCCGAGCAAAGCGAAGATATTCAGGAGAATTCTATGTTTACTAAAAAAAGAGTAGTGCGCGCAGCGTTGCTCATAGTAGGCGCTTATACACTAGCTGGTTGTGGAGGCTCAGGCGTTGAGTCAGGCACAAATGACCTGTTAACCTGTGAGGTGCCTAACGTACCTAACGCAGCAGGTACAGATTGTGAACCACCACCACCTATTCAATGCGATGCGCCGTTAGTACCTAATGAAGCAAATGATGCATGTGAGGCTGGTGCAGATCCTAGCTTACCTGCACCAGTATTCACTCCCTCAGCTAATCAAGCAGTGTTGTACTATAACCGCGCTGCAGTGGATGCGGATAATTCTAGCAACGATGCGGCTTATGAAGGCTGGAGATTACATACTTGGAACAATGACGCATGTGATGCTTATGCCGATGCAGACACTGATTGGGCAAACGGACGTATTCACAGCGGCATCGATCCAAACTACGGAGCATATTGGATTTTAGAGCTCAAGGAAGGGTACGGAAGCTGTCATAACTTTATCATTCACAAAGGTACCGATGACGCTGGTAAAGAAATGGGAGGCGGTGATTTCAAAGGTTCGCTTGTACAAGACGATGAAACCTTTGTACGCATGAACTTTACCCTTTCTGGTGAGCCAACAATATTTGAGTTCCCCATAATGTCGCTTGGTCCTCAACCTGTGGATATAGAAGGATTTGGTGCACATTGGTTAGACGCCAACACTATTTTATGGGACGTACCTGAAACGGTTTCAGAGGTAAAGCTTCACTATTCAGCGCAGGCTGATTTAGAGAGCACACTTGATGAGGGGATCAACGGTACTCAAGTAACCTTAATGAGTACAACGCTTACCGAGGAGCAATCTACCCGCGCGCCGCATTTATCTTCTATGCAAGCATGGGAAGGTGACTGGTCGGTAGAAGATGCCAAAACGGTATTGACGACACAAGCGGTTGTTGGGGGATATGATGCTGACGGGACGCTAGTAGCTGCAACAGGTATCCAATTAGCTAATGCTATTGACGCCCTGTACACCTTAGGGGAAGACGATGCTGACGAAGCTCAACTTGGCGGAATCTACACTGACGCAGGTATAACTGCTGCACTGTGGGCACCTACTGCTTCAAATGTTGACCTTTTACTTTATAACGACAACAAGACATTAAACCAACGTATTGAAATGGTTCGTGACGATACCTCAGGTGTTTGGCGCCATGAAGGTGATATGTCGCTTGACCGTCAGCTTTACCGTTATGAAGTCACTGTTTATCACCCGATTACGGGCAAAGTAGAGACACTGCTTGTAACAGACCCATATTCTGTATCACTAAGCACAAACGGCCGTTTCTCGCGCTTTGTAAATCTAGCGGATGATGATTTAAAACCTGAAGGGTGGGATTCTCACACCATCCCTACGGTTGAAAATTACGAAGACGCAGTTATTTACGAAGGTCACATTCGTGATTTCAGTGTGCGTGATATGTCGACTTCTGAAGAAAATCGAGGTAAATACCTTGCCTTCACGGAAGAAGGTACAGCGCCGGTCGTACACCTTAAAAAGCTAGTTGAGGCAGGGCTTACCTACTTCCATATCCTTCCAGCGAATGACATCGCAACCATTGACGAAGACCCTACTAAGACCGTTGATTTGTATGATACGGTAGGCAAATTGTGTCGCTTAAACAGCGGTGCGGCAGTGTGTGAAGAAGAAAGCGCAAACGCACTGCTAATCGATGTTTACAATTCTTATGATCCACTATCTGAAGCGGGCAAGGCACAACAGCTTACTAATGATTTGCGGAATCTAGATACGTTCAACTGGGGCTATGACCCTCATCACTTTAACGCGCCAGAAGGAAGTTATGCGTCAAGTGCAGAAGGTGTTGAACGAATAGTAGAAATGCGCGCAATGATCCAGGCGCTTCACGAGATGGGACTTCGTGTTGCATTAGACGTTGTATACAACCACACTAATGCATCGGGTGTTTTCAGCAAGTCAGTTTTAGACAAAGCGGTACCGGGCTACTATCACCGTTACGAAGTGGATACTGGTGCGATTGTTCGTGAAACATGCTGTGATGACACCGAACCTCGTAATGTCATGATGGAAAAATTCATGAAAGACTCACTGCTTATGTGGACTGAACACTATAAGTATGACTCTTTCCGTTTCGATATTATGAGCCAAGCCACTAAAGACACCATGGTGCGCTTACGTGATGCTGTTCATTCTATTGACGAAGACAATTACTTTTATGGGGAAGGTTGGACCAAAATAGACCGTGGTTACGAGCAGGCAAGTCAGCTGAATATGGCCGGTACAGAGATTGGTACCTATAACGACCGTATTCGTGAGGCTATTCGTCAGGGCGCTATTTTCAGACCAGAAGATGAAGGGTTATTAAGTGCTCAAGACCGTGTGAAAATGGGCATGATAGGCACGTTGAAAGACTATGTATTAGAAACGTCTTCAGGCAGTGCTGGTGCGACAAGTAACTTGGGTGGCTATGCTGAAGACCCAGCAGATATCATTAACTACGTGTCAAAGCATGATAATGAAACACTATGGGATCAATTAAACTATACGCTTCCGCAAGATATCACGCTAGAGCAGCGGGTTCGTGCACAAAACGTAGCTATGGGTATCAACCTTGTATCTCAAGGCATTCCATTCCTGCAAATGGGCGGCGACATGCTTCGCTCCAAATCAATGGATAGAAACACTTATGATGCCGGAGATTGGTTTAACTATGTGGATTTCACTTACGAGACCAATAACTGGAATGTAGGCTTACCGCTAGCACAGGACAATGAAGCCCGTTGGGAAGAAATGGGTGAGTTTATTTATAGTCCGAACCGCGCTGCGTCGATGGCAGATATCATGTTCGCCTCAGACGTGTTTGCAGAGTTGCTAAACATTCGTATGACAAGTCCATTGTTTAGATTGACCACCGCTGAAGACATTATCGATCGTATTGGTTTCCACAATATCGGTGAGCGCCAGCAACGTGGCCTCATTGCGATGAGCATTGATGACGGCGTATCGGAAAACAGCGATGAGTCTCGTCAAGATCTAGACATGATGAATGATGCGATTATGGTGCTAGTGAATACGGGATATGAAGAGAAGTCTATCACCGTCAACACTGCAACGGGCTTTTCGCTCCATGCCACACAAATAAATTCAGTTGATGCCACGGTACGCGGCGCTACCTTTGTTGAGGGTGAAGACGGTAACGGTACCTTCACCGTTCCTGCGCTTACCATTGCCGTGTTTGTTAAACCGCAATCTGGCGCCCAAGGTTATGGTCTTTCAGCGTTTGCTACGTCCGGTGCGCCTGATGTTGTCCCTTACGGTGACACCGTTGCTTACCTTCGTGGAGACATGAATGGTTGGTCTACTAATGACGCGTTTACGTATCAGGGTGATGGTAAATACACGGTTACTGCTATGCTAGAAGGCGGTGTAACCTATGGGTTTAAGTTCGCGTCTGAAGATTGGAGTACGGTAAACTTTGGTGCTGCAGATGGTGAAGACGGGGCGGTAATTGCGGGTGAAGAAAAGGTACTTGCACGCACTAATACGAACTTGTCCTTTACACCTACTATCAGTGCTACCTATCTGTTTACCGTCGATGCTACTGACAGTGAAGCACCAATCTTAACGGTAGAAAATGAAGAGCCCTATGTTGGCACACCGGTGTATCTTCGTGGTGCAATGAACGGTTGGGGTACAGATGAGGAGTTCGCGTACCAAGGCGGGCGCATTTACACTTTCGCTCGTGAAATTGAGCCTGGTACTTACGAGTTTAAAGTGGCTTCTGAAGATTGGAGTACCGTGAACTTCGGTGCATTCTCAGCAGATGACGCGGATCGAAACCTTGCTCCGGGTCAAACTCTAGGTCTCGCTGCAACTAACGATAACCTTATCTTGAACATTGAAACTGCAGACCGCTATGTGTTTGTTTTCAACGTGACTGATTTAGGTGCGCCTACTATTGGTGTATTTAAAGAAGCGTTTTGGGGAGACACTCAAGTCTATATCCGTGGCGGTATGAACGGATGGGGTGCGGTAGATATGTTTGAATATCAAGGAGAAGGTGTTTACAGCGCTGACATCGAGTTGAGCGCAGGTAGCATTGAATTTAAGGTCGCCTCTGAAGACTGGTCGACGGTAAACCTGGGTAATCCTAATGACGCAGCAAGTAATGTTGTTATTCCAGGTGAGCCTAAAATATTAGGTGCGAGTAACAACAACCTTATGATTGAAGTTTCTGAGTCAGGACTTTATGAATTTATGGTGTCTGGACCTGATGGTAACGCGCCTACTTTAACGGTCACGAAAAAGTAAACTCGGCAGGCCTTTAATAGGTCAATTTACAAAAGCCGATAATTTAAAAACCGCGTCATAGTACGCGGTTTTTTGTATTTGGCACATCTCTTGATTCTCTGTAATATGAACCTAATTTAAGTGGTCATACCAGAATGGTTGAGTTAATTCAAAAGGAGATGAATATGAAACGTGCACTTGTTGTCGAGGGTGGCGCAATGCGTGGAATATTTGCAGCAGGCGTGCTAGATAAATTCATGGAACATGATTACCACTCGTTCGATTTCGCGATCGGGGTTTCTGCGGGCGCAACCAATCTATCGACTTATGTTTCAAAAATGCATGGTCTGAGCAAAACCATTATTACGCAATACGCCACAAAGCGTGAGTTTTTCAGTCCTATTCGATTTATTAAAGGCGGGCATATGACTGATGTCCACTGGCTATGGCACCACTGTAAAGAAGCAATGAATATTCCTTCCCCAGGTGAAAAGGGCAGTATGCCGCTATATGTAGGTATAACTAACGCAGAGTCTGGTGAGTGCGAATATGTAAAGGCTACGAAAGATAATGTAGACGATTTAATGGTAGCCTCGTGTGCGCTACCTACAGCTTATAGAGATGAGATTTCGATAAACGGTACACGATATTTAGATGGGGGCGTTGCAGACGCGATTCCTGCTATCCAAGCGTACAGAATGGGCGCTCGGGACATTACGGTTATTCTTTCACAGCCATTGGGTTTTACCAAGCCAGAGGTGAAGTCTGTGTGGCTAATGCAAAAAATGTATGGGAATCAGCCGGCAATACTGAAAAAAATGCTACAACGTGCTGCTATCTATAACGAAACGCTAAACTTCCTTAAAAATCCCCCTGAGGATTGTAACATCAGAGTAATAGCACCTGATGAGGCCTTTTGCGTTAAACGATTGACGATGGATAAGAAAAAGTTGTTGCGCGGTTATGGTCAGGGGAGGCGGATGGCACGTCGGTATCTCAAGCTTACCGATCAAATTAACAGTAGAGAGAAGCGAAAGACGGCATAGCAACCTTATTTTTATGTCGACGAGGCTCATACCCTGTATGTAATTCGCAACAAACGACAAAAATTGCTGGGTTATTTGCCCGGCTTTTTTTTTGAGCTAAAAAACTACATCCAATTCAATGCGTTAATCTGTTTCAAATTGGCAACACTAAGTTTCTGAAACACATAATTAAGCGGAAAAATGGTTTGTAAAATGTGCTCTTTAGCCCAGCAAAGACACAGAAAGTGAAGTCGTGAAATTGTTTACGACTAAATGAACTCACTAATTCAGCATCCCCAAAAAAAATCTAAATGTCTAACGTGGTGAAAATCATAGTGTTTTCCGAACGGGCTAGTTGTGGAACGTGTAAACATTGCACTAACATGCAATATTTTCATGAATCTGGTCTGCATCTTGCTGAACAGAGGAAAACTAAATCTATTATCTTTTAGCTCGCTGGATAGTTAATTGCGACTGGTTAAGCACATTACAGTACAAAATAGAGATCATTCCTTAAGAATGGCTAAGTGTACCGTTCACATGTTTAAACTTATAAAAGAAATAGAAAATAAAATAAGCCAACGTTTCTAACACCGAAAGTCGCAAAAAGTAATAAAAATACGTCTATATGTCGTGCTTTTCACGATGTTTGTTGCTTTTTGTCGGAATGTTTATTAATACTTAAGGTTAGTTTTCGCTAACGTGTATAGAAGCACTTAGAATAACGTGGCAATATCGAATTCTAATAGATAAAAATGCTAATAAAAACGTGCAAATAGCGAATCAGAAAATTTCAATTGGGTTGGTAAACCCTAAAAACCCAGTAAACGTTGCTTCTATATTGCGTGCTGCAGGCTGCTATGGCGTGGCCAGTGTTTTCTACACTGGGCAACGCTATCGATTTGCCAAAGACTTCAACGCAGATACAAAAGCATTCCATAAAGTCATTCCGACAATTGGGGTTGAAAGTTTACGAGAAGTTGTTCCAGAAGGTGCATCTGTGGTTGCGGTTGAGTTAGTTGAAGGCGCAACTCCACTACCTTTGTTTGAGCATCCGGATAATGCATTTTATTTGTTAGGCCCGGAAGATGGGAGTATTGGCGAAGACATCCTGTCTTGGTGCGATCATGTCGTCTACGTACCTACCTATTCATGTATGAATTTGGCAGCAACCGCTAACGTGTTGCTCTATGACCGTTTATCAAAGTCTGATTATGTAAGTGGTGACGCGCTTATCAGACAAAGCAGAGATACGAATAATAAATCCAAAATTAACTAGTAAGTTCAAATAAGGCTGTCGTTGCGAACAGGAAGTTACCCACAAGCCTAAAAATAAATTAAATCAGGGGAGCTTTGCGTTGAATATGAGAACAATGAACGCAGTTCGGGCGTTTAATGGCGCCGTGTCTAACAGTTTAAACCGACTACCAATCAACTTTTCAAAAGTGCTTCCTAGTCGACTCTCACTTGAAGAAAGCATTTCTAACTTCTTCTTTAGCCGTTACGAACTTGTGATTGCTAACGAAGAAAGCGAAAAGCAAGTAAGCTACAAAACTCGACACAAAGTGTATTGTGAAGAGATGAACTTCGAGCAAAAAAACGCTGCCGCGTTGGAAAAGGATAGGTTTGACGATAGAGCAATAAACTGCTTTATCAAACATCTACCGACAGGGGAATGTGCGGGTACGATCAGGTTAGTTCTGCCAACCGAAGCTGGTCTTGCGCTTCCACTTGAAGAGAAATGTGCAGAGGTGATTAATGATGACTCGTTACTCCCCTCTAATTTATCGCCTCAAAGTGTCTGCGAAATTTCACGTTTAGCAATACCCAGAGAATTCAGAGTACGCCAGTTTCGCTCTAAAATATTACCTTCTCAAACGCTGGACAAAATCAAACAGAAGAAGAGTGTTCCATTCAACTTGGAGCAATTTCCATACCTTTCAATAGCGCTGTATTTGATGGCAACTAGCGTATGTCTTCACCTTAATGTCAAGCACGCATACGTTTTGATGGAGCCGAAATTAGCACGTAGGATGAAGGCTTTTGGTATCAATTTTAATTCGGTAGGTGAGGCTATTGAGTTCAACGGTAAGCGAGTTCCTTATCGAGTTTCTCCTAATGTTTTAATTTCAGAATTGGCAAAGCCTCTAAGAGGTTTTCACCAAAAGATCCACTCTGAACTTCACAGTGCTCTAAATTCAATTAGCGATGTAGCCATGCCAACGATTCAGCCTTCTCAGAAACCGTTGCGCGTAGCCAGGGCTGCATAGCGCTTTATTTGTTATTAATGATAGTGCGCCGCCCCAATGGGCGGCTTTTTTATGTCTGAATACGTATGCATGTTTTTTAACATCCGGTTAACGCGTATCCTGTCAGCATGATTCACGTTTTTAACAATGATTACCATGTCAAATTTTCAATTCCGTTTTTCTCTTAAACCTTTGTCAGTTGCTATGCTTTCAATGGGGTTAACAGCGTGTTCAGGACCATCAACACCGGTGAGCAATAAAAATACAGCAGGAAAAGAGGCGAGTCATACAGTGCTTAGTCAGAGCAGCGGTTCGTCAACCGTAAGTGATTCGGCTGAAAGACAAGGGAAGCCTGTGGTTTATCAGGTATTCACTCGTCTTTTTGGAAATGCTAATTCAAATAATAAGCCTTGGGGCACAATTGAGCAGAATGGCGTGGGTAAATTTAGCGATTTTACTCCTACGGCACTCGAGGCTATTAAATCTTTGGGCACAAGCCACATTTGGTATACGGGTGTGCCACACCATGCCGTTATCAACGATTACACTGATTACGGTATTTCAAACGATGACCCAGATGTAGTTAAAGGGCGAGCGGGCTCTCCCTATGCAGTGAAAGATTACTATAACGTAAACCCAGACCTTGCTGATGACCCTGCAAAACGACTTGAAGAGTTCGAAGCGTTAATAGCTAGAACTCACGCTGCGGGAATGAAAGTAATTATCGATATCGTGCCTAATCATGTTGCCCGTGACTACCATTCGCTTTCTGCGCCTGAAGGCGTAAGCGATTTCGGCGCGCAAGACGACACTTCTGTTGAGTACGCCCGTGATAATAATTTTTACTATGTAGTGGGTGAAGCGTTTCAAGTGCCTACAGCTGAAAACTATCAACCTTTGGGGGGCGAAGCTCACCCTTTAGCAGATGGTAAGTTTGATGAGTTTCCTGCAAAGTGGACGGGCAATGGCGCAAGAGCCGCGAAGCCTGATATAAACGATTGGTATGAAACGGTAAAAGTGAATTATGGTGTTAAACCAGATGGTTCTTATGATTTTCCAATTTTACCTGAAGAGTACAGCGACAAAAGCGTCGAAGAGCATGCCGCATTTTGGGAAGGCAAGGACGTTCCTGATTCGTGGTACAAATTCAGAGATATTGCTCATTATTGGATTGATAAAGGCGTTGACGGTTTCCGTTACGATATGGCTGAAATGGTTCCGGTAGAGTTTTGGTCATTTCTAAATAGCAGTATCAAACAAAAAGCGCCAGATGCATTCTTGTTAGCGGAAGTCTATCAGCCAGATAAATATCGTGCGTATATACACAAGGGTAAAATGGACTACCTCTACGATAAGGTGGGCTTTTACGACACATTAAAAACTATCATGCAGGGTAATGGAGACGTTAGCCAACTGGTTGCTACTCATAATGAAATCAGTGATATCGCCCCTCATATGCTTCATTTCTTAGAAAATCACGATGAGCAACGTATCGCCAGCCCTGACTTCGCCGGTAGCGCCCAAAAAGGCAAGCCAGCGTTAGCAGTAAGTGCACTTATCAGCAGTTCGCCTACGCTATTGTACTTTGGTCAAGATGTGGGCGAAGACGGTAGCGAAGAGACAGGTTTCGGAGACCCGACGCGTACGTCAATTTTCGATTATGTAGGCGTACCTGCCCATCAGCGTTTTATGAACGAAGGCAAATTTGATGCAGGGAAATCTACCAAAGAAGAAAAAGAACTCCACAATTTCTACAAGGACGTTATGGCAATTGCTGCCACTAATCCAGCCATTACTGGTAAATACCAAAGCCTTCACGCGCTGAATCTTGATGTGACAGACTCGGCCTACAGTGAGCAGCAGTTTGCTTTCATTCGTGCTAAAGAAGACCATGGCTTTGTGGTCGTGGCTAACTTCAGCGATAAGCCTACTGGATTGGTGAAACTAACCGTACCTTCTGAGGTTTTAGGGGATGATAACGAGAATATCACGCTGAAACCTCTGTTATCTCATGAAGCCTTAGCATTGGAAAAAGATGGCGTTAACTACAAAGCGTCGTTTTCAATGGAAGGGCTCGAAACTAAAGTGTTCGCCTTTTAAGCCTCTTTTTACATTAAAACTGTTAGTTAACGCGAAACACCATGTTTTTTTACATGGTGTTTCGTGAATACGTATGCAGAGCATTGGTCAGATAGACCGAGCAAGGTAGTATCTCACCACCATCTTGTACTTAACGTATTTTTAACATGGGGTTGAAGTGCTTAAACGTAACAGTGTAACTAATGCCGGTAGCCGAATAAAAACATTCAAGCAACAATGCGCGACTCCGCTGCTTATCGGCTGCATCACAACATTCCCAGTGTTTTCAGTTCAGTCTTCAATAAACAACGGCATTGAAGTTTACCCGCCCAATTGGTGGGTTGGTATGCAAAATAGTAACGTTGAATTGATGGTTTATGGCGATGATGTTGCTGATGATACTGTTTCAATAGCGAATGGCGATGTAATTATTAAACATAGCCAAGCCCTTGATAGTGAAAATTATCTTTTTATAACGCTAGATACCTCGAAGGCAAGTGCACAAGAGTTAGTTATAAAGCTTACTGACAGCGATGGTTCAATTCGCGATTTCTCTTATGTGTTGAAGGAAAGAGAACAAGGCTCAGCATCACGAGAAGGCTTCGGGCCTGCCGATGCTATTTATCTTATCGCACCCGACCGATTTGCCAACGGCAATAAAGAAAATGATAACGTCGAGGGTTATGGCGACCCTGCAGACCGCTCGTTTAAAGGGGGGCGCCACGGTGGCGATATTCAAGGTATCGTAGATAACTTAGACTACATAAGGGATATGGGTTTTACCCAAATTTGGACTATGCCCATGCTGGAAAATGCCATGGACAAGTATAGCTACCATGGTTATTCCACAACGGACTACTACAAAATAGACCCTAGGTTTGGTTCCAACGATGAATTTATCGCGTTAAGCGCTAAAGCAAAATCCAAGGGTGTCGGTATTATAATGGATATGGTACTCAACCATATTGGTAGTAACCATTTATGGATGAAAGATACGCCTTCACACGACTGGATCAATAATAACGGAAAGTTTGTAGGAACGACCCATAAGCGAGAAGCGCTACATGACCCACACGCAATAAATAGTGATATTAAAGGGTTTAGCGACGGTTGGTTCGTGCCAACCATGCCTGATTTAAATCAGCGCAATCCGCATCTAGCGAACTACCTTATTCAAAATGCGATTTGGTGGGTTGAAAGCGCTGGGCTTAGCGGTATCCGTGTAGATACTTACTCTTATCCCGATAAGGCGTTTCTGAGCCAATGGACAAACCGCATAATGGATGAGTACCCGAATTTCAATATAGTAGGGGAAGAGTGGTCAGTTAATCCTGCAATCACGGCATATTGGCAGGCGGGTAGCCACCGTCACGACGATTACGATAGCGCATTACCATCGGTTATGGACTTCCCGCTTCAAACAGCTGTAGTTAAAGCCTTGAGTAGCGACGAAAGTTGGAATTCTGGTTTTATTTCCGTATATGAAACCTTAGCCACTGACTTCCTGTATGGCGACCCTAATAATCTAGTAATCTTTCCTGATAATCACGACATGAGCCGTATCTTTACACAACTTGGTCACAATAAAGACAAGTGGAACATGGCAATGACGCTATTTCTTACTACGCGCGGTATTCCGCAAGTCTTTTATGGAACAGAAATTTTGATGAGCAATGAAGGCAGTGACGACCATGGTATTATTCGCTCTGACTTTCCAGGCGGGTGGCCTTCCGATAGTGATAAAAATGCGTTTACAGGTCATGGCTTAACGGACGACGAACGTTGGGCACAGCAGCGTATAAAAGCATTACTTCAATTGCGTCAATCGCATCCTTCACAGTTTCAAGGCCTGTTTAAGCATTATGCGCCTGAAAATGGGGTTTATACCTATATTCGTGAAACCGATAAGAGTGAAGTAGGCACTGCCGCAGAGGCAAATACTACGCAGTCTGATAAAATCATGGTTATTTTAAACAAAAAGGCTGTCAAACTGTCTTTGAGCAAGTATGCAGAGGTATTGAGTAACAATCAGACATTAACGCGACTGAGCGATGGAAAGTCTTTTAAGGCGTCGGAAACCTTGAACTTACCTGCAATGTCAGCCAGCGTCTTCATCGTTCAATAATCGTATTAATTATAGTAAAACAATAAATAGAGCAAAATATGCAAGCAACTCAACCACGCCTTTCTTTCTGGCAAATCTGGAACGTCAGTTTTGGCTTCCTAGGTGTTCAATTTGGCTTTGCACTGCAAAACGCAAACGTAAGCCGTATCCTATCTGACTTAGGGGCAGATCTACACTCGTTATCTCTATTTTGGCTCGTTGCGCCAATCATGGGGTTAATCGTTCAGCCAATTGTAGGTTCAGCATCTGACAGAACGTGGAATCGATTAGGTCGCCGTCGTCCGTTTATTCTCGCCGGTGCCATAGCTGCGGTACTGGGCATGATCTTACTGCCTAATGCTCCCATTTTTGTCGCGTTTTTAGCTCCTATGATTATGGGGGCATTGATGGTTGCACTTATGGATGCGTCGTTCAACGTATGTTTTCAGCCGTTTCGTTCATTGGTGTCTGACATGGTACCTCCGTCACAACGTAACGTGGGTTATTCTATTCAGTCGCTACTCATTAATATCGGCGCGGTGATAGGCTCTATTTTACCATTTGTATTAACCAACGTTATCGGCCTTGAGAATACGGCACAAATGGGTGAAGTTGCACCTTCTGTCGTGTGGGCGTTCTACATCGGCGCCACCGTACTGTTGGGGACAGTTATTTGGACGGTTATTCGCACTAAAGAATATGCGCCAGAAGAATACAATCGCTATAAAGGGCTTACCGAAGAAGTACAAACAGCTGTTAATGCGCCAAAAGCACCGCTTGGACAACGCTTAAGTGAGTTTTTCACTTTAGTTAAAGATATGCCAAAAACTATGAAACAGTTGGCTGTTGTTCAGTTTTTCTCTTGGTTTGCGCTCTTCATTATGTGGGTGTATACCACACCTGCGATTACGCAGCACATTTGGAACGTTGACAAGCAGTGGTTTGACCCAGCTTATATTGCAGCAGCGCCCATGGTGCCTGAAACCATCATTATGGCTAAAGGTGCCGCCGGTGACTGGGTTGGAATCCTATTCGCTGCATACTCGGTGTTCGCCGCTATTTTCTCTATTTTCTTAGCAAAACTTGCTGATAAGTTTGGTCGCAAAATTGTATACGCTTCGTCTTTAGCACTAGGTGGCCTTAGCTATGTGAGCTTTTTGCTGTTCCAAGACCTGACAATGGTAAATGTAAACCTATTGATTACTGAAGTAACGGTACCACTGGGCGCAGTGAAGCTGTTAATTCCTATGATAGGTGTAGGTATTGCGTGGGCCGCTATTCTTGCTATGCCTTACGCGATGTTAGCCGGAGCGCTACCTGCAAATAAAACCGGCGTTTACATGGGTATCTTCAACTTTACCGTTGCTGCGCCACAAATTGTCTCTGGACTAACGGCGGGTTGGATCTTAAGTAGCGTATTCGATAACGACGCAAAATACATCATCGTTGTTGCTGGTATTTCTATGTTAATTGGCGCGGTGTCGGTGTTTTTCGTAAAAGAAGCCGACAAGCAAGAACTTGAAGTTGCGCAGGGAGCTTAATATGTCATTCAACCGAACAACAATTGCTTTAACTTTAGCCGGTCTTTTTTGTTCAGCTTGCTCGAGTACATCCGTACCTTCATCTCACAGCAAACAACAGAATAGCAACGCTATCGTAGGAACCAGCACGCCATTTGCCAGCGAAGCTGTGTACTTTGTTGTAACAGACCGTTTTGTAGATGGCGACCCTTCGAACAATCATGTAGATCAAGGCGGAGAACACCCTACATGGCAACTCCCCCTTGAAGGCCCAGAAGGCAAAAAGGCCTATGTGGGTTACATGGGTGGTGATTTACAGGGTATCTTAAATAATGCCGATTATATTAAAGACATGGGCTTCACCGCGGTATGGATGACGCCGGTGCACGATAACCCTGACTATGCTTTTAACGGCGATGAACCCATTACCTATGGTGGCGCATTTAAAGACGGCGGTAAAACAGGTTATCACGGCTACTGGGCTACAAATTTCTATAAAGCTGACGAGCATTTGGTTAGCGATAATTTAAGCGTGAGTGACTATACATCGAAAATGCGTCAACACGGACTTAAATCAGTGTTCGATATTGTGGCAAATCACGGCACACCAAGTTTCACCATGGAAAAGGACTTACCCGGCTACGGCGAAATTTATGATATGGATGGCAACTTGGTTGCTGATCATCAAAATTTAGCGCCTGAAGACTTAGACCCTGAAAACAACCCGCTACATAGCTTTTTCCATAATTATCCGGATTTAGTAAAGCTTTCTAACCTCGATGATGAAAATCCAGCTGTGCGCGATTACCTCATCAACAGCTATTTGTATTGGATTTCTCAAGGAGCTGATGCGTTTAGAATAGATACGATCAGGCATGTGCCTCATGCTTTTTGGCGTGAAGCGTCGGATCGCATACGCGCACAAAATCCTGACTTTTTTATGTTTGGCGAAGCATTTGACTACGAAGCTAACAATATTGCACAACATACGTTACCGAAAAATGGGGGCGTTAGCGTATTAGACTTCCCTATGCAAAAAGCCATGGTCAACGTATTTGAAAAGCCACTAGAAAGTGATTTTGCTGACTTACAGAAGGTGCTTCACCTTACACACGGCCCATATAGTAATCCGTATGAATTAACCACGTTTTACGATAACCACGATATGGCGCGAATTAATGCCACTGATGAAGGCTTTATCAACGCGCATAACTGGCTATTTACAGTTAGAGGCATTCCGGTAGTTTACATGGGCTCTGAAATTGGCTTCATGCGCGGCACGGCGGAACATGCAGGTAATCGTAATTATGTAGGTCAAGAGCGACTAGACCAAGCGAAAACCCATCCTATTCAGCAGGCGCTAACAAAAATTGCCAATGTGCGTAAAAACACCGTAGCGTTGCAACGCGGCGTTCAAGTTAATCTTGAACTTAACGGTCATCGTGCGGCGTTTTATCGTGTTGTTGATACTAAAGACGCGAAGCAGACTGCACTCGTATTACTTAACAAAGGTAATGTGGCAGAGTCGTTTGATATTAACGACTTTATGCAATCGGGCGAGTGGAAAGAGCAATTATCTGGTCAAACGCAAACCGTAAAACAAGGGGATGCGTTAACCGCTACGGTTGAGCCAAATGGCGTTCAGGTGTGGGTGCGTGAAGGAAAAGTAAGTAACAGTGAGTTACTTGCTCAAATTAAATATCAGTTGGCGCGTCAATAGAACGTTGTGGGGTAAACCCACATTGCTAAAAAGCCCCGAGCGTGAACCACTCGGGGCTTTTTTTGTTTGTATAGTCAACAGGCGTGGGTCGTAAACAGCTAAGGTTTATTCGCTGCCACAAGATTGACGAATAATGATGTCTGCAGGCATCAAGTAATCCTGCACTTCTTCATTATTGATGGCTTTCAACAGAGTATTCACCAGCAGTTCACCTGCAAGTTTAGTATTTTGCTGAACTGTCGTAAGCGAGGGTGTAGTGTAAGCTGACACAGCAATGTTGTCATAGCCGACCACGGCTACATCATCGGGCACATTTACTTTTGCCTGACGCAGAGCTCTTAGTACGCCCATTGCAATAAGGTCTGATGCACAGACAATCGCCTGAGGTAGTTCGCCACTTTGCAGTAATGATTTCACTGCTTCAGAACCCGCATCTTCGGTAGAAATAGCATCGCGCTGAACGCTAAACTGGTCTAACCCATGGGTTTTAAGCGTCTCAAAATAACCGTTAAAGCGCGCTTTGAATTCAGGGGCGTGGTCACCATTGTCACCAATAAAAGCAAACGAAGTCTTACCAAGACTAATTAAGTGGGAAGTTATACTTTGACCACCTTGGTAATTATCACACCCAATACTTACTCCCGGGTGGGCTTCATCAGGTGCGCCCCAACGAACGAAGTGGGTGCCTTGCGATTCAAGCTGAGCAACTTTGTTTTGGTAATCGGTGTAGTCGCCATAACCGAGTAAAATGATGCCGTCCGCTTTATTTGAATCCTCGTACTCGGCGTGCCAGTCATCGTCTAAATTTTGAAACGATACGAGAAGGTCGTAGTTCGCTTGAGCACATGCACGAGTAATACTACCAAGCATTGCCAAAAAGAACGGATTGATCATCGAATCATCAGACGTAGGATCTTCAAATAAGAGTAGGGCAATTGTGCTGCTCTTTTGTTTTCTCAGATTACTTGCGTTCTTATCTACTTTGTAATTGAGTTCCCGGGCAATACGCTGAACGCGATCACGAGTTTCTTGGTTTACTAACGGGCTATTATTTAATGCTCGCGATACCGTTGATTGAGAAACCCCTGCCAAATGGGCAATATCAAAAGAGGTTGCTTTTTCTTTCATAAACACCATGTTTTGCTGCTACGACATTGTTGTCGCGAAATTAGATTACCATATTTTTTTATTTCCGCGTGTTTTTTGCGACGTTGTCGCTTAAATGCTTTACAAGGTGAGCATGTCGCTTGCTCTTATTGGCAGTATGGCTGTGTTGACTAAACTGAATTTGTATAGAAAATTTCGCAGATCGCTCTTAATTCAACCACTTGTCAGGCTTCTTTGAATAAAACATGGTTGAAGTAAATGTGAGAGTGTTATACTCGTCGAGATTTTGAAATATTACGTGCATAAGGGGAACATGCGAATGGCCGAGACTGAACACCGTCCGACCAATTTTATCCGTCAGATTATTGATAAAGACCTGTCTAGTGGTCTGCATGACGCTATTAAAACTCGGTTCCCACCAGAGCCGAATGGTTTCTTACACATAGGCCATGCCAAGTCTATCTGCTTGAATTTTGGTATTGCGCAAGATTACACGGGCACGTGCAACCTTCGCTTCGATGATACCAACCCGGCGAAAGAAGACATCGCTTACGTTAATTCTATTAAAGAAGACGTTCAGTGGCTGGGCTTTACGTGGGACGGAGAAGCGCGCTACTCATCCAACTATTTTGACCAACTTCATGCATACGCGGTTGAGCTTATTGAAAAAGGCTTAGCTTACGTAGATTTTTCTACTCAAGACGTTATGCGTGAAATGCGTGGTACGCTTAAAGAGCCTGGTCAAAACAGCCCTTATCGCGATACAGACGTTGAGACAAACCTTCGTGAGTTTGCCAAAATGACGGCAGGCGAATACAAAGAAGGCGAGTGTAGTCTGCGCGCGAAAATTGATATGGCATCGCCATTCATGTGTATGCGCGACCCGGTTATTTATCGTGTTAAGCATGCACACCATCACCAAACAGGTGATAAATGGTGTGTATATCCAATGTACGATTTTACGCATTGTATCTCTGATGCCATAGAGGGTATTACCCATTCTCTATGTACCTTGGAGTTCCAAGACAATCGTCGTCTTTATGATTGGGTAATTGAGAACATCTCTATTGATTGTACACCGCGTCAGTATGAATTTTCCCGTCTCAACTTAGAGTACACTGTCTTAAGTAAGCGACGTCTTATTCAATTAGTTGAAGAGAATCACGTAAGTGGCTGGGATGATCCGCGCATGCCCACTATTGCTGGCTTGCGTCGTCGTGGCTATACACCTGGCTCAATCGTTGAATTTTGTAAGCGTATTGGTGTAACCAAAATGGATAACATGGTTGAAATGTCCATGTTGGAAGCCTGTATTCGCGATGACTTAAATGCTAACGCACCCCGTGCAATGGCTGTGCTAGACCCAATCAAACTGGTTATTGAAAACTACGATGAAGGCAAGACCGAGACATTGGTCGCGCCAAATCACCCCAATGATGAGAGCATGGGTACGCGTAACATAGGTTTTAGTCGCGAAGTGTACATTGAAGCAGAAGACTTCCGTGAATCGGCGAATAAAAAGTTCAAGCGTTTGGTACTAGATAAAGAAGTACGACTTCGCAATGCCTACGTCGTTAAAGCTAATCGCGTTGAGAAAGATGAAAACGGCAACGTAACTACTGTTTACTGTACTTATGACCCTGAAACCTTGGGCAAAGATCCGGCTGACGGACGTAAAGTTAAAGGTGTTATTCACTGGGTGGACGCAGCTACGGCACAGGCAGCAGAATTTAGACTGTATGACCGTTTATTTAATGTCCCTAATCCAGCAGCTGAGGAAAACTTCACCGATGCTATTAATCCTGACTCTTTGGAAATCAAACAGGGCTGGGTAGAAGCTGGGTTGGTTAACAATGTTCCTGAAGTTGGCGCGTGGCAGTTTGAACGTACTGGTTACTTCTGTGTAGACAAAGACAGCACAGACGAAAAGCCAGTTTTCAACCGTACAGTGGGTCTAAGAGACACATGGGCAAAAATGGGCGAATAAACACTCGTTTTAATATGTTCTAAATGTAGAAATTAAAAAACCGCTTAAGTGCTACTTAAGCGGTTTTTTTATTCTCAAAGTAAATAACACTGACTACTTTGGCTGGCAATCGAGCGATTGACCGTTTACGGATTTGCTGTCTTCACCCATTAGATAAAGATACATAGGCATGATATCTTCTGGGGTTTTCAAAGTTTCTGGGTTCTCAGCTGGAAAAGCTTGTGCACGCATATTTGTGCGAGTACCACCTGGGTTAATGCAGTTGAAACGAAGTGTTTTATTGCGGTATTCGTCAGCAAGGGTTTGCATAACACCTTCTGTTGCGAACTTAGATACGGCATAGGTACCCCAAAAAGCACGACCTTTTCTACCAACGCTAGAGGTTGTGAAAATGATTGAGGCAGACTCGGCTTTCTCTAGCGCCGGAATTAGCGCCTGGGTCATATAAACCATGCCGTTAACATTAATTTGCATAACGTCTTGCCATTCTTGAGCGTCAATGTCTTTAAACGCACTTAAGTGCCCTAAAATACTCGCATTGTGCAAGACACCATCTAGTCGTCCAAACTGGTCAATTATGGTTTGGGTCATTTGCTGATAATGAGAGGGCGTTGCACCTTTAATATCTAGTGGAACAATGGCTGGTTCCTCACCGCCTGCAGCAATTATCTCATCATACACGGCTTCAAGTTTAGACACAGTACGACCTAATAAAATACAAGTAGCGCCATGTGCAGCATACGTTTTAGCGGCCTGTGCACCAATCCCATCGCCAGCACCGGTGATAAGAATAACTTTGTCGCGCAATAAATCTGCTGGTGCGTTGTAATCGTTCATCGTATTCCTTTAAAAGGTTAATTTTTATCGCAATGATAAGGGTAGTTATACCGAATGTAGATTTAGACCCCAGATCATACCCAGCCTGACTCACAAGTAAAACAATGAATGAAAAATTCTTCAAACGTAAAAAAAGTTAACAAAAGTAGTTAACAAAACTTTGCAAAGTTGCAACAAAGTCAATAAGATTGAGGAAGATACAACTGGTCTAACATGTTTAAAACTATCAACTACACCTGTAAAGACAGGGTAGACCAAGCTACTTTTAATAGAGTTAAGTTTTAGACACAGAATAACAACAATGCTTGTAGGGAGTAGAGATGAGAAAACTCGTATTAAGTTCCAGTGTGGCCCTTGCGCTGGGTCTAGCAGGCTGTGGTGGCTCCGATGAAACCCTTTCCGACATTCAGGCCGATACAGAAGTCCAAACACCATTTTCACGAATCGTTTTCGACCCAGCAAATGGGAACTTAAACATTCCTAACGACCTTCTTATGCTTCCGGGCGATGATGGTTTCTTCGATTACACACTAAATATACCGGTTGATGACCCTACAGATTTTGGTGACCCGCAAAACGCACTAAATGTACTAGACGGTTGGTCTACTCAGCATCCATTTGTTATCAATGTTGAAACACCGGTAGGCGCATCGCTTGATGAGAGCACGCTGGCTTCTGGTGTTTTACTGTTTGAAGCCACGCTAGGGCTTGACCAAAGTGACCCAGACTGCGCACAAGTTACTACGCCATCAGCGGGTTGTAAGCTTGGCGATCAACTTACTTACGGCGTTGATTATGTTCTAAGCCTGGCTGACAGTAACACCATTACTTTCGTACCTCTTAAGCCGCTCAAAGCAGCGCAGGGCTACATGTTGGTGATGACTACTGATTTAAAAGACTCCTCTGGAAAATCAGTTCAAGGCTCTACAACATGGGATACAGTAAGACAAGATATTAACACCAACCCGCTATCTAGTGCTGCTCAGCTGCAATTACAAGGTTTGGTTAACTCATTGGTAAATCCTGTACTTGGTGCCGGTTTCGACCGTGAAGACATTACCTATGTGTCTGCTTTCACCACCCAATCGGTTGCGAATTCGTTAGATACTATCAAAAAGGTAATGATTAGCCGCTTTGCACAATTAGCTGCAGAGGGTAGTCCGGCTGCAGCAACAGCGCTTCCTGCTATCACAGTAGGCGATGCTGCGGCGGCGCCAAATGCTATGGAAGCATTAGGACTAGTTAATTCGACCGTTGTTGCTGGCGCGGTAGAGCAGGGTAAACAAGGTTTACCTGCGCAAGTACAGGCAGCAATTGATGCGACTGATTTCAGCGTTCTTGAAACCTGTGGTGGCCTAGTTGGTACAGTGTCAGGACAACTTGCAGCGCAGTGGGGTGGATTGAACGATTTTGCAGTGGCAATTTCAACGGGCATTCTTGCGCAAGCAGGTCCTTTCTGTGCTGCGCAGCGTTACGAAGGTAATATTGCACTGCCTTACTTCCTAGGCGTACCTAGCGCAGAAAACCCACTTGCTCCAGTCAACGACTTCTGGAAAGCAGCGTGTGACAGCGGCATTGTATTAGCTGGCGCTCCGCAGGAATTGCTCGCTGATGCAGAGCCTGGTCCAAATGCACAAATGTGTTCGGCACTGGGTCTTGCAGATGTGCGTATCAACGGCGAGATGTTGGACAACGCTAGAAACATTACTAAGTTCAATCCATACCCTCAGCCAACAGGTGGCAATATGGGTACTGAAACGCTAGACGTTCAGGTGACCATACCAGACCCGGCAATTGCGGGCGCGTTAGGCTTCCCAATCAGCATGCCTGAAGCAGGGTGGCCAGTGGTTATTTTAGCGCACGGCATTACCAGCAAGAAAGAAGATATGCTTGCTATCACAGGTACACTTTCTCTTGCGGGTGTCGCTTCGATTGCCATTGATCAACCATTACACGGTAGCCGTGGTTTTGATTTAAACGGCGACGGCACGGATGAAATCAATGCGACGACAGTAAGTGCAACGCACTACATGAACTTGGCGAGTCTACCTACTGCACGTGATAACTTACGTCAAAGTGTGTCTGATTTACTGGGCTTGCGTCTAGGTCTAAACGCTGTGATTGATAATACAACAACTCAAAACGTTAAATTCGATATGGGTCGTGTATCAATTATGGGCGTGTCGCTTGGCGCTATTACTGGCGGTAACTTTGCTTCTGTTGCTAACACCTCAATGGGTGGTGACTTAGCCGCACTAGACGGTATGTTTGCTGTTAAACAAGCTTCACTTGAGTCTCCTGGGGGCGGTGTAGCGCAGTTCCTTTTAGAGTCAGCCGCCTTCGGCCCGCTGATTAAAGGCTTACTGCTTTCACAAGCTTCAGAAGATTTTGTAGCGTTGCTTAACCAACTGTATGAAACAACTGATGTAAGTGAAGCGCAGCTACGAGCGGCAGTATCAATTTTTGAAGACAACTTGACTGCAGAACAAGCTGCTGCTGTAAATGCCGTATTCGCTGAATTCGCATTTGCCGCACAAACTGTGATGGATGCAGGCGATCCGACTAACTATGCTGAGGTACTAGGTAGCAACACGCCTGTCCATATGATGACAGTAGTGGGTGACGGTAGTGAAGAGAACCTGCCTGATCAAGTTATCCCAGTTTCAACGGCATTACCGTTGTCTGGTCAGCTTCCACTTGCGGCGACTATTGGCTTAGAACAAGTAACCACGACGCAGGGACCTGCAGCAGATCCTATCAGCGGTATTGTTTTGTTTAATGCCGGAGCACACGCGTCTAGCTTGAGTCCAACGGCGAACGCAGCGGTAACCACAGAAATGCAAAAAGAAGTAGCTGGTTACATAGCATCTGACGCATTAGTACTTCCAATTTCTGATGAGAGCGTAGTTGCTAACTAGTCAAACTCAATTGACGCCAAACGCAGTGTTATAACTGCTTACAAATAAACATGTAAAAGCCGGCATTATCGCCGGCTTTTTTGTTGAAAAATTAGAATGTTGTTTGAATGTTCTAAGTTGTTAATGTAGTGTAAATTTCAGGTCGGATCAGTTTTACTTTTGTTGTAACTAACACCGCATCAAAGACGCGTACAGTACGAGTGGTTGACCTTTTTCATTTATCATTAGGGAACATTTGAGATGATTACTACCAACACCTTTACCGCTAAACGGACACTTATTGCACTGTCTCTAACAGCGTTACTTGCAGCTTGTGGGGATAACGATAACGACTTTTCTAACATAGAGCAGCCTGCGCCGACCACACCAACAACGCCAGACCCGGTACCGACGCCCATTCCCTCTTTTGCCCCTAACGGGACATTGTCTGCAGAAGTGACGTGGACCACATATGGTGTACCTCACATAAAGGCAGATAACTTAGAAAGCATGGCTTACGGGGTAGGCTACGCGTTTGCACGTGACAACATGTGTGTTTTGGCTGACCAAATTGTTAAGTACAATTCCGAGCGAGCCAAATACTTCGGTCCAGATACAGTTCCGGGAAGCGGTGATTCTGAGCATCTTATCAACGATTTCGGTTTTCTAACCCTAGGAATAAGAGCACTAGCGGAAGAAAACTTACCAAGGTTGTCAGCCAATTCACGTGCCATGTTTCAGGGTTATACCGCGGGTTACAACCGTTATTTAAATGAAACGCCTGTCGAAGAACAAGACCAAAGCTGTGCCGGGCAGCCTTGGGTCAGCGAAATCGACAGTGTAGATCTCTTGACCTACTCGCTAGGTGTTGCGTTGCTCCCCGGGGCTGCAAACTTCCTGGGTCCCATGTTCATTGCTGCGCCAGAGGGTGAAAGCTATTTACCTACGCCTGCAGCGTCACCAAGTGAAGTCGCGTCTTCTTTTAAAATCACACCAACTGTTGGCTTGCCTCAACGAAATCCTCAGGAAATGGGGTCGAACGGCTGGGGACTAGGCAGTGATAAAACTACCAATGGTAAAGGTATGGTTTTAGGGAACCCACATTTCCCGCATACCGGCAATTTACGTTTTTGGAATTTCCACGCTCAAGTGCCAGGACATATGAACGTAACAGGGGGCTCATTGATGGGCTTACCAGGCGCAGTGAATATAGGATTTAACGATAACGTTGCGTGGACTCACACCTTCTCTACTGCAGAACACTTTATCGTTTATCAGTTAACGCTTGATGAAAACGATGGGTCAGGATTAACTCATATAGTTGATGGTAATAGGCGAACCATCTACGAAAAGCCACTTCAAATTGAAGTCGCTGTTGGCGGTGGCCAAACTATAAAACTCAATAAAACCGCGTACTACACTAATTACGGTCCAATGATTGAGGTTCCAGGAAGTTTTGATTGGAATAGCAATAACGCATTTGCCATAAAAGACGCTAACTTACCTAATTTTGATATCGTCGATCATTGGCTTGCTATGAATATGGCTACGTCGATGGATGAGTTTAAGCAAGCGTTTAAAGACTACGACGGCGTAATATTTAATAACACCATGGCGGCTTCTGCTGACGGTCAAGTTTTCTATATAGATGACTCAACTGTACCTAATTTAACCGAAACGGCTATTGAGCAACTAACGACAAATCCATTGCTTATTCAAACCAAAGCAGCCGCTGGTTTTACCGTTTTGCCAGGCCATATTTCTCAATTCGATTTCGAAGGGCCAGTGCCGTATGAAGAAGCGCCGAAATATGAAGGGACAGATTCAGTTCAGAACTCAAACGATAGCTATTGGTTAACAAATTTAAATTCTCCGATAGTGGTGAGCAATCCGTTGTTTGGAAACGTGGAATATCAACAAACCTTGCGCTCGCGCATGGGGCAACAGTTTATTGAAAACGAAGCGGGTAGTGATGGCACATTCACGCCTGAAGAAGTGGAAGGTCTTCTACTAAATAACCGCAGTTATCTAGCTGAAAATATCCTACCCTCACTATTAGCGCTTTGTGCTACGCAAGGGGATACGCCTGTTGATGTAGATGGCAATAGTGTAGATGTTTCCCAAGCTTGTGCGGCATTAGAAGATTGGGACGGCACCATGAACCTAACAAGTACTGGAGCACACGTATTTAGAGAGTTCGCCTTCCAATTCAATCAAGCTCCGCAGTGGGAAATACCTTTTTCCCTTGAGGCGCCCGTTACTACGCCTTCAGGCCTAGTGCAAAACGACGTCACTCTTGAGCAATTGGCGAGAGCTACGCAAGTTATTGAACAAGCAGGTGTGGCTTTTGACGCGCCTTTAGGCGACGTGCAGTTTGTAGAGCGAAGCTTACCAGACGGTTCTGCTTCTGGCGTCAAACTGCCATGGGCGGGAGCTCACAATATAGAAGGTGGCTTTAACGTTTTTGACGTAATTCGAAACAGAAATGGCACCTTACTTCCACGTCATACTTACAATACGGTGAACAGTAGCACAATTATGAGTGCTGAAGCTGAAGGCTATCATATCAACTATGGAACTAGTTGGGCGATGGTCATCAATTTCACTGATGAAGGTCCTAAAGGCCGTGGAATTTTGACGTACTCGCAGTCACGGAAATATGGCAGTGAGCATTTCTTGGATCAAACTCAGCTCTATTCAACACAACCGACATTGAGGGACATCTTTTTCACAGACGAGGAAATAGAAGCTAACAAGATAGAGCAAGTTACCCTATCGTCAGAATAAGATGAGGCTGGTATTATAGCGTAATTAAAACAGCGACTTTGCTTTGGTAAAGGCAAGGTCGCTATTTACGTTGTGGGTAATCAACCACGCTTACCCGTTTATCTTACTAGGAGTAAAGTTTGGAGTTTTTGTACGAATACGGTTTGTTTGTTGCCAAAGCAGTGACATTAGTTATCGCTTTTGTAGTGGTTGTTTCAACCATTGTTGGTGTAGCGAGTAAGCAAAAACAGGGGAAAGGCCAACTTGAAATCGTGTCTATATCTGAGCAATTAAAAGATATCACGAACTATGCAAAACAGGTGCTTTTAGACAAGAACGCGTTAAAGAAGCTAGCAAAAGAGCAGAAAAAAGAAGCTAAAGCTAAAAGCAAATCTAAGAGCAAAGAACAGGGCGAAGAATCTCAAAAGTCTCGTCTTTACGTGATCGACTTTAAAGGATCTATGGATGCCCACCAAGTTGAGCATTTGCGCGAAGAAATTACAGCCATTTTATGCGTAGCCAACAAAGAAGACGAAGTTTTGGTTCGCCTGGAAAGTGGTGGTGGTGTAGTGCATGGATATGGACTAGCGGCGTCGCAACTGCAGCGCATTAAAGAAAAAGGCCTTAAACTTACCATTGCTGTCGATAAGGTTGCTGCAAGTGGTGGTTACATGATGGCGTGTGTTGCAGATAAATTACTCGCTTCTCAATTTGCCTATATCGGCAGTATTGGTGTGCTGGCTCAGTTACCAAACTTTAATAAGTTACTAAAGAAGAACGATATTGAATTCGAGCAACATACAGCAGGGGAATTTAAACGTACCCTAACCATATTTGGCGAGAATAACGATGAAGGTCGTGCAAAATTTAAAGAAGAAATCGAAGAAATTCACGTATTGTTTAAAGATTTCGTACACAGCCAACGTCCAGATATGGACATAGATAAAGTCGCGACAGGAGAGTACTGGCCTGGTGTAAAAGCAAAGACACTCGGTTTAATCGACGATATTACAACATCTGATGACTATATTCTCTCTCATTACCCAGAACGGGAAATATTTAGTGTTAAGTATTCAGTGAAGAAGAACGTAGCAGAAAAGCTTGGTATGTCGGCAGCAAATGTTGTCGAGCGCGTCTTTATGAAGTCAATGAATAAAGCGCGTCACTGGTTTTAATGCCACCAGAGCGTCTGTGTCTATAAGTCAGGACAGAGTGACATTTTATAGACACAGATGCCCATTAAGTTTTTAACCTACAAAAAGATAATAAAAAGAATATGGCACGGCATACTAAAACCGATATATTGGATGCAGCAGAGTACTTGTTTTCTCAAAGCGGGTTTACACAGACTTCAATGCGTGAAATTACCGCAAGAGCAGAAGTAAATTTGGCTTCAGTAAACTATCATTTCGGCAGTAAGAAAAACTTGATTCAAGCCGTATTTAAACGGTATTTCGATCACCTAATGCCGGAAGTAGAGGCTTGCTTAGCGTCCTTGCCGTCCATTAACGGCGCAAAAGGTGTTGAACAGCTGCTATATTCTTTGATCCCCCCCATGTTAAACCTTAATGCTATTTCCGATCAGGGTACTGCTACTTTTGTTAAACTGTTGGGTCGCGGCTATAACGAAACACAGGGGCATTTGCGTAAATTCTTAATGAATGACTACGGTAATTGTATAAGAGCGTTGGTTGACGCCATAAGACGTTGCTTACCGGAACTACCCGAAGAAGAGTTATTTTGGCGATTGCATTTTGCGATGGGGAGTTTTGTATTTTCTATGGCGTCAAGCCAAGCGTTAACGGAAATCGCAGAGTCTGATTTTCACAAACATGTCGATATAAAAGAGGTAATCCAACACCTTGTTCCTTTTGTAGCTCAAGGTCTTGCGGGTAAGTAAATTTAAACGAAATGACACGAGCTTAGTCATATTAAGGCTCATTACCAGTAGAAGTGAACTGTGCGCTGATATAACGCTAGTCACCCTTAAAGGCGACTAAACGTTATATACGACACACCAATCTCTAAAAGCGAGTTAGCGTGGAAGGGTTGCACCAGGCACTTCTGCATTAAGCTTTTCAGCCCAGAAGTCTTTAACCGAAAACCCTGATTTTTTAGAAGAAGATGCTTTCTTCTTAGCAGGTTTAGCAGCCGCTTTGGTTGATTTTTTCGGCGCTTTTTTCTCTACGTTTTTACTCGTACCCTCAGACGAGCCAGAAGCTAACGACTCTATCATTTCTTGAAGCTGTGCTAAGCGTACGTTCTTGCCACCGTCTACGCTGTACCATCCGCTTTTACTTTCAATAGATGGAGCTTTACCGTTTGCCTTTTTATACGCTGCAGTAAACGCTGCTACGACTTCGTCTTTATCTAAGTTTGCCATGCTTTTTTGCTCTTTATTTTGTTAAGATGACGAACGTTTTAGGTCTTTTGCTACCTTTGCAAAGCTTAAAAATAAATGCCCCGCAAAAACAAACCTGATAAGTGTAGCAACGCCAGTGACGGGCTTACTTACCACTCAAATTTGTCTAATAACGGGTATAATGCTTAACGTTCGCGTCTTTTTATAACGTTTTTTGAACAATATGTCTAACTTTCGACCGGAGGACCTGTGTCTGTTACCAATGTAGAGCTACAAAATTATCTTGATGGGATGTTAAGGGTGAGTGAAATTAGTGATTACTGCCCGAATGGTTTACAGGTAGAGGGCGCAAGTAAAATTGAGAAAGTCGTAACTGGCGTTACTGCGTCACAAGCACTCCTCGATGCTGCCATCGAAGCCAAGGCCGATGCGCTAATCGTTCACCACGGTTATTTTTGGAAAGGTGAATCACAAGTGATTGCCGGTATGAAAAAGCGCCGCCTTCAAACGTTACTCTCAAATGATATCAATTTATATGCATATCATCTTCCATTGGATGTACACCCAGAATTTGGAAATAACCGCCAGCTAGCGTCTCTTCTAGACATACAGAATGTAAGCGCAGTAAGTGACGTCAAACCTGTTGGTGTTGTTATGCAGGGAAACTTTGAAGTAGAAATCACAGGAACTGAGCTACAGGCCAAGTTACAGCAAATTTTAGGAAGAGACGTACTATTAGAGGGGCCTGCGTCTAAGCCTATTTCAACACTCGCTTGGTGCACAGGCGGAGGTCAGGGGTTTATCGAACAAGCCGTTGAACTCGGCGTCGATGCTTTTATTACGGGTGAGGTGTCCGAGCAAACAGTACATACTGCTAGAGAAATGGGTATCACTTTTTTTGCAGCGGGCCATCATGCTACTGAACGCTATGGCGTGAAGTCGTTGGGTGAACACTTAGCGCAGCAATTTGATATTCGTGTTGAATTTATTGATATTAACAACCCCGCTTAATGATGAATGTAGTGTATGAATAACGATCGTATTTTCGATGGTATCGCGGAAAAATTCTCAAACAACATATATGGCACTACAAAGGGAAAGCTTAGACACACTCTATTATGCGATGTTCTAGACCCTTATTTGGAAACCCCGGTTCACGCGATTGAGATAGGCGGAGGCACAGGGGTTATGACTGCGCACATTGCCTCTAAAGGGCATTCAGTGGTGTTAACCGATGCGTCAAAAGATGTTCTCAAACAAGCAGAGTCGCTACTTGCTGATGCGCCAAATATTACAATTAGACATCAATACCTTCAGCAAATTGAGGATTTAAACTGCTTTGACTTAGTCATTTGTCATGCTGTATTAGAGTGGTTGGACGCGCCATTCGATGCTATCGAGTTTATGTATAACAACATGAAGCACGGCGCTCGATTAAGCTTGAGCTTCTTTAATCAAGATGCAAACTTATTTGCTAATGCTATATACGGCAACTTCGATTACATTGCTAAGGGAATGAAGGTTAAAAAGCAAGTAAGGTTAAACCCTAAACAACCGCTAAGTGCAATGCGGGTTGTGGAATACTGCACTTCACTGGGTTTTAAAATAGTAGACAAAGCGGGCATCCGTTGTTTCCATGACTACATGCGCGATGTTACACATCAAAACAGCAAATTTGACGATCTACTTGCACTAGAGCGTCAGTACCACAAGCAAGCCCCTTATCTTTGGCTGGGGAAGTATTTTCAGCTGATTTTAGAAAAAGAATAAACCAACTATGTTGTAAATGGCGCTGTAGTTGCGCTATGCGTATTGAAGGCGCAAGGATTACCCGCGTAGGTATTTATTTAGCTCTACTAATGTTAGCTATATTAATGCAGCTACGCGGGAATTTTGCCTTGTAAAGGTATGTTCTGAAGGTGAGCGTCTAGAGTGTATTCTCACCTGTAAGGATATTATTCAATGTTGTCGCAGCTATTTCTTCCAGCGCTTCTTGAGTGAAAAAACCCTGATGGCCGGTGATCAATACGTTGGGAAAAGTTGTTAATCGCTGAAAAATATCATCTTGAATTATCTCTTGAGAGTGATCATTGAAGAAAAGTTCGGATTCCCTTTCATAAACATCTAATCCTAAGTAGCCAATTTTTTTGGACTTAAGTGCTTTGATAATGGCGCTGTCATCAACAAGACCGCCCCTCGATGTATTTATCAGCATGACACCTTGCGGCATCATATCAACTGTCTCAGCATTTATAATATGGTGGCTCTGTTCGTTGAGAGGGCAATGCAATGTAATAATAACACTCTGCTCAAGCAGTTCGTTCATTGGTACGTAGCAGGCGCCCATTGCAGTTACATCATCGTCTTGTTGGGGATCGAAGCAAAGTACCTTGCACCCAAAGCCCAATAATATTCGAATAACGGCTTTACCTATTTTACCCGTCCCAATCACACCCACGCTTTTACCGTGAAGGGTAAAACCCATCAGTCCCCCAAGGCTGAAATTACCTTCTCGAACGCGGTTGTATGCCTTATGGGTTTTACGGTTCAAAGTAAGTATAAGCGCAAGGGTATGTTCAGCTACTGTTTCCGGGCTATAAGCTGGCACACGGCTCACTGCAATATCAGCGCTTGCCGCTGCTTCAACATCAACATTATTAAAACCTGCACAGCGAAGCGCGATGTGTTTAACACCACACTGTTTTAGAACATCAATAGTTGACGCGTTAACATCATCGTTAACAAATACCACCACGTCGCTATAGCCTTTACAGCTAACGGCGGTTGATGAGTTCAGTGGATGTTCGAAAAAAGTCGCTTCAATAGAAGGTGAAAGCGACTGGTTTAAGGATGCCAGTAACGTAGAAAATACGTCTTTCTCATAAGATCGAGTACTAAAAAATGCAATTTTTTTGCTTTGATAGTGGTTTGTTTTAGACGAGTCTTTCTTGTTCATTACTGTTGTCATGCGCTTACCTAATTACGCCTGTTAGATACTTAAAAGTTACGCCAGATAACTACATTTTGAGTAGACGCAGATCAAAAAAACTGATTTTAATGCCACAGACATACATACATTGAATTTAATCAGCCCTCGTACGCACTATCGAAAGCCATTTTTGCTGTAAAACGTAGCTACGCGATGGAGATTAGTAGCTACGGATAGTACTTTGATACTTAACAACTAGCTGGCTTGAAGCAATTTAACAATGTCTTTCTCAATAGCTTCTGGCTTAACGGTGGGGGCATAACGCTTTAACACCTTGCCCTGGGCGTCGACTAAAAACTTGGTAAAATTCCATTTAATACGCTTTGTTCCTAGAAGGCCTGGCGCTTCCTTTTTTAATTCCTCAAAGAGCGGATTGGCATCTGGTCCATTTACATTTGTCTTCTTAAATAGAGGGAACGAAACACCAAAATTAAGACTACAAAACTGGGCAATATCTTCATCGCTACCCGGCTCTTGATGACCAAACTGGTCACATGGGAAGCCTAATATCTCAAAGCCGTTGTCATGGTATTTTTTGTAAAGCGTTTCTAGCCCTTCATACTGCGGAGTGAAGCCGCATTTACTGGCCGTATTAACAATAAGCAATACCTTTCCCTTGTATTGTTCTAAGGTAGTTTGTTCGCCGTTATTCAATGTAATAGGGTGTTCATAGAGTGCCAAAATTATTTTCCTATATTTTTGTTGTTGTTAAGTCTGTTACTCTTAGGTAATCCAAACATCTTTGTTAAGTATCTAGAGTATATTTTGTATGAGTAATTTGAAAGTGAGTTTTTTGGGCTTGGGTGTAATGGGCTATCCTATGGCAGGGCACTTGAGCAAAGCTGGCTATTCGGTCACTGTTTATAATCGTACCTCTCAAAAGGCGCAGGACTGGCTATCAACCTATAACACTGGTGGCGCTAACGTTAGTGCAAGTGAAACTATCGCTCAGGCCTGTGAAGGTGCAGATATTGTCTTCATGTGTGTGGGTAACGACAACGATGTAAAAGATGTTGCAACACAAGCACTAGCAGTGATGAAAGCGGGCAGTGTACTTGTTGATCACACAACAGCATCTGCAGATATCGCCAGAGAACTTTATGAGACCAGTAAAGAAAGACAAATTGGATTTCTAGACGCGCCAGTGTCTGGTGGTCAGGCGGGAGCTGAAAATGGTCAGTTGACAATAATGGTTGGTGGCGATGAAGACGTATACAGTAACGTTGAGCCGGTAATGGCGCAATATGCTCGCCATAGCCAACTACTCGGTAAGAGCGGCAGTGGGCAACTGGCTAAAATGATGAATCAGATTTGTATAGCCGGCATTGTCCAAGGCTTGGCCGAAGCCCTGCATTTTGGCCAGCGCGCGGGACTTGATTGTAAAGCTGTAGTTGATGTTATTAGCAAAGGCGCAGCGCAGTCGTGGCAAATGGAAAACAGAGCCAGCACTATGCTAAATAACAGCTTTGATTTTGGCTTTGCCGTTGATTGGATGCGTAAAGACTTAAGCATCGCGCTGGATGAGGCCCGCAAGAACGGTTCAACGTTAGCGCTGACAGCACTTGTCGATCAATATTATGCTGACGTACAAAAACTTGGTGGCGGCCGCTGGGATACATCAAGTTTACTTACTCGATTAAAATAACCTAAGCGTAGTGGAGTAATTTAAAGGTCTGCTGGTTTTCTCTGATATGTGAAAAAGTGTATGAAACAGGGAAAATCGGCGGGCTGAGCTTGTGTATTGACGTCTTGAGCGCGTTTTTTTACTTGGGTTAAGTTCTATAGACAATTGAACCTGGATACGTCAACTTGAATACTACAGCGATTGCTCCTGAGCAGATAGAATAAGTTGCTCTAAACGAGCTTTATTCACATCGTTCAGCGGCAGTGACGTTATCTTATCGAGCAACTGTTTAACGCTAAATTTCCGATAAACCGCCGTATCAGCCTCAATCATGCATTGAAGAAGGTTTAGACCAAAAGCGGCTGTATCCGGAGAAAGCTGAAAAGCATCATAGAAATGCTTCATTGCTTTATTAAATAAACCCTCGATAAAAAGCTGTGTGCCGGTTTCGTTAATAGAAATGGCTTGTTCGTGATTTAAACCTAACCGTTCCCCACCTGAGAAAATCAGCTCGTCATTCATCACTTGTTCCGAGATAGCCTGTAAATCTGCGTTTTTCCGCTTAGCCATTAAAAGTAGTTCACCGGCTTTACGTTCGTCTCCAAGTCCGTGATGAACTTTAGCGGCGATTACAAGGATAGATGGCTCGGTACGTAAATAGTTATCAACGTAATCGCTTTCAAGCAGGTGCGCAGCTTTCTCTAGATCACCGTCTAGCACTGCTGAAAACGCCAAAAGATAGTCTCTTTTTTGTAACGTCTGAGGGTCACCCTGACTTCTCCCAGCAATACCCACTAACTTTCTAGCCTGAGACAAACTTTCTTGACGATTGGTCTCTGGAGACTCTTCTGCTAAAAATAGATAAAACTCAGCAAGCTCAAACGTGAAGTCGTTGAAACTGTCTTTAGCGCTTCTGTGCATCGCGCGCTTTTTCTGCAATAGATCTATGGCTTCAACAACTTTGTCTTGTTTCTGATAGGCAATGGTTTTTAACTTAGCTGCTGGCAGGCTTAATTCACTAAACTTAATTTCGTTTAAATATTTTTCTACCTGATCGTAGGAATTTTGTTCAAACGATATGGATGCTAACCATTCAAATGCTTTATCACGAGCCAAACTTGAGTTAACCATTTGGCTTAAATGACTTTTACAATGCGGCCATTGACCTGAGGCGTATTGGCACTTCACCTTTCCCCACTGTGCCCATAACACTTTGTCAGAGCGGGTTAACACATCGTCGTAAATACTCAATGCTCGTTGAATTTCACCATTTTCAAACAGTAGACGTGCGTAAAGCTTCCTAATATCGGCTACTAGGCGAGGAGGGATACCTTCTGAAATTTTAGCTCTCACGACACTGATCGCACGGTCTAATTGCTTGTTATCCAGTGCGTGCAACACATTTTTGACAAAATCTCGATAACTTAGGTAATGGTTAATTTGTCGGGTTAGCGAAGCAATAGTGTATGGCTTTATAAGTAAAACGTCTGGCTGTAAGTCCATTATACGGCCAATAATTTGCGGTGAGCGATCTGAAGTTAGGAAAATTATGCCCGTGCTAGGTCTAATAAATCCGGCTTCTTTTAAACTCTGGATCCATTCTACGCCAGTTTTACCTTGCCCAAGGTGGTAATCCATTAACAGGAGTTCGAAGTTTTGCTTCTTAAGCGCCGCCTTCAGTTCTACACCTGACGCAAAACTGCTTACCGATAAGTTAGCGATAGACATTAAATGTCCTCGAAGGGCAGTACGAGCTGTAGCGTTGTCTTCTACTATGGCTATTCTGAATTCCACGGCGACCAAACAAGGTTAACTTATATCAAGCTAGCTTATCAGTGGCTGGAAAAAAGTGCATTATTAAAAAGGCTAAGATTTGTGTTTAGGCCATTGATGTAATAACTCAAACTTCATTCTCGTCACAAAATATTTACGTTAAACATCACTATTTTTAAATAAATGTTTACCTTTACGTTTACGTAAGGGGTAGGTATTGGTTATTGTAGTTTAAAAGCAAATTAATTGAAGGTATGCCTAATGAACTTTGAATTAACCGATGACCAATTAGCCTTTGAAGAAACAGCCCGTCAATTCGCCCAGCAAGAGCTTGCGCCTAACGCCGCTATGTGGGACAGAGAGCATCACTTCCCAGTAGAAGCAATTAAAAAAGCGGGTGAGTTGGGTTTCTGCGGTTTGTACGCACCTGAGAGTGCGGGCGGGCTTGGCTTATCAAGGCTCGATTCTTCTATTATTTTCGAACAGCTTTCAATGGGGTGCACAACAACAACGGCCATGTTAACCATTCACAATATGGCAACGTGGATGATTGCGACTTGGGGTACCAGCGAAGTAAAAGATATGTGGTGCGACCAATTGGTAACCGGTGACAAACTTGCATCTTATTGCCTAACCGAGCCTGGCGCTGGCTCTGATGCAGCATCGCTTAAAACAAAGGCGACGAAAGCTGGCGATGGTTACGTTCTTAACGGGTCTAAGGTATTTATTTCGGGCGCAGGTAGTACTGACGTACTTGTTGTTATGGCTCGTACCGGTGGCGATGGTCCTAAGGGTGTATCAGCATTTGCCGTTCCTGCCAATGCCGACGGGATTGAGTACGGAAAAGCCGAAGAAAAAATGGGCTGGAATGCCCAACCCACTCGCATGATCACGTTCGACAACGTGAAATTAGATGCAAGTTGGTTACTTGGCGAGGAAGGACAAGGCTTTAAAATGGCCATGCAAGGGCTTGATGGCGGTCGAATTAATATTGCTACCTGCTCGGTCGGAACTGCACAGCAGGCGCTTAATGTTGCTCGCGACTACATGAATGAACGAGAGCAGTTTGGTAAACCTATTGCGGGTTTTCAGGCATTACAGTTTAAATTAGCCGATATGGCCACTGAACTTGTCGCAGCAAGACAAATGGTGCGTATGGCTGCGTGTAAGCTAGATAATAACGACCCGGACAAAACTACCTATTGCGCTATGGCGAAAAGGTTTGCTACCGACGTAGGCTTCAATGTGTGTAACGATGCACTTCAACTTCACGGTGGGTACGGTTACATCAAAGAATATCCGTTAGAGCGTCATTTCAGAGATGTTCGCGTACATCAAATTCTGGAAGGCACTAATGAAATAATGCGCGTTATCATCGGTAGACGTTTGTTGTCAGATGAGAGAAGTGTACTCTAGTACACTACGGTAATAGATTTATCAGGCATCATTTGATGGACTATAAAAAGGAGTGGAAATGACAGACGTGGAATCGGTAGTCATTGTTGATGAATTAAAAACGTCTAACAACGACTACAGAATAGGCCGTTTGACACTTAACAAGCCAAAAGCCTTAAATGCATTGGATTTAGAAATGGCTGGTATCATGCTTGACGCACTTCAGCAGTGGCAATCTCGCAATGATATTGTGGCTGTAGTGATTGATGCAGCAGGCGAAAAAGCTTTTTGCGCTGGAGGCGACATTGTTTCGATGTACAAATCGATGGTGGAAGCTAAGGGGCAAATTCCAGCATTTTTAGAAACATTTTTCGAAACTGAGTACACGCTAGATTACACCATTCATAATTACAATAAGCCCATCGTCGTTTGGGGTAGTGGAATTGTCATGGGTGGAGGTATGGGGCTACTATGCGGTGCAAGCCATCGAATAGTAACTGAAACCTCTCGCCTTGCCATGCCTGAGATCACAATTGGTCTATACCCGGATGTGGGAGGTAGCTATTTTTTACCTCGCTTACCTGGCAAAGCAGGTCTGTTTCTAGGTTTAACGGGGGGGCAAATGAATGGCACCGACGCTTGCTTCGTGGGGTTAGCGGATAGTTTGCTGGCCAGTACCGAAAAAGATGCTTTGCTTAACAGCCTTTCAGAATATCCGTGGGAAAAGACCGACAGCGAGAGTCTGGCTTCTTCTGTTACAAATATCATCGACACAATGAAAACACCTGAAGAACTGCCAAAAGGTAATGTTGAGCCAAATATGGCTCTGATCAATGACCTGTGTGCAGCAGACAATGTTACTGATGTTGTGCATGCCATTCTTGACGCCGACATGAATGAGGACAAGTGGTTGCAAAGAGCGCAGAGCACTTTAGCCAAAGGTTCTCCAATCACCATGCATTTAGTCTTTGAGCAATGTAAGAGAGGCGCGAACATGACACTGGCTGACTGTTTCAGAATGGAAGCGGATATGTCCTGTCGATGTGGAGAAAGTGGGGAGTTCCAAGAGGGTGTAAGAGCGCTTTTGATTGATAAAGACATGTCACCGCAGTGGAAGTATAAAAAGGTAGATGAAGTGCCAGATGACGTAATAGCACATTTCTTTACTTCGCCTTGGGCTAAAGAGAAGCATCCGTTGGCAAAGTTGTAATTACAAGACTCATCAAATAAGCACTGAAGGCACTATTGGAGTAGACTGACTTAAGTTTTGAGATAGTGTCTCTTATTGCCGTAAAGGCATCAGTTTTGATATCCTTTACGGCAAATTCACAGTAAAAAGTACCCGCCATGTGGCACTGTCCACTTTGTAAATCATCAATCTCATTGCAATCAACGCCCATACGTTGTGAAAACAATCATAGTTTTGACAAAGCGAAATCTGGCTATGTCAATCTTCTACCCGTTCAGTTTAAAAAGTCTAAACTACCTGGCGACAACAAGGATATGGTAAGGGCCAGAAGGGAATTTCATCAATTGAATGCTTATAAGCCTTTGAAAGATCATCTGGTTTCGCTGGTGGAAAGTGCGTTAATTGAAACTATTTCTCACAAGGATGCACCGGAAGAACGCCATGTGGAAGTCACCAAGGTTTATGACGCAGGGTGTGGTGAGGGGAGCTACCTCAATGCAATGTTGCAAGGTCTTTCTTCGAAAGGATTCAGGGTTGAAGGTGCAGGTAGTGATATTGCTAAAATTGCCGTAGAACTTGCAGCTAAAGCTTACAAGCATGCGCAGTTTGTTGTTGCGAGCAGTTTCGACTTACCCCTTGATGATGACTCGCAAAACGTAATGATGCAGGTCTTTGCTCCAGGGAGTAATGATGAATATTTGAGGGTTCTGAAAAATAATGGCCTGTTAGTGACGGTTGACCCTGCACCAGAACACCTCTTGGAGCTTAAGCAGCAGGTTTACGACAACCCGAGACGTCATGAAATAAGCGAAGAGGAACGACAGGGTTTTAAACGGCTTTATAACGAATGTTTTTCCTTTCCCATTCAATTCGAGAGCAAAGAACACGCGCTGGCACTAATCAAGATGACGCCGTTTTACTGGAAACTTCCTCAGGGTAAAATCGACGGGATTGTTGAAACGTTGAAAGGCGTTACCGCAGACTTCCACATTCAGCTTTGGCAAAAAACACCGCAGTAATATCTATAATGGATTACCCATCGACTCTACCGATGGGTAGACAGCCACTCCTCTAAAGCGGGACTTCCTACAAGTATAGTCTGTACTTGTTTTGTGCCGTTTAACACAATGTAGGTAGGGAACCCGTTTTGACCGGTAGCTCGCAATAGTGCAGATTCACTGTATTCTCCTTCAAAGATGATAAAGGGGTATTCAACCTCATGAGTAATCAAATGCTGCTTAAATTCGGCTATATTGTCCGTGCCTGATAACCCAACTACTTTTATACCCTTATCATTGTTTAAACGATTGACTAGCGGAATGGACTGCTTACAAAAGCCACAGAAAGGGCTATATAGTTGGACGATAGTCGTAGTCGAAGTCTCAATGACATCGTTGAGTGTTTTGTCGTTAGATGTGGTAGCGGAGAAGCGCCAAATCTCTCCAACTATTGGAGCGTCCAAATGCATTTTAGCCAAAGCGGTAGTGATACCTTTGCTTCGCTCTTCATTATTGTTATGTAACTGTTTAAGCTTTGTACGATTCTCAATTGAGTTAACTCTATATAACTGAACGATGATCTGGCCGTTTTCAAAATTCTCAGAATACAGATTAGCAATACTAATCCCCGTCTCGTTTTCAAAACCTACCGATGTCATCTCGGGGATAAGAAAATGCGTTGTTCCCTTGGTGTCGGTAACCGCCACTAAAAACTTATTTGCTGGGTTGTTATCTGCGCTATCAAAAGAATAGGGGGATGCCAGTGTTCCTTTCACCGTATCGCCATCAACGTACAGGTGCACAGGAGGATAGAGTGTAAGTGATGAAGAGTAAGGTAGTTGCGTTTTAACTTTGTACCACTCAATCCAATTATTTGGGTCGATGTTAGCAGAACTTTCAAAGCATGGTAGGCAAAATAAGCTAAAAAAAAACTGCAATTTTATGGGGTTAATTTTAATCATGAAAATCCTTTTCATATTAATATTTAGAGAGTTACGCTCTTTCTATGTTACGCGTAACCAAAAAATCCGTTTACATACAACATCTAAACAAAGCGCGACAAACGTTTATTCGTTTGCCGCTTTTTTTTAGTTCTGTGTAGAGAATCTAGAAAGATGTTTGATAGCTTGGCTTAATAAATCTACGTTAAGCGCTTCTTTGCTGCGCTTGCCGGTGGCCATGTCGCTTATTTCATAGCTGCCGTTACTAAGTACGTCGGTACGTTTATTGTCATGGAACACAACAATACGTTCTCCTGATGTACTAACCAGCCAAGGTCTTGAAGGAGAAAGTAAGCTTTGACCAGTAGAGTAAAACGTAGCAGGGGCGTTACATCCCAACGCGCCTAAGATGGTAGGCGCCAAATCTTCTGTGCTGGCTAAGTTAGCATTAAGTTTAAGAGTACTGTACAGCGTACCTTTACCATTCTCGCTACCAAAGCCGGTTGCAACAATCACATCGTGTTTACGCGCTAGCGTGTTTTTCACATAGCTTTCGATATCAGCACTCTTTAAAAACGCAATGTGCAAACCATCATGGTTGTTGCTCAGTGGTTGCAAATATCCCGCTAATTGAGGCAGCGGTAACGCTTCATCGCTGTGAATAGAGACCGGCATGCCAGACCCCAGTGGAAGCGCTAATAACACCGGACGCTTTTGAGATAAAGCGTCTTGGTAGATCTCGGGTACACCAAATAGCGTAGTGGTCATCAAACCTTCAATGCTGCTTGCTGTCGAGTAATAATTAGCCACTTTATTTAGCGTGTTTCGCTTGATCGTACTCAAGTCAACGCTCTGTTGGTTGTCTACTTGAACAACCACGGTTAAGTTTCTATTGGTTTCAATAGAACAATAAACCGGCTCGGCTGGGTAAGTAATATTGTGAATATCAGGGTTAAATTGAAGTTGCTTTCGCTCTTCGTAGGCCGCTAAGTCTAGCAAGCCATAGCGTGACATTGTCGTTTTAGCCGTCGCTGGATAGGAAAGCGGAAACATGTTGTCTTGCTTGATGATAGGTTGATACAACTTAGCATCAGCCCACACGTGTATAGCGTGACTGGTAACAAAGCAGCTGACAAAAAATGTAGTAACGGGAATACCCACTTTATGGCGAGTAAAACGCTCAACACGTTTCCAGATTGCATTGGCTAAGACTAGTTGAAAGCCAAGCCAAACAATAAACAGCAGAAATAAGAATGCCCACTGTTGCCAGCTTTCAATTGCCATTGTCGACTGAGCTTCACTACGCAGTAAATCCGCGGCGTGAAAGCTAATATGAAAGCCTGTACGGTTAAATAGCAACGCGTCGAAAGCTAATAGTGCTAAGCCTACAGCAGCAATAACAGACGCACTTACTTTTATGACCCTGGGATTATTAACCAAGTAGCAAAGGGGGAGGATAAAAATAACAAAGCCAAAAAAGGTCATAAAACCAATATGACCGAACCAGTTGGCAAGAAGATACAATGTGCCGACACCTGTGCCAGGCATAGGTGATGAGAAAACAAAAATCGAGGCAATGACAATAGCGATGATTATGTTCGCCAAGGCAAACCAATGCCCCCAATTTACCAGTTTAGTAACACGCTGGCGACGAGGTGATTCGGCAAGTATCATGCAATCCCTTAGCTATTTTTAACGCTTTTCTTCAGTACGTCGGCAAATTGCGTTGCCATGGCTTCGCGATTTTCAGGGGCTACCTGAGTATTTAAAATGTGCGTAATGACATTTCCTAACACCATAAGTGAAAGATCACGGTTTGCACCGCCTTCTTCAAGGGTTAGAATAACGTTATTCATTAGCGTTTCGAATTCGTCGTTGCTATAGCGGCTCTGTTGGGGCATTGCTACGCCTCTTTTTTATGATTTCTTTGATAAAAAGAATGGTTTTACACGTAAAATGATTATAATCGTTGTTTGAGTGAGTACAATCATTCATTCTAAAATCCCGCAATTCTTTGGATATTTCTGACACTTTTTAAGCAACAGGACACCCGATACTCTATGAGTGCACTGATTCATCACTTTGTTGTACATCGTTTGATTGTAAACAAAGAAGAGAAAATTGAAGCAATTCCACGTGACAACTGCTTGGCTGTTACCCCGGAAATCGAGCTTCTTGCCCATCAAATAAACCACAGTTTTAATGCTAAACCTGGAAAAGGGGTTGGCCACTTCGTGACGGAAGTTACTCGCGAATCAAAAGTGGAAAACGAAGAGGGCGAAGAGACTACGCAAAAAAGCACCGAGAACGTGGCTGAATTTGCGGAAAGTCTTAAGCAATACATGGATATTCAAAAAGCGGCGGGGGATAATGTAGAGGACGCTTTCCATGCGTTTTCAGTATCAGCGACAAACCGCTTAGTTCGTACATTAGCAGAAACGGGTACAGTAGAAACCGGCTTTCTCATTTTTTGCCAGTACGAGTATTTAGCTACACAGTATTTAATGATTGCACTGTTAAATACACGTTCGCACGTTGAAGTAACAAACTCTTTAGACTTATCTGCTCGTGAACACCTAGATTTGGCAAAAATGCAGCTAGCTGTGCGATTCGATTTAACTCAGTTGGACATTCAGCCAGAGCAACAGCGTTACGTTAGCTTCATTAAAGGTAGAATGGGACGAAAAGTATCTGACTTCTTCATGCAGTTTGTAGGCTGCGAAGAGCTGGTTGATGTCAAACAGCAAAACAAACAATTGATCTCTTCAGTTGATGCCTACCTTGCCAGTGAGTCGCTAGACCCGCAAGAACAGCATCAGCACCGAGAGCAAGTAAAATCGTACTTTAAAGAAAAGATTGATGCGGGCGAGAGTCTATCGGTAGATGAACTGGCTAACCGACTTCCACAAAATGAAGAAACCAGCAGCAACTTTTCTGCCTTTACTCAATCTATGGAAGTGCCGCTTGAGAAAGAAATTCAGCCAGACCCGGCAGCGCTAAAACAACTCGCTAAGTTTACCGGTCAGGGCGGTGGTATATCGCTAAGCTTCGAACGCAAATTAATGGGTGACAGGGTGTTTTACGACCCGGCTACGGATACGCTAACTATTCGCGGAATTCCACCAAATTTAAAAGATCAGCTTAATCGCCAATCTTCAATGGACTAGTCGCTGCGAAGCGAAGATAAAAAACGTATACTAGTCAGTAGAAAATAAACTCGATTCAAGGGTGTTATGCAATTATTTGTAAATGATTTGACAGTGATGGACTTCTCTTACCTTTGCCCTCAACGCGGCATGGTAGGAGAAAGCTGGATTGTCGATGTGATTTTGGACGGTGAACTTAACGAAGAGAGCATGGTTCAAGACTTTGGTCACGTGAAAAAGAATTTAAAGCGACTTATCGACGAGTATGTTGACCACAAGTTGCTAGTGCCTGCTGAGTACAGCGGCTCAGAAGTTATTCACGATGACGATTCTGAACAGGTTGAGACCCGTTTTACCTGCACTGATGGGCGCAGCATCATGTTACATTGCCCAGCTGAAGCCTATGCATTTGTTTACTCTGACGAGATAAACATGGAGTCTGTTGGTGTTTACCTCAAAGAAGTGTTGGCGACGCACCTTCCTGAAAATGTTGAAAACATTACGCTGCATTTGCGCGAAGAAGTTATTAACTCTCCTTATTACCACTATACTCATGGGCTTAAAAAGCACGATGGCAATTGCCAGCGTATAGCACACGGTCATCGTTCGCGAATTGATATTATTCTTGACGGTAAAGTGTGTAGTGAAAGTCAGCAATACTGGGCTGACCGTTGGGCCGACATCTATATAGCAACCCGTGAAGACGAAATAGCGTACAGCGACAGAAAGCTTAAAGGTCAAGTTTCAAATGAAGCGGATTACTACTGTTTTGCTTACGAGTCTTCACAGGGCTATTTTGAATTATTAATTCCCAAGTCAGATTGCGAAGTCATTGAAACCGACTCAACCGTTGAGTGTTTGGCGCAATATCTTTTGGAAGAGCAAAAGAAGCGTACACCGGATGGTGTTTGCCAAGTCATTGCCTACGAGGGCGTAGGTAAAGGCGCCACAGTAAAAGGTTAACGTTCGATTACTGCTAGTTATAGGGAAGGGAATTAACTATGGCATTCACGCTTTCAAAGGACACATTACGCAATCCAATATCTCGTATATTGAACTGTGTGGTGGTGCTTAGTGCAGCTGCTTCCATGTCATTTGTTGCTGCTGCGGCTGCTGCGGCTGCTGAGGTAAACGACCAGACCAATGGGTTATCGGGTCAAGAGCAAATAGACGTTGCGCTGAACGGCAAGTTTACGCAAGGTGCTTTGCTACGCGGGCAAGCACCAGCAGGGGCCAAAGTAACGCTTAATGGCGAAACCGTTCAAACCAATAAAGATGGAAAATTTGTTGTTGGTTTTGAAAGAGAAGCGCCACTTCAGCAAACGTTAATTGTCGAATTAACAGATGGAAACAAGTGGCAGCGTGACATTACCCTTGAAAAACGTGAATACAATATTCAGAGAATTGAAGGGTTAGAGCAAAAAATGGTTACGCCGCCGGCAGAAGTGACGGCGCGTATTAAGCAAGACAATATCAATGTAGCAAACGCGCGAAGCGGAAACTCTGATTTAGACGCTCTGTTTACCAAGTTTGAATGGCCTGCTAAAGGCGTGATTTCTGGTGTGTACGGGAGTCAGCGAATTTTAAATGGTGTGCCTAAGTGGCCGCACTATGGCTTGGATATCGCAAACGAAACAGGCACGCCTGTGTATGCACCTGTTGATGGTGTCGTCACCCTCGCTGATGACCTTTACTATTCGGGTAACACGCTGATTTTAGATCACGGCATGCGAGTGTTTTCAACGTTTCTTCACATGGATACTATAACGGTAGAAGTGGGTGAAACCGTTAAGCAAGGCGAGCAGATTGGTACGATAGGCTCGACAGGACGCTCCACAGGCCCTCATTTGGATTGGCGTATAAATCTAGGCAACATTCGCTTAGACCCACAGACTGTTATCTCGGGTACGCCTGAACAATAGCCATTAAATTGAGGTAGTCATTCCTCTTTGTAAAAAGGGATAACAAAGGCGCTTTTAGATAAACCTCAAAGCGCCTTTTTATTTTTTACGTTACTTTTTAGTTTTTACGCTACAGGACGGAGTTATTTCCCCAGCCACTGATTAAGCTTTTCTTCATCAGTGATTTCAAAGTAAGCCATTTCTTTTCTAGCCTCAGTTACCTCAAGAGGCAGGGTTAGAAGCCGCCCGTCTCGAATAAGCGTTAACTCTACCTGCGACGTTTGGGCATTATCTAATAGGCGCTGAAGCTTCTGGGCATTAACAATGTGGCCGTTTAACGCAATGATGACATCGTTTAAAAGAATACCTGCCTTCATTGCGGCAAGACCCTCAAATACCTGCATTACCGTAAGTCCGAAGGTAGCTGGCTTTAACGTGGCGCCAAGCTGATTTTTAATAGCAGGCAGCGAGGAAGCACCGCCTTTATCTTCACCTGACACGCGAGCACGAACCGCATAGTTAACGCCCATTTCAGATACTAACGAAGCCAATTCTACATCGTCTGTGCCATACACCACGCGATTTAAGTATTCTGAAACATCAATGCCAAAATGCGTTGTACATAGATTTTGGATCACGTCATCAGGCGTACCTTTTTCGTCCACGCCATAGTGTTTCCACAATAACTGCATCAAGGTATCTAAATTAACTTTGTTGTTTGACTGTTTGCGAAGCAATAAATCCAAGCCAAGGGCGATAATGCCTCCCTTAGTGTAATAACTAACGATATTGTTAGTAGCGCTCGCATCTTGCTTATAAAACTTTGTCCATGCGTCGAAGCTACTTTCAGCTGCACTTTGTTTAAAGCGACCAGCGTTTTGCAAAAGTCGACTGACATTTTGCGCAACAATATCAAGGTATTTCTGTGGTTCGATAACGCCGGCTCTAGCAAGGGTTACGTCATCATAGAAACTGGTAAAGCCTTCATAAATCCACAGCTGATTGGTGTATGTTTCCTGAGATAAGTCTGGTTTCACCATTACGCTAGGTTTAATGCGCTTAACATGCCATGTGTGGAAAAATTCATGGCTGCACAAACTTAGAAATGTAATGTAGCTGTCGGTTTTTTTCTCACTTTCACCAACTTGAGGAAGGTCGAAGCGAGGGTAAAGAAGGGCAGTTGAGTGCTTATGCTCTAAACCGCCGAACCCATTGTCGGCAAGCAGCGTCATAAACAGGTAGTTATTAATAGGTTGTGGAGCGCCAAACAAATCTAGGTGGTGCTTGCAAATTGGCGTTAAATCATTTGCTATGCGTTCATAATCAATATTGTTGTTACCTGAGAAAAGTAACGTGAACCTAATGCCGTCAACCTCAAAGCTGTGAGTGTCTGCAATGCCCACATAAATTGGATGATCAATGAGCTCTTCGTAATTTTTTTCAATGAAGTGCCACCGAGACGGGCTAGTGCTTTCACAACGAGAAGGCATAGACGTATAAGCCTTCCAATTCGAGGTTGCAGAATCGCTGTCGTTAAGCTCTATGTCCACCTCACAAGGCACATTTTCAAAGCCGGAAACCTTTAGAAACGCACTGGTACCATTTATAAACGCATATTGGTCGTTCATAAAAGCAGAGCGAACAGACAAGTCATTCGCATAAACCGTGTAATGTACCGTACAAGGTTTTCCGTTTGTATTAACGCGCCAGCTTTGTTTATCTAGCTTGGTTACTGGAAGGTTTACGGTAGTAGACTTGGTAGAGTCTTCTGCGCACTTAACACTTAACTCTACGATGCTTTTGGCAAAGTCTCGCACCATGTAGCTTCCCGGGATCCAACTTGGAAGAGAAAGTACAAGTGAAGAGTCTGAATGCTCAGGTATTTGCAGTGCGACAGTAAACTGATGGGCACGCCAGTTTGAAATAGTTAACGTGTAATGAAGAGCAGAAAGCATAAACGTCCGAAAAGATAACAAAACTATCCCGTCACTATATCAATCTATCGGTTTAATCCCAATAGACAGCGCACCACTAGCCGCTAATTTTTACGATTATTCCGTCGGCTTTTCTATCGTAGTGTTGATAAGTTTTTGTTTGATGCGTACATTGAGTTAAATGACATTAAATCCAGCAATAACAAACACAAATGGCTGAAAAAATTCAAAGCAGTATACTTAGCGAAGAAAGCTTGGAATCGTTGCGTACGCTAGTGCCTGGCGATACGGTTGATCTTCAAATCGCTATGCCTGCAGCGCCGAAGCGTGTCAAAACTGACTACATCGGTATGCTCATTGATGAGTGCTTGCTATTCCATGTACCAACTTCGGCAAAGTGGATAACTACAAGAGATGCCCTTACAGTAGGTAATGACATCGTTGTACGGTCTGTTCTTGAAGGCGATACCGGCCAGGTCATTGCGTTTAAAGTGAAAGTTCTTAAATTGCTCTCCAAACCCTCGGGTTTACTTATTACAACGTTTCCGAAACGCATCGAAAGTATTGGTCTTCGTGCAGTAAAACGTGCACAACTCGGTGTTTCGGTAACGTTGGAATCAGAGGTTTATCCCACTGACGAGAATGTAACGGGTATTATCATTGATTTAAGCGAAAAAGGGTGCAAAGTAGCGTTACAGGTCAAACCGAATTGGCCGGTAATGCTCGATGAAGCTGAGGTTAAGCTAAACTATTCGTTGGACGGTAAAGAAGTAGCGCTTACTGCAAAGGTTAAAAACCACAAACTTGATAATGATGTGGTTTATTATGGGCTCGCCTTTACCTGTGATGAAAAATTGATAAAAACGCTGTTGTCCCGACATACATTGTTAACTTAAAAAACCTTGGTCGGGTGCTCTTTAGATAATAATCAAAATAACAGGCTAAGGGGATTTACATGAGAAGCATTGAGCGACTTTTAATGCAGTATGGTGAGAGCCACCAAAATAAAACTAACATTATCATTCATGCTATAGCCGTACCGAGCATTTACTTCGTAACGTTAGGGCTATTATGGAGCTTACCGGTTCCAGATGTAATAGCACAGTTTGATATTACGTGGGCGCATATTGTTGCAGTGCCCGTGCTTTATTATTATTTCATGTTGTCAGGTCCGATAGGAGCGGCAATGACGCTGTTAACCATTGTGTGTTTTGGTGCAATTAATGCACTGGATCATCTCAATATTTCAGTGTGGATTTTCTCGCTAGTACTTTTTGTCGTTATGTGGGTCTTGCAATTCGTAGGGCATCACATTGAAGGCAAAAAGCCATCGTTTTTTGACGATTTACGCTTTCTGTTGGTAGGCCCCGCATGGTGGTGGGTGCATTGGCTCAAAAGAATGAATATTAGCTACTAAGCTAGAAAGCAAAGTAATTTAATCAAAACATGTCTAATTTCAAGATTTTGCCCTGCGACCAGAAGCATGAGGGGCACGACCAAGATGCTTGGGTCGCGGCAAGGCTTGCGTATAATCTTCTTATAAGTTTTTAAATTGGTAATATTGTGAGTCGCTTTCAGCGTGTAATAGAAAGTAATGAACGTTTATTTTGGACGTTGCACAGTGCAGGCTGGGCAGGGTTCGCAATAATTTATTACATCGGATCATTTCTTCATGATGTAAGACCTATTTGGGTATTCATCATCATGTTAAATGCCTATGCCGGATGGTTGTTAACCATTCCGCTTCGATACGTTTATCGATGGGCAAGGAAGCAGTCTCCGCTGAACATGATCATTATTGTGATTGTGTCGTGCTATTTAATTGCGCTGCTATGGGCCGTTGTGAAAAATATTAACTACTGGGAAATCTATAAGCACGGATATCGCCCAGATGAATGGTATATGTATTTCACTAACACCATTAACTCACTCATCATGGTGGGATGTTGGAGCGGCGTGTACTTTGGCATCAAAAACTTTCAGATGCTGCAAAAAGAAAAGCAAAATGCGCTAAAGGCAAGCACCATGGCGCACCAAGCGCACATAAAGATGCTGCGCTATCAACTTAATCCACATTTTCTGTTCAACACGCTAAACGCGATTTCAACGCTTATCCTGTTAAAGGAGAACGATACTGCAGAAGCCATGGTGTCACGTCTCAGTGACTTTCTGCGTTATTCGTTAGATAACGACCCAATAAAGCGCGTCCCGTTAGGGCAGGAAATAAAAGCGTTACGTCTGTATCTCGAAATTGAAAAAGTGCGTTTTGATGATCGTTTAGAAGTGTTATGGGACATTGACGAGAGCTGCGAAAGTGCGCTTGTACCCAGCATGATCTTGCAGCCAATTATTGAAAACTCGATAAAGCACGCCATATCTAAGATGGAAAATGGTGGTCGTATTTCAATCACGGCTCGTACTTTTGGTAACGATTTATTAATGGACGTTGCTGACAACGGTCCAGGCGCAGATATTAAAAACGGGACACTGAGTCGTGAAAACGGCGTGGGCTTAGCCAATATAAAAGAGCGTTTGCAATCTCTTTATCATCGTAATTTTGCATTCTCTATAGAACACAACCAGCCTTCAGGTGTGCGAGTTAGAATTCGCATCCCCTATGACGTTAAGGACGTATAACATGACAAAGCAAGTGATTAAAACCATTGTAGTGGATGACGAACCTTTAGCACGTAAAGGTCTACGTGCTAGATTAGAGCGTCATGCCGATGTGCAAGTTCTTGCAGAGTGTCAAAACGGCCTAGAAGCGGTTAGCAGTATTTCACAACATCGTCCGGACTTAGTATTTTTAGATATTCAAATGCCGGGGCTGAATGGTTTTCAGGTTATTCACAAACTGCGTGAACTGAAACAACCTATTCCTATGATTGTTTTTGTGACCGCTTATGACAGCTACGCGATTAAAGCGTTTGACGTACATGCATTAGATTATCTTTTAAAGCCAGCCGACGATGAGCGTCTTGGCGCTGCGTTAAACAAAGTACGTGAATATTTCTCAACACAGCATCAAGATGAGCAGTCACAAAAGTTGGTAAGCCTTGTTGCTGAACTAACTGGCGACGATTGCGAAGAGATTCTGCGTAAATTGGCAAATGGTGAGCCGGTCGAAACCAACCCGTACCCAGATGTACTAGCCATTAAAGATGGCTCAGAAGTTACCCGTGTCAATGTACAAGACATTCAGTGGATTGATGCTGCAGGCGACTACATGTGTGTTCACGCACTGGATGGCATGCACATAATGCGCAAAACAATGAAGGAACTTGAGCAAGAATTAAACCCACAATTCTTCGTTCGCGTACATCGTTCAGCTATTGCTAACATTCGCTTTGTTAAGAAGTTAGTGAGCCATATTAGTGGCGAATATCACTTAATACTTCAAAATGATACTGAGCTTAAAGTAAGCCGTAGCCATCGAGATAAAGTTAAAGCCGCAATGAAGATGTAAGGCTTAGTAAAACTCCCAATACGAAATAGGCGTTGTTTTTCATAAACCACGCCTTTTTTGTCTGTGTTAGCTTTCTACTTTGTCAGTTAACCCATTGCTTGTGCGTACATTCATTCGCTACGATATCGTTCGTTCATAAGCGTACGCATGGCGTCTACACGAGCTTCGTTGAGCGGCTTGGTGTTTTCCCAGGTGTCTGACAGGGGTACGGTTACAGGGCGCTGGTTCACTTCACCAACCATAACGTTCGTTACATCTTTGCCTACCAAACTAATAGCGAATTCGCCTAGTGTAGTGGCAAGTAAGCGGTCTTGTGCTACCGGTGAACCACCGCGTTGTACGTGACCTAAGGTTACCGGTCGTACGTCATTAATATCATATTGCTGCAGCGCTTCAGTTAAGCCCAACAAACCGTTTGGCCATACGTTTTCAGCCACTACCACAATGAAACTGACAGGTCCTTTTAATCGTCTTTGCGCCTTTATTTGCTTCACTATTTTTTGTATTTCAGCTTCAGCCGACGTGAAGAACTCTGGAACCACCACATAGTCTGCTGCGGAAGACAGCGCGGCATTAAGCGCTAAGAACCCAGCGTTGCGCCCCATAACTTCTACAAGAAAAATTCTCTCAAAAGCATCTGCCGTATCTCGAACCTTGTCTATAGAGCTCATCGCAGTGTCTATAGCAGTGTAATATCCAATGGTTGCGTCTGTCCCAGCTATATCATTGTCAATGGTGCCGGGTATACCGATGATTTGACCATTCCAATGTTCACTCAACTTTGACGCTCCTCGAAACGAACCGTCACCACCAATGACAATCAGAGTATCAATATTTGCTTGTGTTAAGTTTTCAGCTGCTTTAACCAGTCCTTCAGTCTGTTTAAATTCTTTACATCGTGCACTATGTAAAATAGTGCCGCCCTGTTGAATAAGGTTATGGGTCGAGTCGAGGGATAGCGAAATATACTCTTGCTGGAGTAGACCATTGTAACCATGTTTATATCCAAGCAAGGTGAAGTTAGCCTTCTGACTCGCAATAATTGTGGCGCGAATACAGGCGTTCATTCCTGGCGCATCTCCGCCAGACGTTAATATAGCGACACGTTTTGACACATTAAAATCCTTCTTTTTACAGGCAATGTCATTAAAGTAGAGTAAAGGCTGTGTAACGTAAAGTGCTCTATTGCATGTATTTGTTGCGCAATATCAAAGTAAAATTCAATTTTTAACCACACAGCATTAAGCGGATTTGCTCACCACAGCGTAGTTAACGTAAAAAAGGATATGTTATGCGTTCTTTATTGGTTCTATTCTTCCTGATTTTTCTTACTTCGTGCAGTTCAAAGCTGGCCTACAACAACCTGGATTGGTGGGTTTATTGGTATATGGATGACTATATTGAACTTAAGGATGAACAAGAAGAGAAGTTTGATGCTTATTTACAAAACTGGTTGAGTTGGCATAAAAACAGTGAGCTTACCCGTTATAAAGCTCACCTTGAGGATGTTAAACGCCAGATCGAAAACGGCACGCTAGATTCCGAGACCATTTTTAACCACCTTGAACGGGGGAGAACTCATTGGGAACGTGTGCGTGATGAAATCAGTCCGCAGCTTGCTACTATCGCTAAAACGCTCGACGACGAGCAAGTAGTGAATTTATTTGCCGCTTTAGAAAAGGACAATAAAGAAGAAGAGGAAGAGCGACAAGAGGCGCTGGATAAGTCTGAAGCACAGAGACTTAAAGATAGAATTGAGCGCATAGAGGAAACGATCAGCGAACGCATCGGAAGATTGAGCGGTGAGCAGAAGCAAATTGTGAGCACTTATGCACAACAGTTTATTTCTACAGGCGATGCATGGCTTGAGTATCGCAGAAACATTCAGAACGCGGCGCGAAAATTGTTTGTTACGCGCAGACAAAATGAACAGTTTGAAGAAGAGTTGGTGGCTCTCATGCAAAATCCAGACGACTACAAAAGCGAAGTGTACAAACAGAGTAGCGCCCATAATATGACCGTGACGGCTACACTTTTGGCCGAGATATTTTCAACATTATCAGAAAAGCAGCGTAAAACGCTTGTTGAAAATGTGGATGAACTAATAGATACAGTTGATAATTTTAGGCGTTAGCTATTAATAAGTTGGCCCAGTAATCATTCAGCTCGGTCAATACAGTGCTGGTCTTTTCGTAATACAAGAAGGAAGCTCCAACTTATGGTGGTAGCACTTAGTTGGATTAGTCGTCACTTAACCTGACACTTTCAGAGATAGAGCTAGACCAAATCCGACAGTCTCTTATGTACGTAAAGCAGCCGTCGGCTCAATGCATTTTAATGGCACAATTAAAGGGCAACGGACATTAGCGTGTTAGTAAGCAAGGCCGTTTATTTATCCAATAAGCTGCGTCGCTCCCATATTCAGGAAAACGACCCAATCGCTCGTTTTTTTCTTTAGCACTTTACCCAAAATGCCAGATTTACTTTATCTAGCAATATGAAAGTTAGTTTGGTATTAATAGTGAAAGTATAAAAGTGAGCGATGCGGTGGCAGAAAAACTTGGAAGCTGCGCATTATTAAATTGTAACACCTCTCACTAGGAATCGAGATGGAATTCAAGTTCAATTTTGACAAGCTACTTGGTAAGGCCGCAGACAAGGCAAAGAAGCACATAGATGGAGTAACTATTAAGCTGCCATTTGTTTCCTTCTCAGTAAAACCAACCGATATTGAGAAAAAAGTCGCAAGAGAGCTATTGGTTAGGTTACCCGACAAGCGGGTTCTAAGCTCAAAAGAGTGCTGCGACAACTGTATTGATAATTCACTTACGTCTCTGCAAGACATTAGAAATATCTTGGTTGAAGCTCAGGTTAAACTTACCGAATTCCACGATGGAGGGTTGTATCTACTGATTGAACTAATGACTGAAGGTCTGCGGCAGTTTATAACATTTGAAGAGTGGCTACGTGTCGATCCATCTTTAAAAGATCAAGCTCAATTCAATGATTCTTGCCGCCCAAGAGATATTCAGCATAAATATTTTGAGGCCTTAAAGCAGCTTAGGTTTCACATGCATAGTTGTCTTACACAGGTAGCTACAATAGCTGATATGGAAACTCCCAAAATTGATAGCTACTTAAAAGAAAACAACGAGTGGTTGTTGTCTTTGTATCACGAGCCTCCGCAGCTCTTCAGAAAACAAGGCGTAACAAGCGGGTCAACAGAATGCTCCTGACGTCGCACCTGCTACCCAAGCGTTATATATCAAGGAAGGTTTCATGACTACTAATCAAGTAAAACTTACGTGGGGTTACAGGACTGAAGGTCATCTCCCAATCGGAAGTGTCGATCATGAATTTTTTCATAAAATTCCAGATTATAAAGAAATCTATACTAATCCAACTTCGGGAAGGCCTGAAATGCCTCGACCTGATGTTGTTCAGGTTCTAACGGTTGCAGGAACTGCCATCTTGTCTTCGTCAGTATTAGCTGCATTTATTAAATCTTATCTAGAAAGTAGACGGACGAAAGTTCGTATTTCTATTGAGTATAATAAGACGGAACTTGAATATATTGGGCCAAATTTTAAAGATTCAGAAGAATCAATTAAGAATGCAATAGATCATGTGGTTTCAAAAACTACTAATAACAAATACATAAATATTGAGGCTCACAGGCTTCCCGATGACAAAGAATAATGAGTCGGAACAAGGCAATTGTTGAACGTCCGCTTCTTGTTTCAAAGGGTCTGTGGGGCTTCAAAGTACGTAAAACAGACAGACGGAAACGGGTGTTACTATGAAGTCTCATTAATAGCTGCTACAGCTAAGTTCTAAACAAGGGAGTTTTAATGAGCGAGTTAGGAATTCAAGAGAAGAATGGAAATATTGGTGAAAGCCTTACACTTGCATTGTTGTTGAAACATTTTTGGGTTATGAAAAGGACTCCAGACGTCGATGGAGCCGACTTTTTAGTTCAACTTCAACATTCTTCGCTCGAAAAATTAAGAGCCTCTAACTCAGAAATACAAGTTCTTGGAATAGTACAATCTAAATATTTCCAAGAAAAAAATGAAGTGAAAGTACACAGACAGTATGCCCGAATTCAGATAATAAGTGCACCACTCATGGTTAAACGGTGAGAAGAGATCAACTGCATGTTGGTGGTACTCTGTAATCGCCAAAAAACATGAGTAGTTACCATGAGATACAAGCAGTTGATCGA
>Ga0209562_1000042_pt1 | contig 68718 bp, 57 predicted proteins | sample WorMetvacBELIZE2_FD_187399 | JGI IMG/M metagenome (GOLD analysis project Ga0209562, IMG submission 187399) | Marine gutless worms symbiont microbial communities from Max Planck institute for Marine Microbiology, Germany - Olavius vacuus BELIZE.2... | ecosystem: Host-associated > Annelida >... | reverse complement strand
TTTTCTACCTGTAGGTCTAGAAGATCGGCTCCTACGAAAAGGATCTTGTGACGGAGGTTTGGAACTGTTCCTGCTATTGGTCCCAAGTTTTTCTTTGAGAACCTGATTTTCTTTTTCTAGCTGAGCAGCTCTTTCTTTCCACTGAGCAGCCCTTTCTTTCCACCGAACAGCTCTTCCTTCCCACTGAGCACACTCCTGCTTTGAAATGGTAAGGCTTTTCTCCAAACAGAGAATTTTATGCTCTTTTTCTTGACTCAACTCTTTTTTCACCATCTGGATTAGCCCTTTAGAGTTAACCTTCCTACACCAAAGAACCATAGTGGCCCTGTTGAAAAATGAGAAGGCGATGATAAAGACTTGCGAAACTGGCCTAAAATAAAATGCCGATCCACATCAGAAGTTGCTGAAAATAAAAAGAATACAATTTAAAGTCTCCTGTTGACGATTTAGTGCATATAGACCGCTCGCATCGAAAAATGCTATTTCTCAACACCTCCATAGTATGTAAAAAAATTTTTTTTGTCTTCCTTTAGGAAATCTGACAAGAGTGACAAGGATTAAGGCTCGGTTAGCGCCGTTTACTGATCGAGACCAAAGGAATACCGGCTTGACAGAATATTTCAGATCGATCTGCTACCCCCGTGAACGCGTACTGCATAACCTCCCTTAGAGTTTGTCGTTGATCACCAAACCATGTGGCACAACGAAAATAGAAAAGAAGAAAATATGTATAAGCAATTTATAATGAAAAGCTTACTTATGTTGTAAGTTTTGGGCTATTCGCCTGAATTCTCATGGTTTTTCACATTAAGTTAGTTAACCAAGGGTTATGCAACGGTCTTATTATAAACAATTCAAGACCGTTGCATAATTTCTCTTGGAGTTCGTCGTTGACTATCGAGCTGTGTAACCCAGCGGAAACGGAAAAAGGGGGAATATGTCCAAATAATTTGTAATAAACATTTTATGATGATTGCAAATCTCGAATTTCTCACTCGAATGCTTATGGCTTTTCACATAAAGTCGACTAACCAGAGGTTATGCAATGGTCTTAATGGCTCTGTTGAAAAATGGGAAGGCAGTGATAAAAACCTTCGAAACTGTCCTAAAATAAAATGGCTGATCTACATCATAAATCATTGAAAATAAAAATAATGCAATTTAAAGTCTCCTGTTGAGGATTTAGTGCATATAGACCACTTGCATCGAAAAATGCCATTTTCTCAACAGGCCCTTAATGCTTCTTTGTGATGTTTGAACACAAAATTGATTGCGATCCTACAAGAAAAGGCTTCTTTGAGAATGTCTTAATTTGTCCTTGGAATTTTTAATGCAAAGACTTGGCTATGAGCCAAGTATAAACCAAATTCGCAAAAGCTAAATGAAGACCGTTGCATAACCTCTGACTGATCAACTTAATGTGAAAAACCATGGGAATTCAAGCAAAGGGCCCAAAATTTACAGCATAAGCAAGTTTTTCATTATAAATTGCTTACACATATTTTTCCTCTTTTCTATTTTCGTTGTGCCACATGGCTCGGTGATCAACGACAAGCTCTAAGGGAAGTTATGCAACGGTCTTAAATGAGGAGCGATCGGGTGAGTTGGATGTAATCTCCACCTCAGTGAACGCTACTTCAATCGCTATATCCTCACTTCCCGCATTGTGGTTTATGCAACAATGCCGAAAACATATTCCTGGCCGAACATCAAACCCCATCCGCGAACAACATGGATACGCTCCAGAAGCCATACCGTTTGCGATGAAAGTCCTTGACTCTTTATAATCACTCAAATGAAAAAACATCCCTTCATGTTGCTAGAACTATTAATATCTATTACGATCCTGTCCACAACGTTGGCTCCCATCTCCCTCTCCCCCCTGTTCTACAATAGACGACAGAAAACGCAATTGATCTCTCTGGAATTGGAACGAAAGGCAGAATTGATTTTCTACGATATCTTGCAAGAAGCCCCCCGTCTTCTGGCACTTCCCCCTCTCGATATCAACGCAAAAGTATCGAAGAAACCAATCAAATATCGAGGTCAAACCACTCTGGACCTATCCACTCTAGGCTCCCATTCTATACCCTACCATGCACACCTTTACTCCTACCCCTCTAAGGGGAAAAAAAGGCCCTACACTAAAATCTGGTGCACGATATGTTTCGAACATCGCCCCAACGAATGTTCCCTTTCTTCACATTCTGTCTCTCCACCCTTTGTCTTCCTCTTCATCATTAAAAACATCTAGAAAAAAATTTCATCATTCCATACAATCGGCCAGTACATCGGATGGAGTGACGATTTTATAAAAGATGACTGCAGCCAATTTTAAACCTTTTGTTCCCCCTGAAAAATCCCAAAAAGAACTCTCCTTTCGCGCTCTCTTTCTCGGTTCATTGCTCGGGCTGGTTTTCGCTGTGGGAAATACCTATCTGGGTCTAAAAATTGGGATGACCATCTCCGCTTCGATTCCTGCAGCTGTACTTTCAATGGCCATCTTGAGATCGCTCTGTCGAAAGGTAACCATCCTAGAAAACAATATTGTGCAGACCGCTGCCTCCGTGGGGGAAGGCCTAGCCGCAGGGGTAATTTTTACCATTCCCGCGTTGTTCCTCCTGGGGTCTTCAATCTCCATCTTCCACACTTTTATTCTTTCGATGCTGGGAAGCATTTTAGGCATCCTGTTTATGATCCCTATGCGCCGTTACATCATCGTGAGAGAACATGGAATATTACCCTTTCCAGAAGGCACGGCCTGTGCAGAGATTTTGAAGAGCGGAGAAAAAGATCAAGCTCAAGCCACATTCGCTTTTTGGGGCATCTTCGTCGGAGCCTTCTACAAATTGTGCAATAGTGCCCTATTTCTTTGGGATGAAGTCGTCCAATTTACGATTGAGAAATATAATAAGGCTTCCCTGAGTTTTGATGGCACTCCTTCTCTCTTGGGTGTCGGGTATATTGTAGGCCCCAGGATCGCCACCGTCTTGCTAACCGGTGGAGCTCTAGGGTGGTGGGTGTTTATCCCCCTCATTAAGACATTTGGCTTGGGCAATGTCGAGATCTATCCCGCAACGATGCCGATCCACGCGATGAGTTCAGAGGAGATTTGGGCTCACTATATCCGCTATATCGGAGCGGGGTCGGTAGCCGTTGGAGGGATAATCACCCTGTTTCGCCTAACCCCTATGATCTGGAGGACCATAGTAGAGAGTTTTCGGGAGTTGGGGCATCTTCTTCCCTCCAAAAGGGCAAGAATGCATCTGCCTCGTACAGACCAAGACATCCCCCTCTCCTACCTCTTACTAGGCTCTTTGGCGATTGTCCTTACCCTCTACTTCTTCCCTGGATTTCACTTCAACCTCGTCTCTATCCTCTTACTAGTCATTTTGGGTTTTTTCTTCTCCGGAGTAACCTCCGTCACTGTCGGTTTCGTGGGAAGCTCTGCCAGCCCTGTCTCAGGAATGACGATCTCCACGCTGCTCATTACCTGTTTGGTCTTCGTCGGGTTGGGGTGGACAGAACGCTTTTATCTGGTCGCTGCAATTACCGTGGGGGCAGTGGCCAATATTACGATTGCGCTCGCATCAACGACTTCCCAAGACCTCAAAACAGGTTTTTTGCTGGGAGCCACCCCCAAAGCACAGCAAATTGCAGAGATTGTTGGCCTCATTTTACCCTCCGCTGCGATTGGAATTGTCCTCTATCTACTTCATGATGTCTACTCGTTGGGAAGTGCGCAGATGCCAGCTCCACAGGCAACCTTGATGTATTTAATCGTTAAAGGGGTGATAGAACATCAACTCCCCTTAATCCTTGTTATCGTCGGTGTGGTCTTAGGTCTGTGTGTCCACTCACTTAGGGTTCCTGTACTCCCCTTTTCCATAGGGTTATACTTGCCCATCTCCCTGAGCACCTCTATCATGATCGGAGGCCTAGCTCAACTTTTTGTTAAGCATCGCGTGAAGAATAAGAAAGCTTTCGATCAGGGAGTCCTGCTTTCATCAGGTCTGGTCGCAGGAGATGCATGTATGGGGGTTGTTGTCGCTTTGCTTTCCGCGCTCAATTTAATGCCCTCAACTCATTGTGGATGGTTCCCCGGCCCATTTTCCCTTCTTCCGTTCTTTCTGCTAACAGTTTGGCTTATTCTCTTCTCGAGCCGAAAATTGAGAAGGGGTCGTTGACTCCCTCTTCCAAAATGATTCCAAAACCTCTTCATCATTTTACCCTGATCGAAACCCTGGTCGCCATCTTCCTCGCTTCTTTCATTTTCTCCGTCCTCTTTTCTTGTCTGCACCTCAACCTTAAGACTCAGGCGAGAATGCAACAGGCGAGGACCGCACTGTTGGAAAGAGGAGCAATGCAACAACGAATCCATTCTCTCTTCTTATCGCTCTCCCCTCTTTCTTTAATGCGTCACTCTTTTCCAGGCTTTCCCCCTCTTTTGTCCGATAAACAAGAAGAAAAGAATTCCCATCCTCAACTTTTTTACCTTGCGGGGGATCGGTTGTATTTTGTCTATCATCACCCCATCGATCCTCATTCTGATTTTTGTGGCCCTCTACTCGGTACCCTCACCTTAAGGAAAAATACACTCTATTTAATCTCACAAAGGGAAATCCATACAGAACAAAGAGAAGAACCCCTCTGCTCTCAAGTTCATGGGGTAAAATTTGCGATTATTTATCAGGATCCTCAGGGAGGATATGTAGAGTCTACGATGGGAGAGGTTCCTTCTGCCCACACCTTCCCACGTGCAATAAAAATGACAATAGAACACCTCTCTCAAAAGATAGTTCAGTTCATCTTTTGGCTTCCCACCCCAACCACCCCTATCACATATCAAGGCGAGCTATGAACCTACTGCCCTTCATTATCACAATTCTCTCCGTACTTGCTCTCTTCTCTCTCTTTCAAATGCATGAAAGTCATATCCCAGAAGTTCCGCTTTACCAGGCCTATTCTCACGCCCATAGATCCCTGCGCAATCAATCGATCGATCAAGATTATAGACGATACCGATCTTCATCAGGAGGTCCCCCTATAGAAGGCAAGTCACATAAAATGCGTCCTAAAAAACCTGGGAACAAGACCGCAACACCTTCCTCTCCAAAGCCATACCATCGACCACCCTACGTAAGCTGCCCAGAGGGAAGGTTTAACCTTTTTTCCCTACTCACCCCATCGAGTAGTGAGGTTCAACTCCTTCTCACCGCAAAACACTTCCTCTCTTTTTTTTACGATCATCTCCCCTATGACTATTCAACCATACTGGACATGGTGATCCAAGAGGAGCAACGTTATTTTAACGCATATAAGAAAATCAAACCCCTCGAACAAATCTCCCTGCCAGACCCCATTAAGCAAAAACAACTCTATATGTTGCTAAGAGGCACTCATACCTATGAGATCAATAAAAGATTGGGATACCCTCCATTGGAAGATTTGATCACCTTTAACCCTGAACAAAAAAAACCTGTGAGGTTTCAATATGCTTCAAAACAATTACTCGCTTCGATTTTTTCTGTTCAGGTAGTCCTTTCTCTAGAAAAGGAAGAAAAGCTCATCATAAAAGGAAAACGTGCCCTCTCCAATGTCGATGAAAATATCCTCCTTCAAATCATCAATCAACATCAGATCCGCGAGGCTTACGAAAAGTTGAAGTGGTTTGACTTCTCTCCCCTCTTGCCAACGAAAGTCATCACCTGTACAGATCCTAAAACCCGTCTTACCGTCCGTGCAAAGGTTCTTTGTCCCGATAAAAGCTCAAAATAAATGTCGTTCCCTCATGCAGGGTTGAGGAAACAACGATAGACCCTTGATGTTTTTGCACAATAATCTTCACTAAAGAAAGGCCAAGTCCTGCTCCCCCCAGTTTGCGAGTTCTTGCCTTGTCTACTGTATAAAAACGGTCGAAGATACGATCAATATCCTCCTGTGCAATCCCAATGCCCCGATCAGCAATGCTCAATTGGACCTGTCCCGTTCTGTCCGTGATCGTGACCGTAATGTTGGAAGGTCCATCAGAATATTTCTCCGCATTTTCCAACAAATTCATAATGGCCATTTCTAAAAAGTCTGGATCTGCCAATAACATAATTATCGGCTTATTATGTCGGACCTTTACCTGTGATTCATGGTGTATAGACAAAAAGGTAGATAGACAGCTCCTCACCAGTTCAACAAGATCGCACTCTTGAAAATGTTCTCTGGGCAAATAATCTAATTTAGCCAAAGTCAGCAAAGCATGAATTAACATCTCCATCCTTTGACAGTTGCGAAGAATAGTTGTGGTACAGTCCTTACGCACTTCATCGGGGAGATTGGAAAGATCCTGAATAACCTCAGCACATCCCCTGATCGCTGTGATCGGAGTGCGCAACTCGTGAGAAGCATTGGCAACATAATCCTTCCCGGTCTGTAACATTTGATATTTAACTGAACTATCTTGTAAGAGCAAAATATAGTGAGAATGGCGCAACAATGGCCTCACACACAATTCCCGATATTTTTTTGCGCTTTGATGAAGACAAAAAGAGACCAATTGTTCCTTATGTGTACGAATACATTGTTTCATTAACTGCGCACATTGCTTGAGGAGGGGACGTTGATACTCCTTCGCAAGGGAAAAGAAGGAACTATGCAACACCATTTCGCTGGGCATGTCAAAAATTCCCGCAGCTATTTGATTAAGGAATAAGACCCGCCCTGTTCGATCAAATAGCATGACCCCCTCCTGCAAGGCTTCCAGGATATTCTGCCCTTCCCCTCTTCCCTGTCTGCCTCTTCGGTCATATCGGTTTGATCGATCAAACCAAAGCAGGCTACAAACCGTGATCCCAAACAAGAAAAAAAATCCCAACCACACTGTCCAGGGAAAAAAGAGATAACATGAACAAAAAGAACCGCATGACAAGACAAGAAACCAAAGTAGACTGCTCATGCTATCACCACCTTTGAGCCATTAGCGATCAATGCATCTACACCATCCTATCAATTAGAGGTTCGCTATGAATAATGGTCAATGCCCCACACATTCCACTGTACCCACCTCCGAATGGAAACACCACCGGAAACTTCCGAGATTTTCCCCTTTAAAGATCAAGATTTCGGTAACACACCCCCTCTCTCCTTCCTTCTCTTTTAGATTAAAACTCTTCGACGAGGGCACGAAGAAAGGACCTAGTCCCTCCAATTCCCCTTGCAAAGGGAGAGGTCCCCAACATTTCCTCTCCCTCTCGTCAGAGATCGATAGGTGGTTGTTCATTTACCTCTTTAAAATTCTACGCTAGCTCCGGCAATGAGGCTACACCTGTAGAGGTTGTGATGAAGAAGGGTAGGAGAAGAGACAGCGGGAAACTGTGTCCAGTTGGAATAGGACTGCCCCCGACAAGCAAGCTTTAACCCTACACGCACCTCATCCTTAGCAAAAAAATATCCCTTCAATCCTAATTCTGTTTCTAGAATTGTGTTAAACCGATACCTTTCCCCAGAACGAGATTCTTCTTGTGTGGCTATCCGCCGAGAAACCATTTTCTGCGCCGATCCAGACCCAGTTTTTCCCCTAAAAAAATCAACTCTTTCGCTTTGATAGTAGTTCGAGAGCATCATCGCCGCCCCAAACTTCCCGTAGATAGCAAAATTCTTGGACAGATGAAAGGCCATCTCTGCTTCCTGCAAGATACCCGCAGCACGAGCAGAAAAGGCACGATAACTCGTATAGGAGTCCCCCACAAAGAGATATGCTCCGTCTGGGTTCCCCGCGCCAGAGTCAGAGATGATTGGAAGAGGAAAGTGCTTAGGAAAGTGCTTACCTTGGTCGGGGTAGAGCACCTGTCCCACTCCCCCTTGACCGTGGAAGATGACTTTACAACCAAAGGCATACCCGAGCACGACAGAGGAGGAGGGGAAAAATCGACGTCCCAAAACCAAATCTATGGCATGTTGTTCTAGCCTCCACCCCACAAGCTCACCTCTTGACGAACGAAAGTTAAGAGCGGGCATATTGGGGTAATCGATTGCCTGGACGTAAGAGTGCGTAGCGCCAGGATCTTCCATATCACAAAGCCAGTGATCAGGAAACTTTCCTTCATCCTTGGCCTTCCAAAAAGAATACCTCCCTTGGACATACCAAGGAGTTTCTGGAGAAAAGAGCCCCAAAGCGATCTCAAAACCTGGAGAATCGGCCCTCCCCGTGAAGAGCGCGGACCCCGATGTAAAGGGCGTCCCGCTGCCCGACCAATCCGACGCCGGCGGCAATCCGTGATCGACGCCTTGCGTTCCCAGGGGAAGTCCGTTCTGAAAGGTCCAATCGTAAACGAAGGCCGCGTCAAAGCTCACCCCCAAGTCCCGGTAAGGCTTGGGACCTGCGCCCAGAGTTCCCTCCTTTCTATCATTTGACTGGCGATTCCCCCTGTCATGGAAATAATCCCTTCCCTCCTTCCGCGGCGCCCACGGAGGTTCATCTCCCTCCGACCTATCTGGGGTAGGGTAGGCCAACACCGAACTGGATATGCAACAAACTCCTATCCCGATCAACGAACACAACCTCTTCATATGCATTTTCATCTCGAAGATTTCTCCCTGTTTAAAAACCGCAAAACACCGCAAACGGAAGGCACAACACCGACCCTAAGCCCCCTCACCACTAGCGAAACAACCGATAATTTCGCAATACATTTCCTTCATTCGATAGGCAAAAAGAGAAGGAAAAAATCCCTCCGCACCCACGCACAATTACACGAGAGAGAAAGAACCCGTCCAACACACACCGATACCCTCTTCAACCGTTTTCCCAAAAGAAGGCCACCAACCAATAACCCATCTCTCCTTCCCGCAAATTCGAAAAGATGGATGGGGGAGAGGCCAAGAACAGAAGGAGCCTTCAACACTTCTGGCCACACCTCTCCACCCATATACCCGAAACGACACTGGTTAGAAGCTAATCCCTCCGCGGACAGACACTCCACCAAAGGTCAAATCCCCGTAGAAACAACTAGTAGAAGAACTATCGGGATATTGGCTCAAGTCCGCCCAACGCTGTCCAATCAGTCCGACCTCTACTCGAAGGTGAATACTGTTATCGGAGAACCAAGCCCCAAAGCTCACTCCTAACTCCATCTCTTGGTAAGGAACGAAGCGGAACCGATCCCCTCCACGATCATTCTTCTGCGAGGCCTCTATGCGGATGTGGTGAGGAGGAGGTGGGCTATCCTCTTCTATACGAGCCTCCCTACCAGATCGTTGACAGTAGCTGAGGAAAAAGGCCGAACGAACGGAGGAGTACAAGCTAACCCAATCCGCCATGTGAAAATCCGCCCTGAAGCTGGCAGCGGGACCAATCCCCCATAAGGTGAAACCAGTCTCTTCAAAGTATTTCATATTCTGAAGAAGATGAAACTCGTAAGGTGTTGAGATAAGACCCGGCGTCCCGAGAACCGGAGCTTGAAAATCTTTGCCAATCAAGGCTAATGTCTTATTCTGGTCATGCCAAAACCCCTCTATCCCGAAGCCAAAGGCCATCCGGACATAATTACTCACCCAACAGGCCCGAGTTAAATGCACATCGATCTGACCATGCTTGGCAACCCAATCACCTTCCCCTGATTTATAACCTATTACCCTTCCAGTCCGTGGGAAGCCGGGTTGATAAGTGTAAATATTGTCTATGGGCAACGGCCCACATGCTGAAGGGAAAGACACTTTGTCCCGATCTCTCGTAAATCCAAAAGCCCCTGCCCCTATCGCCCAGCCGTCTACTCCCGGGTATCCTTCTACAGAAACAGCAAGCTGTGCCAGTCCGGTACACCCGAGTACAACGGGACTCTCTACCTTAACGGGATCCGCAGGAGCACCTCCACTGTTCCATCCAGCGGCCCCGGCTGGCAGCTCGTTAGCCACCCCCGAACTCCCAACACAGGTCCCTGCTTGATGCATCCATCCAAACCGGCCCGTCGCACTGATAACCATACCCACACCCCCAACCACCTTATGGGTAGCTGGCGGAGTGATCGTGTCCGGCATCGACCGGCCATGGTGCATGGATCTCCCACGATCGTGCTGTGCACGGCCGCGCCCGAACCCATCGCCATCCTCCGAAGGAGGAGCTGCCGAGGCCAGGCCGAGCAAACACATACCTATTGCCCCCGCGAGAGGGCAAAGTTTCCTAAACTTTACTTCCATCTTGAACGTTTCTCCCTGTTTAAAAATGATGAAATTGCGTTCTCTATCTGTCCTTTCCCCTTGTTAACAGATCTTTTGATAATTGCGCAAGCGATTTGTCAATTTTTGTCCGCGCACACCCCTCTGTGAGGCCACCCTAAACCTGTCAACACCCACTTTTGTTTGTAGGCCCTCCCCGCACCAAACCCTGGCCAACCCCAAACGCATACCTCTCACTTCTCTCTGCATCTTCGGCGAACAGCCCATCGGCCCATGCAACCTGCCATTCTTCATGGCACAACGAGCGCGGGACGGATCCTCACCCCAATATCCTAGCAACCCGCTTGAGTCCTACCCATGCCACAAGTTATGATTTTATGCAAACCTGAATCGGGGTTGGTAAAATATTTCTGATCTGATACAAGGTTGGCAGGTGAAACAGTTGGAGGTTACACACGGTAGGGGCGCTCTGTGGGAAAAAGAAGAATCCCCGATGGGGTCTTTCGTAACTCCTCTGATCGATCAACCGTTCTCCTGACTGATCGATGGCCATGTTTGCTCTGCGCGAAAGGAGAAGTGAAGACACCATATATGGGAAATTGAAAATGAAAAAAGGTTGTTCGCACCTGCTCGGCCTACTCACCTGCCTGTTGTGCATTCTTCTCTCCGGATGTGATCAGCATAGAGAGGTCGTTAGCCACATCGGGGAAAAGGAAGCCAACGTAGTCTTAGTTCTGTTGGAAAGCAGACATATTCCTGCCTCTAAGCGGCTCTCAACGGGCCTTGCAATATCTGCACAGGATGCTGCTCCTAAATATACAATTCTTGTCTCTTCAAGGGATTTTATCGAGGCAGTAGCCATTCTCAATCAGAACGGATTCCCTCGTTCGAAGGGAGCAGATTTGCTAGACCTCTTCGCTAAGCAAGGGCTGATGTCGTCGGACAAGGAAGAATCCATTCGATATCAGGCGGGGTTAGCTCAACAGCTCACCAACACCCTTTTGATGATAGATGGCGTTATCGATGCTAGGGTGCATCTCTCCTTTCCAACTGAAGAAGAGAAAGTCAACCTGAAAGAACAGGCCGTCCCTTCTATCACTGCTTCGGTATATGTCAAACATCAGAGTTCAATCGATGATCCCAACCTCCACTTGGAAACTAAAGTTAAACGCCTCATCTCGGGAAGTGTATCAGGTCTCGATATTAACCATGTCACGGTGGTGTTGGATCGTTCGCGATTTACCGATATCTCCCTAGGCGATATGGGGGAGTTGATTGGGGTTCATCCACAGGAATATGTCAAAATCTGGTCGATGGTGATCAATAAACAATCGATCGGGCGCTTCCGTTTTCTTTTCTTTTCAATCACGATGATCGCTATCCTCCTCGCCATCACCACTGGATGGTTTATTTGGAAATTTTATCCCTCCTTGAAAAAAAAAGGAGCAATCAGAGAATTTCTCAGCCCCACTCCATGGGCTTCAATCAAGCAGAAGTGGGGTCAAAAATCCTCGCAATCCTCAGATGCTGAGACCCCTCCATGAGAGAAAGCTTGCGGGAAAATGTTCTGATCCTTCTACAGCATCTCATCGATCATCGCAGCCGCCATCGAGAAGATCTTCTACGTTTTCTTTCCACACAGGAAAAACATTTTCTTACACATGCGCAAAAGATCAAAGGAAATATCCTCCCCTTCTCTCCATCATTGGCAACATGGCTGGAAAAGGTACATTACTCCTGGTTTATCCCTACCTTAACCCCACTGCCCGAACGAGATCAACTCTATTTCCTTTCCGCCCTCGAGAGAAATCAAGCAGAGAAGTTGAAAGCTCTGCTTCCGTTCTCTCCTTCCTTCCTTTCGCTATCAGACCTCGCAAAGAGCTATCTACATCAACGGTTGTTCACTTGGCTCACTCAGAATGATTCTGAATTTCTGTTTGAGGAAATGTTACCAGAACACCCTTTGAACAAGCTGTTATCTCTTTCCAAGAAGGAGATTCAGACATTGGTTAACTACTTGGGAGTCCACGATTTAGCTCCGGAAATGAAACATATCGTCAAAGCTAGCCAACTCAAAAAAATTTATCGTGCCCTATCCCCTGGGCAGAGAAGCTACCTCCAACAACTGTTATCAGCTTATAGAGAACCCATTCTCTTCTCTCGCCTCAACTTACAGGGTTCTCACTATACTCGCTCACGTTTGGGCCATTTACTCCACTATAGGGGGTTCAATCGACTGGGGAAAGCGCTCGCCGGATGTCATCCCGCTCTGTTATGGTCTCTCTCTCACCGACTGGATACGGGAAGGGCGAAGTTATTGAGCAGGCTGAGCGTGGACATCAATAACCAGCTCATTCAGGAAAGGTTGATAGAACAAATTCTCCATTTAATCACTTATGTTCAACAGGAAAGCTTCAATGAGTAAGTTATTTTCATTAATCTACAGCGGCCATATTCGAAAGGATCTTCGAAAAAAGATCATTCCTTCTGAAGAGTTTTCCTCCCTCCTCTCCGCCCAGGAGTTAATGCAAAAAGCGAGAGAGGATATGAAGATCTATCTAAAAGAAAATCAGAAAGATTGCCAAAAATACCTGGAGCAAGCAGAAGAAAGAGGGTTTCAAAAAGGATTGACAGAATTCAACCATTTTGTCATGCATTTCGAACAAAAAATTCTCGAACTCAGACGCGATATGCAGAAACAGTTGTTGCCACTTGCCCTGGGGATGGCAAAAAAGATCGTCAATGCAGAATTACAGGTACATCCAGAGGTCATCATCGACATCATTCGGCAAAACCTACAACCTGTGGTACAGCATCACCATATCAAAATTTGTGTGAACAAGGAGGATCGACCTTTGGTCGAAAGCAAAAAACAGGAACTGAAAAAACTTTTCGAATATGTGACGATCTTTATCATCGAAGAACGAGAGGGAATTTTGCCTGGAGAATGCACCATAGAGACGGAAGCGGGAATCATCAATGCCAAATTTGAAAATCAATGGCAAGCGCTCGCTGCCGCCTTTGAAGCGTTTGAAAAAGAACAAGCGGAATAAGAATGTTTAGATCGATAAAAGGGCTGCTCTATCTCCTCTGTTTTGTTTGCTCAATAAGTAGCTCTGCCTCCTCCTACGGAGAGGAAGGTCAAAAGGGTTCTGCCTCTTCGTTTCTTTCCGAAAAGATCATGGGTCAATCTGGGGATGGCTCTGGAAATTCAGCTAGCTCCTCTGCCTCGCAAGAAACGGAGTTTCGCCCCAATTTGATCACGATGCTGTCGTCGATCGCCATCGTCTCTCTCATACCATTTTCGATGATGATGTTAACCTCTTTTTTAAAGATTGTCATCGTGCTTTCCCTTCTACGCAATGCACTAGGCGTGCAACAGTCCCCACCCAACCAGGCGATCAACGGCATTGCCCTCCTGATGACCATCTACGTCATGTTCCCTACCGGCCTCGCCATGTATCACGCTGCTAGTGATTACATCCAAAATAAGGCCCCTACGGAAATGTTTTCGGCTAACTCTGCAGAATATATCATCAGTGTAGCAAACAAAACCAAACTCCCTTTAAAAGAATTTCTCCTAAAAAATCTCTCTTCTAGCCACCAAAAAAGTTTTTATCAATTGGCTTACCAAAAAATGCCAGATCCTTACAGAAGCCAACTAAGAATGGACGATTTGATCATTATCGTCCCAGCCTACGTGACCTCTCAGATCAAAGGAGCCTTCGAGGTGGGCGTCTTGATCTACCTTCCTTTTTTTGTCATCGATCTGGTGACCTCCAACATCCTCCTCGCCATGGGAATGATGATGCTTTCTCCTCTGACCATCGCCCTACCCTTGAAGCTGCTACTCGTCGTTATGGTCGACGGCTGGACCCTAATTATACAGGGCCTCGTGCAGACTTATAGGAGTTAAGCCTAACCCATTCAAGGACAAACGCAGATTTAAGGTAACTCATGTATCAGTCAGAAATTTATCAGCTCTCCTATCAAGCGTTGTTGCTCATTCTTATCCTCTCGGGACCTCCGATTCTCATCAGCATGGTCTGCGGCCTTTTTGTAGCTGTCTTCCAAGCAGCAACACAAATTCAAGAACAAACCCTCTCCTTTACCGTTAAACTGGTTGCCGTCATTTTGACCCTAATGCTCATGGGAGGATTTCTCTGCGCACAAATTATGCAATATGCGAGCAACATTTTCCATCATTTCCCGACATGGCAAGGATAAGATGTCTTACTTCGACTTTTTAAATGGTCTCCCTAACTTATCTTGGCTCGGTATTCTTTCCCTTTTTCTGCTCATTTTTGGTCGCCTTCTCCCTATCTTTGCCCTAGCCCCCTTTTTAGGGACAAAAGTGGCCCCCATTCCCGCTAGGGTAGGGTTAGCTTTGAGCGTTGCGTGCATCTTTCTTCCCATTCTCGCTCCGATGGCAGAGGTCTCCCTCTCTCTCGATACCGCCTTCATTGGTTACCTATTCAAGGAATTACTTGTAGGATTCATATTGGGATTGCTCATCTCTATCCCCTTTTTCATGGTACAGTCAAGCGGTATTCTCATCGACTATTTGAGGGGCGCATCGATCATGCAGGCGCAAGATCCGACCATGCAAAATCAGGCCTCTCCCATCGGTATTTTTTACAATTACTTATTGATCGTCATCTTCTTCCAGGTCAATGGCCCCTTCCTGTTTTTCAATGCACTGTCAGAATCTTACACTCTGATTCCACCAACGCATTTCCTCAACCCCCACCTCTTTGATGCTCACTGTCCCCTCTGGAAAACAGCGACAAGTCTTGCCCACCAAATTGCCACGATTAGCATTCAGCTGTCGGCCCCCGCGCTCGTCGCCATCCTTATGGCGGAGATGTTTCTAGGGATCGCAAATCGTCTTGCCCCTCAGGTCCAAATTGCTTTCCTTGGTATGCCCCTCAAATCCCTGCTGGGATTGATGGTGCTCTGGGCAGGCTGGTTCTTTTTACTCAAACAATTTGGCAACCACGCCCTCAAATGGGTGGAGACGATGGAAAAAATGATGAGATCTCTGCCCGATTCAGCAACGGAAAAAACGACAGAGGCGATCGTACAGCAATGGCTATAGGCAAGGGCAACGCAACCTCCATGAAAAAATACTGGGTCCTTTTTCTGTTACTTTTGCTTTCCCTGATCGGTTACGGATGTCACTCAAGCAAAAAGAGCTATCGAATTGGGATTGATTCTCACTATGAACCATTATCATGGTTTGGAAAATCTTCCCTTTTCTACGCCTTTATCCATGACATTTTGCAAGAAATTTCATACAAAGAACGCGTTTTTTTCAAAATCTATCATGCGTACAGAAAACATCTTACACCAGGACTAGCTACTAAACGTTATGATGGGATTCTCTCTCTGTTTTGCCCAAAAACCTTTTATCTAAAGACTTATGACCACTCGGATCTTTTCCTCCAGACAGGACCGACCCTATTGATCAACAAAAGGAGGCCGCCGATGGATCAGGGGGAAAAGGGCCTCATTGGGATCTCTGCCCTCTTCCCCGCCGACCGACTTTTTTTCCTTCAAAAATACCCTCAGGTAACCTTTCAGGAATATTCGCAGATCTCTTCCATGTTTGAAGATCTCGCGCAGGATCGCATAAATGGCATCCTAATCGATTATCTTCCCGCTCTCTTTTTCATCCGAGATCGATACATGGATCAAATTGCTATCGCTACCATTTTGAAGCCGGAAGAAGGCATCGCGATGCTCACCTTAAAAAAATCCCATCATCAATCAGAGTTGATCGACATCATTAATAGAGGGTTGAAAGAGATGCGAAGTTCGGGAAAGTATCAACAATTGTTAAAAAAGTGGCAACTAACCCCCCCCCTTCTTACCAACCTCGATGAGGAGACCCCTCTTTTGAATTCGGAGAATGATCAAAACTTGCCCTCCTCTTGATGAAAGATGTGGGTAACCTTTTTCCTTAAACCCTCTCCCTACAGGAAAAAATTGTGCGACAATGCTGATAGTGTACAACATACAAAGAGCTGAGCTTTTCGGTGATAACCTGGGTCAACCACCAGATATCATCCATCCTTTCCCCAACCTCCCATGATATGCGTCCACTAACCGCCCCTCGAAACCATTTCAATCCGCTCTAATAGAACTAGGCTTTGATCGATTTGCAAGGAAATGGGACGATCCAGTATGACAAAAAGAAGAATAGGGTTGCAGAAAATCTGATATTCTGTAATAAGTTCTGACAGGTCCAAAACAATAGGCTTTTATTTGTCTTTATGGGTGTGGAAGAGATAAGGGAAGAGGCTCCCTGGCATGCGGCTCACGAGAGATTCTATAAGCAAGTGGAGGAGTATTGTGCGCGTGGGACGTGCCAGTTTAAGAAGCTTCTCAACTCCTATATGTTTTTTCATTGTTCTTTTTGTGGGACGCTCGCTGCAGAGTGTCTACTCCTTATAGCTTTTTCAACGTTCTTGTTTCAAGCTTCTTACTTTGTCCTCTCTATCGCTATCATTCTCTTCACTTCTGCTGCTTACTGGCTTTCCAATCTCTACTTTCAAACCAAAAGACCAGCGCAGTTTCTTTCTCTCAGAAACTGGTTTGTCCTGTTATGCAAAAAGGGCCTCTCCCAAGGTGCGGGTTACAGCCGATACCATCTCTCTTTGGCGGAAGCTACACATCGATTTTCCTGCCATTTAGACGAAGAATCGCATTCCCCAGGGCCTCTCTTTCATTTCTCTCTGAATCGACTGATCAAGAGGGCGACCTACCAGTATTTCCAGAAGGAAAAGCGCACTATGCAAGAAATTTTGCTCCTTGTTTCCATTCATGAACACGTGCAATTGATCAAACATGTACCCACAGACCTTGAAACCCACGCTTCCCTAGCTAATGTCTTTCTCGCCTTGTCTCGACTCTATCGGCCCCGAGATCGGCAGGTTTTCTTTTCATTTCGAAAAACAGGTCAAGACGGAGATAAATATAGAAAAGCCATAGAGAGGGCCTTACAAGAGTTCAAGATTCTCAACCACTACTCCCCCCATGATCCTTGGGTGTTAGCTCAGTTAGCCCTCTGTTACCGCAATCTCCACTTTCCCGATAGAGAGGCTGCGACCTATGAACACCTCCTTAAATTGCGCCCCGACGATACTCAGGCACTTTTTCGGCTTGGCATATTATGGTTTCAACAGGGAAGGGTGTTTGAAGGGCTAGAAATTTACGGAAAGTTGAAAAACCTTTGCCTGTCTAAGGCTAAAGAGCTCATCAAGTTCTATGACGTTCATATGCTCTCAGAATATGTCGGTGGAGAGGGAACGGAAGGAAAGCATCTTTAAACATAGGATCTCCCCCGTATGCACTTCCCCTTTAATAAGGATCATTACAAAGACCACTTCCTAGCCCCTAGTTATCTGGTCCGACATGAAAAATCATGGAAATTCGAGTGAAAAGCCCAGAATTTGCAACCATTACAAGCTTTTCATAGGGGTGTGGGCCGATCATGCGCTGAAGGCTACCGCCAATATATGGAAGGATAGACATCAACCCAACTTATCTAGCACGTCGGACGTATCATTCCTGCACAATACAAAGCATCCATGAAGATCTCAGACCGGACATACAAACTAAATGTAAAAGCGATTTTTCATACCCCTACAACTATCTAGCCTGACCATTTTCGCGAAAATTGTATTTGTCCTGCAAGCCATTTATGTGCGGAGTGGATCACACCACGAAGGAAAAAACGAAAACAAAATATACAAAACCGTTGCATAACCCCTGATTGACCAACTTAATATAAAAGACCATGGGAATTCAAGCGAAAGGCCCAAAATTTACAGTCTAAGTAAGTTTTTTATTATAAATTGCTTATACATATTTTCCTCTTTTCTATTTTCGTTGTGCCACATGGATTGATGATCAACGACAAGCTCTAAGGGAAGTTGTGAAACGGTCTTAAGTTTTTATTACAAATGACTTGAGCACATTTTCCTCCTTTTCTATTTTCTCCGTGTTGCACAGCTCAATGTCTAAAAATAACAACGATCGTCATCTGGATCCCTCCGTCCCAACTAGAAATGTGAAGGCTATCTTAGCGAGATGTTTGAGAACTCCTCCGTCGCTATTGAGTAAAATAGGAATAAAAAAGCAACACACCCATGGTAAAATAACGAAAACCTTGTATATAAGAGGGAGAAAGAGCAGAGAAGAAATGCGCTTACCCCATCATTATTGTTTGATAATCAGAGTAACGCCTGCTACGAAGGACATGATTGGAAAATGAGATATTTCTTGAAGGGACAGGCCGAAGAGGTGATTCGAAGAGTGCGTCATGTGTTGATCGCAATCATGGGGTGTACTGTGGAGAATGCCAGTCAGAGGCAATTTTATCGAGCCCTTTGCCTTGCTCTGCGAGAGCAGATCATCGCAAATTGGGTGGCTACGCGCCATGCTCTGCAGGAACCAGGGGTGCGGAGACTCTATTATCTTTCGATGGAATATATGCCTGGGAAGCTCTTAGAAAATGTGGTTGATAATCTCGGAGCTAAAGAACTCGTAGAACAGGTCTCGCGAAAATTTCAAAAAGAGTATGTGGATTTGTTGAGGGCAGAAACTGATGTAGGCATCGGCAATGGGGGGCTCGGCAGGTTGGCCTCCTGTTTTTTGGACTCTATGGCGACTTTGCAATACCCAGCAATGGGTTACGGAATGAGATACCATTATGGGATCTTTGAACAAGAACTGCTCTACGGGGTTCAGGTCGAAAGACCAGACCGTTGGTTAGACATGCGCAACCCTTGGGAATTACGGCAGGATGGTTTGACCGTATCTGTTAAGTTTTCTGGACGGTTAATTCCTAGGAGGAACCGTTGTGGACAGGAGATCTTCGATGTCATCGATTATGAAGAAGTGCAGGCTGTGCCCTATGACATGCCGATCGTTGGGTATCAAACTGGGCCAGAATTTTCTGTACTCAGTTTGCGCCTCTGGTCGACAAAAGAGTCGCCGAAGAACTTCCAGTTACAAAAATATAATGCTGGAAACTTTGGCCGTGCGAGTGAAAATGCCTCGCTTACCGACGTTCTATACCCAAATGATAATCATGAAGCTGGAAAAAGGGTGCGTTTAAAACAGGAATTTCTGCTCGTCTCTGCCTCTTTGCAAAATATCATGCAAGAATACTTTCAAACCTATTCAGACCTATCTTCTTTCTCCGATGTAGTGCGAATCCAACTCAATGATACACACCCCGCTCTTCTGGTCGCAGAGTTGATGAGAACTCTGGTCTCAGATCATGAAATAGAATGGAAACAAGCGTGGGACATGACCTGTGCCTCCATTTCCTATACTAATCACACGATTTTGAAAGAGGCCCTGGAGGAATGGAATGAAAATCGTATGGAAACTCTTCTTCCCAGACAATATCACATTATCCAATGTCTAAATGGACAGCTCTGCCACCAGGTGCGTTGCCAATTCAATGGAAACGAGGAGAAAGTTCGGGCCATGTCCATGATTAGGAATGGACAAATTCGCATGGCCCATTTAGCGATTTATGGTTCTCATCGAGTGAATGGAGTTTCCATGCTGCATACGGAGATTCTAAAGAGGGACCTGTTTAAAGATTTTTATGAGATGTTTCCCAATCGTTTTCTCAATGTGACCAATGGAATTGCTCACAGAAAATGGCTTGTTTCTTGCAATCCTTCTCTTGCTGAGTTTTTAAATCAGAGGATCGGTATGGGATGGATCATGGATAGCAACCAGTTGGCAAAAATCAAAGAATTTGCCTCAGACCCCGAATCACAAAAAGAACTTTTGAAAATCAAACGGGAAAATAAGCTGCGTTTGCTTGAGATGATTAGAGAGGACTTGGTCAATGATCATGGGTATCAGAAGGAAAACGCCAGGAGGGACACGTTGGACGAAGCGGCCTTGTTCGATGTGATGATTAAACGCATCCATGAATACAAAAGGCAGCTTCTCAAGGCCTTACATCTTTCCATGCTCTATTTTGACATTAAATCAGACCCCGAAACACACCGGGTCAAGAGGTTGGTGATTTTTAGCGGCAAAGCAGCCCCAGGGTATTGGATAGCAAAACACATCATCCGGCTCATCTACTGTTTGTCAAGAAAGATCAATAACGATCGCGATATGGATGACCGCCTAAAGGTGTGCTACGTCGAAAACTATAATGTATCCAAGGCCTCGATCATCATTCCCGGAACCGACCTGTCAGAACAGATTTCCAAGGCAGGGATGGAGGCTTCCGGAACGAGTAATATGAAGTTTGCCATGAATGGCGCACTGACAATCTGTACTGAAGATGGAGCTAGCGTGGAGATGAGGCAGGCAATCTCAGATCGATGGTGGCCATTCACCTTCGGAAATAATGCGCAGGAGAATGCAAGGATGGAAGCAGAGAGTGACTATCATCCCTTGAATATCTACTCTCATAATGTCAGGGTGCATCATACGATCAACTCTCTAGCCGATCGTTTTTGGACAGAAAATGAGGCGGAACATGAAACGCTGACCCAAATCCAACAGATGCTGTTGCACGGCGCCTCTGGTCATCCCCCAGATCACTTCTTTATACTCAATGATTTGGTCTCTTATGATAGAGCTCAGCTTGCAGTGGAGGAAGTCTATCAGCACCCCTCAAAATGGGCAGAGTTAACCATGCACAATATTGGAGGAATGGGTTCTTTTTCATCAGATGTTTCGGTAAAAAATTATGCCGACAACATTTGGGAGTTAAAAAAATGTGTACCACGCCAGCAGGAGTTGGAACGCATTCAGTCTCTTTGTGCGGACGGAAGGGTCATATAATCCGATCATGCTTGCCGGTGATCAAATACGATGGAGGACACTCATGCACCCTTTGGACAGAACTGACTTGGGACTTCTCATCGATATTCTGGGTCAAGCGGATAATGACCTCATAAGGATAGCTTATTTGCGTTCTCTTAAAGGGATAAAAAAATTTGTGGTGCGCTTCTTGATGATCTTCATTCCAGATTTCTTAGAGAAAATAGATCAAAGAACCATGATGAGTTCTATTGCCGACGCTATCTTCACATTAAGCCCACAATCCTTCGAGGAGATAGTAGCGGAGATGACAGGGGAGACAGATGCATTTGACAAAGAAACGGTCAAACCCTCAAAGTTCGTCAGAATAGAGAAACTTAAAACACTACACTCTAATTTGTCCAAGATGTGGCAACTCTATGAGAAACGATCTTGCGAAGGGGACAGAGCTAGTCTTCAAACATGTCTATGCGATCCTTCCGTGTCGCAGCTACGCAAACAACGAGACGACGTAATGAGAGAGATAGGGACGTTGGAGAAACGGATGCACGATATGCAAAAGGAGTTAGATAAAGCAAAGAAGCTCCAAGATGTACCGCAGGATGTAAAAATCAAACGCAAGAAAAAGACCGCTTCACCACGAGAGATACCAGCGGGATTGCAAAGGAAGGTCGATAGGCTCAACGAACGGATCAAATTAGTGCAAGGGAGAGTGGACGTTCTCAAACAAAGCATGAACCGGCCAACGACTTCGGACGATAGTGCAAAACCTCATGGCCAACATGCCGAAAGAAAGGCCTATGATCGACAGAAGGCCATTCGAGAGATTGGCAGTCCAACGTTCGTAGCAGAGCGGATGTTGCATCTCAAGAAGCTTATAGACATAGTGCAGAAGCAGGAGGAAAGGGTGATTTCAGAGGAACCTCCTTGCGGGAACAGACCATCCCCAAGGAGCAAAGCGTAGCTATAACCTACCAACTACAGCCGTTGCATGGCCTCTGATTGATTTGACAAGACTGTTGCATAACTTCTCTTGAAGATTCGTCGTTGACTACCAAATTGTGTATCACAGCGGAAATAGAAAAGAGAAAAATATGTATAAGCAATTTATAATAAAAAACTTAATTAGACCGTAAATTTTGGGCCCTTCTCTTGAATTCCCATGGTTTTTCACATTAAGTTGATCAATCAGAGGTTATGCAACGGTCTTTTGACGTGAAAAACCATAAAAGTTCGAGTGAGAAACCCAAAGTTTGCAACAATTATACGCTTTAAGCTCTAAGAGAAATGATGAAACAGTCTCTAAGTTAGATTGCAATATCTCTTCTCTGCCGAGGGCGGAACCTCAAAAAAGGAAGTGACCGTGCGACCTATAGGACAAGGGGATTCAAGGCTATTATATGGGCTTTCAAAGACCGAACGGGAAGAGGGGAAGGCTCAACTGGCGGGATTTTACTACCTATCGATCGGCTTTGTAAGGCAGTGTATACTTTATGTATTGCAATTCTTATTCCCATTCCTATTCTTTCCAATAGGGGAAACAACGTCGGCAAGTGCGATCATTGACCGCATCAATGCAATAGACTCCGAAGCGTTTGAGAAAATATTGGAAACAATGCCCAAAAAATGGACAGAGTCCCCTTCTGAGCCCCCCCCAAACAAACCCAACGACCGATTACCAATATTTTCCCAAGAAATTGAGGAAATTAAAATCATTAGGCGATTGCGCGACAATTTACATTTAATAAGATCGGAGGCTATTCTCCAGGCTAACCCCGAGGAACGAAGCAATTATATCGACCATCTCAGTGGCAAGTTGGAAAAAGGGGTCCAACTATTGCCTTTCACAGTGAAGATGATAGCTTTTGATCAACGACTAAAACTTGCCGCAGAGACAGTAAGGAGAGCCAAGGGCGCCGAGGATATCCCAGGAGGGCTTTGTTTCGACATCAGTGAATCATCATCGGTGCCAGAGAAAGAACCCGAGAGCAAAACAGAGGGACCACCAACATAGAAGCAAACTGAAACACTCTAATTAAGACCGTTGCATAACTTCTCTTGGAGTTCATTGATGACTACCAAGCTGTGTAATACAGCGGAAATAGAAAAAGAGGGAATATATCTAAATCATTTGTAATGAATATCTTATGATGGTTACAGCTCTTGGAGTTCTCACTCGAATTTTTATGATTTTTCACGTAAAGTCGACCAACCAGGGGTTATGCAACGGCCTTTAATTGACTACAAACTAGGAAAGAAGAGTGTTCTAAAACACAAAAAACGGCTCAAGTAAACCAACAACGCCTGCTCATTATCTGAGAACAGGAGGCCCTTCGACCTATAGTGGCGGAAATCATGAACGCTTATCGACTAAAACTGCAAAGAGCTACCATCAACGCTTCGATGACTTTCATACTGGAATATTTTTCGGTCACTCTCAGGATTTCTTGGACGAGTCGTTCGGTAAACCTACCACCAGAGGGATCGGCAAGAAAGGGCTGGGCGTCAATGAGATGCCCCAACATACATCGCACATATGCTTCTCTATCCAAAGCTCCAGAGCAAAGCCCCTTCCAAACACATGCCCCCACTGTTCGAGTCCCATCATGGACCAACATGGTGACGACATTTGTGACGGCATTTTCGAGTTCCCCATCTGCGTTTTTAGTTCGCCGGTCTATTAACCCCGCTAGGGCAAGTCCACAGCGTACATCCTGCTCGTCATATGCACTTAGACTTTCCCTCTCAGCCGCATCACCATACATGGCAATAAAACCGAGAACCGTTGATTGCCAACACCAGAATTGCCAGCGATCAACGATCAAAGTAATGCGAGGGACCACCAAACTCAATACTGCTCGAATACTCTCAAAGAATCTCACTCCCCCCTGTGGCACAGTAACCACGCCTTGATTGGGGAGAGGAGGCGCACTAACCCTCGAACATCTCATAAACACACATTCACCTTTTAGAAGAATTAAATTCTCTATAAAGAGCATTTTACTTCTTAATGCTGTAAGTTGTCAAGAGATAATGGTGAATATTTTGTCCGCAAGCAAATAATAGGGCGCAGTGATAGCCAAAGGCCTCACCATCCAAGGGCTTCACCATAAAGAGTCTACATCACTTTCTCAGCCTAAAGTTGATTACCGAACTGTGCGACACAACAGGTATAAGAAGAGAAGGAGTTTTCATAAGTCACTTGAAATAAAGAACCTATGAAATCTGTGAGCTTTGAATTCCTCACCTGAATTCCCATAGTTTGTCACATTCGGGCAACCAATTGGAGGTTATGCAACGGTTTTCTACAAAACTTTTGCCCTTGAACAAAGGAGAAGTTTTTATATACTTAAGACCGTTGCATAACCTCTGATTGACAAACTTAATGTGAAAAACCATGGGAATGCAAGCGAAGGGCCCAAAATTTTACAATCTAAGTAAGTTCTTCATTATAAATCGCTTGTACATATTTCCCTCTTTTCTATTTTCGTTGTGCCACATGGCTTGGTGATCAACGACAAGCTCTAAGGGAAGTTATGCAACGGTCTTTACTTCTGTATCTGCATAGCACAACTTGGCAAAAAAGATTGGAAATATTATGTCTGAAGATAGATGAATTCAGCCCCGTCCCATTTCCAGTACTACTCGCTGCTGTGAGAACTATCCAGCTGGTTCAAGGTTTTTTCTAACAAGCTTCTGCGTCCGATACTTGCTAAGTAGACCATCTTCACACCACATCCCTCCCTCCAATATTCCAAATTTGTTGGTAAATAATGGCAGGCAGAATCTCATCGAGGAGTACTAACCAAAACCGGAAAGCAAACATAAGACCGTTGCATAACCTCTGATTGACCAACTTAATGTGAAAAACCATGGGAGTTCAGGCGAAGGACACAAAATTTATAGTCTAAGTAAGCTCTTCATGATAAATTGCTTATACATATTTTCTTCTTCTCTATTTTCGTTGTGTCACATGGCTTGGTGATCAACGACAAGCTCTAAGGGAAGTTATACAATGGTCTTAGTACTGGTTAGCGCACTGTGACCTACCCTTTGCCTTCTCGAGGTTGAAGTGTCTTCCCTCGCAAACATATGCATGATCATAACTTAAAAGGTAGTGCGATCGGTTCTGTTCGAAAAAATAACAAATCGACGCCTCGCTGGAGAAAGCATATCGGCTAAAATCAAAAAAATAATAGCCGTTTTTCTTGTCCCCGGCCTTTTTGAACAAAATCCACTTTCAAAAAAATAATTCGAAAAAATAATTACAATCTATTGAAAATAAATAAGATTTAAAACAATAGATGGCATGATATCCCGCTTTAATAATGCAAAAAGGTATGATCCAAAATTGAACTGTGATACCCTGTCGGTATGAAGGAAGGGAACATAAGGAGGTCCTAATGCAGCCAGTGAAAGCAGGTGAACCATCTCCGCTGATACATATGTTGGCAACCTCTTCACCTGAGAAGGGATTAGAGTGGCAGGAGAGCTATCTCAAAGCTATTCGAGGGATAAAAAAGGTAGTTTGGACTGTTTTACAAGTGTTGATGCCACATTTTGTTCAGAAGGCTGCGCAGAAGGCTGCGCAGCATGCCGCTTTCAACAACATTGCTGAGATGGATCCCGAGGATTTTCATAAGCAACTGGGCATCCTGTGCGAGGGAGAGGGAATATACGCTCTAACTTGCGGCGGGGAGGTGCTAAATGGGGAAAGGGAGGTCATCGCTACTGCACCACTCTTCAATTTGGAAGAAAGTATGAAAGGCACTGAGACACTGCAGGGACAAAAGGCATCAGATGAGGAAATACAAGCCTCCACTGAAACACCACCCTCCGAGCAAACAAAAAAGAGGCAGGCAATAATTAAACACCTTAAGACACTGTATGAGCATATGAAAGAGGTGAAACAATCCGAACTAGCGCATGTCGAGGGGAAGGATCTTACGCATTATCGGCTAACCTGTTCTCTCGGAAAAGATTGTCTGTCACCGCCCCCTACCGGTGCATGCCTACAACAGAAAGCGAAAAAATTGACAGAAAATCAAGAAAGAATTAGCAAGGTAAGCATATCACTTGAAGAGTTAGAGAAAAAATTGACAGAAAAAACCCTAGCATTAGACTCACTAACGAATCCACATAAAACACAAAAAAAAAAGACGGAACAGACACGCCAGCGTGTGGACCGTCCAGAAGGGCAAAAGGGAACGGAAGAGGTGACCGAGGAACAACAAGAACAGAAGGTAGAGGTAGCGAAGAAAGCATTACAAGAAGAGATCAGCGACATAAAACAAAAGATAAAAAACCAAAAAAAGAACAAGGCCGTCCTCGAAACACAGAAAAAGTCTTTGGAACAGAGTAACCCTACTGAATTTGCCAAAGCTGCGGGGGGCCCCCAACGAGTCAGCCTCGGAACATCCCGTTTTACTCCGCAGATGCAAAAGTTTGATCAGAAACTGAAAGCGACTAAACTATGTCTAGAAGTTTACGAATCCCCTTTTGGACGCTACGCGGTCACGGAGGAGGAATGGAGAACACATCAATACGCCCATCTCTTCCCCCGGCCCAGCGAGCAATGAGTAGACCCTCCGCCTTTGCATCTTTTCGAAACGCGTTCTTTCCGAAAAATTTCTGAAAAGAAGAGAAATGCTGTGGAGAAACGCGAACCATGCTCCTGTCTGCCCTCTCCCCTAAAAAGACCGTTGCATAACCTCGGATTGACCGACTTAATATGAAAAACCATGGGAAGTCAAGCGAAGGACCCAAAATTTACAGTCTAAGTAAGTTTTTCATTATAAATTGCTTACGCATATTTTTCTCTTTTCTATTTTCGTTGTACCACATGGCTTGGTGATCAATGACAAGCTTTAAGGGAAGTTATGCAACGGTCTTAATAATCGGAATGATAGGCGTTCACGTGGGTAGAGACTATATCCGATTTACCTAATCGCTCCTCGTTTAGCTTTTGCAAATTTGTTGCATGCCTGGCTCATAGCCAAGTTGTTGCATTAAAAATTCCATGGACAAATTAAGATATCCTCAAAAAAACCTTCTCTTGTAGGATCGTAATCTATTTTGTGTTCAAATCTCACAAAGAAGAATTGTTTATAATGTTTCGCATACTATCGGCTTACTATTGCGCAGGTCGAAAAAGCGAAGCGCACACAAAATTTTGCAACGTTTTCTCAAAAAGAATTAACATAAGACGTTGATTTTCAAGAAAATAAACCTATATACGAAATTCGATCTTACAACGTATATGTTACCGCTTCCAAAGAAAGACCGTTGCATAACTTCTCTTGAAGTTCATTGTTGACTACCAAGCTGGGTAATACAACGGAAATAGAAAAAGAGAGAATATATCTAACTCATTTGTAATTAATATTTTATGATGATTACAAATCTCGGATTTCTCACTCGAATTCTTATGGTTTTTCATATAAAGTTGACCAACCAGAGGTTATGCAACGGTCTTAAAGATTATAATACGTAAGGGGAGTCGTATGATATCCTCGTGTTTTTATCAACAAAACATAAAAATCAGAACGTTTTGTATAAAATTTTTAGGGAAAGGACCCGATTCAGGCAGTGGAACCCTTTGCGATTCCCTCATCAAACGTTTTTTTGAGAAAAAGACACGTCTTCAGATGACAAACTTGGTTCTTCTTAGCGTTTTCAACCCTTTCTCCATTTTAAACCTACTTCCGAGTCTCCTTATGTTTTGGGTGGTCCTTTTCTTAAATAAGGCCGTTGCATAACTTCCCCTAGAGCTTGTCGTTAACCACCAAACCATGTGGCACAACGAAAATAAAAAAGAAGAAAATATGTATAAGCAATTTATAGTGAAAAACTTACTTAGACTGTAAATTTTGGGTCCTTCGCTTGACTTCCCATGGTTTTTCACATTAAGTTGGCCAATCAAGGGAGTGTTGAGAAAATAGCATTTTTCGATGCAAGTGGTCTATATGCACTAAATCGTCAATAGGAGACTATTGATTGTATTCTTTTTATTTTCAATGATTTATGATGCGGATCGGCCATTTTATTTTAGGCCAGTTTCGAAAGTTTTTATCACTGCCTTCCCATTTTTCAACAGGGCCATCAAAGGTTATGCAACGGTCTTAAGTCGTACATACGAAAACAAGAGAATGGGATGAAGAAGCCTACAAACCACAAAAATTATTAAAATTGGCCTAGAATAGGTAGAAAACTAGCTTATTCCATGAGCTGTGAAACATTTCCAAAGTGAAATAGGAACCAAATTCGCAAAAGCTAAATGAGTAGCGATCCATATGAGTCACAACGGTTTCCATTCTGCGGATGTGTGCGCATAACCTGCTATGGCAACATTCGCTATCAGATGAGGTGAGTGTCATGTTTGTTAGGGTGGCCCCCTAAAGACAAACTACCCCCCCCCGCTTGCCAGGAAGCGAGGGGGTAATCTGTGAAGCCCTAACCAGATCGTTTGTGTTCAGGCCCGGCTGTATGATGATGCAGAAGTCAATGCTCTAGCGGGCCCACGTATATTTGCCCACTCTTGCATATGATTGAAGATGAAGGGAAATCTTTCAGCATCTTAATAGCATCCCCAGTATCAGAAACCTCTTCATACCTGCCTGTTGCTGACTCATCATGTGAGTCCTTCCAATGTCTCTGTTTCTTGGTCACGCATCAGATGCGAAGCACTTAATGACATCCGTCGAATTAGCCCCAACAAGTACCCAGTCTTCTGGAGACGACTCCTCCTCTGCGCTAAATTTCCGGCTTGGGATTGTCATTTTCTCATTAGGCACAAGTGCTTTGTTATCTGCTAGGTCTACTTTTTTTCGCCGAAACAGATCCAAAATTTTGCCCATTATCCAATCAAGAAAAACAAACAGACAAAATGTCCGCTCCGCTGTCTTCGGGGGGTGCATGTCAGTTGACTGTGCTATTTCCTCGACATTGCCTTCTACAAGAGTCCCCTTCGCCAGACAATCTTTGAACTTTTCAATTTGGTGTGCAACACTCAAACATGCCCATCCGAACGCAATCATTCCAGATGTATATTCTGTTTTCATTGAATACAGATCGCCATAACTATACGATTTACGCATCGCTCCTCCAGTGGAATGTGTAGTAGTATCCACTGAAGGCAGATCGCCATAACTATACGATTTACGCATCGCTCCTCCAGTGGAATGTGTAGTATCCACTGAAGGCAGATCGTCATAACTATGCGTTCTATGCATCGCTCCCTCAGTGGACCACATGTTTTGTTGAGATATAGAATTAAGATTGCTTTCCATAATTTCACCATTTAAAAGTTAAATATCTTAAGTAAATTATAAATTTATTGCAGGTTTTTTTGTCAATTTAAAGGTTAAAATTGCCGCTTTAAAATATAAGACTGCGAGTAATTAGAATTTTTTGTTAATGTGTTTACACAGGAGGTCTGCACATGAAGAAAAGCAAGTTAAGTGAGGCCCAAATAATCGGTATGTTGAGTGAAGCTGCTGCGACCATTTCATCCAGAGATCTTTATCAAAGACATCAGATATCATTGGCTACCTATTACAAATTAAAAACAAATTTTCTGGAATGACAGTTTCTGATTTAAAAAGATTAGAAGAGCTGGAAGCCGAGAATCGTAGACTAGAAACCATATGTGCGAATATTAGTTTGGACAACAAAGCTTTAAAGGAGCTGTTTGAAAAAAGTTTCCAGGGCTAACAGATGACAATTAATTTCTGGTCTGCAACAATGGCCATGCCATTAGTGTGAGTCATGCCTGCAAATTAATATTTGTTAGCAAGTACACGTTCACGGGGGTAGCAAATAGATCCGAAATATTCGGTCAAACCACCATTTTTTTGGTTGCGACCGGTAAACAACACTAACTGAGCCCTAATTTTTGTCACCCTTGTCAAATTTCCTAAAGGAAGACAAAGATTAAGGCTAGGTTAGTGCTATTTACGGGAGTGTTGAGAAAATAGCATTTCGATGCAAGTGGTCTATATGCACTAAATCGTCAATAGGAGACTTTAAATTGTATTCTTTTTATTTTCAATGATTTATGATGTAGGTCGGCCATTTTATTTTAGGCCAGTTTCGAAAGTTCTTATCACTACCTTCCCATTTTTCAACAGGGCCTTTACTGATCGAAATCAAAAGAATACCGGCTTGGCCGAATATTTCAGATCGATCTGCTACCCCCGTGAACGTGTACCTTGGGGAGCTAGATTGATCGAAAGGTTGATGACTGTAGCCGTCGCTCTTGAAACAAAGATCGAAAAATGTGTTCCTCTTCCTAATCGAGCTCTTTGAATCTTTTTATGAAATAAGGTCTCCCCCTTCCTTAGTTTTGTAATTATAAGTTAGGTATATTTCGGGGGCAGCATGGGTCGTGCTCCGCAGTGTCTCCCTTCTGTTCAGAAATTTGTTCGGAGGAACGAAGTTTCGAGAAAGTGAACAATGGAAGGTCTAATGGTGGTTTGCTGGCTATAAAGAAGGAGGGGTATCGGTTTATTCCGCTACCCCCGTGAACGCGTACTTTTGAGCAGTCCCTCCTGGCCTGATTTTGCAGAAAACACGAAACCAAGACCGTTTTGCATAACTTCCCTTAGAGCTTGTCGTTGATCACCAAGCCATGTAGCACAACGAGAATTCCCATGATTTTTCACACTAAGTTGATCAATCAGAGGTTGTGCAACGGTCTTACTTTTGCGTTGAAATCATGAGACCCTTCTTCAAATTTCTCGACCTTAATCCTTCCTTTGCCATATAGGCGGTCTCCCAGAACTAACCTTTTCAACCGAAGGACCACAGTGCATAAGTTTTTGTCTTCTACTTAAGCTGGTAAAGGGGACAAAAGCAGAGCGCAGTTGGTGCTGTCTACCGGTCATAACCATAGAGGATACCGGATTAGCCGAGTATTTTGGATCGATTTGCTGCCTCCATGCATACCTGTCTTTCCCCACCCCTTCAAAAAGCGGGGGAGGAGTTGCTTCTGTCGAAGATATACCAAAGAATTTCGTACCAGAACCGACGCAATGCATCGAGCAGATTTGTCAACGTTTTTTTATCTTCTGTGAAATATCTATAGGGTTCATGGCACACTCACCGTCCGTAAAATTCAATTGCTCCGTAGCGCTTCTGTTATTCATGCGATTCAAGATTTCATTATCTACGAGATTCGATCTTACAACGTGCATGTTACCGCTTCCAAAGACTATAATACGTGGGCAAAATTGTGTGCTATCTTTGTGTTTTTATCAACAAAACATAAAAATCAGAACGTTTTGTATAAAATTTTTAGGGAAAGGACCCGATTCAGGCAGTGGAACCCTTTGCGATTCCCTCATCAAACGTTTTTTTGAGAAAAAGACACGTCTTCAGATGACAAACTTGGTTCTTCTTAGCGTTTTCAACCCTTTCTCCATTTTAAACCTACTTCCGAGTCTCCTTATGTTTTGGGTGATTCTTTTCCTAAATGGAGGTGATGAGGGGTGTGACGCAAAGGCTTTAACCTTGTGAACCTGTTTAGTAAAAAAGCAACAAGGTGCTAGAATTGGCCCGTGAGAACGCACTTTCGAAAAGTGCGGGGAACCTTAGAAAAAGGGTGCAATGTGTCAATTTTAAAATATAAGTGGCTGGTCTACTGTTCCAGCCTTTTTTTCCTTGTCGGGGTGGTCTGTTCAGTTCGTTTGGGGCGGAGAAAGCAACATCTTGAGAAGGAGTATCTTCACGCGATTGAGACATTTAAGAGGTGGAACCGTGCTTATCTCGACCGACCAATGGAGAGTCAACAAGAACTAAAAACCTTAGAACAAGCTCTGCAAAAACATCCTGAATTAAGAGATCACTATGATGGCAACATTGGGCAACGATTGTTGATAATGGACGAGACAGATTCCGCCCGTCACTATGTGCAGCGAAACTTAAAAAAAACCTCTCAACCTTATTATTCCTCTTTCGCCAAAAGTTCGCTCACCGTCAGTGAGGGAAAATATGTTCAGGCCTTACGAGAGGCCCTCTTTCTAAGACAAGAAATGATGAGCGATGAATCTCTTGTCCATAAGATGGAAGCAAAATATGGCTATGGATCGATTTTGTTCGGATTGAATCTTTTGCGTATTGCACTTCTATATGAAAAGCTCGAAGACAGAGAGAATGAGTTGAACGCTTGGCAAGAATTCAAACACTATGGAGGGTGGGAAGAGAAAGGAGAAAAAAAAGATGGACTAGACCCGCATCCCCCTTCAATCAAACATAGAGGAGCTCAGACACTTCTTTCTCATTTTTCCATAGAGGAAGACTCCCTACTCGACTATATCCGCTCGAGGGAAAGAACCCTAGAGGAAAGCCAACAACGGTAGCGAAAACCGCCCATTCTCCTCCTCAACAAGAAAATTAGGAACCTAAGGAGGTTCCTCTTCAGAAGGAAGGTTTTCCCGGCAACAACAGGACTCGTCCCCTCCTCCGTCCTGGCTTTGGCAAGTCTTGTCCTGAGCACAACAAGAACACACAGCGATATGATGAATGCTCGCTCCCCCCATCAACCCTAGATAAAAAAACAGGAGGGGAGACAAAAAGAATGAAATAACCGCGCCCACAACAGCCAGCACAATCTTGGTCACTGATTCCTGTTTAGAGAGAAATCGGCAGGAGGCTTTCATAGAAAGAGCCACCCTGCAGGGAAAAACTAGCCCCAAAACCCCCCCGATTCCCCCGAAGATCACACTCCACGCTGCCCCGAAGAAAAAAAAAGTCAACAGTGTGGCAAGCACAATGTACAGCGTGAAAAAAAGTTCGCACCCATGCCTTTTGGCAAAAGCTTCCAATTCTGCCACGCTCACACCGTCCTTTAATTTGTTATTCATAATTTATCACTCTGCTCAAACACCTTCACGTTCTATATGCCCCCTGACAGGTTCAACCCCACCTTCGCCAACCCACCATAACGGGACACCAACTCCACCCCCGCTACCGCACAAGGTAAAACTAAGGAAAAAATTTTTCAACGTAAAATTTTTCTTTTTTTACTGAAAAAAACTAATGTCGGGAATATCATGGGAGTGGGCCACGCAGAAAGGGGGGTAAAACTGATGCAGGGTTGTGAGGGTGTTTCCCAGAGAGAAACGGCGGAACACGCGGTGTTTCCCAGAGAGAAACGGCGGAACACGCGGTGTTTCCCAGAGAGAAACGGCGGAACACGCGGTGTTTCCCAGAGAGAAACGGCGGAACACGCGGTGTCGTCCTATTAGTGGGCAAGTAGAAAAGTGGTGGCTGTGGCCAGGAAGTTTGCATGTTTTCATAAGCAGATGGTGTGGATAGGCCGTGTCAATCGAGCCCTGTGGTCTGTTTTGTGTGCGGTCTTGTTCTTTTTCATTTTCTTTATTGCCATACAACTTAGGCCTATGCCTTCAAAGAAACGGGCGGTTTTTTCCCCTGAAAAGAGGAGAGATGAACATCTCCCGAACCCTCCCTTCTCTTGTCAAGGTCCATTCTCTCTCGCCTCTCAGATTGATCCTTTTTATTTGATCGACTTAAAACAGGGGATCTATTTTTTGGGCACTAATGAACGCCCCGATGTAGGGGAAGGTGGAGGTCCTCAGATTTTAGTCTTTGACAGAACGGGAACTTGCTCAAAGACTCTCTCGGGAAAGCCAATTTACCTATCTTGTGATCGAAATATGTTTTCCATCGAGAAAGAACCCACCACTTTGCGGATCATTCCCCATTTGGAGGGGACGAAAATCCTCAAATGTCGATCAGAAATTGAAAAAAATTTCGCTCTTATAGAAAAACAGAAAGAATTTTCGCTCTCTGCCCACTCGGGTAAGGAAACCACCCTCCCTCTCTCTCCCAGCTTTCAAGAAGTGATTTCTTTCCTTTCTCAAGCAGAGTGGCAAGGGAACGATCTGTTGTTTAGCTACTATCCCTCTTTGAATCCACCCCCCCTCGATGCGCAAGAAGGACGAAGGGGAAAGATCAGAAACTCTCATCATCAAGAACCATATGGGGTGTATATCCAGCAGGGAAAATATTATGTTTGGGACCAGGGGGAACTGCGACCCACTATCTTGGGAAAGAGTTCACAGTGTTTTCCTTTGGTTTATGTGCGTTCAGTCTCCTCCGAGGTTATTGACTGGATCATATGGGATGAATTGGGGGTGCATCGAGAGGAAATATCACAACGCAAAACCTCTCCTGCCCCATTTAAAGCAGACTTTCACCAGCTCTTCTCTTATGTGACCCAAAGGACCCACTCCCAGCTCTTCTGCCGTATCCAAAACCGGTCCTTTTTCCTTAAGAAAGGAGATTGGTTGCTCTATGCTCAAATAGGGAACCAAATGGGATGGAAAAAGTTGAAATCATCAAAGGAAAGAGAAGAAGTGATTGATTTTGCCGAACAGGGGGACCTCTTCGTTTTAGATGAAATCATCCGCGGGGCCAGCCCTGCCCTTCAAGGCACTTTGTTCAATTCATCTCGTACTCAAGCTAAAAAGGTTTGCCTCCCCTTTTATTCCAAAAGCACTTCTATTTCCCATCTCAAAAATCGAAGAAAACGGATTAAAGTCACTTCCCCATGAAAAAAAACAATAAAATCGCTTTTCTGACTTCACTTCTCTCTTTTTTTGTTTTGACTTTCTCGCTTGTCGGGAGTGAGGTTGAAGGAGGAGGGACTATTCCTACCCCGAGGGAAGAGGGAACAAAAGAATCTCGGGAGTTGGCCTCCTCCGCCTTCGAGTTCAATCGACGCTTTTCTTCATTAACAACAGAGTTAAAGAACAAATATCAGATAGTCAAAGAACTCTATCATCAACAAAAAGAAGAAGAAGAGTTTAAGAAGCTGTTGAAAGAGGTCAATGAGATCAAGCGAAAGATCACAGCTCTTGAAGAAGAATGGAGAGAGCTCTCGGTAAGTGAGACAAAGAGGGAAGAAGAGGGATATGGACTGTGGGATCAGGTAGACCTTTCCTTAGACCAGCTCATCATGGAGTATGGATCTGGGGATTTTCTATACCTCATTCCTCAGGAGCTCTCCTCAATGAAAATTCAGATGCATTCAATGATTCCGATTCCAAGGGAATCCTGGAATGATCTTCTAGAGGTCATTTTGTCCCATAATGGAGTGGGATTTAACCAGATCAATGCATATACTCGCCAGCTCTATCTGTTTAAAAATTCTCTTACCTCTGCCAGTCAAGTTTTGACCGATCCGAAGGGATTGCTAGCGCTCTCGGATCAAGAGAGATTGATCTTCATTTTTTCTCCTCCCCTGGAAAGGACCAATGAGGCCTTTCAGTTTTTTGAACGTTTTCGAGATTCTAAAAAATCCTACATCTATCCCGTTGGACATAAGGTGGCGATTGTCTCCACCAAAAAAGAGATTAAAACCCTTCTTACTCTCTATCACGCCATTTGGGGGGAAAGCAGTTCTAAAGTGACTAGGTTTGTCTCATTAAGCCGTTTATCCCCTGAGGAGATGGAAAAAATTTTGACCGCCTATTTGGGGGGAACAGTAAAGGAAAAGAGAAAACTTAGGAATCAGGATCAAGGGGAGGAATTTTCCATCATTCCTATCAAGGGGGAAAAGTCTTTGGTCTTAATTGGTTCTAAATCTCTTGTTGATCAAATGGAAAGATTAGTGAAAGACCTGGAGGGTCAAATCTTAGATCCGGCGGAGATGGTTGTGTATTGGTACCAATGTCGACATAGTAACCCTGTGGAGATGGCGGAGACTTTAGAAAGGATCTATCTGCTCCTCCTTTCCTCTGTGGCTGACGAATCTGGAGTACAACAGGAAAAAAGAGGGGAGTCATCTCCAACGGGACAAAAAGAGGTTAGAACGGTTTCCCCTTCGATATCCGGAGCAATTTCCGATGCACGAACCCCCCCTCTTTCTACTCTTCCTCTGACGGAAAATGTTTCCTCCTCCTCTCCTCAAATGACGCATTTTATCCCCCATCCTAAGACAGGGTCATTGATGATCGTTGTAAGAAAAAGCATGTTGGATAAGGTAAAAGCTCTTCTCGAACAGTTAGATATCCCCCCCAAAATGGTTCAAATAGATGTGTTGCTCTTTGAAAAGAAATCAAAAAATCAGAACCATTTTGGTTTGAACAAATTAAAAATTGATTCAGAGACTCCCCCCTCCATGAAGAGCGAAGAGGGGATGCATTTCACACAACAGGATGCGTCGGCAGGGATTATCGATTTTTTTGTCCGTCGACCTGCGACCCAAACATTCTCTCCGGGGTTTGATATCGTCTACCAATGCCTCCTGTCTCAGGAGGATATGCAACTCAATGCGGCGCCCTGCGTGACCACATTGAATCAAACCCCCGCTCAAATCTCCATCACTAGAGAAATTTCCATAGACAGCGGGGTTGTTCCCATCGGTGCGGGAGAAAGTAAAAAAATCGCGTGGGAAAAGTCTTACACACGTACCCAATATGGAACTACTCTGACTATTGTTCCCACAATCCATGAACCTGATGGGTCAGAGGAGGGGATGCATCATATCACTTTGGAGACGAAAATTTCCTTCGACTCGATCCAAAAATATGGAGACCAGGGGCGTCCCCCCGTCTGTAAACGCTACATCGAAAATCGTGTCTGTGTCCGAGATGGAGAATCCGCCATTTTGGGGGGGTTGAGGGAAAAGGTAATTGAGGATTCAGGGAATAAAATTCCCTTTCTGGGAGAATTGCCCGGAGTCGGTAAATTTTTCTCCTTCTCCAAACTTTCCGAAGAAAGGACAGAAATGTTCATCTTCATTACCCCAAGGGTCATCCTGGGCTCCCAGCAGAGGATCAATCAACAGCGTCAAGAGCAGCTGAAGAAAAGGCCAGGAGATCTTCCAGAATTTCTGGCCTCCGTGCAGGAATCTGAAAGAAGGACTAAAAAATATTTATTTCACAATAGTTTGAAAATGTTTTTCAAGAAGGTCGGGGATCAATGAACAATTCTGATACTTCTTCCCAAGAGTTCCTTTCTTTATCCGAACGTTTTGGCTTACCTATTGTCGACTCTCTCCTCTCCTTCCCTTTTGTTAGGGAAAGATGCCAACCATTGCCCTACGCATTTGTCAAAAAGAAACTCCTCCTTCCCCTCGAAGAGCAAGAGGGAGTGCTCACAGTGGCCCTTTCTAATCCCTATGCTTTAGATGCTTTAGAAGAGGTGCGGTTCCTCACAGGGAAGGAGGTCAAGGGAGTGCTTTGCCCGCAGTCTTTACTAGTGCAAGCCATGGAACAATGTTATCAGCAGGCGGATAAGGAGGCTTCAGAATATATTGCTGGCTTGGAGCAGAACTCGCTCTCTTCTTCCCTGAAAAATGGGGAAGAGGAATATGACCTTTTTGAAAAAAGTGTACATCCCCCCCCCATTCAACTCCTCAACATGCTTCTCATCGAAGCGATTCAACAGGGAGCTTCTGATATCCACTTTGAACCGACAGAAGATCGGCTCGTGATCCGCTATCGTATCGACGGGTTCTTGCACTTTCGTCATAGTCCCCCCAGAGATTTGCAAGATCAACTGATCACCAGAATCAAAGTGATGGCCAAAATGGACATTGCGGAACGACGCCTGCCTCAAGATGGAAGAATTAAGTTAATGATGGCGGGGAGACAGGTAGATTTTCGTGTGAGTACAGTGCCCGTAATTTACGGGGAAAGAATCGTTCTACGAATTTTGGACAAGAGTCACATTATTCTGGGTTTGGATAAGCTGGGGATGCAAAAAGATATTCTGATCTCGCTGCGGAGATCTTTAAAGCAAACTCAAGGAATTATTCTCGTCACAGGGCCTACCGGCAGTGGGAAAACGACCACATTGTATGGGGCTATTTCGGAATTGCTCTCCGATGAGGTTAACATTATGACCATCGAAGATCCAGTCGAATATAAACTGCCTGGGATCGCGCAAATGGGTGTGCATCCTCAAATTGGCGTCTCCTTTGCCAGAGGGTTGAGGCACATTCTGAGGCAAGATCCCGACATTATCATGATCGGAGAAATTCGAGATAAAGAGACTGCAGAAATTGCCATGCAGTCCGCCCTGACGGGGCACCTCGTCCTGTCCACCCTACATACCAATGATGCAACCTCTGCTTTGACGAGATTAGTTGACATGGGCATAGAACCCTATCTACTCACCTCTACCATTCTAGCCGTTTTGGCTCAACGTTTGGTGAGAAAAATTTGCCCTCACTGTAAGAGGTCCTACTGTCCAACGGAAGGGGAACTTCGCGATCTTCTTTTGGATCGAGGGGAACTTGAGGAGGGGGTGTTGTGCAAGGGGGAAGGATGTAAATCCTGCTTGACATCTGGATATCTGGGAAGATGTGGCATCTACGAATTTTTGGTCCTTTCACCGGAAATTAAAAATCAGTTGCTCATTCAGGCAGAGGCTACGGAATTAAAACGTCTTGCCCTTATCAAAGGCATGCGGACTCTTGGTCAGGCCAGTAGACAACTACTGCTCGAAGGAAAAACCACTGCCACCGAGTTTCTGCGGATTTCTCACCAAATTGGAGAATAAGGAAGCCATGCCTCTATTTCACTATCGAGCCGTCGATCAACGAGGGAAATCCATTAAAAGCAAAGTGAACGCAGAATCTATAGAACAGGCTAGAGAGTGGTTATGCAAACAGCAGATTTTTGTCACCAGATGGTATGAATCAAAGGAAAAATTCGCCAAACTTGCCCCTTCCCCCTCTTTCCTTCAACATTTTACCCGTGATCTCTACCTCTTGCTAAAAGCTGGCCTTCCTCTCTATGAAACTTTACTCACTTTAGAGGAGAAATATCGACGCTCTAAAATGCATGGGTTGATCCTCAGCTTGTGTCATCAAGTCAAGCTGGGCAAAACCTTTTCCCAAGCGTTGAGATTGTACCCCAGGGGTTTCTCCTCCATCTATGTTTCTATGGTGCAAGCGGGGGAGGAGTCGGGGTCTTTGACGGAGGGTTTGGGATATTTAGCCGCCCTCATTGCTAGGGAGAATAGCATCAAAAAGAAACTTATCTCTGCGATGATCTATCCCTGTTTTTTGTTGACTTTCTGTCTAGCCGTGGTGATATTCCTTTTCTTTTTTTTAATCCCTTCAATGCAGGTGTTATTTGAGGGACGCACTCTTCATCCCATGACAAAAACGGTTCTCTTTTTGAGTCATTGGTTAAGGGAGCATGCTCTCCTCCTGTCTCTCCTGTTTGTTTCCACCCTCGGAATCATTGTGGGATTTGTAAAAACAGCTTTAGGAAAGAAGGTCATTCACGTCATGTCATTAAAGCTGCCCCTATGTTCTCGATTAATCACTGAGATCGTCCTCGCTCGATTTTGTCGAATTCTCTCGGTGCTTTTGAAGGGAGGGGGACCATTGCTTTGCAGTGTGCGTTTGGCCAGAGGGGCAATCAAACATGTGTATTTCGATCAAGCCATTGCTCAGGCTGAACGAAAAATCTGTGAAGGAAGGCTATTATCCCAGGAATTACAAGCCTTTTCCTATATTCCTCAACTCATGACGCAACTTTTATCCGTGGGAGAAGAGTCAGGAAACCTTCAAATGGTTACGCAGCATATTGCGGATATTTATGATGAGAGCGTGAAGAAAAGCTTAATGCGGTTGACAAGTTTGTTACAACCGATTATGCTGCTGTTCCTTGGAGTGGTCGTTGCCGTCATTTTATTGTCGGTTTTGTTACCTCTTACAGATGTGGGTTCCATGGTGTAGTTACGGGAGGACTTGATGAAAAAAAGGATGAAGAGGGCAGTGACGCTTCTTGAAATGATGGTAGTTCTTCTGCTCATTGGGATTGTAACAAGCGTTGTCGGATATAATGTTCGAGGTAGTTTGGCTCAGGGGAAGGCGTTCAAAACGCAAGAAGCCGCCCGCAAGCTCTATAGTATTCTTCTTCTCGAAGAGACGAGGGGAAATGCGCTTGAAGAGGATTTTTCAAATATGCCGACTCTGCTTCAACAGTCGGGGTTGGTGGTAAAAGTTTCTGATATCACCAATGATGGGTGGGGAAACCCTTTTGTTTTGTTCCGTACCCCTGAAGGGCATGTGAGATTTTCTTCAGTAAAGTATGAGCAATATTGTCAGGAAAAGGGGCAGCAGCCCCAATACCCGTGGGATGACTAGAGAGAAGGGGAAGCTCTCCTTCACCCTGGTGGAGCTGTTCATATGCATTGCTCTTCTCTCTTTAGTTGGAGGATTCTCTATGGTGAAGGCGAAGGATTTGTTGGATTATTATCTTGTTGAATTTGAGGTCAAGCGCTTTGTTCGTGAGTTGAATCTTTCTAAACGGTTAGCTACCATTGCTCAAGGGGATGTGACCCTGTCCATATGGATGAACGGAGGAGGAGTCTGCTGTTTGAAAACGACAGATGAGCCATTGATCCTTTCTTCTGAGTTCACCAAGCCTCGCAGATTTAAACACCTTCACAGCGTGAGCTTGGGGGGGGGAGATAGGGTCGACAGGCTCTCTCTTTCTTTTTCTGGGTCTGGGTGGCTTCCGAGGAACGGACCTCTCCTCTTGCAGTCTAAAAGTGGGAGGAGATATGCGATCCACATTCCTTCCTCCAAGCCCTTCTTCTTTCCTCAAAAAATTTCTTGATCAAAAAACCCATCCTCTATACACGGGAAGAATCTCGAGTGAAAGGGAGGTAAAGCATGATTTCACCAATCGATATAGCTGCTGTGTTTGGGCCAACACTTGCCATTGTTGGACTATGGATCATCATCTGTCGCCGCCGCGCCGAGGATGTATGCACATTTGTTGTGGACCATCCATACCTTCTTGTCTTAGGAGGGATAGTCAACCTGTTGCTGGGCTTAGTTGTGATTCGCGCGCATCCGTATTGGAAATTCGACCTTGCCCTGCTCGTGACTGTGTTAGGGTGGTTTTTGTCGATTCGTGGAATTATTTTACTCTTTTTTTCAGGCTTATTTATCCGCTTTCTCAAAAAGAAAAAAAGACCTCCCCTCGTGTCAGGAATTGTAGCCGTTATCTGGGGCCTTCTGTTATGTTGGCTCGCCTGGCAACCCTTTCTCCGTTTCGCCATTGTCATGCCCTATCTTCAGGAGGAGGTGAAGGATCTGCCCTCTTTTCGTATGTCCATCCTTCCCAAGAAATGAGAAGGGATCTTCTTGAACCCCTGTTTGGCTGGTGTAAGACATCTGCATCAGCCCTAGAGATGAGAGGAGAGAGATCTCTTCTCCCTCTTTTTCAGAATGGTGTGGGGACGTTCGCAAGTCGCAGCAGGCCGTAGAATAAAACGAAGGGGTTAGAAAATCGTTCTCTTATTTTACCTTAAACGTGTCTCATGATACCTTGTTTCTAATAGGACATGAAGTCGCTCTGGTTAAAAATATCATAAGAAACTAACATGGTTCACAAGAATTTGAATAAGAAGCTTCACGCATATTTAACCCACGTGAACACCACTATTGAAGCGACTCAAACCGTTCAGGAAGCTCTCTCTTCGCTTAGAAAAAGACACATTCATGATGAGATTATCTATTTTTACGTTCTGGACGAAAAGAAAAAACTCGTCGGGGTAGTTTCTACACGAAAGTTGCTGTTAGAAGATCCCGACTCTCTGATTGCTGACATCATGGACACTTCTCTGGTGACATTAAAGGGGGACCAAACCTTGCAAGATGCGATGGAGTTTCTTGAAGCTCATCGTCTCCTCGCCATTCCCGTTATCGATGATAATCACATTTTTTTAGGGACGATAGATGTTTGCCACTATCTCGAGGAAAAGCCGCTCATTGCCAATGACCGTCGCCATTTCGATATTTTTCAGATGATCGGATTTTATGTTCAAGAGGGTAAAAAAGCCTCTACTTGGTCTCGTTACCTCTCGAGGATGCCTTGGATTTTCTGTAACCTCTTCGGGGGAATTTTTTGCGCAGTCATCTCCAATATATTCGAGGAGGTGCTAGCCAAGATGCTTTTACTCGCAATGTTTATCCCCCTCGTGCTCACCCTATCTGAGTCGATTTCTATGCAATCAATGAGTCAAAGCTTGCATCTCTTACAAGGAAAATCTTTCCATAAAAAACAACGGAAGTCCTTTCTCTGGAGGGAGGGGAAGATCATTGTGATGTTGGCCATTTCCTGTGGCGTCATGGTAGGCTGTATTTCTATTTTTTGGGGGGAAGGTGTGCTACCGGCGGTGACTATCGGCTGCGGAATTATATGTTCTATTTTTTTGTCCGCCTCTCTTGGAACTTTCATTCCCCTAATTTTGCGCTCTCGAAGGTGGGATCCTCGCGTTGCTTCTGGTCCTGTTGTTTTGATGTTAGCCGATATGGGCACGACTTTTGTATACTTGTTATTGGGCAGTTGGTGGTTAGTTTAGCCTCTTTATACGCGCCTACGAGCACATCTTGCTTAATCGGAGCGGGGCCCTCTTATCAAACAAAGAGCGCTTCCAGCTGAGAGAATGGTTCTCCTCCTTGGCTTCTTCTTAGCTCTTTAGGGAAAATTCAGCCCCGACAGCAAATAAGACCGTTGCATAACTTTCCTTAGAGCTTGTCGTTGGTCATCAATCCATGTGGCATAACGAAAATAGAAAAGAGGAAAATATGTATAAGCAATTTATAATGAAAAACTTACTTAGATTGTAGATTTTGGGTCCTTCGCTTGAATTCCCATGGTTTTTCACATTAAGTTGGTCAATTAGAGGTTATGCAACGGTCTTATCTCCTCTTTGAGGTGCCGATAATGATAGAGCTTAGCTTTCATCTTTTCAATCAATTGAGACAGAATATGAGTTTGTGACTTTGGTGAAAGATATATGATATCGCATAATATCTTGCCTTTCATCCAAGGGGAGAACACGGACTAGTTGTGCCTCCGGAGACCCAATGCACTGGGTCAAAATCCAATTCATCTTCTTCTGAGACTTTTCCTCCCTATCCTTTCCTTTTGGCCATAATTTAGTGAGTTCTGTATCCTCTCACGCGTTCACGGGGGGTACGTCGTAAGAATCTGCCCTCAATTTCACTGTTCAGTTATAGATTTATTTTCTTTAAAATCAATGTTTTACGCTAATTCTTTTTAAGAAAACGTTGCAAAATTTTATGCGTACTTTGCTTTTTCGACCTGCGCAATAGTATGCCAATAGTGTGCGAAATATTATAAACAATTCTTCATTTGTGATGTTTGAACACAAAATTGATTACGATCCTACAAGAGAAGGTTTATTTGAGAATGTCTTAATTTGTCTCTGGAATCTTTAATGCAAAGATTTGGCTATAAGCCAGATATGAACCAAATTCGCAAAAGCTAAATGAAGAACAATCAAGTGAATTGGATATAATCTCTACCCCTGAGAATGCGTACGTATCCTCTTCTCTTGGATTATGTTTGATTGTTGTACAATCTCCACACGTGGTGAATACCTTCGAACAATAAATTTCGCAAATTCCCATCTTTTACCTGCGTCGCGCTAGCGATTAACCTATATCGGTAGCGAGTGGGCGTTCTTCTTCTTTTCCTCCTTTGGATCGCAACAAAGCATCAAGGCTTTCATGAAATCGTGGTAAAGACCCTCGCTTTTTCGTCTTGCCATATGGAAACATAAGATCCCTCATTTTCGTTAGCAGGGATCCCTTCGAGCTCTGCAGCAATTGCGTCCACTTTGTCAGACAATATTTTGACCCCAAATGAAGCGTTATGTCTCTGTTGACAGGGTCGAGAACAGCGTCCACGCGACTATCCACACTCTCATCCAGTCGATAAAGGTGTAGAAGGCATGTTATCCGTGAGCCTGTTGTGCTGCGGGGACACCTTTGAAAGAAGTTTGTGTTTCCTGCTCCGCCCCTACGCTTTTGTCGTCGGAGGGATCAGGTGAGGGTGGCACTGTAAAATAGTGGAATGTCAAAAATTACATCTGGGTTCATATTCATAAGCTCCTTAAGTTAAAAATTATGTTGCCTTTCATGCTTTTTAATCTTTAGTTTAGAAAAAGACAAACTCCTCAGGAGAAAACAAATCATTATATTTTTTCAACATAATCTTTTAGCACTTTAAATTTTTTTTATAAAACACAGATGAGTTTCTGAGCAGCCTTTTTTGTTTCATGCGTTCTTTTTGCCTTTGCAAGAGTGTTTTTCTTGGTTTTTATTGTTCTTTTTGTTAAAATAGAATTGTTCTAATAGAGGATTAAACAATGACGAGTTCTTTTTCTTTTCAGGTAGAAGAAATCTACAAGACGCAAGTAACGGTGCAAGAAGGCAAACATGGGGAGGGGGCTTGGTTGCCCAGCCTTCTGTCTATGTGTAGCTCCTTTTTTTCGCCTTTTTTGCCTGGAGAGTCTCCTTGTCAAAAGAAATGTTCCCAGATCTGTTTCTCTCCCTCTCATCAGAACTCTCTTGCTGACTTCCAAAGGCAGATAGGAGATGTTCTAGATAAAATGTCATCAGAAGACAGCCCAACCGTTCTAGTGAGAGGATTGCCCGAGTGGTTAAATGATCTTGCCCCCCTTTTGAAGGAGAGGGACTTCGGGTTGGAAGAAACGGGATATGGAGCACACTTTTTGGAAATGTGTCGAACGTTGCAAGGTTCAGAATATCCGAAGGAATATTTGTATGACACACTGTTGGGCATCTTGAATCTCATTATCCTCGTAGATGAAGAAGAAAACATATACTCCCCTTCTCTTACGGGGGAAGAGAAATCAATGAGCGACCAACTGAAGCGCGCAAGTTTAACCTCCATCCATTCTTCTGCTCAATTGGTTCAAAAACTCCTTTTGATTTCAGAGAGTATTCCCTGCTCGCAAAGTATCCTATCTGAGAATGATCAAGATAGAGTCATCTTGTTGTGGATGAAGCAGATACATCCTTTCCTTCTAAGCCAAATGCCTGAGAAAAAAGAAGAACTCATCCGCTTAGGATGCGATGCGCTTCAAGATCCTAAATGTGGCTTAGACAAGATCATAAAGTGGATATCTGACGAAACTTCACTGATTGAGAACCAATTTACGGAGAAAAGAATCTATCCTACGTTAACTGAGTTGTCCGAAGATTTGATACTATTAAAAACGGGAAGAGAAGCGAGAGGCGTTGGTCAACCCCTCTCCAGAAAGTTAATTGAGTTGGAAAGCAGTGGTAGACTGTCCACCTGGTGGGAGAACCGCGTACGCCCAACCCTTGAATGTTATGCACCAAAAGAGGAGTTGGGATTGATCGCCTACCATTTCTCCGCAGGGCGGAATGAAGCAGGGCTAAACGAGGTCTCCTCTCTCCTCTTCCAACGGGCACAACGCAGGTGGAGAAAATCTCTCTGTTTGCTCCACTCTCAGGAACGTTTGGATCAAATTAACAGGCAGAACTGTGCGCAATATCCCTCTTGGAAAGAAGCACTGGAAGACCGAAGAAGCTCTTTGGTGCGGTCAGGAACCTGTATGGCTATCTATTTTATGTGTGGGCATTTGTTGAAAGGGAAAGAGGGAAAATGTTCCATTCCTTCTTGGGCTCAGCTTCAAGAAAGGGCACAGAAGGAGGGGGAAAATCTTATCCCTTCCGTTTGGGAGGAAGTGGATAGATGGATGGATGAAAGTTCATTGGGGATAATCCAAAGAGGGATCTATCGTCAGATATTACGCCTATTTGCCTTCGTGGTTTATAGAATTGCGGAAAAGAGCTCTCAAAATATTTTGCATAAGGTACACTCGCGTACCGCAGATCCAAACCAATGGGATAATTTTGTCATAGATGGGGTGAAAATGCTCACACAAGGGATGGCCCTAGAACAAGCAGGGGAAAAAGAGTCAGGGTCAAGGGTCTTGTACAGAGTCATTTATTGGGGTATCGACCAACTCATAACACAACTGTCCCCTTGTGGAGAGATTTCCGAAGCACAGAAATCAGTAACGCAATGGGGACGCAGTCCCTCCCACTGTATGGTGCAGAAGGTTGCCAAGTGGGCGGGAGCTGAGGCGTCCATTGTCGTGCTTGTTTTGACCAAATGGCTGATGAAAGGGATCTTTTCCTTGTTCTCTGTTTTACTCAAGAAAGGCGCAAGACATTGGCGTTTGTCCGAAAGGATAATTGATAAGATAACCTCCGTGATACAAGAAAAATCTCGTGATTCCTCCACACAGTATGTCCTTTTTAGAGGCCTGCTTGGCCTGGCTGAACGCGCTATCGAGAACTTAGATGCACTTGTCTCCGATGTTCCTGTGCCGAAATCTTTTAAAGCTGAATATGATAGAGCGTTGCACGGTTTGCTTGATATAGTCTTTCCCTTGATGGATCCGGGGGGCTTGGGCTGGGGCAGAGACCTTCTCATCGAAAGAGTTTGTGTCAAATCGGGGGCCAAAGCTTTGCACAACGTAAGGGTGGATTTAGAAGATATCATTTTCGCTGTAATGGACCTAATGTATCATCCTTCAGGGGGTCAGGACGTATTAGAATCAGAAAAGAGTTGGGAAGAGGTTGATGAGATACGATCCAGAGCGGAGGAAAGGTTTAAGGAGTTAATTAGCTATCTCGTAGATGAAGCAGTATGCGACACTGTGGGCAGTTCCCCTACTCAACGAAGTGTAGGCATAGACCTTGTCGATTGGTTCTCTGCTCAGATGAACCGAAAGTCGTTGGACTCCGTTTTAGCTTGTACCGATTGTCAGATGGAAGAGGATGAAGTATGGTTTGAGGCGCAAAGTGAAATCGACTCGTTGCAAGCAGAAGAGGAAATAGAAAGAGAGTCGGCTGTAGATGAGATCTGGAGAAAGAGACGATCTGCGCTCTATTCTCTTATGCATGCTTTGGATAGGTTCTTACAGATTCAAGAATATTATGGTCAAGAGGGGCGAGAAAATGAACTGCAGATGAGACTTGTTCCCATCTTAGAGAAAATCAATGAAATGACCGAGGCTTGTCAAGATTCTCAACAAGATGCAATAAAATTGTCTCGGTTGATTATTGAGCTTGAAGGAATAACAGCACACTCTGGACTAATCGAGTGGAGAAGGGAACAAGCACAACGAAGAGATCCTGACAACACCTGGGGGCATTATGCTCTACGAGGAGCCCACTTTGTAGCTGATAAACTTCTTTGGGGAGATCAGAATCAAGGGTTGGGACAACCTCATAGGGTGGGTGGATTAGCAGCAGGCATAAAAAATTTCATAATAAATAGGGTGGGAGCGTTGTTCTGCCAAGGGGGGGTCAATCGCCTCCTCAGCTATTGCCATCAGTCCAATTGTGTTGCGGACTTGTTTCACAGAGGGCAGGGGTTTTTTGAAAGCATCTCTCAATAAAAGACCGTTACATAACCTCTGATTGACTAACTTAATGTGAAAAACCATGGGAATTCAAGCGAAGGATCCAAAATTTACAGTCTAAGTAAGTTTTTCATTATAAATTGCTTATACATATTTTCCTCGTTTCTATTGTCGTTGTGCCACATGATTTGGTGATTAACGACAATCTCTAAGGGAAGTTATGCAACGGTCTTGATGCACTTGATCGCTCTTCATTTAGCTTTTGCGAATTTGGTTTACATCTTACTCATAAGAGAGTCTTTGCATTAAAAATTCCAGGGGCAAATTAAGACTTTCTCAAAGAAACCTTCTCTTGTAGAGATCGTAATCAATTTCATGTTCAAACATCACAAAGAAGAATTGTTTACAACGTTTCGCATACTACTGGCTTACCATTGCGCAGGTCAAAAAAGCGAAATACGCACAAAATTTCACAACATTTTTCCCAAAAAGAATTAGCGTAAGACATTGATTTTCAAGAAAATAAACCTATAACTGAACAGTTACACTGTGGGCAGGTTCGTACGATGCATCCCCCGTGAACGCGTACTGAAAAACCATGAGAATTCAAGCGAAGGGTTCAAAATTTACAGTCTAAATAAGTCTTTCATTATAAATTGCTTATACATATTCTTCCTTTTTCTATTTTTGTTGTGCCACATGGCTTGGTGATCAACGACAAGCTCTAAGGGAAGTTATGCAATGGTCTTAATAAAAAGGCCATTAGCTTCCTATTTCCTGTGCAACAACACGATTCCTTGATATAGAAGGTCTGTGTCTCATCATAGGTGTAGAGATAGGTTCTGCCGAATCTCTTGATAGGTGCGCTCCCTTCCGAAGGTCTTTTGATAGAGAGAGGAACGGCGGGGGTGAAGTGATTTCTGCTCTTTCAAACGATAGGAGGCAAAATCATATAGGTGCGAATAGGCGTGAGGGGGAATCAGGATTCCACAGGAGTGAAGCAGATTAGACCCCTTCCTTTCCCTGCGCAGGCGAAGGGAAGGATCGAAAAAAAACATAGGTCGGTTGAAGTAGAGGAAGTCATATCCGACAGATGAGAAGTCCCCTAAATAGATGTCGACTCGGCTGAGAAGAGGAAGTACCGGGGGAAATAGATCGAGAATTTTAAGGTTCTTTTTATTCCGATATCGTTCTTGAATCATTGTCACAAATCCGGGCTCTTGGGCCGAACTCCAAGGATGAAGCTTGATAACCAGATTATAGTGATCGGGCAACTGTTCGATGAGGGAAAGGCCTAATTCTAACAGAGAGGAGGAACATTCAGCATCCTGCCAGGTAGGAGCATATAACCATGTGAGCTGTTGCTTGTCAAAGTCAGAGAAGACCTCTTCTTCTATCAGCTCATTGAACCACTGTGCATATTTTTGATAAAAAGTCAGACGATAATTTCCCGTTCTTACATAACCTCTGAGGTAGGACAAAAGGTTCTCCTCTCTAAGTTGAGACTCCATATGATCCCCGTAGATGAGCGAGAGATCTTGTTCCCGAAACTGCGTCACGGGTTTGTCAGAATGGCCATGAGGGCAGTAGCAAAAGCGCATCTCCTTCTGAAATAAGAGTTGAAGGAAAGGAGAAAGATCTCTTCGATAATTGGTAGAAGTCACAAAGAGTAGATTGTATCGAGCAGCCAAAAACTCTAAAGTACGCGAACGGTGTGGAATGAACAGAGGGCAAGCCTGTGGGTAATATCGTTCCAAGAGATCGACCACCTTTTCCTCCTCGGTGACGATAGGAACTTCCATGACATCAGCCACAGCGGCTAAATGGTCGAGATGATTGGCAGAATCCCCCGGGGCCAGACAGGCACTAGTTTCGGAGAAGGGTGTTTTTCTTGATCTGGACATCGCGTAAGTATTCATGTTTGATCACCCTCCGCAATCTCTTTTTAGAGATGGATTTTCCAAAAATGTAGGGATAGAGGGCCTGTCGCGCGCGCGCGCGCTGACATTCCTCTCTAGAGTCAAGATGGTCGATAATAAATGAAAATGGAGCGGAATGATATTGAGGAGGAATCTCTGTTCCATATTGAAAGAGAAAAGGCGAGGAATCTTTTTTCTGCTTTCCCTGATGCGGGTTGTAAAAAAAGATCGGCTTATTGAAAGCGAGAGAGTCATACCCAATAGAGGACATGTCCCCCAAATAGGCCGACATAACATTGAGCAGGGGATAAATAGGAGGAAATTTTTTTAAGAGCAAGAGATTGGGCTTCTTGAGCGCAGGGTAAATCAGCCCCTCTAATTCAGCTTCTTTGGTTTGCAATGTATTGGGGTGTGGTTTCACGATGAGGTTCCAATTGGAAGGGAGGGTATTGAGCAGGGAGGGAAGATGATCAAATAAGGAGCATGATTGCTCAACATCTTCCCAGGTCGGAGCATAGAGCAGGGTGGGTTGTCCTCTGACCAGATAGCCGGAGAGTTCCTTCTCGATGAGTTGATCGTAAAAAATTTTGTTGGCCTGATAAAAAAGGCGTCGGAGATTTCCGACAATGATGGAGGTTCGAATGTGAGCATCTACCCCTTTCTCTTTGAGAAGATCTACCATCCGTTGCCCATAAATCAGGACGACTTTTTCTCGAGCTAGACCCTCGATAAAAGGAGAAAGATGCCCCTTATCAGAATGACCGTGGGGGAACCATATATTGAAGATTTCTTTTTGTCTGATCATCTCTGCTGCACATACAACCAGCTTAAATAGATCATGAGGCAGGGAGGAAAAAATCATCTCATAACGATCGACCAAATCCAACCCCAAAGCTGGGTAGGCGAGATAGGATAAGGCCAACTGGGGATAGTAACGGCGAGCGAGAGATTCAACTTCTGGTTCGGTAACCACAAGGGGAATCTGCAAAAAGGCACATAGAGCGGCCAGGTGATCTAAGTGATGAACCTGAGTGCCATACACTAAACCAGCGGACCTGATCTCTCCCATGAGACGAGAGGATATGTTTTTTCTGTGGAAGAGTCAAGGACGAAAAACCTAGGCGCTCCGTCTTCATCACCCATGCACGAACTCCCTCATCAAAAGGTGAGGAGAGAGATATTTGGGTTTTAGTGATCATCAAATCTTTAACCGAAGTTCAGTGTCAGATTATGGGCTTAGAGGATTTTCCTCAAAACTTTTCCTTGAAAATCAGGGAAAGATGACGCACCATGGGGGCTGATCACACGTTTTTCGACCCTGGACCGAAGATTCTAAAGATTTGATGGACATAACCAGATCTTGGATAAGGAATGCATAGAGAATTATTTGCTCGTTCGGTCGAAACATGGTTTATGGTGGCCCGTCGTCCACTGCCATGGCGAAAAGATCGCACCCCATATTCTGTGTGGGTGTCAGAGGTTATGTTGCAACAGACACAAGCTTCTGTTGTCATTCCCTATTTCTATAGGTGGATGCGCGCTTTCCCTTCCATTCCTCACCTCGCCCGAAGTTCCTTGGATCAAGTGTTTAAAATATGGGAAGGGTTGGGTTACTATGCGCGCGCGCGCCATTTGCATGAGGGAGCGCGTGAACTGATGGCAAAGTATGGGGGGCGCTTTCCTAGGGGAAAGGCAGAAGAAATTCGTAAGATCAAAGGCATAGGACCCTACACCGCCGCAGCGATCGTTAACTTTGCTTTTGAGGAAAGAGCGGCTGCGGTTGATGGAAATGTCCTCAGAGTAGTTGCACGCCATGAAGGGATAGAAGATCCTGTCGATGTGATAACCACTGTACGGATGGTTGAACAACGAGTTCTTTCTCTCTTGCCACGAGAGAAACCATGGATCACCATGGAGGGCCTCATCGAACTTGGGGCCCTCCTTTGTAGAAAAAATCCCCAATGTGATCCCTGCCCCATTCGTCGATCCTGTCAGGCTTTTCTTCTCAGAAAAACGTCCTACCTCCCTGTCAAGAGTCGTGAACGGAGGGCATGTTTCCGTTTGCGTCGGCTGGTGGCTGTGGTCTATACGGAAGATTCTCTACTTCTCAGGAGGGGAGAGAAGGGCAGAGCGATGGCAGATTTATGGGAGTTTCCCTATTTTGAGGTCGGAGAAGATCATTCCATCACTCCGGAAAAAGCTCTGGCCATCGTGCAACGTGATTTTCCTTTTCCCCTCGAACAACAGGAGGAATTGCCCAGGGTGACGCATACCTTTACACACCATCGTGCTCTGCTTATCCCCTATAGTTGGAAGGCTAACTGCTCAGAGGCTTGTTCCCCCTACCAATGGGTCCCCTTCCAACATCTGCCCTTTTGCTTTTTTTCTTCAGGGCATCGCAGAATATTGCACAGTTTCTATGCGCGTTCACAGAGAGGATGTGCTCTTTCTAAGGGGAGAACCATTCCGGGGCCATCCCAGGGTGTGTGATGTATGGCCTGCTAGGGAAAAAGTCCACAGCCTCCCTTTCATCCAGTTCTATCCCCGCATGACATTCAGGGCGGTAGGTCACAAATGCACAGCTCCTCTCCTCAAATATGGTTGAATTAAAGGGGCAGTTGACTTCATGAGCCGCCTCTAGATTCAGACGCATGGGAAAATGTCTTCTGATCGCAGCCCTGTCCTCTTCTCTCAAGGAATGGGCTCTCATACATTTCTCCCAATTTACCACTGTACAAGCGAAAGAGCTTCCTGACGCACCCTTTTTGAGCAAAGATAGCAGGTTCTGAGCCTCTCCGACCACCTTCTCGCTAGAGTTGGCAGAATATTGACAAAACACAGAGCGGGATAATCTATTTATAATCAATCGTTTGAACTTTTCCATCTCTTTCGGCGCCTCACACGAATGAAATATGCCCACACCATTTAACAATTCCTTTAAGATCTTTGACGCGCTTTGCCCTTTCCTTTTTCTTGCCGCAAGAAAGTGGGGCACAACCTCATTCTTCAATTTATTGTAGAGGACTTCTATATCATCGGATGCATCGATCGAAAAGGTTCTGTCCTCGGATAAAAAAGAGTATGTTGCTAGAAAAAAAGCCCGAATGCGATCTATTTGTTGCCTTCTGTATAGCGCCTCAATTACAAGCTGTCCCGGCCTCCCCTCAAACATGCTGCAGAAACGTTCAGAGTTTCTGCCAAAAAGGTTTAGGGTCCTATCCTTCCATGTCATGCGGGTGAACTGTGTCTCATCTATCTGCAACCCTCTCTGCACCATATGGGTGAGAATATCCCAGAAAAAGCAAGAGGGCACACTATCCTCTGCACGAATTTCTGTCTCTAAACTTTCATCCATTGCTCTAAAAAAATGTAGGTAGGTTTCCTCTCTTATGCAACGATAGGGGAGATTCGTGATAAAGTCGCATAGGATCTTTTTCACTTTTGAATACTCCTCGAGGGTAATTTCATTTTGAATAATCGACCAAATCAGCTTCATATAATCTTTTACATATAACGAAGGCAAGGGACATTGTGCTACCACAGATAAGGCTTTCTGTAACAGATGTAAAGTCACTCCGTTGTCGCCCATTCTTTGGGCTTCTTTACAGATCACATAGATATAATTGATAGAAAAGGAAAAATGATATGGGTCCATCTCTCCACAAAACCAAAGTGGAGAGTCAAATGTCTCTCCATAACGGATCAGCATGGCAAAGCTTTTCAGGAGAACTACAGCCCGATCCCGAAGAAATGCGTTAATGTCTTCTCCATCCAAAAGAAAAAGCCGAAAAGGGCCAACTTCGCTGTTTTTATAACGCTGACTCAAGAAGAATAGATAGGTGCTGAGGGAGATGCTGACCCGAGAAAGGGTGGATAGATGACCCCCTAATCTGTAAGCGTCTTCAAGGGAAAGAAACCTTCCTCCGGCCCTTTGACAAATTCGAAAATAATCGACTTGTAATGCATGTTTTCGTTCTTCCATTACCCATGTCGCCTTCTTCAGTTCTTTTAACGTCAAGTCTCTCCCCCGTTGAAAAGCTCGAGGTATCGGAGGTAAATTTGGAAGATGAGGTAGCGGATGCTCACAAAAGTTTGCTGATCCCGAAGGACATATCTGCGCAAGGATAGAGAGAATAGCCTCAGGACCAGGACAGGCCCACTCTTTTGTGCCTAACAAAACGCAAAGAGTGTTACGTAAAGGAACAAACCAAACAGCTTCCAAAAAATCACCGGTATACTCGACAACCCTCTCTGCTGCAGGCTTGGGAAACTCACATCGCAACCAAGGCGAAGGTTGCTCCACTCTCTTCGCACTCTCCATCACTTCCTCCTTTTTTGAACTTGCCCCAATCTATCGCATTGTATAATTTTCGTCAGCCATAAAATCGTCGCCCTATTTCCCTTAGACCTTGTCATCAGAACAGGAGTGGAATAGGAAAGAGTGCCATGAAGTCTTTTGCAATGAAAGGTGTATAATTAAAGACCGTTGCATAACCTCTGATTGACCAGCTTAATGTGAAAAACCATGGGAATTCAAGCGAAGGGCCCAAAATTTACAGTCTAAGTAAGCTTTTCATTATAAATTGCTTATACATATTTCCGCCTTTTCTATTTTCGTTGTGCCACATGGCTTGGTGATCAACGACAAGCTCTAAGGGAAGTTGTGCAACAGTCTTATATTATAGCAAATTTTGAGTCTCCCACTTGAATCCTCTGGGTTTTTCACATCATGTTGCCAGATCAGAGGGTGTGCAATGGGTCTTTTTGGGTAGATTTTCTTCTCTTTTGCTATTTCCTGTTGTGTGTTGCGCGATTCGGTGGACAACGGCTCTAAAGGAGGAGATGCAACGAGCGAGGCAATTGCGCCTATTTCAGGTGGAATTTTTGACGGGTTGAGAAATGTTGAACTTTTAAGATGTTGGGTGACAGTTGCCAATAACTGTCCTTCTCTTTATAAGGGAGGACATGGGTCCTCTGCACAAACATTTGGTCAATTGGTTGACCAACTTTGGTTATCTGGTCGCTTGTTTCGTGCTTTATTTTCTAGCGATGTCTATTCTCGGTATCGCTGTTTGGGGGATTATTGCTGAGTTGCTGTCTGCTCGATTTGCGGTTGACCATCTACTCGATGAGGTCGGTTTGGTCATCTTTTCAATTGCCGTTATCGATATTGGGAAGTATTTAATGTTGGAAGCGATCACCCATCCTCATGTGACCGAACCCTCTTTTCAGACTTCCAAAGATCGACTGACAAAGTTTGCGCTCATTATTGCTTCTGCTTTATCTCTAGAGGGGTTGGTTTTAACCATTGAGATTGCCAAAGAGAATGTCACCCACATTTTCTACGCTATTGGTGTGCTGGTCACTGCAATCCTTTACATTATTGGGCTTGGAGTGTACCAAAGGCTTTCTTCTTCACCCCCTTTTTCATCTCAAAAAGTTACACACAAGTATAAGGAGTAGTTTTATCTATGGATCAGCTTAGAATCTGTTCACCTACTTTCTCTCATCACACCACCTCAGCAAGCAGTTGTCGGAAAGAGGTTTCTATCTTATCGATGAGATTGCATTGGAAAAGCCTTTGGAGTGAGGTTGTGGAGAACGCGAGTGTACAAACGAAACGTCCATTAGAAAAAACATCAAAAAACTGAAGTTGAGCTAATTGTAAAGCGGACCGTTTTTTCAAATAGAGCACGCGCTTAGTGTGCAGATGGCCGGTAGAGATGTAAGGAGGAGTCCCCTACTCTCCTGTGATCTGAACACCGTGCGGGGAAGAGATGGGGTAGCTTTGTCCGTTTATCTACTTCGATGCACAACCACCCCTGAGGGGATAGTAAGGAAGAATTTTGGAGGAGGAGAAGGGTTTCATTTAAGAGGTCCTGGCGGCAATAAGGAGGGTCCACATAAATGTAATCGAAGGCAGTCCCTTTTTTGATGAGATAGAAAAGAGCCCTCTTAACATCCATCGACAGGATGGAGGAGGAATTGAGGAGCCTCATCTCGGTCAAATTTTTCTTCAAACACCGAATCAGGGAGGGTTCTTTTTCTACAAAGACCACCCCCTTGGCCCCACGGCTCAGCGCTTCGATTCCGATAGATCCAGAGCCAGAGAAAAGGTCGAGCACCTTCCTTCCGTCGATAGGGGGTAACAGGTTGAAAAGAAGCTCTCTTAATCGACCTGCCGTCGGTCTAAGCAAAGGGGTTTGGGGGACCCTTAAAGCGTGTCGGCGAAGGAACCCTCCGATGACTCTCATCGAAACACCGGGGGCAGGCGGCGGGAACGTAACACATAATCCGCATCATTCCATAAAAGGGGGTCTCTTTCTAAAAAATAACCGTGATAGCAGGTATAAGCTCTCTGCCTTTCCACTTGAGAGGCTAGCCATTCACCCCCCCCCTTGGCCCCATCGAACAAGATATGACAACATATATCGACTGAGCCATCTTCCCCTTCTCCTCTGATCACTAAGTCAAAATCCTCTAGGGTTTCAACGACTCCATAAATGGTGTAGGGGACATCGCTATACAGGTTACTAAAGAGCCGGCAACAGGGATAAACTTCCACTCCCGCCCCTGCGTGACTGATGGGAAATACGCGTATTTTTCTAGCAACCATGCTGTGAATATATCTGATCAAACGCGCACATTTTCTGGGAAAGGCTACGTTCGTAGGAGAATGGACCAGTTCTCCTCCATGAAAAGCAGCAAGCAAACGCAAAACTTCTGAATGGTTGTCATCACCAATCGCTGCTGTAAAGAGGGAAAAGTGATCCCCATGAGCAGTCTGAAAAGCTAACCATTCTTGTTGATATTTTTGCATTTCACTAAAGGGATGCCCGTCTGACAAGAGAACGACCACATTGTGTCGATCATGAGAGAAGAATTGCGTAGCTTCCTCTAATATGGAAATGGGGTGATGAAAAGTTCCTTTTTGGTAGGAGGCCTCCTCTAAAAACTTTTGTGCTTCGACGACTTCTGTGCACTCCTTTGTTACGGGTTTCAGGGAAAAGGTATCGATGGTAGGACCGATCAGCAAAAGGCTGAACCGATCTCCCTCTTTTAAATAGGTTAACGCTTTTTCTACTCCTCTTTTAAAGGCAAGGTAGCGATCCTGTTTGACTCCGAATGAATCGATGATAAAAATAAAATTTTTCAACGAGTCGGGAAGGAGGCTTCGCTTGTTTTTCCATCTTAATTGCGCACGAAAGTAATAACCTTCTCCATGTCTCCTAGGTTGATAGTATATCTCTGGAGTCAAGAATTCTCCATAAGATAGAAGAGGTAAACGGATCTCCTTCTCTTCCTGCCGCCGGCTACAGACCACAGGCCCCTCTCCCGAAAGGGGGATGAGAGGACGGAAAATTGTTGGCTGCAATGTAAGTCTGGGACTTCCTACTTTTTCTGAGACCTCTCTCACATATCGGCCCGCCATCTTTTCGAGGAATGAAGAGTCGGTCTTGAGTCGTTGTTCATCGACCATTTCTTTTAGTTCGAAAGAGGCAGATGGAACAAGAGAAGAAGGAGTCATGGGGATGGCACATACGTCCTTACACGCTTTTTTTCTTCCTTCGGAGGCGAGGCCATTGCCACGTTCTAACAGCCGCCGATACCATGTTTGATCAAAATGAGAAGAAAACCATTGGGTCTGTCCCTCCTGAGTTTTTCCCCTTCGCGTTAGGCAAGGGAGAGGGAGAGAATCCGTTAAAAATCGAAACATGGACTGACTATGAAGGTAAGGAAGAAAGTCAATTAAGACATGCAAAGATTCCTGAGAATTTTGGCTTTGAGGCGGATGAAGGGAAGATGGTGGAGCGGGGTAAAAATGGAGAGAAGAATGAGGGAGGAGCATGCTTCTCACTAGAGGAGGGGCCCCTGTTCCTCCCTCAGAAAGGGAAGGTAAAAGAAAGGCTTCTTCCCCCGTTCCTTCGTCTTTTCCCATTCCCTCGGCAGTAGCTCGCCACACGACCCATTCCCAAAACGCTTCTTCCCCTCCCTTTCCTCTAATCAGCCATTCCAAAGAAGAGCTGTTCCTCTCTTTGATAGAAGGGGTGGTCTTTTCCCCCTCCCCCCCATTCTCCTTCGCTCGGAGAGGAAGGAAAAAGAAACAAAGGAACGAAACCCACACACATAGAGAGACGACCCAACCACGCTGAATATTGCGCCCCATTCTTCCTCCTATTCCTCCACGTTTAGAAGATCCACTGTCCGCAAACCGGACATGACCCTCTCCCCTAGGTAAGGAGCAAGCTCTTCATCTTCCTTCAATTCCTGATAGATGGACACCGCCTGTTGGCGCATTGTCCTAACCTGTTCAGAGACTCCTTGCCGGCGCAAAACCTCCGCCTCCATACGTAATTTTTCTGCATGAACATATTTCATGTAACCCTGATACAAACGTTTCTTATTTGGGCTTTGATCTAAATGTTCGAGATACTTTCGTCCCATCTCATGACTACTATTCGAAAAATCTTCCTGAATGCGATGCAGGAAGAAAAGATACCTCGCCGCCCTCTGCTCTGACCCACCCATCTGGGCTTGCATGTAAGCATAATCTAGGGCTGCATCTAAGTGCACCGGTTCGCTCCTGACCTGTCTGCACACTTGCAACGCCTTTAATCCGAGGAGAAGCCTTCGCCTCTCTTTTTCATTTTCTTCCCCTTCATCTTTCTGCAGTAGACGGAGACGAAGGTGTACGAATCGCCACTCAGCGAAGGGAATCAAACATTCTTCCAATGACTGAGAACATCCTTGCATTTTCTGCAACCAATCACAGGCTTTTTGAGGTTCCTCAAGCTTATCGCTGACTATAGCGAGCTCATACAGAAGTTCTGCACGATGTTGCCAATACCAGTGCGGATGTTGGTCCTGCTGGCTTAGGAGATGTTGCAACATAGATTGCTTTTGTTCATATTGTCCCCGCCACCCCTCCATTCTCGCGAGTTGCAGAAGAGCTGTTTCCAAGGGGAGCATATTTTCTGTGAATTCAACAAGGGAATTGTCTACAAATAGCAGCGAGCGCAGCAGTTCCTCTGTGCGCGAGAAGATCGCCTCTTCCCCCTCGGTTAACCTCCTTGCGCTATCCAAAAAAGGATCGTAACAGAGAAAAAGTTTGTCCCAGTAGTGGTTGATCAGCCAAAGTTGTTGTTCCAAACCAAGATGGGAGGATCCTTTTTTTAGGGCAACAAACAGATGTTCTGCCGCTCGATCGTAGAGCATATCCCTTCCCTGCTCTCCTTCTTCCAGATGGGTAGGAGATTGGAGATGTTTGGCCAGAAGAGCGTAGTTGTTATAAAGGCAAAGATGCGTCGTATCTGTATCATATCTCTCCGGATTGAGTGCCATCGCTCGTCGAAGATGTTGGCAGGAAAGGGCATAAGAGGGGGGATCATCGGATCGTGATGAATAACATTGTGCTGCAACAAAGTGAGCCTCTGCCAAAGTCTCTCGATTCACCTCTTCTTTTTCGCCGTTCAGGAGGTGTTGCTGTAGGAAGGAAAGGACCTCTGTGTATCGTTCGAGCTTCAGCCCTATGGGGATATAGAGGGAGAGAAACTCTTTGAACTCTTCCCGAGTTAGCGAGGGGGAGTGGGGTGAAAAGGATTGTAAATCTTCGAAGAGCTTCTGCGAGTCATCATCGGATCCTTTTGCAAAAGATCCGTTATGAAGGCGAACCGAGGATAAGAGAAAGCGTTTCCATACCTCGAAAGCTCGATCGTGATGAGAAAATCGATCGAGATAGGCAGCGCAGGCGTGATAACTCTTCTCCCACTGAGAATTTTGGAAGGCCAACCATCCATAGGCGAACATAAACTCTTCTTGTCCGGAAAAACTGGGATGTTCTTCCTTCATCTGTTCCAACAGTCGATCTGCCTCTTCTCTTTCTCCACGATTTCTATGGATGATCGAAGCAATAAAAAGCATTTTTGGTAACTCAGGGAAATCAGGAGAGAGCAGTTGGAAATGACGAAAAGCCTGGATGAAGGATTCATCTTCATTGAGGGAGAGCGCACAGACCATCTGTATCAGTCGCGCACTCTTCAATTCATCGGAAAGGGGATCTGATTGAGTTTGGATATATTTCAAACATACCTCACTTGCTTTCTCATATTCTTCCAGAAAAAAATAGCCCTGACCCACGATCAGGTAAAAGGAGGGAAGGGCAATTTGAAGGCGATAGGCCTCGACTTCTTCCGCCAGAGAGATCAACTGCGAGTAGTGGCCCATTTTTAAGAGCAGAGTCGCACAGTGAGTGGCTGATTCATGTGCGCGTTCTCCTCCCATTTGATAGATCTCATAAAATAGGTCGCTCGATGTGAGCGGATCTGTCTCAGATTGCAACATCGCGATGCGAAACAAGAGTTCTTCCCTCTGCTCGGGGCACCGATCAATTAATGAACGATACAGTCGGACCGCTAGGGTTTGATTCCCCAAAACCGGATAAATCTCTGCCAGGAAGAATTGGGCAGCTTCGCTATGGGGTTTTCCCGGGTCCAGATAGTGAAAATAGCGCTGCGCTCGAAGCGCGCACTCCCTTTTTTCCTCCACGTCGACCATTTTCCACATTTTTTTGAACCAGCCTCGCCCCAACGAGAAAAGAGCCGCCTGTTCATCGTCTTGAGAGCTAAACTCTCTAGATGTTTCAAAAAATGTCTCCCCTTCTTGCAACAAAGGATCGATCTGGTCCAACTCATCATAGCATTGCAATTTGTGCAAAATGACCTTCTGGACGACCTTTGGGTGTTGAATCTTTTGATAGCAATCTAAGCTAGATTGGTATTCCCCCTCATGAAAGTGAGCATCTCCCAACACTCCTAAAAGATCATCCCTCAGTTCACAGTCTGGATAACGGTCTAAGAAATCGAGGATTTGCGTTTTGACCATATCATAATTCCCATCCCTCCAAAACTCTGCGATGCACACCATCAGGCGAGCTTCTTCATAAGCTTTCTCCGATGTGACATGGTCTAATCCACAGGGGTTCTGTGAGAGCTCCTCATCCGCACAGACCCCACCCGGAAGAAAAAGGGCAAAACATAGAAGAAGAGCAGCAACCCGCCCTCTTTTTTTAGCCAAGCGACACTTTCTCATGACCTCCTCACCATCCACCATCACGCCCGACCATCGTAATGGTCTGCGGAGATATTGTCAAATATCGTGTCTGACACTCATCCACCTGCCATGCGGGCTGGAGTAAATAAAGTCCCCCTTGGTTTAAACAGCGCAATATGATGGCCACTCAATTTCGATCACTTCTGCCCTCTTGTCCCAATCTATCGCGCATGTGCAGAACGCAAGACATGATCGGGTAGGCCTAACTTTTTTTTGATCGCTGGAATATATTTTCTCGCTTCCTGCTGGCCGCGTTTGTAGATCTCTTCGGTGTGTGCGTCCTCATGGGAAAAATCCATGCGAATCAGGAAATCTGCACCCTTTTCTGCATAACTGCGCAAAGTTTTCCAGGTGATATCTACTGCATGCTCCGCAACCTCTACTAAATTGATCGGCCCTTGATGGTTAATTTTGTTGCTCACATCGATCGCGACGATAACCTCCGCTCCGCACTCCTTTGCAACCTGAACGGGGAGGGGATTGATCACTCCACCATCCACGAAATACCTTCCCAAGTAATAGACAGGAACGAACACTCCGGGGAAGGCAGAGGAACCTCTAAGAGCAGGGATAAGGGGCCCACTTCCTAACTTGACAAACTCCCCGGAAATTAGATCAACGAGTACGGCAATTAGGGGGATTTTGAGTTCTTCAAATGTGCGCGAACGCAGATGTGTCTTCAGGAAACCTTCCAATGCCAACCCCTTTACCACTCCGAATCGAGAATAGAGAAGGGAAAAGTCGATGAAGTCAGAGGTCGTACTATTCATGATCACCTTTTTCAACCGGCTCACATCCGGATTGTCTGCATAAAGCCCGCCTATCAACGCGCCCGCGCTACACCCTACGATAAGGTTGGGATAGATTCCCGCCTTTGCAAACTCTTCCAAAACGCCCGCGTGAGCAATCCCTTTTATTCCTCCAGCCCCTAGGACTAATGCGAGCTTCACAGGTGGAGTAGGGCAAGGAAGGGGAGGAATGGGCTGAGGATTTTTTTCGTTTAGCCTCAGGACCATGCATCCTTGGACAACCACGCATGACAATAGCAATATCGCCCCACACCGGCTGAGACGCCATTTAAAACCCTCCCACCTTTTCCAAATGACTTTTCTTATGATTGAACCAGTTACCTTCCTTATCTCCATTCTCTCATCCCTATCGTAAGCGGGCCTAGAGCCCTCCGATCATCCCCCCCCCTTCATATTGCATAGTGATCAATAAATAAGCTACAAGCAGCCTCTGAGAACGTTGTTGCGCCACCTAGACGAAGGGGGCAGGCCTAGTTCCCCCCCGATCCTTCTCAGCTTTTATCAAAGGCAACTCCACGGGACGATTCTAACACATGGCCTTTTTTTATTTTTATGTCAAAATATGGCATTGTTGCATAAATGTTCAAGAAACATCGTATCTGGGAAGTGGTTAAGTTAAAATCAAGACATATCCTTCCCCCTTCCTCTCCTCCATTTGGAACAATTGTAAGAATGCGCTGATCGTTGTGTATAATCACTTTCAGAAAACCAAAACTCTCTTTTGCTTTTTTGAGACTTTTTGTACACTCAGCGGCGTATGCAAATCGTTTATCAGCAATCGACCATCTTTCTCTCTGAGGGAGCGAGCGGCCTGGAATTGGCCGATCTTTTGGGCTTGAAGGCGCCCGATGAAGCTCTAGCTATGGTTATCGATGGAAAGGAAGTGGATCTTTCCCATCCGCTCTCTTCTGGTGACCAGGTAGAATTTTTGCATTTTAAAAGTGAGAAGGGGAAGGAGATTTTTTGGCATACCTCCGCGCATTTGTTAGCGCAAGCGGTGCTGAGGTTATATCCGGAAGCTCGGCCGACAATAGGTCCTTCGATCGAAAATGGATTTTATTACGATTTTGCTAACCTCAGTCTCTCCTGTGAAGATCTAATTAGGATCGAAAAGGAAATGTACCGCATTGCAGCACAAGACATCCCTGTCTCTTCGTTGCTCTTCGTGGACAAGGAGGAAGCAAAGGCAAAATTTTTCTCCAATCCCTACAAGATCGAGTTGATCGAACAGCTGGAAGAAGAGGTAGAGATCACGGCTTATCGACAAGACGAGTTTCTTGACCTATGCAGAGGCCCTCATCTCCCCTCTCTGGGAAAAATTCGGGCCATTAAGCTTTTAAAAACTTCAGGTGCCTATTGGCGCGGTGATTCGAGTAAGGTCATGCTCACCCGCATTTATGGAATTTCCTTTCCTAGTCAAAAGGAGTTGGAAGCTTATCTTTCATTTTTGGAGGAGGCAAAAAAAAGAGACCACCGTTTGTTGGGACGTCAGCTCGATCTTTTCTCCTTTGCTGAAGAGGCTCCTGGGATGGTGTTGATGCACCCCAAAGGCATGGTTATTTGGGATGGACTCCTCGACTTGTGGAGCTCTCTACATGAAAAGGCGGGATATCACATGATCAAGACACCACAAATGATGAGGGATTCGCTGTGGAAATGCTCCGGACATTGGGACTACTATCGGGAAAATATGTTCATCTACGACTCCCTGGTAATCAAACCAATGAACTGTCCCGGCTGCATGCTGTACTATAAAAGCCGAAGCCACAGCTACCGAGAGTTGCCACTGCGCATTGGAGAGGTTGGACTCGTCCATCGCCGGGAACCCTCGGGAGCTCTTAATGGTCTTTTTCGCGTGCAAGGGTTTCATCAGGACGACGCTCACATTTTCGTACAGCCATGTCAAGTCAAGGAAGAGGTGCTTTCGATCTTTCGGCTGGTAAAAGAGATTTATGGTGCATGTGGTCTTGAATATTTCTTTGAACTTTCGACGCAGCCCGAAAAAGCGATGGGGACATCGGAAGATTGGGATGTGACCATCCGTGTACTACGGGAAGCTCTCGATGAGTGGGGGACGCCCTATTCGATCCATGCGGGGGATGGTGCCTTTTACGGCCCCAAGATTGATATCTACGTGTTCGATTCATTGCGCAGAAAATGGCAATGTGGAACCATCCAGTTGGACAGTTTCCTGCCGGTGCGTTTCTGTCTAGAGTACAAAGATGGTGATGGAAAGATGAAATGTCCCCTTCTTATTCATCGGGCGATCTTTGGTTCTCTTGAGCGTTTTTTGGCTATTTTGATTGAACATTTTTTCGGTAGGTTCCCCCTTTGGCTTAGTCCTAACCCTGTCTATCTCGTTCCGATCGCGGATAGACATCTCGATTTTGCTCACAAAATCGCCTCTCAAGTGAGGCGAGCTGGTCTTCATTGTACTGTCGACAATTCCAGGGAATCTATCAATAAAAAAATCCGCAATGGGCAACAACTTCAGGCTAATTATATGGTGATCGTTGGGGACAAGGAGAGCACAAGTGAGACGATTTCTGTCCGCACACGAGATCATCATATGATCGATGCATTGAGCGTTGAACATTTTATACGCGACCTATTAAAGGAAAAAAGAGACCGCTCTCTTTTTTCTATATATTCTTCCTCCAAGTAGGTGAATGTATGGGCGAAATGATGGTAAATGTCGGAGGGGAGAACGCTTTTCTCTCCCCAAGAAGGATGACATGAAAACGATTGCCATGGTGAGTTTTAAAGGCGGTACTGCCAAAACCTCTATTGCTCTCAACCTGGGGTCTGTTTTGGCCAAACATTACGATCAGCGGGTCTTGCTCATCGATTTTGACGCTCAGGCCAACCTCACAGCGGGATTGGGGTTTGATCCAGATCGCCAAGACAGTTTGGCCGCGGTCTTGCAAGAAGAAAAGGAGATTTCGGAAGTGTTAACCCACACCTCTCTTCCCCACCTCGACCTAATCCCCGCAGACACCTGGTTGGAGAGGGTGGAGGTTTCTGGCCCGCTTTCTGCTGATCGCTACTCCCATGAAAAATTGCAAAGATTGATGACAACATTTGATTATGATTTCATCATCGTCGACACTCCACCTTCCCTTTGTTGGCTGACGGAATCTGCTCTGATTGCTGTCGATTATGTGTTAGTGTGTGCTGTTCCCGAATTTTACAGCATTAAGGGCTTGCAACGCCTTTCCTATTTCATGCATTATATTGCGGAAAGGCACCCTTTTGAAATATTGGGCGTGGTCATCTCTTTTTGGAATGCGAGGGGGAAGAATAATCCACATTTTTTACAGGTGATTGAAGACATCTTTCCTCATAAAACTTTGAGCACAAAGATTAGAAGAGATATTGCTATCTCTGAGGCCTCCATTTTGGGTAAGCCAGTGATCGAAACGCATACTAAAAGCCGAGCTGCAGAGGACTTTTTAAATTTAACTCAAGAAATTCTTACCCACGTATCGGGAACTTTATGCCTAAACCCAATCCACTGATCAAAAGATTCCAATCTCCAAAGCAAGAAAAATTTAATGAGTTGATCAAGCGTTCTTCCTCCAAAATGGTTGCTGGGTTTTCAAAGTCGCTTCCTCAACAGCCGCTCTCTGAAGCAGAGTTAGAAAGACTTCGTTCTCTGCTCACGCACAATCAATCCGATCAAACGGTTCTAGAGTCTGACCTTAAAAATTTGTCGGCCATCACTGCAGAAGTGAGGACTATTGACCACCAAGCCATTCTATTACACGGTCAACGGATCAAGCAGGCACAATATATTCTAAAAAAATATCAGAAAGGAACCTTTACCGCTTGGTTAATCCAGGTCTATGGCAACCGTCAAACTCCATATAACTTTTTGCAATATTATGAGCTGTATCATTCGTTGAGCTTTTCTCAGCAGAAAAGGTTGTCAGCCATGCCCAAGCAGGCCGTTTACACCCTATCGAGTCGAGATGTTCCCCAAGAGAAAAAGGCTTGCTTTGTAGAGGATTACCGAGGAGAGAATAAGTATGAATGTTTACAAAAGTTGAGAAGAGAGTTTCCCTTGGACAGTCGGGACAAACGCAAATCGAACTATATGAAGAGGACGACCAGTGGATTGAGGTCTATATTGCAAGTTCTGGATAGAGAGGTAGACCATGTGACGGAGGAGGAATATCGAGAGGTGAAAAAGTGGATCGATCAAATTCACCTATTGTTACTGAAAAAATTTCAGTCCAAATGACTTCCCCTCAACCCCCCCTTATCCTTTCCTATTACACAGAGCGGAGTGGGTATGAGTGGGAGGCCAAGCGTTTAATCGCTTCCTGCGAACAGTTTCGTCTTCCCTATCTTGTAGAGCCGCTTCCCTCCCTGGGAAGTTGGGCGAAAAATTGTTGTTACAAGCCTCGATTTCTTTTGCAGAAGCTCGAGGAATTCCAAAGAAAGGTTGTCTGGTTGGATGCTGATGCTGTCATTGTCAATTCCCCCACGCTTTTATTGACGTTGAACAGTGATATTGCGCTCTACATCGTTGAGGAAGTCGAAGAGGAACATCCCTCTAAGATGATCTCTGGTACCCTACTCGTCAACTGGACAGAAAAGGGGCGAGAGGTTTTGATCGAATGGGACAAAGAGTGTCAATCTATGTTAAAGAGGGATGGGGAGGAGGTAGTGTGGGATCAAATCGCCCTAAAAAATGTTCTTCTGCGCTTAGAGGGGGTGGAGGTTTTTGCCCTTCCTCAAGAGTATTATGCCATCTACGATAGAGTAGGGGAGGAAGGGTTGGCGGAGCCAGTGATCGTGCACTATCAAGCTTCTCGTCTGTTGAAGAAAGAGGTTGACCGAGAGGTAATTCCCTTTTGGACAGAGGAGATGGTCTCCCACCAGAAGAGAGAAGCCTTTATTCGACAGATCAAAGGGGGGGATCGAAAAAAGAAGTGAGATCTTTCTGCTAAATTTCTTCTGAGAAGGTCAGGGAGGATTGTTTCTTTTCGCTCAGTACATGAGCCCATCTGTAAGACCGTTGCATAACCTCTGGTTAGTCAACTTTACGTGAAAGGCCATAAGAATTCGAGTGAGAAATCCGAGCTTTGTAATCATCAAAACGTGTTCATTACAAATGATTTGTAACATATTCCCTCTTTTTCTATTTCCGCTGTGTTACATAGATTGATAATCAACGACGAACTCCAAGAGAAGTTATGCAACGGTCTTAAATCAGCAAAGAGTCGAGTGATCTGAAACCTTGTCCCATTGGCTCAATAAGATTGCTTTAAACATAGAAAGTAAATCCTTTAGAGAAGTGTTGAGAAAATAGCATTTTTCGATGCAAGTGGTCTATACGCACTAAATCGTCAACAGGAGGCTTTAAATTGCATTATTTTTTATTTTCAGTGATTTATGATGTAGATCGGCCATTTTATTTTAGGCCTGTTTCGAAGGTTTTTATCACTGCCTTCTCATGTTTCAACAGGGCCTTTAGGTCCCCCGAGGGAATAAAATGCGTTCTTACGGAGACTGTTCAATATGCGTTCACGGGGATAACGGAATAAACCTATGCCCTTCCTTCTTTATAGCCAGCAAACCACCACTAGATCTTCCATTAGAAGACCGTTGTATAACCTCTGATTGACCAACTTAATGCAAAAAACCATGGGAATTCAAGCGAAGGGATCAAAATGTACAACCTAAGTAAGTTTTTCATTATAAATTGCTTATACATATTTTCCTCTTTTCTATTTTCGTTGTGCCACATGGCTTGGTGATCAACAACAAGCTCTAAGGGAAGTTACGCAATGGCCTTAACAGGGCAGAACCCCCCTAACCTACTGGACCTGTCTCCACCTTCGAATGGATTAACCCAAATAAACTCCACTGAGCAGTAAAAATTGACCATAGGGAAAAGATCCAGCCAAATAAAATATTCACGATGTTATTCAACGCTGTAACCAATCTTAACCACATAGAGGAGGTCCAATTCACACTCTGTGATCGAACTGGTGATGGCGATTCTCCGACCGATGGTGGACTTAGAACCGGGCTACTTGCGCTTACCGGATCCAAAGTTGACGCTTCAATTGGAAATTGGGATGATGATGGCAACTCTTCGACCGGGTCTGAGGTTGATGTTTCGTTCACACTCTGTGGTCGAACCGGTGATGGCGATTCTCCGACTGATGGTGGACTGAAAACTGAGCTGCTTAGAAGCGGAGATGATGGTATCGGCGCCCCCTCGACCGAATCTAAGATTGACTTCAAGTCTTGCAACGCTGACTGCCGCCAGGCTTCTCGTAAAGGTGACACTGTATCGAGGGAGGATAGAAAATGTATCATCTGCTCTTTATAGGTTTTTGCCTCTGAACTTTTACTTATAAAAAGGTTGATAATCGAAAAAAACTTTTTCCATAGTTGTTGCTTGTTTTGGTTAAGACCTCGAGTGCCTGATATATTCTTCAACACAAGATCGATGACCTTTGAGGGGTTCACTTTCCCTGATTCCAGTATTCGTGAAGGAATCCCCCATATTGTATCTCCTAGTTGTACCCATAAGCCGCACGATAGGGCAACACATCTATACACTTTTCTTAACAATGCTTCTTGCGATTCCTGATCAGCCGGCCAATTTTCCTGGATATCTTTCAAAATCGTAACCCATAAATCTCTTTTCAAATCGGGAAATTTTATAAGATTGACACCTTCCAGGAGAGCCGAAAGGAGCTTGAGCGGGATGGGCCGAAGACAATCCAAGAAGGTTTGATAAAACTCCTTTCTTTGCTCAAATTCCACTAGGCTTTCATCCATTGCGCACAAAATTTCTTTAACTGTTTTTGTATCTATCTTTGATGGAAACCTATACCTTATCATCGTTAGTGACATTCCGATTGTCTTCCATGCGCCTGTTTGGGTTTGCCACTCCTCCTTTTTCAAATGGGGCAAAATCCTACCAAGTTGAGTAAGATAACCTACTGGATCTGTTTCTACCGAACGGGCCAAGTTCAATAAACTCCACAATACGCTCGATGATGATAATGAGTTATTCTTCAACCTACTCTCGGTTTGTTCAATCCCCCTCTTACATAAATCCGGTATGGAGCAACCGGGTAGCTGCTGCAACACACCCGTAATAAAACTCATCCTTCCTCCTAATTTTTGAAAAAGACCATGCGTAAGCCCCTCATTTATAAAACCACTCATAAGCAGAATCTGCCCCCAGGGTGGTGATGAGCATTTAATTTTGCAAGAAATTTTTACAAGACATACCAAAAAAGGCCCTGTTGAAAAATGGGAAGGCAGTGATAAAAACCTTCGAAACTGGCCTAAAATAAAATGGCCGATCTACATCGTAAATCACTGAAAATAAAAATAATGCAATTTAAAGCCTCCTGTTGAGGATTTAGTGCATATAGACCACTTGTAACGAAAAATGCCATTTTCTCAACAGGCCCTGCATATAGACCAATTGCATCGAAAAATGCTATTTTCTCAACACTCCCTTAAATGTGCGCATTGTGGCAAAAAGGTGCGAGCTCAACCACCCAAAAAAGCGAAACATAGCTTTGGTCCCCATCTGCAGGCTTTTTTAGCAGCACAATCAGCGGAAGGCTTTATCAGCAGAAGAAGGTCTTGCGCTTTGGCCAGCTATTTTGGGATCAAAGTATCTCTAGGGTCGACTTGCAATA
>Ga0209562_1000041_pt1 | contig 69061 bp, 36 predicted proteins | sample WorMetvacBELIZE2_FD_187399 | JGI IMG/M metagenome (GOLD analysis project Ga0209562, IMG submission 187399) | Marine gutless worms symbiont microbial communities from Max Planck institute for Marine Microbiology, Germany - Olavius vacuus BELIZE.2... | ecosystem: Host-associated > Annelida >... | reverse complement strand
TGGTTGTGGTAAGTAGCGAGTGAGTGGCGAGAGGGGTGGGGGTATAGAATTTTAGCCCCCATATGCGGCGTTAGTGGTCGCGCATTGTGATATCTATATAATATATAAATATATGTATGACAATTCCGGACACATTAATCATTTTTGTTACTTACTTACTTACTTACTAATTTAAGTGGTACTATAGCCAATTTGCGAATGCGAAACTGCTGCAAACTGTACAAAGAATCCATTACGTGCATCAGCTTCTCCAGACTGAAAGCCGGATTACATGCTATCACGGGATGTGACACCATGTTACCGCACCACAGTCTGGTCCACTGCAGTTTACTGCTCATTAATGAAAACGTATACGTTAATTGTGATATAATATATATATATTTCATATAGATATCACAATGCGCGACCACTAACGCCGCATATGGGGGCTAAAATTCTATACCCCCACCCCTCTCGCCACTCACTCGCTACTTACCACAACCAAGCACTGGATCACTTTTTCGCCGGAAATTTTACAGACCGCGGCGCGCGCTTGGTGCGCGTCCAGCTCTTTACCTCCGCACTTTTGATTTTTTTTTCTCGTGCTCCGTTGACCCGTTTAGCGGCAAACATAGCCGCCTGTCGGAGACTGATTATTTTGACGCGGTTCGCTGGATTTCGACGCAATGTGAAGGGATTAAACCGCGCGGTAAAACCACCGTATAGAGGGATGTTGCGGTTGCTGTGTTATTGTTATTATTATAATAATAAACATACTACATCCCAGTCACGTGACTTGTTGAAACCGAGTTTCTTCGACCGACATTTCGTAACAGCACAGTTTTACCTTTCGATCGGTTGTGCGAGGATGCGATTAGCAACTAAGTCTTCAGTTTGTTTCAATTAAGTACTTTTTTGTACTACCAATACGAAGAAGAGTGCAGTTTGTTTGTGGCGATGATGTATTTTCACTCGTAGCGACCACAAAGAAAGACCGCTATCGCAACAAGTGCGCCATCACTAGCAAAAAACGACGCTGCGCGTGGACTTCGACTCCATAGTGTCACCCCCGCTATTAATATGTCGATGTTGCCTCGAGGTCGTGGTTAATTTAAACGGTGTAGAAAAATTGCGAGTTTTGTTTGGCGTTTTGTTCCCTATATAAAGAGACCCCGTTAGTTAGTTGGAAACAACAATGGAACTAGAAGCAGGAACATCGTCTGCGATGGAGGAAGCGATTGGATGTGTAGTGCATCTGAGTAAAGATAAGCAACTGGCAGTCTATACAGATGGAGTCTACATCCATTCGTTGTCTAAACGGGAAAAGAATATCTTTCTATCTCATGACAAGTGCGTATATTTATTTATTTAATATCAAACTCGTACAGCAGTACACTGTTGTTTTACAATTGCACAGTTTTTGCGTTGTTTTTTGCCGTTTGTTGACATTAATTTCTCGTTGTGTGCAATTTAGCTGGTCACAGCTGAAGAGCGTCATGCACGATGTGGATCAAGAACTGAAAGAGCTGAACAATACCTCGCACCCTGTCAACTATCGCATTCACATTGGCGGCAAGATTTACATAACGCTCAGCACGGGTCATCTTTCTGTCGATATTCGCGAGTTCGACGTCCCAGAGGGTCAAGATGTACCAGTTCCGTCAACAAACGGTGTGGCTCTGCAACTGGATGAGTGGCGTTCGTTGCTGAAGATGATACCTGTCGCCGAGGCAGCAAACCCTCTACTGGCGTAGACAGTTACGCGGCGAATTCCGTTCTAATCTGCGGCATCTGTGGAACTGAACGTTGACGTTTATTTGCTTGTAGTGACGTTTTATTTGCAGATAACAAAACAATATCTAATACATTTCGTGTTATTTTCGCAAAAATAGTGGTTTCTTCCCACACACCAGGCGTAGAACAAAAGCGTTTACTTTCACACGCGTCACGTCGTTAGTACGATGAGAAACCCGCCACCGAGAACTAACGGTAACTTCTGATCTACAGCGGTTGATTGTAACAGTGGGTGATGACCGTGGCACACAACAATTCGAGGCAGGGACAAAATTTGCAAGCCGGCAACATGGAACTCGGATAAAATTGAGATCTACAGTATGCGAACACTGAAACCGCAGCGGTAAAAAATGCACCGTTTATTATTCTTTTGAAAAGTTGCAAACCGAACTAAAGGAAAAAAGCACGTGTGATGTGTGTTTTCTGTGAGACCGAGTTCATTGGTTTTATACTACGAATTATTATTTTTGACATTTATAATTAACAAGCACCGAGACAACTTCACAATAACGACTGTATGTAGAACAGTCTCTGAAAGTTCTTGAATTAACAATATAGATTATGAAGTATAACACCGACAGTCATACGTTTTATAACATACAATATAAAACCGTGAACTAAACAAATCGATTTGTCAACTTGTAATTTATAACATCGTGAAGACTTTTAAGATATCGTTCCTTTAGTGCGTTTATATGGTAACCGAAATTCAATAACAGTGAGCTGCGAAATGGTCCTTTCTTTTCAACGATTGCCTCTTTTTTTCTTCGTCTATTCTAATCACCGACTCGGCACAGGGTATCTCCATAAGAATCATATGATAAAGGCCCTTATTGCGAGGCCTGTGCTGTAGTTGGTTTCAATGAGACAAGTTTGTGTGACGTCGCCAAATTTGAACTTTCGCTCTACTGTAGATTCCACAGCATGGTAGAATCGTACGCAGTTTTTGCCAATTTTTAGTAGGCTACGCGAACCGTCGTCAGCTGTCACGCAATTGGCACTGACGCTTTTTCACTCGCAACTAAGTCTTCAGTTCGTTTCAATTAAGTACTTTTTACCAATACGAAGAAGGTGTAAGAAACACATACATCAAGACTGCATCGGATTCAGTTCGTTTATTGCGAACAACAACAAACTTATATTCAGTCCGTTGTTACTAAGCCACTTGTTTGTCTATTTCCGCTATAACGTTGTCTACGAGTCCGGCCTTGTCACTGTCGTATTTGTTAGCGTCAATAACCGACAATCGGCGTCCGGCCGGTAAGATCAGATCATCATGTAAGGTCATATTCTTGGTTGCCAGACCCAGATAGCTGTCGTGTGCCTGTTTCAGATAATACATATACCACTCCTCTAGACCGAGACGCTCCATTGGACGATTGCGTTTTTTGACGCGTTCGAAAGCCAGCTTCGCATCGACGTCGAGGTAGACAACAACGACAAGTCGCGGTTCAGTTGCTGCGTGTACGGTCGTCGCAACGGCGTCGAATTCATGGATCATACCTCGAAAATCTATCCATTCTATCGGTGGTTGCAAATGAACGAACGACGCCGGTAGAAACATTCGTATCGCTGTGAAAGCATCTCTTTCCATCAAATTGAGTACTTTCTTTCCGGTTTTTTCATGTTCCTGTCGCATGCGTTCGTACGCTTCTAAACGGTCGGCAGCCATGCGCATTCCGATGCACGAAGTCGTCAGTATCCGTTGTTGGCGTATGCTGGGATCGTAACGCATCTCCAAAAACGTACTCACGGCACGTTCGTCTTGTCGGCATTCGTGCGGTTTACCGTTCACGAAAACCACCGTGTCGCTGTACTGTTGTGCGTAGTGCTCCGCCAAACCAACTATTGTGGATGTTTTTCCGGCTCCGGGGAGACCTTCGATAACTACTTCTGTAATAAAATCGTATTGCTTATGCGTTGCCATCTCAGTCTCTTCGATATGTATGCTCTGCAATGGAGAAAGTGGTTGCCGATCAGATAGAATTCGTTCGAACGCTCTGTCTTAAACGAAACAAGCACTCCGCTAAACAGTGGGCCGGTCTATCGGTAGAGGAACGCACAGAGGTTGCAGAGGTAGTGAAACGCGATTGTAAAGACGACGTCGATCGTCTCACAGAAGATTTGTATGCGTCACCTTGGTGTGCTAAATTTATTAACTATCTCGACTTGCTGCTGAACGACGAAATAACACCGCCGAAACTCGTCGTAGTCGTACTTCCCGTTAAAAAGCCGGTTCATTCTACCGAGCGAACGTGCGGAAAGAAACCGTTTACCCTGGTTTTTAAAAGACGCTCCAACGATGCTCACAGACTTGTAAAGGAAAAAACGACGCGTCTAGCAAAACTGCTCTTCTTCAAAGCCGTTCATCGATTTGGCCATCTTAACGTCGAATACATGACGAAATTTTCTAAGCGGGTTTCTGATCGCAGTAACGACGCGTACGGAAATCCTCGCACAACGCGCCCGAAAGTTCGAGTGGTAAACGCCATTCGCGATGACTCATTATCGCGCAAGTTTTACGCGGCTTCACCTGCCGTCTGGAATGAGGCAGATTTAACGGTTGTCTTTGCGAGGACCTTTCCGAGTACGAACAGAGATTTAGAAAAAGACGTGGCGTTGTTCAGAATCTTTAAGGTCTCGGGCGTCTACAAAATACGAAGGCAGTTGTACGTAATAATTCCCGATAGAGTAACAAGTCTTTAGTTTGTTTCATTCATTATTATCTCCAGAAAATTAACACGTCTTGTGTCGCTGTAGTGCTGTGCATTGGGTTCTGTCAAACCAACTATTGTGGATGTTTTTCCGGCACCGGGGATAGCTACTTCTGTAATAAAACTGTATTGCTTATGCGTTGCCATCTCAGTCTCGACGATATGCTCTCCAATGGAGAAAGTGATTACCGATCAGATAGAATTCGTTCGAACGCTTTGTCTTAAACGAAACAAACACTCCGCTAAACAGTGGGCCAATTTATCGGTACGCGAACGCACCGACGTCGCACAGGCGGTACAAAGCGATTTTATAGACGACATCTATTCTCTCGAAGAAGATTTGTACGCGTGGCCTTGGTGTGCCCACTTTGTCGACTCGCTATTGAGCGCCGAAGGCTTGACGCCGAAGCTCGTCGTCGTCAAAAATCCAGTTTGTGAAATCGAGCAAAAGTCCGACACGAAACCGCTAACCCTGCTCTTCAGAAAATGTTTCGACAACGCCCATAGTACAGCAAGTGATAAAGCGACGTCTCTGGCGAAGCTGCTCTTTTTTAACGCCGTTCGTCGATTTGGCCATCTGCACGTCGAATATGTAACCAAATTTTACAAGCGGGTTTCTCATCGCAGTAACGACGTGTATGGAAATCCTCGCATGTCGCGTGTGAAAGTTCGCGTTGTAGACGCCATACGCGACGTTTCTTTGTCGCGCAAGTTCTACGCCGCTGGTCCTTCTGTGTGGGAAGAGGCCGATTTAACCATTATTTTTGCGAGAAACTTCCCCAGCGTTCCGGTAGGGCAGGTCACATTGTACTTGTATCAGATCGTGAAAATTTCGGATGTGTACAAACTACGCAGACCGTAGCTATTGGAAACCATGGACGGAATCAGAAAGACAGTGACACGGTATCTGTATCACGACGCTAAGGCGATAATCTGCGCTGATTTCGGAATCGATTATCGTCGGACTTACGAACACGTGACGTTCTATAAACTGTCGCCGCCACACGTGTTCTACGAAATTCTCTGTAAAGATGCGGATGGACGTGTAGACGATCGTACGTGGGACGCTTTAATTCGAGCGATTCCCGCCAATCTTCCTATGCAAGCCAGATACAGGTGTCTGCAGGCCGTGGCAGAATACGCAGCCGTGTCTCTTTCGCTTTTCGTTGATTTATTCGTAAAAATCTCAATTGAGCAAGATCGAAACGACCTACGCGCCGCTCTGGCGTTCTACTACGAACCGTTCGAAGAGCGGACGTGCGAGTGGATGAAAGCGGTAATTGCGTTCGACAACAGACTTTTCCAGCAGATGATCTATCGAATTCGTAGCGGCTGTCTTTCGCCGAAAACGGGAGCGGCATTTAAACGAGCACTTGTCTACGCCTATCGAATTACGTCGGGTACGACAAAACGCGTGTTTCTCGATGGTGCCGGCGACAGATCAGTCGATATGCTGTGGAAACTGAGAAGGGCTTACGAACACATCCTCTTCGGGCGCTTTCACGTCGACGACATGACCTCTAAACACGCACCCTTGCAAGCATTACTGGCTCCTTCTAATGCGTATGCCCATTCATGTTTTGACAGTTGCGCTCCCAGTAGTTGCAAACATCTGATCGTGAGAGGTCGTCAGGATTTGACGCTCCTCGCACCAAAAAGTCACAAGTCGTTTCCTCTCCATCACTACCGAGGAGCCTTGGAGTTGATCAGTTCGTCTGCCGACGTAGTCTACTGCGATCGTCGATTAAATCACCACCATCTCCTAGAACCCGAAGATTTCGTCTTTGATTCACCGAACATTTTGGTACATTTGCCATCAACGGGGGAATTTAACATCACACTCGAGCGTCTGGCAATGAGAATTGCCGATTTCAGTAAGGCGTTGCCAAAAATTAAATATAAACTTAACGCCAACAGCGGTGGCGACGAAGAGTTCTGCCATAAAGTTCATCTATTGCAGCCGTCTGACGACGACCAATACGAAAGCGACGTGTTAAGTGTTGCCTGCCACGTGAAAGATTTTCTGTTATGGATAATTTCAGAGAATCCTACCTTACACTTGACACTCCCAGAAAAGTCGGAGAAGTATCGAACGAAAGATACACAGACAGCGAACATGCCGTATACGTGTTCATAATATCGACAGATGACGACAACGACGACGAAGTAACGGTGTATAACGTGCCGCTGAAACGCGTTTTTGGCTCTAAATATAAGTGCGCATCGTTCTATCGCGACAACTCCAAAATCGTGCTTACACTTGTCTCGACTGGGTTCCCGGCCACCGACAACTGTTTGATCGACAGTGAACTGCCGTTCGGCAATTCGCACGTGCGCTTACAAAGCGAAGACAACAGAGAAGTTATTTTTAGTTTCTCGACTGTCAAAGGTCAAACACCAACGCTGCTGCTGGAATACGAGCACTTTGGACGCTCTAATGTGTATAAATGCGTTGCGTTGCTCTCGTTGTTGCTGATAGTTGTTTATTATTACTACTAATACGACTGCAATACGTTGTACAATGAATCCTCTTCCTGTCGTTTACATAAAAGACGTTTTGTGCTTTCCTCGAGAAATTGAAGTTTATCATACACTGAATGAGAAAACGACGAAACCTCATGCTGTCGATGACATAACAGACGTTTCGTGTTTATACGAAGAAACTGAGATTTCTCATAGAATGGATAACAAGTTGGACGATCGTCATGTCGTTTGCACATCCGATATTTCGTTCTTCTCTCAAAAAACTGAAAAACGTCACACGACTGACACCAAGAACATAGAAAAGCAGGTGCCAAAACTAATCAAGTTCATCAATCCTGCGGACGGTTCGTTTCAATACTACACCTATTCACCGGAGCGACATGCATATCTGGCCACCAAACAACCGTCATCAACAAACAGTCAAGAAACTGATTATAGATGTGTCGTAAGTCGATTTCAGAATTTTGAATCCGATGAAGAGACGAAAGAAATATTCTGGACATTGTTTGGGACTATTGTTGGTTTCGATAGTATTCCGGCGGTGTGTGTGGAAAACGTGAAAGGCCGAAAAATGGTTTTTGTCTCATTCGCTTCTGAAAAACATTGTAACGTTATCATAGACACGTTCAATGACTGCCCGTTCATGCAAGTCGAGAAAAAGAAAAGACATTAGTGTTATTCGTTCTCTGTGTGTGTGTACACAATTAAACACAATATGTACTGCTGTTTATTCACAATCACAACGCGTTGTTCTGCACTTCGCATACATGAATATCGTCGTCTAAATGGAAACACATTTTCCGAGTCGTAGATTATAGCAAAAGTTCACAGTTAAGCGACATACAGTATACGTGATACACTCTCAACCGATACAGAGCTGACTGTTACAATTCAGCGCGAGTGCATGTAAAACCGATAAACTAATTTCATTAATTTCGTAATACTTTCAATAACGTAATGTAATGAACATGTAACGAAATAATAAGAAACGAACAAAAAAAGTAAAGAAAGGTAAAGTCTACCGAGAGATGACGGACCACTTTTAGCTAATTATTAGTGATGAATGTAACGAAACACACTATCTACAGACATATTGCTGTTAGTTCCTAATCGCATCCTCTAAACTTAAACACCGAAAGCCGAGTGAAATTGCATCATCGCCACAAATAACACGATAACAGTAATAAAATAATAAACTCAAATCCGCTGATTTCCTAAAAATCCAGTCGCTAAGAAACATACAGCTGCGCTCTTACGAAATATCGGTTGAATGAACATAACAAATAGAGAAACACGAAATAATTTTGAAAATTCCCGCCAAAAACTCGGCCTTCTATTGGCCACCGTTACCAGTAACAGACTTTGGTGTCAACGCGTTAGTTTCAACAAGTCACGTGACCGACTACATTGTCACCACCCTCTCTGTACTCTGGCACTGGCCCTGGCTCTGGCTCTGGCTCTGGCACTGATATAAATATAAATATTAATATTTATATTATATATTAAATTATATATATTATATTATATAAATATTAATATTAATATTAATATTAATATCAGTGCCAGAGCCAGAGCCAGAGCCAGGGCCAGGGCCAGGGTACAGAGAGGGTGATGACAATTTAATCGGTCACGTGACTTCTTGAAACTAACGCGTTGACACCAAAGTCTGTTACTGGTAACGGTGGCCAATAGGAGGCCGAGTTTTCAAATTTGGTCGAGTGGTGCCTAGCTCTTTACCTCGAATACTGTTGATGTTTTCTCCACTCGTTCTCAGCAAAATGGGCGTTTGTCGGAGAGTGAATTTTTCTCGGCGCTTTCGGTGTTTTGGCACGGCTCGCTAAGTTTCGATGCAATAATCAACTTCACGTGAAGTTATGTTTGTATTGTGGATCTTCGCTGTTATTCCCGTAGCGCATAAAACGAGAGCGTTGGTAAACCACAGACGTTACCTATCAATAGTATAAATTGGCATGAGGGCATGACATTGTAACAAAAATCATGTTTCTATCTATCGACGCTCGTAATATTTTACTTCAACTCTCCGAAGAAGATCTCGCCGATGCATCTTTAAAGTCTAAGGTTCATCATTTTTCCACATGTCGAGAAATAAATTCGGTCATTATAACAAAAGACGGAAAACTCTTGCTTTCTAGCACGAGAAAACTCCACTTCAACGCCGGTGTAACGACGCTTCAGAAAGCCTTGGGACTTTTTCGCAAACCGATTCGATTAAATCATTACGACCCGTTGCCAGACGGCTTCATAATAAACTTTTTCTCCAATGGATACGACGAAACGAAAGTTTACTACACGATCGGTGAAAAATTCACACGAGTGTACGTCGATTTAATCTTGCAACGTCATGCCGAAAAAGAACACATGCGGATGAAAAATCAACAAATTTTTTCCACGGACACAACCAAGCTCGTCGCAGATGGCACGATATCGATACTCGATGTGACGCAAGTGGAACAAGGTAAGAAAACGCTACACAGAAATGTGCGTGAGATATGCCGCAATCCGGATTTAGAAGGACCGATAACGTTGGTTTTCGAGAAATGGGTAACGGATCGGACCATCAAGCGTCCAATGAAGATGTTGGGCCATTTTCCGCCGGTAGAAGTCACGTTAGTGGGACGTCCGGGAGAGACTGATACGAAACTGAAGCATTACGCGATATATTCAAAACTGCCTGGATTCGGTAAAACGTACCAACTGACTCGCCTTTCAGAACGGTACAACGTACACTTTGTCAACGACCCCAAGAATTGGACGACCGTGCCGTCCAGTGCACAAATTCTTGTTTTCGACGAAGTCGGTTACTTTCACAACCGACTGGATTTCGAGAATCTGAAAGCTCTAACGGGCGGTACGACCGCTGCATTCACCGGTAATTGCAAGACGTACGGCGACTCGTTCACGCCGAGAAACGACGTACAGGTGATAATGCTTAGTAACCGATCGCCGTACGATATTTACGGCAGGTGGAACGCCACGTTGAGGCGAAGAGTCATGACCAGAGAAGAGATGGAACAGTTTCACGAGAGATTCGAGGTATTTCGTCTCGACGGTTCTGCGGAGGATGACCGAGTCCAAGGTTCGACGCCGGATTCGTGGAGCGAAGATCAGTTCGTCGGTGAATGCAAAAGCATAGTGGGTAAAATGTTTGTCAGCCTGTCGGATGAGTTGTCGGTCGAAGTGAACGTTTCGGCGATGATAACGGCTGTAGACATGATCGTTTATTTGTGTCGACTGCGAGAATCCGAGAATATTTTCTCTGTTCACACTCACGTTGTTACTCTTCTAGCCGAATTAGATGAGGGAAGATTTTGGCCGTCTCTGGTGGAAACGTTTAACGCTTGCTACGAAGGAATGGCGACGAAACGCACAGGTCGAGCTTTGGCGCTCGCTCGCGATAGGCTCATTCGCTGGGCGTCTATTGAGGATGCACTTTTTGACAGCATGCGAATCGAACAGCTCACTGCGTACATTGCGCGTAGGCCACGTTCCGCGCACGGTCTCTACCGTTTTTACGCCAATAGTCCGCGCTACATAGACTTCAACTGCGAAGACAAAGAGCGCGTTTTTCGCGCATGTATATCTGTACATGGCAACAAAGTGAGCGCAGAAGACGAATACATCTATAGAACACTGGTTTTTGATCGGGTATGGACTATAGCTCAAGAAAATGGCATTTCTCCGAAAAAGCGCAAAATGATTTGCGCGACATTAACAGACCAGAGAAACATGGAACAGTTTCACGAAAGGTTCGACGGCTCTGCGTAGTAGGATGACCGCGTCCAAAGTTAGATGCCGGATTTGTCGGCGAATGTAAAAGCACAGTGTATAAAATGTTTTCCAGCCTGTCGGACGGGCACTGTTTTGTCTATTTCTGAGCTGATATTGTTATTCTGTTATTTGATTGAAACGCTTTCAAGTCCCAAGTCACAGTTGTCAAATGACAGCCTTAACGGAGGTAACGAGGCTACTACTGGCCGACAATATTCGACATCGACTCGTCACTAATGGCCTGTCTGTCGAAGTTCTCGAGAATGACGGGCTTGGTACGACTGCGCAGCGAGATGATGCCACGATGGATAAAGTGCGACGGTCTATGCGTTTCCTCTGTACGGAGGTGTATCGGAAACACGAGACCGAGTTGGTAGATATGCTAAAGAAGTTACATATTGTTCCAAACACCGTACACCTTAAGCTCGAAACGATAATGATTAGTATTTTCTGCGATGAGATTAACTGGGGTCGTATTGCTACTCTGGTAGCATTCTGCAGTATGTTAGCTGAGCAATGTCTCAGGATGGAGATGCCGTATCTGGTTCCAAAACTAATCGATTGGGTCACTTTATTTGTTGACACTCAATTATATTCGTGGATTGCTGAAAATAACGGCTGGACTGGGATACTCGTCTTCTACGACCCCGACTCTTCGTTTTGGTCATTTCTGAAGAACGTCTGTGGTCACCATGCGCATGTCGGTCTCTCATTTATGTCTCATTATGGCAATGCCATATAAGTTGTCATAAACGTCAAAAGAAAATAAAAAGTATTTAAAATTATTTTTGTTGCATGTTTCTTACAAAACAATTCGCGCAGTGACACCGTGCTTTGGCTATTTATTACTTGGTCTTCGGCGATTTATCGTTGTGACAACAACGACCACGACGGGCATAATTAGTAGAGAAATTGTGACAACAACAAGATAGATCGTCGCTATTGTGGTATACTTCTCTCCCAAAGGAAATGGCGTGGGTTTTCGCAATGAGGTTTCGCCGAAAGGAGTTGTTTTTTTCGACGTCATTATTCGTGCTAAACCGTCTGTTAAGACGATCTCTTTCTCTTCATATTGAACATCCTCCATTGCGCAACCAACTTTTAGTACAGCTCCTTGTTCTCCGGCTATGTCGTATAACGCACTGTCATATAAATCAACTTCCATTAGCACTCTGGCGTCGTTAAAATTGGATGTTTGTTTGGTTCTACATCTATGTTCTGGATGTGAACTGCAGGTGCCGTCTACTCTAAGAATCGCGATAGCCTCTCTATTTGTATTTTTCTGGTTCGCAGACGTTTCTGTATAGATTAACACGTCTCTTAAACGAAATGTGTTGCTTTGGCAGGGTTCATGTACCCAATCAGGTAGTGAACAGGCCAGTACGGTAGACGCACCAGTTTCATTCTTATTCACGACCTTAATCTTTGGTTTGAATACGGAAGGCGGAATGACACACGAAACGTTCTCAGCATCGTCATTTTGCGTAGGAAGGTTAATCAGATGGCTCTCGTCGCCAATCCGTCTGAGTACGCACACAAAATGCCAACCATTTCTGCGTATTGTGCTCAATGCTACGATTGCAATATTCTTTCTATTTTTCGTATCATATACGCAGTAACCTCTTCCCGAGTTGTTGAAATTCACACTGAACTCAAACGGTAGCTTTGTTGATCTTTCGTCATGTTCGTTGCCGGGACAGCGTACAAGTGTCTTGGATGGCTCACCGTCTGGCAAATGTATTATTAGTAAATCTAGAGTTGACATATCGCATTTTTCTTGTAAGATGTTATCATAAGGCATTTCACAAATGAAAAACGTGCTGTCGTTAAGTGTCTTATAAGACGTAATCGCATAGTCGTCGTTCGTACATAGGTCAGGAAAATTCGGTATTTTTTTCTTTTTGCTGGTATTCCAAGAATTCAGGTACATACACCATCCTTCTTCGTAGTTTTTGAGTATTGATGTTTTTATTAGTATTTCAAACGGTAGATCGCCATTAAAATCTGTCACGGGATTATCTACAAACCATATGGGCATGTCAAAAGAAGTATCTGTCGTCGTTACGTTGTACTTCGAAACGTAAGGAACGTCTGGATGATACTCTCTCCACTCTATCAGTTTTGTCAGAGGGAAATACGCCACCACCCCGTAACCGAACTCGTGGTGAAAGAGACGAATGTTTATTTCAGCCTCTGTAATAATTTCTGTCTCGTTTACTTCTTTCATGCTATTGATGCATCTTTTTCTAATGTTGAGACAGGATAATCTGACATATTGCTGCCCATTTTCTGACATCTCTGTGCTGTTGTTTATATGTAGAATAGGTCTCGGCAAAAAGTAAACCAATCGTCTAAAGTCAGCATTAACTATGATTGGATTGCCGCATACATACTCAACTAGTAATTCTTCATACAATCTTTCTGAAGACTTTCTTCCCATAACATCGCAAATCAGTTTGTCATCGAATTTCATATCATCGGGGTTAATAATAGTGTACCCAACGAGACCGCGAATGTTGTCGTTATTACACAAACTCATTTTTTGTCTACACGTGCATCCGAAACTCAGCTGAGAAACAAAAACATCTTCGTCGATTCTTAGGTTTCGTAGTGATGGCAATGTCTCCTGTAGGACGTATTTTATCCGCGTGCGAATATTCTCCGTATCAACTGCCTGTAAAATTAACGGCACATTTATTTTATCGCTAGAAGGACTATCGAACCTATTTTCGCAGCGAGGACACATGTCTGGTGATATAACCTCCCACGGCGTTATAAATGTTGATTCTAAGTGAACTTGCCGACCATACCACGGTACGTGAACGTATCCCATTTCTTCAGGAAATGGATGCAAAAGTCTCAGAGATTTTATCTGCTTTGTTCTGGTACCTGTCACACAATAATATTGTCGCCACACGCAATTCATTTCCGTTTTGTACGTATCATTTTCCATTAGTCTTCTTTTAGTGATTATCACTTCCTCCCCATCATCAAGATCTAAAACACGTACCGTATATCGTCCACCCTTTTCACCACACCACGTGTCATTCATTGTTAGATAAGTGTCGGATTCGTTCGCAACTCGTTCATCCGAAACGTTACACACAACACTCGCAATAAAAATAAGTCTACCTCCGTTTGGTCCGCAAGTCATTCGCGCTTTCGATAGGCCGTTTTCCATAAATGTTTCTATTTTTAGACCTTTTAATAGCGGCCGTTCAAAAATGCCCTGTATCACAGCTGCATAAAATGAGCTGACGAGTTCAGCGTCTGGCATTAAGTGTGTTATGTAGTTTCGTATGGCAATGTACTGTGATGAATTTGGAATAAGTGACACTTGTCGGTACGTGAAATCAGAATGCATCTTCAAAGGTCTGATTCCTGCATCTGATGGAAGTTGAATGACGATATGACGTTTGTTGAAATTGTGCACCAAAAACGGGGTTCTATCCGGCGACTCAAATGCAGAAAGAAAGTTCTGCAGTAGTGAGGACACGTCTAGAACGATATCTGGGGGAATTCGTGCGATACGCGATGATTTTGAAGCATGGATCGCTGCGACTAGAGTCAGGTCGTGACACCCTAGTTCTCCGGAGTCCGGTAATATTACGTCAGCGGGATCTTCTCCTAAACAGTGCGTCAGTTCATCATGATATTCTTCGTCTGTACACTCGTACTGGGGTGCTCCCATCACCGTAGGCTTTCCCGTTGTGCGAGAATACCGGCCGTAAATATCTCTGTATACAACACTGTCGATTAGTCCATCACGTTTGCGTGAAAATTGTACATCCAACTGCGGCAAAACACTTCTATTAGAAACCGATGGTTTTAGAGATGGTAGGGTTAAATTAGAAACAACACACGCCACCTTCATAGATTCCGATCCGGTTCTCGGAATCACTTGTACTTCGGGATAGCGAAGTTCGGCAGACAGTGAAGTGTCCCACTGCGGGGTTATATTGTGAATAAATGGTGGAGCGGATAAATTTCGATTTTGCCATATAGCTGAACATTCCCAAATCATTAAATCTTCGTCTGTCACGGGATAAATACTTGCGGTTATTGTTCTGCTTGGGTTGGGAATTTCGTGAGTGTCATAAATACACTTATTTCTCATTTTGTACCTGTTATGAGCATTTCTGGTTTCTTCACGATGAATAATGCCGGTTTTTCTTTGTATAACAGTTATAGATAAAGAGGCCGAGCAGGAGTCCTGATCGACGGCTGCGGTGTCGAACGATAGCGTGATAAAGTACTCGCCTTCTGCGCGACCAATGTAAATTTCCATTTTATCCGGGGGCAAGGGTATCGGTTGTCCATATTTTGGTACAGGTATTAACGTTCTACACGATGTCTGCAAACCACGAGAAGTGTAGCGAGTTGACTCGGAGACCCATGCCACTATTGTTTCAGCCAACAGAGATTCTGTGTCGACTCCTACGCTACACAGCGACCATAAAATCAGAATAGCCAACTTACAGTATAGGTTTCTGGCCATATAGTCCGATAATCTACCAGATACTTTTCTATATTATATAGACATTTCACATTCGAACATCAGGAATACACACAAAATGTCGTGTGTATTTCTACCGAAGAACGTCACACCGGGAAAATACACGGGTGGTTTAGAACAACCCATAGACTGGAAAGTCAATCGTCGTTTATGTGCGGGAAAAATTAACAACACAATCGTAGTCGTCGTTACCGGCAAACAGCTTGCACCGCAAGACCGTGATGCTTTTATTATGTTTGAAACTCGCTACTCAATCGGCAATTCGACCCTAGTGTACGACGGAATTTCTCTACATCTCGCTATACAAGAAACCAACCTTCCAATCGATTCGCTTACAGATCAAGATCTGTTTTCATTAGTGGTAGAATGTTACAAGGCTGTTGAATTTCAAAAAACTGACTACACGGACATAATGACGAAGAAGTATTATGATAATTCATTTACCGTGGAGAAACATATTGGTAATGTAAAGCGCATTGATACGGCCGTTTTTAACATTGGTACTGAATACGAACGCGCACCAGACGTTTATGTGAGACCAACATAAACTACAATTTATGCAAGCACAAGTGTAAGGTTATTAGTATTTAACGTCAGCTAACAATCAGAAAAAAGGTTGAGCTCAACATCAATGACACGTCGCTCGGCGTCGAAGTACATTCGCTGCAGACTCCAGTGTTACATTGTTTATGATACTACTGGTTTTCAGTCCTTGTTATTAACTTGAACATGATACACAGTCTTCTTTATTTACACAAACTGTTGTTTCGTCTTCCTTGTTCGTATCGCCAAATTTTGCACTCTTCAGCGGTGACGGTGAATGAGTGTAGTAGACGCCAGTTTTAAATCCAAGACGGTGGCTGCACTGCATGTATTTCACTAGTTGATATTGGGTGGGTGCTTCAATAAACAAATTGAGAGATGCACTTTGGTCCCAAAACGGCAAAGCTCCTTTTAACGTTTTCAACACCTTAGGAGAATCCATTTCCCACGCGGTTTTGAATACATCTTTGACCTGTTTCGGAATACCGTCAATGTCGCGAATTCTACCTTTGTTTGCAAATATGCATTGTTTTATAGATTGCGTCCACAAACCGATGTCTTCTAGTCTCTTCACGAGCAAAGGATTGATCATCTGAAATTGCCTTTTCATGGTTTTTTTCATGTACATGTTACTCGTTATGGGTTCCATGGACTCCACGTTTTCCATTATCAGCGACGTTGAACATGTCGGAGGTTGACACGTGGCTAGGCTGTTAAATGCGCCGTGACGTTTCACGTCATTAAAAAGTAGTTGCCAGTCAAACAGATCGTGAGACAGGTCTTTTGTACGATCGAAACCATCTATCATGTCGAATTGGAAAAGACCGCAACTCATTGGTGAACCGTCGTAGGTGGGATATGTTCTTCGTAATGCCGCTGCTGTGTCACAACTTGATCGCCATACCCCGAAGTAAATGGCTTCGTATACTTTACGCGTTATTAGTGCGGCTTCTTCGCTTTCGTATTCCACGTTAAGCAACATGAAGACATTATGCAGTCCCTGGATTCCAATTCCAGCTGGTCTGTGTCTCCTGTTGCTATATCTAATCTGATTGGCCATTTCAGCGGTTTTATTGCGTCGATTTAGTACAGAAATATGATCAAGATAATCAGCATAATCTATGGCCACGTTGATGTTCTGCATTACGCGACCAGCGGCGTTCGCTATACCTTTATAATCAACGCTACCGTTTGTTGTTACAAAACGTGGTAGGCAAACAGTTCCCAGATTGCAGACGGCTACTTCAGACCGCTCGTCGTAGAACTCGACAATTTCTGCACAAAGATTGCTACTGCGCACGAGGCCCAAATGTTTTTGATTGGATCTCTTGTTGACGGTGTCTTTGAAGACAACGTACGGCATTCCGGTGGCGGACTGTGCTTGAGCAATGGCTAGAGCAAGTTGTTCGGCCTCTATGGTGGTTTTGATAACGGAGGTGTCTTGTTCGACACGCGTATACAAGTCTTCGAACTCTTCGCCATAAACGTCATTTAACTGAGGACACTGGGAAGGCGATAACAACATCCAAGTACCTTTTTCACGAACCCGTTTGATAAACAGGTCTGAAACCCACAGACCGATAAACAGCGAATTAGTATGCACGTTTTCCCTGGTTGGATGTCGAATCTGTAGAAACGATAACACTTCTGCGTTCCAGTCGGACATGTATACAGCCATCGAACCTGGACGTTTTAACTCGCCCTGTCTAGCCACTCTAGTGGCGCTGTTGAGATGAGCAAGTACGGGCATTACGCCTTCGCTTTTCCCACTATTTCCTATAGGTGAATTTATAGAACGAATTTTGTCCAGAGATATACCTAGTCCTCCCCCACCAGTAGTTGCTAATACTCCAGCACGGTTCACCAAATCGAATATGTCTTCTATTGTGTCAGAGCAGTTGAGTAGATAGCAGCTGGCCGTCGTCGGCGATCTTGTACCACCGTAGTACATCATAGGAGATGCCATGGTATAAATACCTTCCGAAAGATCATTGTAAATATGCTCTACCGACTTCCAATCCACTCTATCATAACCTGCGTGAATGCTTTCGTCGTACAAAACATCTTCTTTCTGTATTGGAATTATATAGCATTTTCCGTTTTCTTCGCGACACACGTGTGGACACGTCCCGCATGTCGTGCACTTACAACCGTCGTACAGCACAGTGATGCTTCGCTTGAAACATATTGGACAGTCTTTGCGTGTAGACAGCGGTCTGCTGAGGTGCATTGCCAGGCGCAAATGCATGAACTGCGGTGTTTCAACAACCTTACCCCTCTTTTGGAGTAGATATAACCGATTTAATTGTTCAACTGCCGACCATGTGTAGCAGAAATCCCTATCACGATTCAGAAACGAACCTATTTTCTTTGCATTGCACACCACGGCCTTGGCCAGACCTGGATGTAGAGCTCCCGCTTTCATGGCGGGATGTGTTTCGGGGAACCGATCATTTATCAGATCCTGTTTAATCGCGGCTAATTCTTCGACATTTGCGTCTTTTGTCACCCCGAATGAAGCTGTCAATAAAGCTGCCATGTCCGCCACGTCATTCGGTGTGTTTCTGTGTAGGTTTGCAACAAATACACGGCCAGCCAACAACCCGTAGTCCGGATGATTATGTATCTGATCTTGTAAAACGTGAACGACTTTTTTGGCCATGTCGTTCGCATTCAATTTTCCCAATTCATTGCCGACGAACTTTTGTTCTTTAAACCATTTTACATTTACAGCTCTCAATGGTAGAACCACTTGCCCCCATCCAGCAGCGAGCGCGATTAGATGATTTTCGAGATCTTCAACCGTATTAAGTGCGGGGTAACTCATCCTAACTACTATACGACAACCGCCCATCTCTGTTACTTTTTGTGCTGCTGTCGTATATCTCCGGAGAGTGTGCTAACGATATTCGTCGTTGACAGAAAGAACGTACTAATTTTTCGTACGGGGCGAATCCAGTTTCTTCGATTTCTGTGGCGGTTTTATCCAGAAAGGTAGCGACTAACGTCGGTATGCGTCTAGCATAACCCCGTCGACCTATATATTGCGTGAGAAATGGTGCTATGAAAAAATTGATCGAGGCCGTAGACACCCGCGCTCCGATCTTTTGACCGTTCTTTGTGAATGTTTCTCCAGATAGTAGTAACAGTCCGCCAATAAGGTGGTGCCATTTTTCTTTTAGATGTGAATTGATCGACTCTTCCACGCTTCCTTGAACGGGAAATTGCACGTTTAGAAAGTTCCTGTGAAACACAGAGTCAAACAATGTGGTTCCATTTGCTGCATCAATTGCGCGTTGAATTTTTAGCGTTTCTTCCGTTGTTTTGGGATTTACGTCTAACATATACAGTTCCGGTGTGTTTGTAACGGCTTGTCTACCCGCCGCATCGACCGTCCTCTGTCCGTCTTTTGAAAATGGTTCTAGCGGTTTGTCATGCATCCATTCATGCGGCAACCAATAATTGCACGCATCTAGCGTGGCTTGATTCTGTATTCCGGTAAAAAACGGTATGATGCAAATACTGTGTTCTTTCAACATTTTTTCGTAAGCGTATTCTGATTTTTTACTTTCTTTCGAATTTGTGTTCTTCTTATTTTCATTCGTCGCGTTATCGCCCATTATCAGGTGAAGAAATTCGATCAGACTTTTGCTATTCTGATTAAACTCATATCCAGTATCTACGCACTGTCCACCGGCATCGCAAAATTCTGCGTGAGTAAACATCTTAAGCAATCTGGTTCGCTCCGACTCGCCTGCGTTTGTTTCGTTCAGTGCATTTTCAACCGTTTCTTTCATATTTTCGATCAACTCTTCGTATTTTTTTAGTGCTTTTGTTGCTTTATCACGTTCCTTTGTCATTTCGGTAAGTTTTTGTTCGGTCAGTTCAATGCTGGTTTGTTTCATTTTTATTTGAAAGTCTAACTTGGCTTGGTTACGTATCATAGACATCAATTCTTCCCTCAATACGTCGGTTTCTTTTTGATACTCTGCGATTTCTGTGTGCAGTTTTCGAATTTTTTGCTCCAAGAGTTTCTCCTGCACAATTTTGTTCATTTCTTTAATCTCTTTTCTTCTTTTTTCCGGGCCAGCACCGTGAATCATGGCGTGTTCTTGCACGATGCTTGGAATGTACTGATCGCCACTGTTGTAACTTTCTGGATTTTTTGATTTTATTCGATTAAAATGTCTATGAAGACTCTTTTCCAGAGTACTGTTTATGTCCACAGCCGCTTCTAGCGCGGACAGCTGTTGTTTGTAATTAAGCGCAAATTCATTCGTATTATAATTTGAAGCGTTTGCAGCCATTTTAATAGTGTTGGCTTTTATTTCTAATACGTTGAGTTTTTCGCGTTCTTTTTCGATCGACTGAATCATTTCGGACGGATTAGACAGCGGCGATCCTCGACGAGTTGTTTCAAGTATCGCCTCTGCCTCGGCGGTTAACGTGGATGATACCACAACACTGGTTTTAGTCATTTTTTCTAATGCCTGGTGTCTGTGTCTTGCATTGGCAAACATATATTGAAATTCATATTGCATCATATTAATCAGAGGCGGTCTGGAGATAAATCCTGCTTTGAAATATGTTGGCACGCGTCCAAAAGTCCACAAAACGTACGGTACGCCCGCATAATCTGTACAACCGTATGTACCATTACGCACGGTTAGCACGGTGTCTCTTAGCAGACCATCGGTGGTAATCACGCTGAATGTGTCTACTGTAGTTTCAAGAAACGATATGTAAGTTTCCACGTAGCTAAATACGTCGCCTTTAACAGGCGTGATTACCATACCACGATTCTCTCCTCTGAATGTCGGCACTACTCCCAAACACAAGTATATTCTCACAGCTTGTTCAAACTTGTCGGCTAGCCGTTCAACGCGAGCTATGAAGTTTACCTCGTCGACAATCGCGATTAACCTTCGCGTTGCAGCGTCTGCTACATTTGTCAATAAAGACGCGTCGATTTCAGAACTGTATGCTGGAAATAGCTCTTGATATCTATTCTCTAACGAAAATAATAAATCGGCTAAGACGTAAAGAGTAAATGCGTTCTTCAAACAGTTTAAGTGCTTGAAGAGATTGGATGAATACGGACTGAAAACGCCCTTTTCTGTTTCAAAGATAAAGTCTAACGCCGCTTCGGAGACTGGGGAGGGATGAATTAACCATGTTCTATCAACCGGACGCATAGGTTGTAAAACGTCATTTTGTTTCACAACTTTATGACTCGCAGTCAGTACTCTGCCGAGCACATCGGCCGACGGAACGTTTTCGTTGCGTGAAAATACCTGAAAGCCTTTCGTTTCCATGAAACAACTACAGTTATCTGCACCACTTTAATGTCAGCAGATTATACAAAACGAAATAACTAAATAGCAATATAACAATTTGCAAAAGAATTTTAATGGGTTATTTTCACCGTCTCTTCCAGCAGTTATATATCGACATGCTTAAACTCACAATAGCAACGATCCAAAATAGCGATATTCCACCGACAACGGAAGATGGATTCAAGAATTCTCTGTACAAATTCCCCCCAAATTGGTCTTCTAAGTCTTTAACATGAGCAAGATTTAAATCGGTAAAATCAGTGGCTTTTTTCAAGTAGTATTCTGCCCTATCAGCATATACCATCGATCCTTTTTTGTGCAGTTTCATTAATCTTTTAAAATCAACTTTATATTTTTCGTCTTTCGCCACAACATCTTCCCAGTCGGATTTGGTTATGTTTAGCTGAACATCAGTTAACGCTAACGGGTTATCGGGTGACAAATCTTCGTGCGTTGTATCTCCGGCAATATCTGCAATTTCGTTTGCTGAATACAGAGCTGTCAGAACAGGCAAATTTACAGGATAGACTTTAGTCACTTCGGGAAAACCTGGCATTTCGTTCATGTTGCACCCTGTTAACTGCAGAGGAATATAAAACGAACCGCCGTCTAACGAACACCCACAGGGCACTCGGATCACGCAGGTGTTGCAAGACGGGATCTGTTTGAGATGTCTGACTTCAGTGTCGCCGTGTGACGGACTCGCGTGAGGACAGTGTAAAGTCCACGTGTTATCTGGTCCTGCATTCTCAGAGTGTACAAGATACTGCTCATCCCTCATGCGTATAACTTCCGACGGTAGATCGTAAGGCTCGTATTGCATCTGACAGTGCTGTAACACACTCTCCTTCTTGTCGTAAAAAATTGCTCCAGCGCACGTCAGTCTATTAGCATCTTGCAAAGCTTTCTCTGTAGGACAAACTTTGATTCCTTCACCACGACACGAAGTGTAATGAGCTACAGAGAGTTCCGTGTAATAAGCAAGGTCTGATGTTACGGCAAAAAAATCCGGTAAATTGGCCACGCGAGTAGACGAACGATGATGCTCCGCTGTTGATATATGCGTCCTGTCTACTCTATACACACTTAACATCCCACCGACCGATTTTAATGGAACGGTCAGCGTAATGAAGACGTAGTTCTCAGAGCGCGTAAAGGTCGTCGATCTCACTTGGTAATAAAACGACGGGTTTGAGTGGACTATATTCAGCTGTGGGTGATTTGGTAACACTTCTTTGTCGACGTGATCGAGAACGGTTTGAATATCACCAACCGTAATCAAATTTTCCGGAATATAACCTTCTAAAAGTCTATTGATACCACAAAGCCAGTTGCTTGCAAATCTCAAGTGACGTACAACGTTATGCTCAAACTTTTCCAAATTACCCAACAGGAGATACATTGCTTCCTGCGTTTCTTCGATAAAGTTTATTCGTACGTTCAATTCGTTAATATCATCCACAACAGACCGAGCAACGTTTGTCAGTTTGTTCTGCGTTTCTGTTATGCGCTCATTCATGTTTTGCAAACCGTGTTGTAGCACAGAAATGCGGTTGTTCAGAGCGCCTGAAATTGACGATAAGCGTTCGTTGGAAGCTACGATTTCACGCCTGTTCAGATCAACAGTATCTGCCAATTCACAAATGTGTTTATCGACGACCTTGATATCGTCATAAGTGGGTGTACCGAAAATATCGCTTCCTATTTTTCCTAGAGTGGCTAAGAAACCCCCACCTGCAGCCGTTTGCTTTCCATCTCGACAAAAAGATGGTGATAAATGAGGTGATTCTTGGTCCGAAACACTTCGTTTTTTCCTCGATAATGGCCGCTCTTTGTCGCTTTCCACGTTTCCTATTATCGCTACGACGTTGGCGATGTTTCGCTTCATCTGCTCGAATTCATTAATATATGCGTTGTTAATCTGTTCAACCAAAGCGTTTACAGATGTGCAGTGTGCCTCTCTTAACAAAGACGAATTACAAGCCATAGTTTGTATGGCTCGATAATTCATGTTCGGTATTGTCACAGCGAACGTGTGACGATATTTCGTGATTCCGTTTAACACAACACCAACTTTATTAAATACTACGCCCCAGTTTGTTCGAACATACGAAGTTTCCATAGACGATACATCGCTATAAACTATAGCACATGAAAGCACCGAAAAACAAAAAAAATAGCGAAACATATCGCAAGTTTACAATTGTTAATGCAAAATTTTTGTACAAATACTATAATTTCACGCAATTACAACGGTTCAGTACATCGGCAAAATACGACGACTACGTCTAGAGATGACGTTTGAACCGCTGTTTGCCTGCAGATGACAACTGTTTGGAGTCGCTACCAATAAAGTCGGTAGCAGTGAAACGCCTGCCTGACGGAGGATGAAACTTTCTGAGGTTTCGAAGTGACCTATAATACACGCATTATTGTTACACATTTTCTTGTATTTATCTTTATTATTGTTAGTTAATAAAAGCGTGATGGTCTAATCCAGTCTGTGAACGTTTTCGTGCGCATAAGTATATTCAATTGTCTGCATTGTCAATTCGAAGTCGAACAGCATAGTGTTTTCCTCTACAGACAGAGCGGCTAAATATTCTCTACATTTGTTCAACACGTCTTTGAGCCTAGATTCGAATTCTTCGTCCGATTTGATCTCCAAAGGATTTTCTGCTGCAATAATTGTGTTCACCCCCTTCACCTCTGCGATAAATCTTAAACGGAAAGGAAACACGCTGCGCTGCTCTCCACGCTGGCCCGACTCCAGTTGCTGTTGCCTAATGCGTCGACATGCAGCGACGTATAACTGGTAAACACTCAATGACCAAGCCGAGTCCTCTACTATCGGGCGTATGTCTTTCTGTATAAATTTAAATTGATTGACACGCATCTTTACGTCGCGATTATTGATAATTGGTATTTGATCTATTAAAACACCTTCTTGACGCCATTCTTCCAGTTGCTTTTGTATTTCACGTTGTGATCCTGCACACAACTCGAAACGAATTTTTTTCTTTAGATTTTTCGTTTCCATGCAGATTCGGTTATACGAGTTATATAGTAATTATACGAGGTCACATAATAACTATGCACCACTTTCCCAGACATTCTGTCGTGCCGGACTACGCTTTTATTAAATATGAATTTGGTGCGGGACTCGGCTACTATGTTTCTTCAGCAGCAAACAGGGCACTGTTGTCGAGATTATCAACTCTTACATCGGACACTACTTACGAAGCGGCAATCATACCGTCAATCACATATGCTAACGATGGAAGACTGGTGCACCTCGCGAATGCGGTTGATTACGTTCGACAAATGATGGTAAAACACGAAGGAGTTGAACATACGGTGTCAAACGTGGAACGCCGAGATATGTACGACTTAGACCAGTTTTTTACGTCTGTGGAAATGACGCTAGATCCTAGCTGTTATGCGTCTATCGTGGCCACGGCTCTGGGAGGTCGACACTGCGTAAAGTTTCAGAGATTGCCGTTTCAGCAGTTCATGATGTTGGATTCCATCATGACCATGATTAATCGAAGCGGTTTGTCCGAACACCGAGCTCAGATTCTTATGCATATTAAAAACAGCCTGGGTTACGATTGGCTGACGTGTACGAAAACCGATATCTTACAGCGACTCTTTTCTAAACGTGTAGTGGGCAACAATGTACGGCGGCGGATGGGAAAGTCTGTTGCCGTGTACGCAGATTTAGCTCGATCTTTAGCGTTCTATCCCCAGGCGGGAATTAAAGCCCTCTACACCGTACACAAAGCCTCCGCCGCCGACGCTTGTCACTCGGCAGTGTCATCAGCAGTACAGAAATTCGTCGCATTTTTCAACGTTAAACAAAAACACGACTTTCAGCTACGCATCGACGCTCGAAAGGGCATAGTAGATCCAGAAGATTTCTTTTATCAAGCCAAATGCACGATCTTGTACAATGCTTCCTTCGTGTCTGTGGCCTTTTACAAAATGAACAGAAACGGAGATTGCAACGGAGGTAGACCCGTCTCCAATAACACGTTGAAATGCAAAGGTTATACGCAACAAGATGTAAGTTTTGTCACATCTTCATAACATAATATCTGTACAAAGATTCACTGGCATATTTTACTTGTTTTATTAACAGCTCCATTTCACTTAGCGACGGCAACGTGGGAGACAAAACAGCGCATTTTCCTGGAGGAAATAGCGGATGCGAAACATACACGTGCCCGTCATTTACGTTTGCATAACACACAATGGCGGGATGCTGTCCCAAACCCCTCAGTATCATTTCGTCAATAGAAGTTTGAACACTGTTGGATGTAATTTCATTTAATTCGGACCCTATCCACGACGCTTCGGTCAATTTGTTTAATTGAATTCTCAGTGTTTGTAGAGGTGTTTGGTCGTAGACTGTATCTCCATAGGTTTGTCCTGTGGCGTGTTGTACACTTTCTATTAGACCATTACGTACTATAAATTTACACCAAGGTGTTCTCGTTTTCGTAACTGATAATAACGTTTTTCCTAGGTGCAGCCTGTAGTTTATATATTCCTCCAGACCCCATCTTTTACAAAAGAAACTGTTCGTCCACGGATTGAACGGGTTTCTTGACACATCGAGCCCACTCGTGCCATATAAACCTTCTCTGGTGATCAAAACAGAGGAGTCTGCGAAATCTGTGAAATTCACGTTCAACGTAGGAAACGGAATATCGCGATAGATCAGCGTGAGGGCTTCTATAACCTCTCGAACTATACCCGTGTAGAGGTCATTTAAAATAGTTGCATCTATTAGCGGCAAATGTGGGAAATTGACTCTATCGCTAACGTCGTGTGGCAGCACGTAGTTGTACATGACGTTTGTTTCTATCGACTCCATAAAACACATATGCAATTGTCTCAACAAAATTGGCATCGACCACGCCGCGTTGATCGGATATAGAGAATCGCTTAATGGTGCAGTAAACAATTCGGTGTTACACATCTTCCAGTGACGTTCGTTGCACCAATACACACCGGTGATCATCTTAGATTCAACATTTTCGAGAAACACGGGTTGACAACTTTCGTATTGAGATTCCAATTCTAAAATTGGATCAACGGGTAATTCTTGCTCTCTTTCTTCAGTCACATATATTTCGCCTTCGTTCTCCCTTTGCGGTGTTTCATAGTGTTTTCCTGTAACGTCGGCAAGCTTCATCACGCTTGATACAAATTCTAACACATGTGTATCTGCTTCTTTTTCTTCTTCATGTACGCTAGCCGGTTCTTTCGCAGAGGGAATAGTAACCTCCAGAACAACCTCTTTAGATTTTTTCACACCATATGGGTTAACGTATTCGCCGTGCCGTCCTGCGAAGACGCAGCTGGTGTCGGTGTTTGTATCCAACACTTCAACAAAGGTGGTTTTGTAGCCTGCATTTAACCTAACTGGTATTGCATATCTGCAACATAGAGGTAATCGTATTATATTGTTCTCTTCTCGAAAGACGGTAGTGAATACTACACCGCCGTGTTTCGAACTTTCGTGTCCTACACGCACTAATAGCCGCGCATTCTTAACACTATACTTCCCATGGAAAACCAAAAGAAGAACAGCAGCGTTTTCTCCCAGTGCTTCAGCGACGCTTTTGTTTTCTTTCATGTTCTTTTTCTTTTCCTGCAAAGATTCGAGCGTACGCAGATACGTAAATAGGTTCATCGAATGCTGATGAATACGGTATCAGGGCGTCTTCTTTGCACGACAAATCGTGAGCTATGAGGAACGACACTTGATTTCTGAAAGCAGCTCCAGGATCGCTATTAGAATAGTGCACAAAATACGGTTCGTGGTGTCTCGTGTGTATTAGGTCCTCTTCAAATACGGCCAGTAGATATGACAATCTCATTTCACAGTTTTTAAACCGTGTCACATCGTTTAACTGAATTTTTCTTTCGTCTTCCTCTTTTGCTTGTAAAAATAACTCATACAGTCGTTGAATCATGCTGTTCAGACGTTTCGCACATACACTAATATGTTTTTCTTGAATCGTGTTCCTGATACATTGAGCAAAATTGTACTTTGTATATTTATCATTCATTATCTCTTGTACTCGTTCATGTTCGTACCTCTTTTTGATCGAACCACATCGTCGTCGTTTCAGTTGCAGAGTGTTGCACCAAAAATGATCCTTCCGTCGATATATCTGTCTGCCAGATATTATACACCTATCGTTTTCATCTGTTATACAGTCTTCTCTTTCCATGTCGTTTTTACATAGGTGAAAATTGCCATGCTGTTGACAAACGAAAAAATCGTTTAACGGCACTAAGTTAAATGCCGCACGTAGCGACTCATGATGGAGATCTGAAAACGCATGAATTCGTTGAATCCGGCAGTTATCCGTTACGCACGCGAATAACGACATCTTTGTGAAACAACGATAAGCGTCCTGTCTTAATTTATATCGTATGATCCTTAATCGTTCTTTTTGTCTATGTAGATTCTCCGTGGAGATACTTACAATTACATTTTTGTCGACGAAAGTTGTTTCGTACGACCAAGTGCGTTCGGAGAAGTAGTGCCGATGCTGTTAACGGACAATGGACATCTGGTACTGGCCAGCTCACACAAATTGGGACAAGATACCCGAACTTATGTAGACATGAGCTCTTTGCGACGAACAGAAATTCTCATAAATAACGTAGTTCACGTGTGTTCTAACCATATCGTGTCCATGTTACAAAACGACGTCACAGCCATGTGCTGTCCATGTTACTTGTTTCACCAACCGCACCATATTACTGCAGACGCCGATTATAGGCGCATTTTAAATGCGTTTTCACAACGATCCGGTTCTCGAAACAACGACGGAGAAAACGAGGACGCTAAAACGGCCATGTTAAGTGAGATAGGGATTCTACCACGCGGATTGTCGCCGCAAGAGTTAAACGACACCACTAAAAGACAGCTGGCGTCGTCTAGAGGAAGCGATAAATTTTGTTCAAATTTAATCGATGTGAGAGACTATGTTGTCCTTGGTAAACAACGTATGATTTTCTCTCGAGAAGTAGTTGTCTACGTCGACCCTGCTCCAACGAACGTTGGAAGGTCGTGTCACGCTATGTGTTTCGTCACACGAGCTGAAGAAGTCAACCCACAACCTGGCCAGACACGATTCCGATACGTGATTCTGGCAGTCGAAGAATTCCAGACAGACGATGTAGAGCCTCAAACTAAAGACGGATTATTTGCACTAGCCACTGTGTTTATCGGCACCTGTTCCGTACTAACGCGCTTGTATGGAGGTTATTTTTCCACCTTTGTTGTCGCCCCGGAAGCCAATAGCATTCATGTTGATCCTTTCTGGTCTCGATGCGGTATTTTGTATGAAAAAGACCCGTCTCTAGTTGACAGTGAGGTTACGATATTGAGTACCACTATACAAGCTCCTACTGTAAAAACGAAACAATCGGTTGCGGAGAAAAAACTTAAAAGAAAATATATGCCGTACAAAAAACGGACCGAAGAAGGCACATCTGTTAGTGCTTATGAACTGAACCGTTTGTGTGAAGAATCCGAATACGGAACAAAGAAAGTCAAATCTTATAGAATCGGATACGCCCTAGGTTCCAACAAAGTACGTAAAATATATCACTTTTTTTCCAGCCTTTACAACCCTACGTCGGGAAACGTTTGCGATGTGTCATGCGCTAGCACGATTTGGAGCTGGTGGATAAGCCGAGATTATGATTCAATTCCTTTGTATGTGGCCAAAAAACTTGAACTACTCGAGATTCGTCCTACGATCAATCAGATCACCGGAAAAACCGTATATAAAATAGGTGGGAAAAGAACAGAAAAAGATGGAAGTTTTACGCAAGACGATCTTCCAATTGCCGTGGTTATGAGTGTCTCTCTTTGCGCAGACATATGTGAAGGTCACTACAAGGGCGATCTAGTGCAACTGGAGATAAACCAAACGCGTGAGATGGAATATGAAAATGAACTGCGGTTTGATCTAGAATCTAGTGACGAAAATTAACACTTCAGTTTCTGCTATTATTACTACGAGTTTGCTTTTGCTATACCAACAACGGCCAAGTGTTACTACTATCTTCGCAGTTAAGCAATGTACGTGATGTTGTGTGTTGAATTTCTTCGCACTACAGACTTATTGTTGTTAGTTGTTAATTGCATCCTCTAAACTTAGACAACGATAGCCGACTGAAATTATATCATCGCCACAAACAACATGATATATAAATCGCCGAGAAACACACAACTGCGCTGTTACGAAATGTCGGTCGACGAAACACAACAGATAGAGAAACACGACATGAATTTGAAAATTTCCACCAAAAAAACTCGGCCTGTTGCTTCGTTTGGAGACCAGAAGAGCGCTTATTCAGAGTGATTATATTATTCACTATTTTCTTGGAGTCGCGTTTAAAATTTTTTTTGCAACAAAGTGCAGTCTAAAGTTTTCGATAATTCTATTTACGTATATAACGAGTTACATGTTTTCTGAGGGCTCGAAACAATTGTTTAACCATAAAAAATGTACAAGACGAAGAACAATGAACAATGCATAAAATGTGGATATTTATTCGAAAAAAATCAACGTTAATTAAAAGCAGCTCTACGGTGTCTGATAATCAGAGCAACGGGAATAGTGACAATAATAAACAGTGCCACAGTAATCATGGTGACGAGAAGCCATAGAAGATGCGGTGCGTCTTCGTAAACTGTCTTCATAATCCTCAGTTCGGTGTTTGTGGAATTCCTGAACAGTCTAACACCACCATCTGTTCCGTAGGTGAGACTGAAATGTCGAACCGCGTTGTTGACGTATACCGTGCATCTAAGTCCAGCAGATCCCAATACGGTATTTAAAACAGCCGCGTTTGCCGGTATCGTAATGATAAATCGTCGAATTTCGGTATTGCGTTCGTCTATTTCTCTCACTATCTCGCCGACGGCAATGTCACTGTGTGGATCACAGTATGCTACTTTTACCGGATAACGCGTTTTGATACGAATCTCTGCATTGACCGTGTTATTGAGACTTTCAATAGTGCTAATAACACCAGAAACCTCTATCTTCTGCTCGCTCGAGTCACCCGATGTAAGCTGTACAAAACGACTCAGGTTTCCCAATGTTACGCGAGTCGTAGTTATGACGCACAGTAACAGTAAAATCTTCCAGAAATGTCCCATGTCGACAGGCTGATATTCTGTTTCCTTTCATCACGTTGCTGGTAATACGAACAATTTATGCTCGTAGTTATTCAAGCCTTCTCTTACATTGATGTTGCAAGAATTGATCTAGTTGATACAATGCTGCGTCTTCAATGGCCTGTCTTGACGGCATGTAAACACAACACGTATCCCACGGTACGTCCACATATCCACGTTCCCCGGTGTCCGCATTTGTTTCCAGAAGAGTGATGCAGCCGTTATCTTTTGCCACGTAATCGTAGAGCTTTAAGTAGTCGTGTCTAGAGTCGATCACCTGCCCGGTACAGCTATCGACGTCCGTATCGTTATATATAAACCGTCTATTTTCCCACATGCATTTAAACAGGCGACTGTAAAAAACTGTGTTTTCTATGTCTTTTAGTGTCGACAACTTATGCGTTTCCTCCGCCTTAACCCAATTACCTCCCCGCAGCGCTTTCCAGATGTAATCGTGAATGAACTTCGTGGGTGCGTTGAAAGTCGCACGCTTTGGATCACATTGTTCTTCAGTAATTATTACCGCCGGCAGTACGTTCCATCGTCCGAGCCTCAGAATGGCGGTGTTTAGTCCCACGCAAGTAATGGTGACATCAAAAGCGTTTTCAGCGCGTTGGTTTATCCAGTCCAACCCGTCTCGCGTTAACACAAGTATGTGTTCATCCACAATAGAAAAAACTCCAGATTCCGGTAGTCCCAACTCGATTAGTACAGTAACAAAATATGGCGGAAAGGGAATCTTGCGGTTTCCTCGTTTAGACAAAATCCAACTTTTCAGTAAATTTGGTGTTTCTTTGACGTAGTGACCGCTTGATACTATCCTAGCAAACGTACGATACAGATCCGCCGTTTCACAGATGACATGATTTTCTGTCAAGTAGATCAATGAAGGAAAATTTGCAGCTGGTGCACGAATTCTGTTTCCTGTGAGACTTTTTAACACACGTATATTTTCCTCCATATGTGGTAGTTGGAAAATTGTGGTAAATTTGATTGATTCAAGAGTTTGTTCCGCGGGTATGGTTCCATAACTCTTCAGACACTCAGCGGCTAGTATCCACTGTTCCGGGTTCAGTAAATCTTTGCTTTCAAAATCTTCCACTAAGGTGTGAGGATGTTCGAATAGCGTTGTTGTATCTGTCGTCGTTTTTATCACGGATTTGTTTATAAAATAATACGTATCTTGGTTCAAACTAACCGGCAAATGTGACGATTCTCTTTTGTCACCGTTTTCAACGTCTATGTATAAAAGAGCGTCTTTACGCAAGACATAACATATCTTCCTTATAGCCATTTTCAAATGTGACGTTCGATTGCGTAAATCGAACGTTTATATAATCACAAGAAACACTCGCTAGAGTTCTTCTGTTTAGATGTCGTACGTTTTTGTTTCGCTTGTTTAGACCCATTTTTAATCGATTCGGGAGCCTGCAGTTCGGTGGTAGTTGCCGAGCACTTTTCCGGTATGACACCAGAGGCGTGCATCAGACTGGACTGTATTTTTTCCTTGCTTATTTCTGAAATGGCTTTTGCCAATGCATCTTCTAGTTGTTCGGTTTTATTTGTAATTGGTAAACACGATTGAACGTACAAAAGAAAACGTAATTTTTTTTCTTTTTGTGAAGTTTTAATAACGTCATTTACTCCCTCGATTGGCATAACTCCGTCTTTTGCAAAAGGCTGTAGCGTAAGACAATCTATATAGAGAGTTACCAACTGGTTTCGAGTGTCATCGCTAATCTTTTTATCTGAACACAATAGGTTAAGAACAGTGTCGGCTTGCGATTCCGAAAGTCCCATTGTCGTCAGCATGTCGTAAACAACATGCAAGTATTCGACACGTGACTCTAATTCTCTTTTCACGATCTCCTTTCTATTGTGCCAGTTTTCCGTTTCAGAGGCAAAGATCGCTTCTCGGACAGACCGTTCAACATCACCGTAAGACGATGACTTCGACCGAATAACATCACCAATCACTGTCACAGCGTCTAGCTGATTTTGGTACCAAGCGTCTGCTAATTCTATCAACAAGGTATAGAAATGCGAAACTACAAATACTACGACGTGTTTTAGTAAATCGAAAACAGTCATGTCTTCGGCCAACAGCGTAATGTTTTATAATAAAGTATCAACCGATTTTGTACGTGAAACCCTATCTTCGAGGTTTTATTTTTTAAGAATAGTCGAGGAGTACTTGAACAGATGGCGCGTCGCGGAGCGAGAGAAGGATAAATGCAGTTTTTGTTCTTTCGTTTTACAATGCGAAAATCCAGAGGTGACTAAACAGACTATTGAGGAAATCAAAGAGTTCGCTACAAGAATGCCGGTCAGCTGCAGCGGTGTGGTCTTCGTATGGTATTACGTCGTACGAAAGTTTGAGTTAACTATTTCTAAAGCAAATGAAATTGATCCAAACTCTATATTCTATCACTTAATTTTAAGAACGTGCAACAACGACGCAAACATCAGCACACTTTTAGGTAAATGTGTCCCCAAAATACTGGAATTACAAACGGTCATATGTGAACAGCAATCGAAAACTGTTGATGACGACGAAGAAACAGAAGTAGTCGGAGAAGAACCGACAAGTACGATAAAACAATTAGCCAAACAGTTACGCGTGAATTACGAGTTAATGATGGAAAATTTAAAAAGAGGGGGATGTTACGGTTACAATAAAGAAAAGAACTCGCGATGCATCTATTCGAACACCGGATGCTATGATATGGCGGCAGTAAACCATTCGCTGAACATTGACGCTCGCGTTCTTGTTTCACCGAATTGGGTAGCAAAACGTTTACCAAATGTTTCGCTCGACGAATTTTACGAGGAAAAAAACTATATTGTTTATCAACCAAGTATACGGCAACGAACGGTTGGTGGTGATCTGGAGCAACAACTGAAAGATATCGCCGATAAATCGATTTCTGTCACCCCTACAGCGAAAAAAGCTAAAGTCGATAAGAAAGCGTCTAGAATAACATCTTTATTTACAGTCGAAGGAGAGCTAATATATCAGCGTTATGTGTCCGGTTTCGAACAAAACGATACTCAAAACAAAATATTTTCAAACATATATTTAGAAACCACCAACACACTAACGACGGAAATCGACGTTCTTTATGAACTACACCAGTCTTGTTATAACCCAGAAATATGGGGAACTCGTGAATTGAGACTCGGAATACAACCGAAACCGTGTCTCTGGTGTACTCTTTGTATATCGCCAAGCGTGAGACGAGTGATTTACGACCTGATGTCCATGGCCAGAGACCAGTTGCGTGTTCTAGGAATGAAAAGCGAGGAAGTGATGGGTGGTTTGATGACTGGCGATGATGCTCTGACGAGTAAGTTCTACTACGGCACTGCAAACGAATGCGAAGAAGAAGCAACAAGAAACGCAATAACTGATCACGAAAGAAGAAGAAAAGGACGACGGGGTATCACGTCTGCTAAGGCCACGGCGTCTCGTCATCCAGATGTCCTGTATACTTTAGATTTTGAGGGGTGTCGTATACAATGCGAACCGATAACTACCGTGTTCAGAGAATGGGCGGAAGAAAAATATCCTTTTATGCATACCTTTTTTGCTAGCAAAAATTTGTATACAAAGAACGACTTAGAAGATGACGTCAGAAAACACTGTACATCGGATGGTAATGTCTTCTGCATATGTAACACAAGACGCTTATTTTCCGACACCGATTGCTACATGAGAAAAAACCACGTCTGCTTGCTACCATTTCTATTTCAGAGCGCTAACAACGTCGTTCAACTTCTAGGAGAAGAAAAGTGTTTAAAAATTTTGAAAGGGCGTATCAACTGTTTGACCGCAAGACACCATATGTCTCCCCGTATTGGATGAATAGTGTTGCGACAAGAATTGCCCCGTATCTGCGATACTTAAACATTAAGATGAAAAAAACCGTGTTTAGCACGATAAGGTCGTGGATACCGGATCGTCCGCTCTATATTCCCCATAGATATTATACGGTGCAAGCAAAGGCGAGTAGTGTAGAGCGCATGAAAGACGTATACTTTGTGGAATTAATAGCCAACCCTGTTTGTGATAGAATGATTATCGCTTCGCTATTCGACAAGTTATTTTTCAACGTTCGAGTGATTTATGGCAATAACGGCGCATCGACTTTACCTACGGGGGAAAAACTGAACGAATTCTGTTCTGCGTTAAAAAAGCTGCTTTTGTCTTGGCCAGGAAAAGTAATAGTCGTCGGTTCGCCAGAGTTTTGTGTACAGTACGCGAAAAAAATCGGCAAATGTCCCGAAGATCATATCTCGCGCTTATGTAGCATACGTCCAGAGAAAAGAGTGGCACTGCGAGTATCTACGCGTTTAGAATCGGTTCCGTCATTAGCGTGGCAAGCTGCTGTTGAGGAAAAAGCTTTGAGTGAAACGAAGACTGATGTGAACGAAATCGTAGATGCTAATTTGTTGTCGTTGCACTGTCGAGTGAAAGAGATTGGTAAACAACATTTTGGTTTGATCGAAAAACCTGAAGAAAATGGACAAACTGGAGATATTAGACGACGTCGAAGTCGAAGATCAAGAGTTCCTGTCAACCTCACCCAATATTTCAAACACGTCAAACGAAAGAAAAAGACATAATTATTATATGTTTGCCGATGCCACATTCATCGAAAAAGTAAAACAGTTTATATCGTCACAACAAACGAAAGTAGAGAGAAATTATGCAGATAAATGGATTGATTATTTAGCCGAATGGCGTGAATGGTTCGACAACTACCTACAAGAAAATAGAATCGATAATTTGCCGCCCAGTTGGAGTTCGTCAGAACCTTTGCCGATAGCAACAGTCGTTACAGAAGGAGATGCTGGAACTGGAAAAACGTTTTCCATCAACACCATGATGAAAACGATACCAAACGGGACGGTGTCATCTTTTGCCCGCAAAGGAACGGATGCGTTTCTAGATTATGCAATTCCGGACACAATTCCTGACGGATTAAACCATATCATACAAAACAACACCATATGTAAGATGTTTAAAATTAAATTCTCTCATGCTACGATCAGGGCGCGTTTGAAAGACATTAAAAACGACATCGAGTTAGAAAAATCGTACGAAAGTGTGCTTCACGACGCAAGAGGATTAACGGATAAACATCACGCGGAAGACATAACCAGAAAACACTTTCAGCTGGTCGCCAAGAAATTATGGCCTCTTGTGACAGAATGCTATAACGAACTCTTACAGGATTTCTTTCATAAAGGAGTTTCCGTCTTTCGTCGAGATGTAATGGATGAAGACCACCCGATGTACACCGGAGACAAACTTGTTCCACGTCTTTTAGTGCCTTACGTGAACACCTTAAAAGCCGCACTCGCAGGAAAACAATCTACCATGAGTAAAGAAGATGCTGAAGAAAGAGTACATGCTGCGGAATCAACGTTGAAACAAGACACGTATCGGTTGAACGTAAGTATGGGTACGACGTCGAGCAACATTAACTCTCTTCCTGCACCGGTCTTGTTTCCTGTATTGTTGTTCGAAGAAGACGGCATGGCACCAGCTTTTTACGGCGATATCCGTAAAATTCTCACCTTTCTATCATTAATGATCTACCTGCCCCCGTATATTATGACTATGGTACCCGTCATTGTGTCTTCCGGAAGTACCACGCAGTCGACTGCTATAGGGACGGCGGCTTCAGCTCTAGAGATGTGTTCCACTCCTTCTCATTTGGCAGACGAAGACAACGTTTTACCGTTCAAATCAGAGTTTTTTCGACGTGATAAAAATAATTTTCAGACAAGCGACGCCCTCGCCTGTAGAGCAACGTGTATGACGTTGGAAAGAGGTCTTCCAGTTAGTCCATATACATATACATCGATGTATGTTCACGAAGAACACTCAACTCTAGTGGACGACCCCGGTTATATTCCCGAAGGGACGCGATTGTACAGAAAACACGTCGATGTGTCTCGATACACCGATAAAATGTCGTCTACGGGAAAAGCCAATCTTACCGTGACAGATATAGTATTTGTTGCCGACAATATCGCACCGATAAATGGCCCACCAGGTAGCCCGATTGAAATTATGGAAGGTTTATCATCGTTGACCGATAACGAAGCAAGTGCAAACAGAATACGCATGTGGCGTGACAAACAACGCTTATACGCAAACTACACCAATCCGACAAAAAGCGATTGGGAGAAAAAAATGAATGTTTTAAACTTTTACAGCAATGATAGTGGGTGCAACCCTGTCCATGAACAACTCATCGCCGAAGTTCACCATGATCTGGTGAAAAAACGGACAACAGAAAATGCCGAGTCACATAAACATAAACGGATTGATGACGAAAGCTTCATGGAAGTAGTGGAATGTTGCGACACAGGAGCCGTCTTGCCGTCGGACGAAACGTTTGACGAAAATGCTCTTAACAACGTTCTCTACGACCGACTGGTCAACGATAGAAAACGCAATCGTGTGAGAAGGAAAAGAAGGGGTCGCGACGGACAGACTCATGTGATCGAAGACATCGAAGACAAAGAGGAAAGAAAAGAAGGATTAACTTTTATTGTTGGTCGAGCTGTGAAAATGCTTGGTAGAAAAGAGCATCTGGCGAAACGTCAACACGCGGAAGCAATCGCAGAAAAACTGGGTGATGGAATAAGTTTAGCTCGTCATTATCTTGATGGATCAAAGGTGGTAGATCAATTCGGACGAATGACTTACGACCCGTTCGGCGATACGGTTATAGAATTTGCAAGACCGAATTACAGCTGTAGCGATTTTGACAAAAGTGTACATGAAACAACAAATGCAAGGATCCTTTACATGGCGTTTAAACGAGTCCGTTACTTAACTAAAAACGCGCCAGTGACGAACGAAAAAACGACAACACATGTTGTGTTCAGAGGTATAAGCTGCACATTAGTTGAACTGTTGGAGAATACCACGTTTGCACAACACACACCTTGTGCATTTAAGTGCATGGTGTACGGAGGAGTGATGGAGAAGTTCATGGAATGGTGGATTTATCAATTAAAACCGTCTTTGTTGTTGGATATGATCGATAGCAGAATGATAAAAGACGCTTACAAGAACTTGTACTCAACAGTTCCTAAGCAAGTGTGTGAAATACTCGACGAATACGAACGTCTGGTAAATGAAACACTAGAGAAACAAGAACCAGAAGAAATAGCTACGATTGCGGAAAGGAGGAGGAGGACTGTCAATCAGTTGACGATCCAGCTGGAACGACTAGCGGTAGCAATTTGTGGTCGAGTTGGCAAAGTTTTTGCAAAAGAAGTTATACTAGAAATATACGTTGACCGCAGTCCCCTATATCCGCTACTGAAGTACGAGAACAAATCCGTGTTGTTGAACAGTCTTCGTCTGAACAGCGTTGGCGACGTTAAGATTGTCGATAGCGGTAGAAGTGACTGTAACGCCATCTGGCGGCAAGACAAAGAACGTGAGTATGTAGAAAACATACAGAAAGGAGCGAGATATCCTCCGTCACTACTACGGCGCGAAGAGGCTATGTATAATAACAAACAACCCATTAAACCGGCAACCGCTTTGTGGATGGGAGTTGAAACGTTTCATCATGAACTATACATGGACTCTATATGCACTTTATTACTCGGCGACAGCTTACTGGTCACTACACAGCCGTACTGTTCTCCCGAGGTCAACTGGAGCACAATCTTTACGGAACCTAAAAACAACATGGTCGTTTCGTCGAAACCAGATACGTTTGGGCTGATTTTGCGACGCGGAATGGTTGAAATGGGTGCATCGAAAAACAACACCGTCAACAGTATGTTTTTAATGAACGGCGCTGAACTGATGAATTTACCGCGTCCATTTCGACCGCAAACTTGTAACGTATTTTCGGACGTGATATTAAAGACTCGTAACTTGGTGTTGTCTAGCGCTCAAAAACCCCGATCGATGCCTTCTCAGGAAGTTACCTATGAAGAGCTCAATCGCATGAACAGCGACGATTTGAAAATTAAGCGGTTTGAGATGGCTGTCATATTCGGTATAATGAATCCTATCTATGGGACACCCGCATCGACGGTTGCCTATGCCCAAGGATCCACTCATAGGGGCTACGTATTGCTAAACTTTGAGAAAATTGGAAAGAGCGACCAGCTAGTTGGAATTACTCGCAACAGCGATGTGACTAAACTTAAAGTATCTGCCGTGTCTGCTGCGACAGTCGACGAAGAAAATGCTCGCGCTATTGAAAAACGTGAATATTATAGAAAACGCATAGGCTGCATGTCACAGTATTATTTCTTCCGGCAGTGACTTGTTTTGTTTGTGAATATGAAGTACAACCATATTATACATATTATATTATATCGTCATACATATTACACTGTATACCACGCCTCGGGTTTACATAACCACCATCGTAATACAGCTAGACGATTTAACTTTTTTACAATATTCAGCGTAATGTCTTTCTCTGATATAATATGCTTGTATAAAATTTCGTCAAGATGAGAACACGTGGCAGCAATTTTGCACCCGCGACAGAGTTTTTCTTTCGGAAATCTCTTCATTACAAACCACTTCCAAAGACATGTGTGGTCGTAGGCAGTCGTTAGAGCCAAAGATGACGCTGCACCTTCGTTCCTATCCTGTTGACAACTACCGCATCGAAACCAGTAAGTAGTATTGGAATATGGTGGCACGTCGTTGGTGGCGGCCATCGCCGCTGATGGTGACGAGATAACAAACCGCTTTTTGCACGTTCTCTTTCCGCCATAACAAACACCATAATATTTTGCCGCCGTACCGTTTTTTCTTCTTCCACTCACCTCGTCCATTACATTTACGCTGTTGGTGGCAAAAAATCGGTGAGCATACCTGATGTGCACTAAACCAGTGTTGGTCACGCGCACATCAGTTACCACCAGTCGAACCATTTTGTACGAGCTGCAGCCGTCTACGGAACAAGATTCTACTTCCGGTGTTATTGAGGAATGAGTCCTTCTTGGTTTCTCTGTCGTCGTATTTTCAATAATGGGAGAGAGCCGACACGCGCCGCATACGATGAGTCCGGCGTGTCGTTCGAACGAGTCCCACACTTTATTTTCCAACTGTCTACAGTCGCCGATTGGGCCCATACATTTCGCAAAACAGCGACAACTTTTCGGGTTTACTTCGAGTAATTTCGTATGTAGTCGAGCTCGTCCCATTTCATAGGCCATGGTTAACAACAGTAAGTTGTCGCTGTTACACAACAGATCTGGGTAAGCAGTATGACATCGCGTGAGGAGCTCGTTGAAACTAAACAACTGCCACGCGGTCATGTTGGTACAGTGATGGATGATCAGTTCGTACAGGGCGAGTCTTCGCGCATAATTGGCATCCGGCTGTACTTCACGGCGTAGATTCTGCACGGCAGTAGCCCACTGCTCAGTAACAAAGTTGTTAGTAGCCTTGCAAACGGTCTTTTTGCACGTTGTGTAATATCGTCCTTGAAATCGCCACCTGTACGCACTTTTCAGAGTTTTGTATCTCGAATGTTGCTCGTCGATAATACTGGTGAGACGTCGTTCCGTCTCAACCAACTTTTTACTCACATTTTTACACCCGTACAGTCTGTTGAACGCACCCGCCATAATTTCACTGCACTGGTACAAAACTGACGATGTTGTTTGAGCGTCTGAACGCGAAATAAGAGTTGTTCTTAGAAAATAGTTTGCAATGCGTAAAGCATGTACGCATCTGGCGTCCATAGCACATGTCAATCCGTTACTGACAAGGGAGATACGTGCACTCCGTAAAAGATTGTCAAAAATTGATACTATACCATTCGTGCAAAATCTTTTCAGCCACGCTACGCTTCCGTATTGAAAAGGATCTCCGTTCTCGAGGTTGTCGTAATTCGGTAGCTTACATGGTCTATAGAAGCCGCATTCTGTGGCTATCTCAACACGCCGTTCAAATAATTCCAGCGAGAGCGCAACGACGTTATCTTGATTTTCTTCAGTCATTGCTGTTCAATGAAATCAAATTAAAAAATTCATGTAGTGATATTAGGTGACGTCTGAAATCTTTCGATCTGACTACAAATCTTCGTGTTTGATTTTTCGCGTCCTCGTATTCTTCTCTATTAAGCTCTTCTTCTTCTTCAGAACTAGTATTCTCTTTCAACTGTAAATCCTTAATGTCTGATATAAGATCAGATATCTCGCTACGAGTTGTTTCGTCTTCGTCTAGAAATTGTAATTCTGTTGGGTGAACACCAACTTCAATTAATTCCCTCTCCAAAGTAGGAAAATAAGGAGCCGTGTAAAAGCTAAAACTCGCATATGCGGCATTTTCGAACAGTTCTTCGTCATAAATATAATCGTCTACTTCCGGTCTCTCTATAACATCTAGTAAATCATCCAACATCCCTGCATTTATTATACTCGGTGGTAACCTGTTTTCCAGCACTTCAACGTGACTCTCTGCGGGTTTGGAAAATTTCACAATAATGTTTCGTGATACATTGTGTCTCTCTAGAAAACGTCCCAATTCTTCGTTGTTGACAGTTAAATCGTCGAATCCATGAATTCGTTGTGTATTGATTGAGTGAACCAGTTTATTTTTTTCATTGTAATCAAACACTACTTTCTGAGCATTATAAAACCACTTACTTTTCCACGTTCTCCAATAGGTATATAAGGGACCCGAAGGTAGCCACAATTCTCCCGATAAACATTGCTCTAGAAACTGTATATCGATTTTTTTGTTCAACGCCTTTATCATGTCTTTAGTTACTGCGATATTTTGAATCGCCGTCATGGATGCACGTTCGGGAATTTCGTAATCTGACGACAGAGACAACCTTTCATATATATCGACAACCGACTGCGTTTCATTTCCATAAGCCGAACTCCATCCGCATATCTTCGAAACTATTCTTCCATATACGGGAAAAGATCTAACTAAAGTACGGTATAGGTTTATTCCCTGCTGTTTAACATCCTGTGTCAACTGCGTGCAACAGACTTCGTAAACATTGAGGAAGTCGAACAAGAGTGTGGTAAGTGCTCCATAAAAACACTCTGTTGGATCATCGGAATTCTCAAAACCATGCGCCGAAACAAAATGCTCCTTCATGTGGTCCGTAACCATCCACTTTCCACGCCCGTCCGCGATCCAATTGAAAAGTTCCATTCCGATAGCATCTAGACCGTAAATGCGCGTAGCATACACCAGAATGCGGTTGAGTTCAGGTTTTAATTGTTGAAACTGCGTAGAAGGCACTACAACAGCGTCACTGTCATCACTCGCAGAAATAAATTCTACGTCGTAATATTCGTCTACGGTTCTATCGATTCGTTCTATTCCCCGCCGCCAGGAGTCGCGTTTCTCCTCAATAGATTTAGCCACACACTTTTCAACGAATGCCAGCAACTGCTTTGCGGTGTCGTCATGTGCCCGCCGTAACAGAGCAAAAGATAACTCTTTTACCCATTGTTCATGTTCATATTCGTTTGGTAGTATACTGATGCGCCATTTGTTCTCCACAACTTGTTGCATAAACGTTTCTTTATTCGTTATATTTGCAACGTGTCTGAATACACTCGGAGATCGACGATAAAACTCCAATTCGACGAGTTCCCACCAAGTGTCATAGTTGTTTGTATTCCGGTTTGGTTTGTGACATTTCTTGATCGTTTCCGTGAAAATAGTTAGTAAATCACTGTGCTCGTCTTCGGCTAATCGTACAATCTCCTTAATTGTGCTTTCGTACTTTTCTTCGGCCTCTTCGACGCGTTTTCGAGCATCGTCGTAGACTTTAACTACCGATTTATTCCACGCTTGCTTCAGTTCTTCACCAATGAAACGGTCAATCGTTGTGTTAAAATTGGACCTTTCCAAATGAGACACAACAACGGGCCACTCGCGCGGTGTAGGTTTCTTGAAATGTTGATATGAAATTATGAAGTTTTCGACATCTTCACTGTTGCGAAAGACTGTAGTTGAAGAGTTAAACACTAACGGCAAATTGGGCCACGCAGGTTCGGCTAGATTTGTAATGGAACCCAGTCCAATGACTAAACCGCACAGTATTTGAATGGTATTATTAACTTCAGAGAATGTCTCTTTATTCAGTTCCCAATAACTCAAACGACTGAATTCCTGCATGATTTGCGTTTTTAATATTTTGTCAACACTTATCGTTTGTTCAGGGGTAGTTATAATTTTCTCAAAGTTTACAATGTAATCTTCGAGTTTAGTTCCATTACGCATCAGTGGTTCCAAACCAATTTCGTTGCGATAAAAGAGACCCCATTTCTCGTGTTTAAATTGAGTTTCAATCCGGTCCAAGAGGTTGTCCGGTAGCGGCTTGTCAATTACCATATCTCTGTGAGTCTTCAACAGTTCGTCAAACTCGTTAAGTTTCCACGTCAGTAAACTCGTTTCGTTTGAGAACGATTTAGCTTTTTCTATGCGGATAGATTCGGCTTTCGTAGGTTGAAGTTTTTCTTTATTGTATTTTATCAGCGCATTTTTCAAAGATAGATTTCTGACATTTGTCACATCGTACGTGATTTTTATGTGAGGACTTTTTTCAAGAAAACTCAGAGAGTAAAATACGACATAAAGATCGGACATTTGATATTTTTTCTTTATGAGTTCCAAAGCGTATCTGAGTGCACCTACATAGTCGTCTTGAATGTCAGCGTCTTGTTTTAACACACTTATGCTGTCAACCGCCTTTTTTAATAAGAAATCATAAAGAGATTGGTATTCTAAAACTGTTTTTGCCAAAGTAAATTCCGACTCAAAAACAGATTGATCCTTACCGAAATCATCCAACGTATCATGTAGTCTTTTCATATCGTCAACACATAATACATCATAACTCCATTCGATACCCACAGATTTCAAAATTATCAACAATTCTGCTACATTATTTAATGTATTTTGTAGTCGAGATTTAAATTCTTCTAAAGCAAGAGCCTTTTTGATTCGTTGTATTTCTTCTTTCGAATTGGTAACCGCGATATTATACGCTTGGCGATGACTGTTATTTTGTACGGCTATGGTATACGCATTTGAAAAAATGTCCCACATTTTTATCGCGTTAACTGTTTCCGTTTTTGTCTTTTCGATCCATTCCTGGTTGTTTGTTAAGTGAACGTCGCCGATTGTTTCATCGTGAAACTGTGCTAACAGTCCTGAAATCCATGCCACAAAGTTATGGGGCAAGTCGGTGTAACATTCAGGATCGCGTTTGAAAAAGATATTCGAATTATCGTATACCAGCACCAATCTAACACCAAAATATAGAGGCTGCAGTGGTACAACAATTTCGTAAGTGTCATTCTCTGTCGTGAAGCACGCCGTCACAATGCCCGACAAAAGTGGTGCATTAACGTGAAAAACGACGTTTAATCTAGCCATATCTCTTTCAAGTTCATAATTTGTTGCGGTTTTCCATTTCGACCACCACGCTTCACATTTCACATTTCTAGTTTTTTTCATCTGTTTACCTATAGCAATTATTCCGTGAACAGATCGTTCTATCGTCAGTGTCTGTATGCTGCCGGTTTCGTCAGTCATTTTGCACGTTTAACATAACCTCGTTGTCGCTTTTATTAGTTTCACTTGGCGTAGACTATCCTCTATCGACCTAAATATAACTCAGAACAATTCGATAGAATGTGTGACTTCTCTCGATCACGTAGAATATGTGTTTTTTTTCTAAGATATGCGCAATATTTTGATGTGAAAGCTGTGCATAGTATTTTAGTAAGACAACATAAACAACATTGACTCTACCCAGGACGTTTTATCGTTGTCAATAAACGCATAAAAACGAGAAATAGGTTTAATCGTTTATTAGCTATAGAAATATCCCAAGGCGCTGTGTACCCTTGGATCGTAAGTTACACGACAGCAATCGTCGGAAACATTCCAAACACGCTTTGATTTGCTCCAACGTAGCGTGGTCTTTGTTTAGAAAGCACTGCACGGCTTCGATCGCACTCGCGTTCTGTCAGACGCAAGGCAATACCTTCCCTGATTGGCTCATGATCTGCCAGGAATGCCTCGGTGCGGTTGGGAGATAGAATTTCATGACGTCTACATAGCGAAAGCCACTGCTGGTACGACGTCGATGACGTCATACCACCCGTATTGATTGACGGCCACCATGACCAAAACCTTGTTATGCCAAGAGTCGCCATCGCGAAGCGGCCACCCTTCCGCTAGGGCCATCATGAGCCCACCGGCGGCCCCGTTGATCAGCTGATTGCTGGATAGGTAGTACCTGTTCTCCATCTCGACTATTTCCGCCTCCAAGTCCGGGCGTATGTACACCCGGACAGACGTTGATGAAACAAAGTCGTCCTGCGTCGCCATAGTTCTTAGCCTGAACAAACAAAAGATGCCCAAACACAGCAGAGAATGCGACAGCATTTATTAATCCCTACCCATCGGAAAAATAGAAAATTACAATGAACCGGTCCACCAGAGTATTTTAAGACAAACAGTTGATTGAGCTCCACAACAATGATAGGGTTGAACAAAATCCATGAGAAATAAAGAAAAGAAAGAACACGTAAATTAATAGGAAAATGAGCGCGTAAAACTTACTTTAAAAAGACGAAACAGAGCACAGCGCGAGAACGACAACCGTCATATAAAGTAGCAGCGGAGACAAAGAAAGCAGGAACGCCCTTTGAATATGTGATTTAATCGTTACCGCTGCAAAGCGGCAGATTACGTCGTAAAGTAAAATTTGCCGGTTCTTTTTTTGCGGCTTTTCTCTCAGATGCAAACCAATCGTTGTTTTCTCGATTATCAACGATTTGCCGTTGCCGATGTCGTTTGTCTTCTTTATCTCCGAGTAAAAGAAGCCGCTGTTGCGTCTATCTTTTTACGCAATTATTTTACCGGGTGACACAATCCGACTCTGGCGTGTGTTTTGTATCCTATATATCCTACGGCAATGTTAATTTGGGATATGAGGGTCGTAAAATTCTCTGATTACGAAATCTGAACTGGAGGACATATACCGTTATGAAATGTAATAACCTACAGCACCGTATGGATTAATGGGTGCGTGCAATTCTCACCTGTTACCGGTACTATAAACGTTACTACACACTGACAACAACAACTCGTCTGGTCGTACATTTGCCGTCTTTGCATTCGTTGTCAGTAACACCTTCTAGCGGATTGTTTTTTGTTTCAGAGCGCACAAAACTAATATTTCCATCACATATACATTATAAAGTGTGTATTAAAGATGTCAAAACGTGTGCTATTTTCTGACACGGTTGACATTATAGGTCATTCAGGCTCGAAAAGTAATGAATGGGCCGCTGAATTAGCAGACAGACTGAGGTTTCAACGCCGCATAAAGGAAACGGGAAGAATACTAGAACCGGTACTTCTGAAAAAACTGCAAGAAACTAGCGGCGTTCACCATGAAAACAAAACTGTCGTTGTTGGTGCTACTGTGTTGCGTGGTATGTAAGTGTCGTTTACAAAGCGTAGACTACCGTCAAACTTATATCAAACCGGGCTACGGCGTTAATTTTGATCGCGTTGATCACATCGTCACCGATGGAGGCACGTCTTTTTACACGCATACGTGGGTTTTACCGTGGCCAATAGTACCCGCAGCGTCAATGCCTATTTTCAACTGTTCGTTGGCTACTGACTGGGCCAGAAGATGCACGTCTATAAATGCTTACATAATAGATGCTAATAACTTTGCATACGAACTTCTAGAACTATCTGCCGAATTTTTAAACACGTGTAAAAAACAGATCCCTCCGATCAGCGACAAATTTTTAAGAGAAAAATCGAACTTGAGGAGAAATAAGAGACGGGTGCCGTCGTGGTTAAAACCACAAACCTCCGATTATTTAGTGGACTATCTACCAACACACATGACTGGCGAAATATGGTCTGATCTGACAAATACGCCGGGACCAAGAGCAATACGCCAACTAAGAGAACACTTACGGAATACCGGATTGGCCATTTACGCCGAAATAGAGGGGATAAAACAGTTCGAAGCGGATGTTTCATCGTTTTCTGAAATTACCAACAAACGCATTAATAATTTGCTTGCTACGGGAAACGCTACTAATAAACGTTTACAAAACGTGATAGATAACATAGAGCACGTGTATAACAAAGCCGGTCTAGAAGAAGATAGACTTCGAGCTAGGATGAACCACGCCACTAACATTAATCGAAATTTCATCGCTAAAGTGTTACCATCGGTGAGTGATTTTTTCCGAGTTGTTGTGGATGCGGACATCGGGGTTAGATTCTGGATAAGTGGAATCACTGCACTGACGCAAGGATATATTTCGCCCTTTCTCGTACCGGAAGAAGAAATGATAAAGTTGTTAAATCACATTTCTCAAACGGTATTAAAAAAATCAATGTACTTAGATCTGAGACTACCGTCCGAATCAATGGCCTACTATTATGGATTGAAAAAAGTTGCATATACTCATGTGTATAATAACGACTCTGAGCCGGATGAAGGTAGTACACTTTACATCAGTTTGAGCATCCCACTATTCAAAACTGGATACACCCTTCCCGTATACAGAATAGACGTCTATCCCGTACCCGACACAGCCGGAATAATTGCAGATAAATCAACAACAACCAACAGAAAAGCTGGTTTTACGTTGTTAAAAAATTTACCGGATTTTATAGCCGTTAGCGAAAATAAAGAAGTATACGTAGAAATGGACAAGAAATTGTTTCTTTCGTGTTCCGGTTATTCGCACGCCAAAATCTGTAATTCTGGCATGCCGTCGCTGAAAAAGAGAAGAAGCGGGAGTATGTCGTGTGCCTTTGCACTATTCATCGAAAACAGGGAAGAGGTGTTAAGGAAATGCGACTTTCGTTACGTTAACACCGACCGCTGGAAACCGTACGGAACAGCTGTACAGCTAAGTGCGGACTCGACTTTTCTTGTACATGCCTCACAACGCGGTCCATCGCCGGATGTATGGCGTTTATCGTGTCCTCTATCTCGTTTACATCCCCAGACAGTGCTACCGGTGTGCAACATGTGCCGAATTAAAATACCGTGTTTTTGTACCGTGAGTGGAGTAGATTTTTATTTACCACCACGTTACACAGACTGCGTAGTTTCTAACCACTCAGTATCAGATACAGCTCAATATATGTATCATCTGAATACAGCTATGATCCAACAGCTATTTCCGAAGTCTTCAGAAGCACAGCTGACTTCCTACGCGCATCTAGTCCGAAAACGTCATCCTATTTTCTCTTTACCAAATATTACGTTCACGGTAGAAGACAATTTTACGGAGTACGTAGATATGTCGGACAAGTTTGGAGCAGATTTAAATAAGACTTTACGATGCCAAAAGAAAGAAATAGCGGTGTATACTGTAAAAGAAGATGCTGCACTATCGCGAGTACGTAATTTCAGCGATCAGGTCGTGGATCGAACAGGAAATCTGAAAAAGGCCCTGGAAGATCTGTTTGATGGAGTATTTGGAGGTAGAGTGGGTTTAATTCTGGCTGCTGTTTTCTCGCCGATGGGACTTATATCTATTGCTTTTATCTTAGCCGCAATTGAATTTATTCCGAAAATCACTACTCTCGTCTACGTGACGATTAGACGGAGAAAAGCAGATAAAGAATATCATCAGCTAATACATCTCAATCGGTTAAAAGAAGATGTTTCGGGTGACAAGAAACAACTTCTGGAATATAAATGGAAAAAGAAAACTTCATACAAACAAAGAAGAAAAACACATACTGATCAGTAACTGATGTAACAGACATTCATCGTGTATTATAATAAAAGTTTATTTTATGACATTTATTCATCGCTGTCTGACCATTCATATTCTTCTTCATCCTCTTCTTGTACGAAAGTCTGCGTCGCACATCCCGTCATTACGGCGTAAAGTTTCGGTAGCAAAATAGTTTTGAACAATTCTGCATCCACGTCTTCGGTTGATATGTTATGAGCTTTAATACATGCGTCCCACAAATCATCTTCGGTGCATTCTTCTTGCGATTTTGAAAGGAAATTGATGTAATGAGCGAGTAAGGATGGCAGTATGGACATGTTTTCCAAAACGTGTCTTATAAACATCTGTAGTGGGTATGTCTCAACAATGGTAATGATGTTTTCTTTGCCGCGTTCAACAAACTTGTTGCTGACCCAAACCAGAGGTCTGCAGACGATGTGGTTGTATTCGCCATCTATGATTTGTGTCTTGACCACGCTGTTCATGACTGGTGCAACAACCTTTGTAAGAGGTGCACCTCCACGCACAGATGTAAACACTTCTGATTTACTGAAAGGAGAAGTGTAGCTACCCAACTGTAGGGTAAGCATCAGCTGTGAAGCCAGACGTCTTGAGATATCAGTCATAGTGACGACAGGTTTCTCTCGTCCCTTCAAGTATGTCCACAACACTGGTACCAATCGAACCTGTTTGCTGTCGGCTTTTCTTATTATCTTGTCGCAGTCATCTGATCCTACAAATAATCTTAAACATCCAGCCACCACAGCATTAAGGGCGTGGTTGTCTCTTTCCAAATCCATATTTGAATCCTTAGCAACACATGGCGGTCCGTACAACTCAGAACACAACGCTAGCAGATACAAAGCCGATGCTAAATGTGGATTACGCGTACAAACTGCGTTCACTGCACATTCCAACACTCTCATGCATATTAAGTCACTCGACAGTTTCTCCGTGGTGAAACATAGTTCTTTTTCGTTTACACCGGACACTATAGTTGACAGAAAACATACCGTCTTGTTTAATAGTATTACTATTTGTTCCAAAGCACGATTAATCATGGCAAAATAACTCTGCATAATTAAATTATGCATTCTGTGAATCTTTTTTCCATTTGTGCGTTCAATAATGTAGTGACGAAGTATCTGAATAGTTGATGCATTTCTCGTTACATCTGCAAACTGAGTCTTGCCGATGTTAGTAAATGACAGAAGTTCATCCGTCAATATTTCAATCAACTCGTGTGCTGGTTTTGGCGTGTTTGCCATAACGGGAACTTTGGCTGTCCTGATATTATTCAATAGTGGTCTCGGAACAAAACGTCTGTCGATTTCCATATCATCGAATTCATCTTCATTATCTTCCGCTGTGACACTACTTTCAATTTTGCTTTTTTTCATTTTGTTTTCATCCATTTGCGTCACGTTTAACGACACCTTCATCTTTACGGGTAAAGGCATATCAAACGCAACAGAAGCACTTGTAGCAGAATTTTCGCTAATCGAAAGCACGACTTTGCCGTCGTTTCCTTCGACAATAATCGGCACGTGTACGTTAACGTTTCCAGCGACAGTCTTACAATAAGGACCCGCATCATTTCGCAGGATGGTCATGGCGTTGGCTTTCGACACCAACTGAGTTTCTGAAGCCGTTTTAACGTTCCTGGCTTCAACCTCGTGTCTGATTACTTCGAAAATAGTGAGCATAGTCGATCTCTTATTTAACGTATCCGTGCCACCAATATCCTGCCAGGACATGAATTCTCTCTTTGTCTTCTGGTTATAATGAATAATTTTTGAAAAATCTTCGTCCAATTCCTGTAAAGTCATTCCTAGCGTTTTGGCCACGGCATTATGTACGTTTGAGAAAAATTCAGGCAATCTTTCGAGGTATGTCTTTACTATTCGCGCAACCAAAGACTGATGGTCGTTTATGTCTATGGGATCATGCGCACTGTAGTTGTGTCCGAGTACTATCTTAAGCAGTGTCTGTTTGAAAAGACATTTGTATTTTTGCGGCTTTTCATTCCATTTCGTGATTAATTTGCGATGCTGACGATGAATTTGGTCGACGCTGATTGGTCCACACTGGTCGGCGCTCAACAACTTGTACAAAATGGAACAAATAAATGATTCCATATTCTTGGTAGCAATTGCCCTGTAATCCAGTTTGGGTTTCTTCACTTCGGTTTCATCGTCGTCTTCGTCGACTTCCCATCCGCTCGTGTCATCTCGTTGTTTTCTCTGTGTCTGTGATCCGCCATCGAAACGCGTTTGTTCTACGTTTTTATTCACGACAACTTGATCGGTAACCAGAAGCGGAAATACTTCTCCTGAGTAGTTCAACACAGCGTTACGACATATCTCCAGAGGACTGTCTTTTGTGCCTGTAACAAAACACCTCAAGTCTTCTGATTCACAGTCTTCGCCAGACGGCAGCCACAACCGTTGAAAAAACCACAAAGGGCTGTCTTTTATCTCGCCGTTATCGGGAAGATTGGGATCGCCTAGAGTGGCCAATCTCCTCATCTCTGTTTTCACGCTCTTAACCACCCACTCCAACTTTCTGGTTTCTAAGTAGGAAAACACCTCTTTTTCCTGTTCTGAATATTCTTTCACATCACTGCCGTTCGCGTGCTTACCGACGTCAACTTCGATGTTTTCGTTGTCCATTTTTTTTCTAACTCCAAAGCCATTGGATTTTCCCGAGTGTTTCAGTTGAATCTTTCCAAAATAACCGCACGAACTTTGTACTTCGTTGATAGTAATGTTGTGTAACGTTTTGTAGCTGGTCAGTGTTCCGTTAAAAGCAAAATTACATGGCACGTTTTTAACGTAATTCTCGTACACGGACTTCAATGCGGTTAACGTGTTTATTTCTACACCTGTCAGAGCAGCTACCACCTTCAACAGCAGAAAACATAAACAGTGGATCGCGTCTTTTTCGTAAAATGGCACGTTTCCGCATGCTTTGCACATATACTGCGGTGCGTCATCAACAGCATATCCTTTTCCGTTAATTACTTCGATGGAGTCCGGTATAGGAGCCTTCTCCGTAGTTTCGTCCAAATGTGGGCTTTCGTTGCCGAGATAGTAAAGTGCGTTTATAACAAAAAATCGCTTAAAAGCGACGGGATTATAGTGAAATCTAGCAAAGATACTTTGTACGATCGAGAGCTTTCCTTCAAATACACCTGTACTACATAAAGGTTTTATTCTGATGTGATTAAGTTCATCGCTCGGTTGTTCCACGTACCTTTCTGGATTCTTTTTTACAGCGTCGTTGTAGAGCTCTGATGCATTTTTGAAAACATCTGCGTTAAATACGTGATCGCGATAATTGATCAGTGTGAGTAGATGAAAAGCGGACGAATCCATTGCTTCTTTCAACTGCACGACATTTTTTTCTGCTTCATTTGAACTGATGTCTATATCGGCCATCATCCGCTTAATGTTGTCTCTGATATGCTGCTGGTACGTCACCGGCCAAGGGGAATTCTTTTCATTTTGTTCATGTTCAGCGTCAAGAGCGCCATTCCTGTATATTTTGAGTTTCTCTGGAGAGATTCCCATATTGTGCAAAATTCCCAGAGACATACATGCCAGCTGGTCAGCAACACCCATTTTAGTTTTTGCTAGGTGTTTATTTTTAGTATATAGATTAAGAATGACAAACAGACGTTCAGCCAACATTTCTGTAGAACGTTTGCTTTCCGAAAACAATTGTACCGGGATCGGATGTTCGTAGAGAACAACAGATGCCATCATCGATACCAAAAATTTGCACTCGGGTAAGTCAAAACATCTTTTTTCTTCAAAAGTCATGCCAATTTTAAGGGTGTTATTGAGTTGCTTAAGTATAGGATCGGAGACGTACAATTTCTTTCCATAGTATTTTTCCACGTCGTTTGGTTTCAACATTACTTCGTTTTGGCTACAGATCAGCATTCTACAATAAGTTGACGCTTCTGTGCACAACCTTTGATTGTCTACGATAACGCGCATGGTTGTGGGACTAACAAGCAGATTCGGCTTCTCTTTCTCATCACTGTCACTTCCATCCAGTATATCCAGATTATGCAACACATAGTCGACAGCGGCCTTAGCATGACACGCTACATACACAACGTACTCATCCTGTTCACTTTTATCTATTTCCGGAAAACAAGTATCGAAGATGTCATTGATATAATTTGACGTCAAAGCGTCATCCGAAGTTGCATCTAGGACGTCAGCACCGACATTGTTAGCAAAAGAATTGAAGTCCTGATCTCGTTGAATGTTTCTTACCTCTTGCGCCATAGACGAAATAATTTTGTCGTATTTGTGAGCATCTGGTATAACCTGCTGTGTTTTGTCCACATGTTTGGCTCCACTTAAAATAAACACCTTGTCCATAAATCGATGCCCCGCAGTCACTTCCACCTCTCCATCTGCTGCCTTCATCGTAGACGGATATAGCGGTATGACAGAACCGGGTGTCATGTACTGAAGCAGACCGGTCCCACATGTTTCATTGAAACTTGTTAATTCGTAAACGAGACTGTCGACAGCAGTTGTTTTTGCAAACGCTTTCATGTGCATGGCAACAAGAACTCCATCGTAGGGTGTAATTGCGAATTCTTTGGTGTATTTCTTCTCCAAATTCGCAATAAGCTGATTGATATGCTTTTGTTCACTCGTGACTTTTTTAGTACTCGTGTTCGACTGCGCCATTTTCGTACACGCTTAATTTACAACAGTGACGCGAATCTTTATATACGTCTGTAGGTGAACCGTTCTAGGTCGTCATGTTCCCGCACAGAACGTTTGCGCGGTATTGTATACAGGAAATCAATTCTCACAATACCGGATTTCTTCTTCAAAGCGGGGAATTATTGTTGAGAGATAGTGACAACGAGTTAGCTATATATGTAGTAATAACACGTAAGTGCAACAAGACAAATGTTTTGTCGAACGCAGTTTCCGCCTATAAAAGATCGTGCGAACTGGTTTTCCACTATCTTTCTCTACCGACACAACTACCCAACACGTTAAATGCGGTCATGTACGAAGATACGTGGCCAGAATATAGAGAATTGCGGATGCCGTTTAAAAGATTAGCGTCGGAAAGTAGTGAAGATGAAGCGGTTGAAATCAAGCGTTCGAAGGTGGAAACAGAACACGAGCAGCAATGTTATCGGTTCCGCGTCGACGCGGATCGCATAGCTATGTTTCAAGCAACAGACAAATCGTTAGTTGAGAAATTTATTGTTAACATTCAAAAGTATGCCGTGATAGCATGGGGTATGGTCGAACAGTTATTAGAAGGTACGCGTAATCCTTTCAGGCTGGTACCGTTGCTTACGTACGGCTGTACCGCTGCAGAATGGTTGAATAACGTGTTAGCGGGAGCGGATGTGTCGTTTATGGCGTCGTCGATAGGGAAATATGAAGAGTACATATTTCAAGAGGTACTAGAAGTACTTTACAGAGATAACGAAAAAAAGTTCGTCGTGGCGAAAAGATTCGGCGAAACTCCTCTCGTATTTCTAAGCGATCCCGCAAGGGAAAGACCGGAGAAAGATTGTCCGGAAGCTTTCATGGCAGCTTTATTTTTTTACCTCTATGCTGGTGGGACAAAAGAAACGATGCAAATGATCGATGCGAGTTATTTGAAATTCTGTTTACTCGAGCCGGTCACGAGACCTTTAATTTGCGATGAAAACAGAGAACTGGCTGCCACTAGATACAAACGCGTATTGATCGATATCACCGACGGAAGGACACAAGAGGAAATATTAAACCAGTTCGACAGCGTCGAAGATTTAGCGACGCATCTAATTGTAGACTGCGTAACTCTTAAATTCGACATTACTACAGTTTATGTCCATCCGGAAAATCAACGAGTTATAAAGTCGTCTAAGGGCTTATGTAGATGGACTAATTTAACGGTAAACCCGCCAACACGGTGCTTCGTCAAAGATGCTCGCATACGACGAGCATTAATACTTTCGACGGAAGAAGTCGAAATGGCGGCAATAAAAGCACTAGCCGACGAAGCGAATCTCTCCATTCTTCAAACATTATTTATGTTCAGCGATTGTACTGTTTCGTTTACAGATGACGAACTGAAAAACGCGTTTGCGGACCAATGGGATAATTTGGTTCTAAACGAACGACTAAATCTTAAATTCTTGAAAGCGATAGCTGTCGAACTCAAACTGAAACAACGATATCCAGATTACGTTCGAATAGACAGTACGATTGCGTACGGTGCCGGTAAATTTCACGCGGTAAACACGGACCAGGACGATCAGTCGAACTTGCTGAAGTCCTTAAATGCAGACGAACAGTTGCAATTATTACAAATAAGCGACGCTCCTCTCGTCAGAAATTTGTTTAGAGTAAATCTCGACTTAGTTCCTTTCTTAATTAAAGCGTCCAATGGTAAACTCTCTGTACCACTTCAACAAGCGGAAACATTGCAGAGACATGTTTGTCTTTCATTAAAATCAATTCTACAAGACGCTTTTACTAGCGGGCCCTGGAAACATTTAACTGCTGAATGCAGTGTTGCCGCTACATTACTGGCGGCATTCGAAAAAAAAGAAACCTACTGGAGAGAATTTGACCAGTTTTGGGAATGGGAACAAAAACGAACGAAATCGTCCACCCTTGTTCCGTTATACTTCGTGCAAAACACCGATCGATGTCTATTTATCCATTATGCGAAGGAACATGGTTGCGCTGTTTTCGAACTCAAAGACGATGCCATAGAACGCAGAAATGATCTCGCGTCGTTTTGTAACAACTACGACGTTGCGCAACTTCTCAGCTCGCCGTTGGCGACGGACGGCAACTTTATTGCATTTATGCTACATTTAATCTACATCACGAGAAAAGAACATGGATTCAGATACGACGATTTATTAGATCAATGTAAACAACGCATATTTATTTTGGCTAATTTGTACAATCTCACTTTTACCGATGCAGAGAGTTTCGCGATCTTCGATTCGAATACGGGTGAAGATCTATTAACCTATTTTATGGAAAAAACGTTCTTTTCAGTGACGAAAAGTTACGATACTTCTATGGCGGTAAATGTGGTTGCTGTGATGAAAGAATTTTCCAATGGCAAGAATTATATTGAAACGGTTTCAACCAGTGATGGTACGCTTTTTGTTAGAAATACTACGACACCAGTTCTCTTCCTATACAGCGGTGTGAACGCTAACGAGATGTTATATTCTACACTGTTTGATCTGTGGTTAGCGTCGGACAAGGGATATGTAGGTTTTGTAAACCTGCCAATGGAAAGTGAGTCAGGAGATGGCATGCAAACGGATTGCGGTTCGCCGTACTATCTGACTCTGGTTTATACTCCTGAACTTTTTAAAGTTCCGCTACCGCAGCCCGTGAGACACTACGGGGATGAGACGATCATACACCAACAGAAGCAGCATCTTTCGGATACTTATCAGAAATTGATTAAATGGGCCGTCGATTTAGATCTAACTGCAGAAGATGTCTCAAATGTTGTGTCGTCACACACTATGACTTTATTGCGTTATGAAAATAATAAGACAAGTAATAAACGTTTCAGTATCAACTATGCAGATCAAGGAAAAGTAAATAATACATTGTCGATTTATGATGAAAATATTTTGGAAAAAATTACACCAAGAAGACGCACTTATTATGCTTCTCTACAAGTATCAGACCAAGAATTTCTATATCTTTTCAGTCGAAAGATAACCAGATAATGAAAGTGGTGAATAAAGTAAATACAACACACGTATATGTTTGATTGTTTGACCAAGTATCCGAAACACGTGTATATTCAATCTGTCAGACAGCGCGGGTAAGGTTTGTTGTATAAGCACTTTGCTGCAATTTGAAAGATGTCAGCGATTTGGGATTTACATATTTGGATGGGTGTGTATCAAAGTTGTCTTGCAGAGCTTTACATATAAAAATACTACACCTTGTGCTATTTGAAACACACTTTATAACAGAGACGAATAATGGTATATACACAATACAACACATTCCATATCGCTAATATGTGATGAAAATATTAGTTTTGTACGCTTATTCACAGTCGCGAGAAAAAAAACACTCGATTGGAAGAACTCCAGAAAAAGAAGAAGATAAAGGTTGCTTCTTCTTTCTTTTCGCTGGTTTCAACTCTGGCTCTTCGCATACACGTTTATGCGAAATGGAGAATGTATCCAGATCAAGATGAACAACATTGAAACCCACTTCGTCGGATAAAACCAGTTTCATGTCGTCTCTTATCAATACCATAGAAATCTTCTTAGCTGGTACCGCAGCACCCACAACGAGCTTTTCTACGGCTTCTGTAAGTGACTTAATAGATACAGTAAAAGGTTCTTCTCTCCATCGCCATACACACATAGGTCTTTCATCGGCTCGTATGATTCGATCAACCTTCAGTTCGTCATCTTTTTTTGCTCCTGCTGATAAAAGTATTGTGTCATTTTGAGTCACGTTACTAATCCGGACGGTGCTCGTTTTTTGAAGTTCTGTCAATTTTTCCATAAGCAAAGTTGCAGATATTTCGAATCCGAATGAGTCTTTTTTGTTCATTTTGTATGAGTCTCTGTTAGCCAGATATACATCTTTTCCATTGTATGTTGGAATAATGTACGGTGTGCTTTGGGTTTGTTCACGATAAGTGTTCATGTCCAGTAGAAAAGTTGTTGCACACCTGTTCAGACAATGTACATGCTCTCTCTCCCACGAACAATCGTCGGGTGAAAAATTTAACACTGTCTCACCATCATCGTATTCGCATCTGTGTTCACTGAAAACGAATCTTACGCGTTCTCCTGTCCACCACAATTTTATGAAGTTAATTCCTCGGTCTATGAGATTCGTCAGATAAAGTGACCATATATCGCATGCAGAATCAGCTTTCGGTAATTCCAAATCTTTTGTCAGGTGTTCGATACTGGATACGGCCATGTCCGACGAAAACATAAACAGTGGAGGAAAAGGATCACAATCTGTGTATTTTTCTACGTAACTGATTAATCGTTTTTTCACCACATCTACGTCTTTCTGTCGCAAGACAGCTGGACGCGATGCTACGTGTTCCATGTAACCAGAACCTCTTTCATATTCATAGACTTTTTCGCGTGATTTTATGTAGTCTTTTAACATTTCCGCCGTTTCTCTTTGTTTGTTGTTCGGACTGTACCTCATCAACGGCTGAACTCTCCACTTGGCAGGCATCGCCGTCACATCCAGCTTTGTAACAGCGTTCCTCTTCGTCTCTTCTCTGGTCTTCGCGGCCTTCTCGTCTCGTTGACGTTTCCTCCACGTTGCTTCATCATGACACGCCCGAAATCTCAAGTTTCGTTCTTTTCTGTATTTCTCTGTTGTGGGAGCATTCAGGAAGATGTCCAATGTTTTTAAAACTCCTGCAGCTACTTGCACGGACGAAGCACGACATACGTCGACAAACATCGGTGCGTCGTGCTTATCCTCGCCGCGAAACTTGCATAGCTCTATAGCGCGTTTCGTTGCGATAGTTTTGGGATCATCCACATCACCAACCCGTTCTTTGCTTATTAGCCACTGCAAAGGTATAAGATATTTCCCTGCCTGTTGTCGTTTATCTTCCAATTCTCTCAATTCACGTATTTTACTACGCATCGCGAACGCAACTTGAGAATTTGGGCGATCGTCGGGAATACTTGTGCACAGATTGCTAATTTCAGTCGCAATCTTTTCCTGATGCCGTATTTCCCACGACGCCATGTCGTGTAAATCTCGGATGAATTTAAACAACCCGCTGAAGTCTTTTCGCGCAATCAGCTTGTCACAGACAAACTGCGATGCAGATTTAATTTTCGTTGTGTCTGCTTTTTTCCCCGTCAAGCCCGACTTGTGAGCAAACACCTCCAATTCTGGCGTAATTTTGTCGCCAGTATAACATTTTTTTGCATAATTTCTGATGGAGATAAATACTTTTTCAAGCTCCAAGCAGCAAGGATTTGGATATAGAGGTCTCGTGCTTTTCTCCGAACTTCCGTGGTTAGCTTCGTCTACAAACGCAAAAGCATCACGAAACCAACGATTGACAATATCGGTAAAAGTGACATGTCTGGGATTGAGTCCGTAATATCGCGCCATGGCTCCAAAATCACTACAGTTTTTTGGATCCGGAATCAGTTGGATAAACACGGAATCGGTGTCTCCGTTAACCACGGCCATTCCCTTTTCGCCGGCCAGATTTGCCAAACATCGAGCTTGATGTCGACCCATGTGCGTGATTGCGTCACCGACAATTCCGTTAAATCTCATCGTGCCACCGTATGTTGAGTTGTCGATTATTTTTACTGCCAGTTGGTACAGATCGTACACCACCGCATCGATGACGTTACCGTTCTTTTTTGCTTGATCTCTCAACTCCTTATACATGTTTCTTGCTGTCCTCATGGTTCTCGAAGATCTGTTTAAAACAGACTTATAGACAGTCTCTGTGACGAAGTACGCCGTATAGTGAACGATCTCGTAAGTTAAATCGTACTTACATTTCCGCGGATCTCCTTTTCCATCAATTCCGCCATTACATCGTTTCCCTCTTTTCTCACATGCGTGGCTATTGACTGGTTTGACGTTTTCCAGTCGTATTGAAGTGTAGTCTCTTCCTTCTTCTAGATTCAACGTGTCGATATCCGATTTCTCAATGAGCGAAGTCAGGCAGAAATTATACCCAGCCATTATGGACGGGTACTGTGATTTGAAATCCAGCGTTGCACACGGTGTATAATATATACCGAATACATCCGGCACCGTGCTTCCCGCGGGAGGTCGAAGGTTTTTGTAGTCTCTTTCTGCTTGAAATTCAAATTCTGGCACCCACATGTAGCTGTCGTTGCGCACTAGTCCAGTGTCTGGTGTCAATAAGTTTTCGGTATATCCTATCCTGTGCGCATTAGAAATGAGTCGTCGTACGGATTCGTTGAGGTACAGCTCTCTCTCGGGCAGTCCGATAATTTCTCCCAAGGCTAGGTGAAAACCATTTAGTTTTTTAACCTTTACCAATTTTTCCACTAGTATAGTGTCGATGATGCAATAAGCAGCCAGTGAGACCCGATCGCCTCGCATCCATGTGTTACACATATTTTCGTAGCTGACACATGCGACTTCGTACTTGTGAAATCCGAGCAATTGTTTTGCTGCTGTGTCCAATTTGCACCCTCGTTTTGGATCACCAACAAACTGCATTACGTCGACGACGGCAACGTGACTCATTAGAACGGATTGTATTTTTCTTGCCGCTAAAAGGAAGCCTTGATATTTCTTTGTATGAGCGCGTATTTCTTCCTGTTCGCAATATTCGTCAGCGTCATTTTCATCCGAGGAAGAGGAAGACTCCAATTCCGATGCGTTGTACTGTTCATATCCGTATGTTTGCTTGTACCTGCGTTCTTCTCGTTCGCTTTTTCGTTGCTCTTTTAATTTATCTCGTTCGGCCGTGATCTTTTCGGCATAAACGTTAATGCCGTATGCCTTGTGTATGTGTTTCTTAGACGGCGGTTCATATCTGATAATGGCTTCGTCGTATTTGTACGTAAAGCTGTATTTAATGGTTCTTTCTCTGCTATTGGGCGCAGTAAATTTCAGCTTCGTTTTCTGTGATTCAGTTGTGGCGTGGAAATGCATCGCATGACGGTTGGCAATAAACGGCAGGTCAAATTTATTGCCGTTAAAATATGCAATAAACGAACACTGAGTCTTGCTTACGTAGTCTTTGAACTGTTTCAACAACTCGTATTCGGACTTGGAAAATATTATATGAAATGTCCTTTCAGCTGTCATATTTTTTAAATCGGTTTGTGAGAACTGCGAATGTACGAGTTTTTCCACTTCTTCAGCGGGCACTTGTGAACAAGCAGATGCGTACATTGCTGCGTCCATCGTCGGTGGCATTCGGAAAAAGACGACGTATTCAAGAGCGTCGTGAGAAACATGATCGAACAAAACTGTAGATATAAGGATAATACTCTCCTCTTTCTGTTCGTGTGGTTTGTGGTCGGTTTCTATGTCAAAAGCCAGCCATCTTTTCTTTTCGGAAATCTCTCTTGTCATTACGCTGGTATACGTCTTCCTTTCATCTTCTGTTGGCTGGAGCACGCGATTCACCCAAAACTGTTTGAGACGGGCTTTGATTTCGTACGCGATTTTCAGCGTCTGATAGAACACATGTTTGACGGCGGGTATCAGCGTGAAGCCGTCGACGATGGAGAATTCGTCGTCGTAATATCCACCATAGTTTTTCACGTGACTCTCTGCTCTTACTTTTTTACTGCTCTTCAGGACCCAATCGAAAGGTATCTTCACGATTGCTTGTTTTAATTTACACCACGTCCATTTCTCATTGCCACCCAAGATCTTCATAAATGAACTCTTCATCAACGTCAAGTCGTGTTTCATGACCAGCTTCGTTGGACCAGTTGCCAGTTTGTTTACAACGGGCTCAACGACATCTGTCAGAATAACCTTCAGTATCTCGTCGTCCATTTTCGGTCTGAAAGGGCAATCCACTTCTTCCATGTTATCAAAGAAAACATCATCGTGATGAACGGATGCTTCGTAATATTTTCCCATGTCTCTGACGTGAATCGGACGAGTTGTTTTCAGGCGGCCAACCGTAGGTGCACGTTTACAGTTGAACCACCTCGTCTCTTGTCCTAACGCAACGTCATGCAGTGTTTCCTTATCTAAAGATTCCAACTCGTTGCGACATAACCGCTTAAATGTTGTTCTGAGATTGTTTGTGGAACACATTCCACTCAAGTAGAGTTTTAAAAACAGTTTCGATCCCACGCATGCACTTTTGTACGGCCTTTTGTAAACCAGTTTCAAATCTCGTATGAACTGCAAATTCACACTTTGTAAATAATCTAGCAACAGCTTTCTTCCTTCCAAGCAATAGAGTTCGTTCGCAGTCTCCTGTCTAAACATGAAGCATACTGTTTTACGAACACCGTACACGTTTAGAAAGCATTGTTTTTCTCCGTACTTGTCAGCATTGAATCCTGGTTGATAGCACGTCAACACGATCGGTTGATTAAAGTCTTCCATTTTTGCTGGTTTTGAGACGTGTGCATCTCTTTCGCAACAGATGTTTAACATTTCATCAGTCATTATTCTCGATCTGTCTTTCGAATATTCTCTTGCCGCGTTCTGCACATGATGATTAGTGTAGCACCACCAGTTCACACGTGGATCAGGTACGAGTGACATGATGTATTATGATTCCGATAATCGTACCGGTGTGTCCATGCACTTATCTGTCCGAAGAAGTTGCGACTGCGATTGCTTTTGTACACACTGTGGAGTTTCAAACACCGCCGCACAAAAAAAAAACAATATAGCGCTCGCTTCGTCTAAGTCCGTGCGCAGCTGCCAGTGTTTTCAGAATATGGCGCACTGGTTGCGGTATATATATTCTATAGAGAACTATAAATAACACAAAGCGCGACCACCACCACCACCAAAAACCGCTGATAACAAGCGGCTAAAATTATACATCCCCACACTTATCGCACCTCACGTAGCTGGATTTTGTAAAAATCTCGCAGCATGTGTAGCAAACAAAATAATAGCGCGTATGAGAACAGAACAAAATCTGCGTACTAATCCGCAGCGGGTTAGCTGACTCAGCACTTTTCATTTTCTTCTTGACTATTTTTCGTTCGTCGATCGTTCAAACAAGACGCACATGGAAAACATAGTGGATGAGATTTTAAAATACAGATTTGGCAGAGAAGAGGCGAAAGAAAGAAGAAGAATGGTCGTGAAGACGACAAAAGATGGACGAAGGCATTGGTTTCCAATTGAACTCAACGCCGGTCTCGAGAGACGCGATGTGGCTTGGACATACGGAGATAGAACCGTTTCGGGTGCGTTTTATAGCACTAACGGTAAAATAGGATACGACAAACGTCAAAGAAAATGGAAACAAATTGCGCGAGATGACGAAGAATCTTTTGAGTATAACATTCCCGTGGTCCTTTTCGACAAGATAAAGGTGATAAGTTGCGTTGTTATGATCGAAAATGCTTCGAGAACTCTAGCTGCTACCGGAGCTGTGGGAGTACAGATCAGAGCAAAACGAGGAACAAACGAACACCAAACAGATGTTTTCTTACAGGAAGTTAGTAAATGTGCCTCGCCTTTAGGTACGATTGCAAGGTACAAGCTCGTTGATCTATCAAACCTTAACCATGCCCACTATCATGTGACCGATGAGGCATATACGATTAACATCAACATGCCTAGAGGGTTTCTCGAACTCGCCGTCATCCTACGTTCCATTGCTGCGTGGCAGCGATGCAAAAATCACGAGTCCAGATTCGTGCCGCGCGTCGCTTTGGAAGAAGAAAACAATAACTCCATAACAGCAGACAGTATAATTTCATCGGTGCGCAACGAACTCACATTCAAAGAAAAGGCGGTCAACAGCAAAAGTTTTCCGTTGCTGACAAAAGCTCAATTCCGGACGCACAAATACATCGTTCGATATACTGGAAATCATACGTTGGCCGGAAACAACCCCAACGCGTATCGAGACGTAATTAATGCTGTCAGCTGTAGATGTAGGAACTGTCGAAACGCTAAAACGTTTTCGAACCGTAAAGACACGTTTCATCGACATAAAGGATACGCATTTTATGAGTGTAATGATGCCGCATACAGGGCACAATGTTTAGCTCCACTGAAAGAAAAAAACGAAATTCAGGTACACGACCGATGCTTCAACTGCAGTGCCGTATCTGGCATTAAGCTTCTGCCAGTCATATGCGAGATAGCAGGGAAACTGCTTCAAGACAAACAAACAGCTCTCATTGACACGACACTAGTGCGTACCACTACTTTGTTGGAAATTCTGGCCAATGGTTTGCTGCCGTCACATATCAGTACGTTTTGTGAAATACTATGCTGGCAGATGAGAACACGAGACATGTCTCTACCAGAGCAGATGCGTGTTTACAAAGAACTCGAACCTTTGTTATCTAAAATTCAACTAAGTCGACAAAACTACGCCCAATCAGGAAATTTCTGTCAAGCAATGGTGCGTGGTCATAAGCTCCTCAAACTCGACGACCAGTCTATCGTCAGTCACAAGTACAACAATGAAGAAACAATGAAGATTTTCAAAGTAAGAAAACGATCGCTAGAAGAAGGCGATACCAAAAGACGTTCTCTGGGAAAACATCCAAGACGGAGCCGAGGACCTGTATATATGGCCACACATGGATTAGTTAAATTCAGAGAGAGAATGACATTACATGGAATGGAACACCCTCGTGAAGACGAACTCTAGAGCTTTTAGTCTACCATGCGCTTTTGTCGAAACCTATCAGACACACAACGACGTCAAAACAATAAGCCGTGAATGGATAATTAAAACTTTAATATTATCACGGTTACAATCACTTTATAACGTAAAAATGACGCAGTTGATACTGATAAACAGTTGAATGTCATTCATTTCGCATGGTTTCTTTCAAGTAGTGCAGTAAATCATCTTTTAGCAGCTTTCTTTCGTTTAAGTAAGCGAGTATTAGCGTAGAAAACGCGGAAACGTAAACGTTGCATTTTCGCGCGTTCGTTTCGACGTCCTTCATACAAACCATGTACATATTATTTACAAGTCCAAAGGCCAAAACTGCGGGCACATTGTCTGGCAGAAACATAAACAGATTGCGAGTACTAGACAGAAACGTGCCTTCGTGTATGTAATGGAAAGCGCCGTGACCTCTATGTACTATTTCTTCCGAATATGTTTCGGATTCGGTTGTGAGTTCTTCTTCGAGGCTCCCGTTATCGCGCGCTTTACGATGAATCTGCATAACACCGACTGTCGATCCGCGAAAGTGTTGTTGCAAAAACCTTTCGACATGTCTCTTAATTATCGGACAGATAAACACGTCAGGCATTGTCAGCACAACGTCGGGAATAAAATGACTGTTTATATCTGGTTTACCAACTCGTTTCTCCTGACATGAAAATTTGTAACAACGTGATACAAAAAGTACAAAACGAATCATTCTTGAACTGTATCCAACAGTAATTCGCACACCTTTATTAGCGCGTTTTCTGTGCGGTCTGCGCGGACAAAATGGAAACAACTTTTCAGCATTGTTGTCGGTCACCAGGTTGATAGTTTCGTGTTCCGAGTCGTCAACAAACTTCGATTTGTTATCCACCAGCGAAATCTGTCGTTTTTCGTACTTTTTTCCTTCGCTTCCAACAGCCGATTTCAGACGATATGTTAGTGTTTTTTTGCAACCTTCTTCCGTCCACAGGTTATTCAAAATTGACAAAAGATAGTGGACGTTGTCTTTGTTAGACGTAATGTCGAACAAAACACATTTGTTGTTAATTTCTCTCATTATATCTTTTACGTTAACGTGACAAACCGATTTCATGTTATCGTTCATTACTTTTGCTTCGTATTTTTTGAAGAAAGCGACGTCAGACAAGTCGTAAATCCCTTGAATAGATTCTACTATCTTACCAAAAACCACTCTTTCGCCGTTTTCATCGAACTGAGGTCCATGTATTAACATGTGGCGCAAAGAGAGAGGAGTTTCCGTCTGAAAAATACACTCCAATTTTCTTGTTCCATCACTCTTTGTTTGCAGAGGTCCCCTGAGACAATGTCCTTTGTGATTCTGGCCGCGCATTACTGGATATATCGCCGTATCAAACACCGGAGTGTTATCTGCTGTGTTTACACCTATTGTTTCCGGATACATTCGTCTGACGATTTCCAAAATTTGAGCAATATCACGGCACGCTGTAGTCGTCAACACCAATCCAAGAGGCATAGCGACGTGATAATGCAGACCAAGTTTTTCAGATCCGCTGTCGTCAACAGAAGCAAAAACAAAATGTCCACGAACTTTACAGCTGAAGATCGTTTCGAAGATGTCGTCAAACATCTTCACTAAATCACGAGCAACCATGTTTCTGTCCGGTCTCGGATCACCGGGGATGGGTTTTATGTCAATGTCGGCCACGAAAAGAGACCAGTGTAAACCGCTCTGTAGATATTCAGCCGTATCGTGGCGATCACTTTCAATCGGATACATGTGTCTTCCGATGAGGTCGTCCACATTACCAACTTCACATGACAACTTCCTTTTTCTGTCCAGCATGGGCACTATTCTCATAAAGTTCATGCCTGTTTTTGTAGGCGTGGTCCAAATTGGTGTACAAAACTCCGAAGCCTCCAACAGTCGTATTGAAGTTACAGACTTTTCGTCATCCAAATAAAAGGGAGAATTTTGTCTTGCTTTGCCGTGCATACCATAGATCGGCAAAATACCTACAGTGGAAGAAGAGAGAGCACCCAAACACTCGACTTTGTAGATAATGTTTGTAACTCTTGAATCGTGTTTCTTCATAATTTCTAACATGTTAGACAAGTTGCCATAGAGACGCAAAAAATTTTGATTTCCACCTTTTAAAACCGGCACAGCATCAGTATATACTTTCTTGAATATCTTTTTGGTATCCATTTCGTCCACCAGTTGTTCTTTCCTTCGTAAACTCCAACTTGTTACTGCACTCAAATCTAAGACGGATAACGGTATAGTGTCTATTGAAGTCTCAGTAAAGGTTTTCAGCCTGCAGCTGGTAAACAACGGCAGCGAATGATATTTCCGTCTCATTTCTTGCATAGTGTCGGCAAGGTTAAATTTAAAAACAGCTTTCGACTGCGCAAGTATTTTACACAGCGAAATATAACGTGTCAGAAGTTCATCTGCTAATCCGCGATACGCTCCCGTCAACAGAGACATCATTCCGTGATAGAAAGGATAGATTTTCGTCTGTGTGCCGATATTGTTGTCCAGTAGGTGCGGATCAAGCGCATAAGCGTTTTCCACACGGATATGATTAAGAATATTTGACATAGACGAACAGTCAACGTTCACATCTCTACGCCATCTCAGAGAGATGTGAAAATACAACCATATGCGTTCCAACGGGATCGTCATTCTGGGCAGCTGATTGTAATCATCTTCTCGTATCAGCCATTGGCCCGCTGTTTTACTCCAGCGGTCTATAATGCTTTGCACGTTCCAGAGTTGAAAGTGATATCCAACTAGGGGCAATGGTGCTAGGTCTACACTCTCGTGTTTCAACAACCACTTTTGGTGCACCATCGACCACAGCATTTGCCAGGAATGACAATACGTTTCTTCGTTTCGCAACACTTCATTGTGAAGCAGGCGCACTTCTTCTTTTGAAAGCCATATTATTTCCACACGTCCTGTTGTTAAGTCTTCGTTGGTAAATTCAGCCTCTTGGAGAATCGAGTTTCTGGTTTTTGCATCACAATGAAAGACCAGGATGGAAAAGGGTGTCACTTGTAACGTACATATCGCTCGAGACATCAATCCTTCCAGGACAATGATACCAGTGACCGAGCAGTTATGTTCAGTCCATTCATCCTTGTAGTCCCTGTCACATATATGTGGAAAAAACAGTCGATAACACTCCTCTGGAGCAGAGGCAGCTCCTTTTTTGGACGTAACATACGAGCGGAGATTTTCTATTAATATGTTAACCTGCTCGCACACAAATACTGCTCTTCCAAATATAAACCTCTGTTCGAAAACCATATTATAGTATTTTGTCTCTCGTTATTTGACAAAATTACACACGAGGTATCGCTTATATACTGCTAAAATGGACGTAAATGTTACACCTTTAAGGCCTTTGCAAACATCGTTTATGGATACCACTGAAAGTTGGAATTCGCGATTAGGTGCAATTCCGTTTTTCAGCGATGTTTCACCATACCGGCACTTTTTGACCGATAGATCTCGGATGTACGTGTTAGATACGACAAACAACGACCTATACGTTAACGGTGAACTTAAACCGGTGACTGGATTAACTGCGGAAAAAACTCGCATTTTAAACTTACTCGCGCAAGCCCACCTAGCGTATTGGACAACGTCGAGTCGCATTAAGAAAACGCACCGTGTCTTGGCGGTATCGTATGCAGTAACTCTCACTTATTCCGATGGATTGTGTAAGGACCTTCTCTATCCCGCATGTGAGGTGAACACTGTTTCTGAATGGAGAGAACTCGACCAACAGAGTCGCGCTTTACATTTTCGTTTAAAATTTCCAAGCCACTACGTTGGTGCCATTACCGATTACATAGTCCGAGATGACAGGTTTATCGACAGCGGTGCCGCTTTTACGGCGCGCACTATCGAGCCTTCTTATCGGTAAAACCACCGTACTGTGTCCTTTCTAGGGATGTTGCGATTGCAGTCGCAGTCAGTATTACCAAGTATTTGCGAGGAGCAATAAAAGTCGTGGTTTTAGCATCAGCCGATATTATGCGGGCGATATTTTATCGCACAAATTTATCACAAGTTGGGCGATTTTTAGCGAACGTGAACTCAAGTTCATGTTCGCTATATGTCATCGTCTGTCCGTCTGTCGTCTGTAACGTTCGTGCGCCCTACTCAGACGATTGAAATTTTCGGCAATGTATCTACGCCATAGGGTACCTTGGCCATCTGTTGACATCCAGGTAAAATTTTACGAAGATCGTCCCAGGGGAACGGGGGAGTTAAACACAAGAGGGGTAGCCGAATATAGCGATTTTGGACCTATCGACGGCTATATCTCAGAAACGGTGCAAGATAGGAGGTAAGTTACTATTAATCACTAATACGAAGTCGTATATGAGCTTTCGATTGGTATCAAAATCGGTGACCTTGAATGACCTTGAACGGCGTAATAGCCCTAACCGCCGTGTAATTTTACCGAATTCGGTAGCTTTCGGGGCGAATTACGTAAAAGTGGTTGAAGATACGCCAGTACTTTTTGCAGCGGAAATGTAGGCCACAGAATCCAGTTTTTAGCGATATATCATTTATGGCGCTATTGGCAGGGGTCACCACCAGCGAGAGCGATACAGTGAGACACTCTGCTCTCGCTAGCGAAAGTTTGACCAATAATCACCCATAACTTGGAAACGGTACAAGATAGGAGGTAAGTTAATTATATTATATTAATATATAATATAATATCATATAATAATTAATAATTAGTAACAAAGAAGCAACCGAAACCAACACCACAACCGCAACCAACAGACTAACCACGTCGTAGTAAAAACAATATAGGTACGTGACCCAATAACGAGCGACTTAATATGTCCTTGTTGTTCGTAGTAAGAAAAGTAACGTCGATAAAACTGTGTTGTTTTTCTTACCCTAATTGCGAAGATTATTTGAAACCACCCATAAGTTGGCGAAATATATCAAGAGTTATCCAAGCGTCCTTTTGTATGTGTATTGATAAGCATCCGTACGCGTTTTGAAATCGAATAAGAATATGAAATAGCAACTTACTTACTTACTTACTTACTTACTTAGAAAAAAGGACAAATGCAAAAGATATGCGTCTCTCTATGTACGTCGGACGGCTCGTTATCGTTGAAATGATGATATTCTATGTTATGAAATTATATTCACCTTTCGCAAAAATAACAAATATTCGACTTTTATTAGCAAGTGTTGCCGAAGCGCAATAAAAATTATGGTTTTTCCATCAGCCGATATTATACGGGCGATTTTTATAGCACAAATTCATCACAGGTTGCGCGATATTTTACTTGATCGATGGCCTCGCATTTGCCACCGTTATGTAACAGACGGCGTTGGAGGGGTACCCCCTCTAGTATGGGCCAACGCGCTAGTTTCAGCAAGTCACGTGACCGACTACATTGTCATCACCCTCTCTCTATCATGGCGCTGGCCCTGGCTCTGGCTCTGGCTCTGGCACTGATATTAATATTAATATTTATATTATATAATATATATAATATTTATATAATAATATAATAA
>Ga0209562_1000036_pt1 | contig 77470 bp, 65 predicted proteins | sample WorMetvacBELIZE2_FD_187399 | JGI IMG/M metagenome (GOLD analysis project Ga0209562, IMG submission 187399) | Marine gutless worms symbiont microbial communities from Max Planck institute for Marine Microbiology, Germany - Olavius vacuus BELIZE.2... | ecosystem: Host-associated > Annelida >... | reverse complement strand
CAAGTGATATGAAAAATTCGCGTTCAACATTGATGTTAACTGCACTATTAAGTAGTGCGCTTCTTACCCATTCTGTAATGGCAGATGATTCCATCGACCACAGTGGCAAAGCCAGTAAACATAGCGCACTTGCTGCATCTGAAGGCTTAGCAACGACTGCGTCAGTAGCGAGTGCAGTAGTTGTTGTTCCCGTGATACTAACCGGCAGTGCTGTAGTGGCAGGTAGCGCAGTTGCTGAAAGTGTGATTGACGAGAGTAGCCGCAGTATTCACGAAGCTAGTCATCAGTCCTCCGTTGATAATAACCAGCCGTTAGTGATTACCGAAACAATCATTACAGCAGACCCTGCACCAAACAAAGTCGTTGCGACCACTAACACAACAACGACTACAACAACTACTACCACAACTAAACGCTAACGGTGATTAATTGCTAGCGCTTTGGAGTGCGACTGGAAGCTATAAAAATTGCTGTAGCTTGGTAAAAAACTGCTACAGCGAAGCGTTGTGCATCTAGTACTTCATAAAAATTAGTGAGCGCTTTAAGTGGGTTTTATTCAGTGCAAGTCGAGAAAATCTAAGCAGGGAAGAGTATGAAAACATTTTTGTATTCAATAGCTGTGGCTTTGGTACTACTTACTGCCAACGCTAATCACGCTTTGGCAGGTAGTCAGCAGCACGGAAAACCTTCGTTTTCACCAGAAGCCATTGCCATTTTTTCTAAAGAAGTAGAAAAGTATGCGGCAAGCCAAGGAGCTCGTGCTTTCATTATTGCAAGGCGAGGCAGACCGATTGAAGACATGCCAGAGGGTATTCGCTTCACGCACACTGCTATTGCTATCTACTCAAGCATTCAGCTAGATAATGGTGAGACAGCCAAAGGCTATGCAATCCATAATTTGTATCAAGATGCTGATGAACAAGACGTGAGTCATTTAGTTACCGATTATCCGGTAGATTTTTTCTGGAGTGCTTATGCGCTCGAAGCAGGCCTCATTATCCCATCGGCTGCCGTGCAGCAAGCGCTTATAAGTATGTACAGCGAAGATAAAGCAAAATTGTTGCATAACCCACGCTATTCAGTGGTTGCTAACCCATTCAACAGTGAACGACAAAACTGTACCGAGTACACCTTAGATGTGCTGAATGCTGCGGTGTACTCCACCACAGATATAGCCCAGCTAAAAGCTAATGCAAAGGCATATTTTACGCCGCAAAAAGTAAACATGAGCCGCGCCAAACTTGGCTTGGCGAGTATGTTCAGCGACGGCGTGACGCTGTCCGATCACGGTCGTAAGGTGGAAACAACTACATTTGGAAGCCTTGCTCGTTACATGCAGAAATACGATTTATCGGAAAAGGCAGTTATTTTTGCGAGCAACGGTGAGACAACTATTATCGAGGAATTTAACAATGCAGACTCAGAATAAACCAACGAAAGCATTTCGAATAGCTTCACTGGCAGCCCTAGTTGTGGGTGTAGCCGCTTATTTTATCGGCCTTTACAATGCCCCAATGGCGCTTAATGAAAAAGGTTATTACTTCACTATTATGTTATTCGGCTTGTTTTCTGTAGTGAGCTTACAAAAAACGGTACGCGATAAAATGGAAGGTGTGCCAACTACCAAAGCATACTTCCTTGCATCAGCTGTAGCTACTGCATCAGCCGTCATATTGTTGGTAATTGGCTTATTAAATGCTGAGCTTTTATTAAGTGAAAAAGGCTTCTTCGGCATGGCCTTCATATTAAGCCTTTTCGCCGCTATTACGGTGCAGAAAAACGTACGCGATAGCCAAACTACAGATGAGTCACGCAACACAAAAAGCGATACTCAAAGCAGCGCTACTGAGCACGAAGACTCTCCCAAAGTGAAAGCCGCTTAAAAAATGGGGTCAGAGTACATTACTTAGAAATGTACTCTGACCCCATTAGTTTCACGATTTACGCTTTTGGTTTCGGCGCATTTTCAGTATGGTAGGTGTAACGCTGGTTCGGCATTCAGCCAGCTTGTTTAACGCATCAGGGATGAATTATGCGCAAACCCGTTAAATACCGGATAGGTTTTCTAATAGTTGCTGCTGCCTGCTTTTATGTGGGCACATTATTTTTACCTGAAACCCTTCCTGACATAACCTTCTCCTTTGAAAGTATTTGGGCTAATACACAGTGGCGTAATACCTTGCTGGTCACGTTGGCATATTTTGTCTTTTTGCCTGTACTTTACTATTTCTGGATCATTCGAATTGGCAAACAGGCGCTGTGGAAATTATTGTTGGTTCTTTCTTTAAGTAGTTTGGTCGCACGCTATAACTATCCAGAGCAGTTAGCCTATTACTTTGAATTCATTACCTATCTTAAATATCCGATTATTGCCGTATTGATGGTGATAGAAATTCTCCTTCTTGTAACGATAGTTAAAGCGTTGTGGGGGGCTCGAAAGCTCTCTGGCGATCCGCGAATTCATATGCTGGAACAATATGAAGGCGATAATATTTATGAAAAAGGGTCGAAAGAAGCAAAGAAGTTAGAGTTGGCACTTATGTTTGCTCATGAGCCCGCCAGTTGGTACTACGCCATACCTCGTTTTAGTAGAAACCATGTTCCCGCCATAGCCAATCTGCGTTTATGGTCCGCACAGTGGTGGCATGTGTCACTGGTTTGTGTAGCGCTTGTAGTTGCGACGTATGCAAGTTATCTCGCCATAGCACTTTGGAGTGAAACGGTTGCCATTGTGGTGGCAACCTTGGTTTTTTACCTCATAGTGATGTTTATTGCCAACTACAGAGTCAGCAAGCATTACTCTGTTTACCTTACAAAAGATAAGCTTATAGTGAATAATTCGTGGTGGGGAATAACTGTTATTCCACTTTCAAATATTCAACAAGTTGAAACAGGCAGTTGGACAACAGCTTCAACACAAGAACAGTTCCATTTCGGTAGAGGCAACGCAAACGTTAAGCTTACCTTTGTGTCAGAACAAAAGTATTACTCGGGTTTAGCGACTTTTATTGAGCCGATGGACACACTTTATCTCAGTGTCGACGACCCGTCAGCATTACATGAGATTTGTCAGCCCCAACCACACACCGAATAAATGGGGTCAGAGTACATTACTGAAAAAGTACTCTGACCCCATAATTTCGGCTTGCCATTCAGCTAATTGCTTAGCGATTTGTGCTGAGACTCGTTCGTCAACTATTGCGGCGCGTCGATTCATCTCGTGGTGCCACTGGCTGTTTTGTTTAATATGTGAAGGCACTGGCGCATGTCGGTCCAAAGGGCCTGGATAATAGCATGCGTCAGCAACGTCTGAAAGCTTTTGATTCGTGCCGTCTGCAATTCGTGCTGAAACGCTGGATAAAGGGGAGTTCAATTCACTCTTTTCGTTAAGCAAAACAAGCGTAGGAGGGGAAATGTCAGGTATTGTCGATGTGGAAAAGTGGGTCCATACTGTCGCAATATTTAGATCCTTAAGCTTAGAAGTAAAGGGCACAAACTCATTGATTGCTTCTCCCCGCTTTAACGATACAGTCTGCTTTAATGTATGCATTGCGCCAAACAGAAGAATCGCTTTATCGTTTTGTTCAGCTATCTGCTTCACAGTTTTTTCATAGTTAACAATGCGTGTTTTGGTGAGAGACTGCCATTGCTCTTTGCTCAATCCTTCCCATTTAAACTCTGGTTCAGCTAGAGCTATGCGCACTTTATGGTTTGACGATGCATTGAGTAACCTTAGTTTCTGCACAAAATGTCGGTAATGCCTATATTGCCACGCCATGAAATAAATACTGTCCTGCCACAAAGGCTCTAACTCTTGCAGTGAAACCTTTGTATTGGGGTTAAGCAGATAATCATCCAACTCGGGCTGGTAATGGCTATTACCGAACTCAGTCACAATAACGTCGACACTCTCAAAGATATCACGATCAGACAGAGCGTTGATTAAGAGCTCTGTCGGTGCTGCGGAGCCGTGTATATCACCAATTGCCACGATTTGATGTTCGCTTAATAAATGCTTAAAGGTTTGATTTACCTTGTTGTTCCTAGAATTAGCGATATGAGTTGAAGGCGAAACCTCGTTAGCAAAAGAAGTGTAAGGTAATAACACCGAACACATAGCAATGACGAAAAACGAATAAATCGAGAAAGAGTGGTAGCGCATCATATATATGAAAAAGTGGTTTGTTTGTAATTGATTATCATTATTATTAATTGCAAATGAAAGGGGAGGTAAACATAAAACGGACGTTTTCACGCAATTCAAATAAAATAAAGTGGTATGAAGGTCATTGGCTTTAAAAAGGTGAATGAGTTGTAAAGTCTGCCGCTTCTCCTTTATTACGGACCAATGTCGAATTGATTCGGCTCGAGTGCTTGCGTATTCTCGACATACTTAATGAAATAACTGCTATAGGTAACAAACGTTGTGTGTGAACTTTTAGGCATGAGTGCGAACACTCCTACTGACCTATGTTTTAGTTTTACCGGGCTGACTCGCCGCGGTGGTGAAACAGGGCCGCATAAAGACGGCTGGGGCGTTGCTTTTTATGAAGGGAAGGGCGTGCGTATGTTTCACGATCCCGAGCCTTGCGCCACATCACCCATAGCCGACTTTGTTTCGAAGTTGCCTATAAAAAGCAAGAATGCGATTTGCCATATTCGTCAGGCTAATGTGGGTAATATTAACTTAGCTAACACTCACCCCTTTACTCGCGAACTGTGGGGGCGATATTGGGTGTTTGCGCACAACGGACAACTACCTAATTTCTCGCGCCGGACGGGTGTTTACGAAGCAGTTGGGGATACCGATAGCGAAGAGCTTTTCTGCGATATTATGAATAACGTCAGGCAAAACCTCCCTCGAGACGCTATGCCAGAGCAGTTAGCTCAAACGCTGGTGGCGCTTTCAAAGGAGTATGCTCAGCAAGGTGTATTTAATTGCTTACTGAGTAACGGCGACTGGCTATTTACCTTCTGTAGTACAAAGTTAGCTAGCATTACCCGAAGAGCACCTTTTGGCCCCGCTTGTTTAAGTGATGTAGAGGTGGAAATTGATTTTGCAGCTGAAACCACGCCAAAAGATGTAGTGAGCATTATTGCTACTGAACCGCTAACAAACGATGAGCAGTGGGATATCTACGAACGGGGCGAGTGGAAGTTATGGCAGGAAGGTGAAGTCATAGCGTCGGGTAAAGTGGATGTCCCTGAACACAAAAAAGAAGCCGAAATGGTTGCACCAGATCCATCGCTTCACGACTAATCACGAATTGTGGGGTCAGAGTAACTTTAATAGTCCGCTCTTTAAAAGCTTAGCGCTTGATTGTAACCCAAGGTAATAATGTACTCTGACCCCAATACTCAGGTTAGCTAGATCGATAATGTACTCTGACCCCAATTTTTAACCCAATACTTGGGTGATGGTTTGTTTCACTACTTGGTAGCGGGCGGGTAGAGCGCTGTGGGGTGTTTGAACACTGTATAGGGGCTCGGTTACTTCATTTTTAGCTTTGTAGACAGTAAGTTTGTCGGCAAAAGACACAAAGTCTAGTGTGCTGGTGGGCAGCACGGTGTAACCCAACCCTTCGCTTACGGGCAATAGAATTTGCGAAAGCTGGTTTATGTAGCCGGCATGAGGCAACTTATTCGGATTAACGTTAGCTAACTCAGCTTCTCCGCAATCATTAAAATAGCGCTGCAAGTAGTGCATAGCATCAGGGTGATTAATAAGCCCTAGATGCTTGATGACGGCTTTTAATGTTCTACCATCATCAGTTTTACTCTTTGCTTTTCCAGATACGCTTGCTACTTTTGCTACCGAACCCGAACCCGAACCCGAACCCGAACCCGAACCCGAACCCGAACCCGAACCCGAACCCGAATTAGAGATAAAACCCTGCGTGTTTTCAGATAACTCAGGAACCTGCGCAGCAAGCGCATCAGGTAGGCTACGCGGTAGAATAAGCCCCAATGCTTCTTCGCCTAAATACTCACTATGTATATCTTCACTCTCTGGCTGGTTTGTCACAATGCCAAGCTCCAGCGTATTGTTCGCAATGCCTGACAAAATAGTACGACGAGGTGCGACTTCCACGTGAATATTAAGCGCGCTATGCTGTTTTTGCAGTGCCAGTAAGGCTGGGTAAATACGCTGAGCAATCGCGCCTGAGCAGGCCACTACGCACTTACCTTCAAAAGGGGCGTCAAACTTTAAGCTGGCAATAAAATCTTGCTCTTTTTCCTGCTGCTCCTTGGCATATCGGTACACACGCTGGCCCTGCTCAGTTAACTGAATGCCCTTGCCTAAACGGACGACTAGTTCACACTGACATGCCTCTTCCAGTTTCTTAAGGTGCTGACTTACACCTGGCTGGGTCATAAAGCGTTGCTCTGCGGTGCGCGTAAAGTTCCCCGTTTCTACTAACGCGATGAAGGTGTCTAGCCAAATAGGGTTTAGCATTTTTCTATAATTTAAAATTATTAAATTTAGAAAATATCATAATTTCATGTTTCATTTTTGTCTAGCTACTATGTATGCACATTCACTTAAGCGGTGTTCGAGTTGGCCTTCTAGACGAGGCGGCCGCTTAAGCCATTTTGATAACTTGCACTACATAGGAGTAAGTGATGACTGAAGCAGTAAAAACACCGTATCCACGTACGTTCTCTCATATTGGAATTTCAGTACCTGACTTAGAAGCTGCCGTGAAATTTTATACCGAAGTACTTGGCTGGTATCTCATCATGAAGCCAACCGATATTGTTGAAGATGACTCGGCGATTGGCGAAATGTGTACCGATGTATTTGGTCCAGGTTGGGGGAAATTTCGCATAGCGCATCTATCAACAGGTGATCGTGTCGGCGTTGAAATTTTTGAGTTCAGCAACCAAGAGAACCCAGAAAACAACTTTGAATATTGGAAAACCGGTATCTTTCATTTCTGTGTTCAAGACCCAGATGTTGAAGGCTTGGCTGAAAAGATTGTCGCTGCTGGTGGTAAAAAGCGAATGAAGGCGCCGCGTTATTATTATCCGGGTGAAAAGCCTTACCGCATGATTTACATGGAAGACCCGTTTGGCAACATCCTTGAAATTTATAGCCACAGCTATGAATTGCATTATGCTAGCGGTGCATACGAATAAGCGTTAGTTAATAACGCTTTATAGACATTGCGCTAAGCGAATGTATAGCAAGCTTTAAAGAAGCGAAAGGCGAGGGCGAAACAAGCGAAATCTTGTTCAACGCACCTCGCCTTTTTGTTCTTTAACTGCTTGTAAAACTTGAGGTTTTATCCGAATTGACCCGAAACATAAGGGTTCGTGGCCTTTTCGGTTGCAACCGTAGTGGTTGGTCCGTGACCCGGGTAAATCGTCATATCATCCGGCAGCACCATAATTTTTTGTTTAATCGAGTCGATTAATTGTTGATGATTACCTTGTGGAAAATCAGTTCTGCCAATAGAGCCTGCGAAAATGACATCCCCCACAATAACGCGATTACTTGAGCGTTCTACCAGCACCACATGACCAGGTGTATGACCCGGGCAATGCAGCACTTCTAGCGTTAAATTGCCCACTGAAATCGTGTCGTTGTCGTTTAACCATTCATTGGGAGCAAAAGGCTGGGCGGGTGGAAAACCAAACATCTGGCTTTGCTGCATAAGTGCATCTAACCAAAATTTGTCGCCAATATGAGGCCCTACAATAGGTACACCGTAATGTTCTGCGATGGCGACAGTGCCGCCCACATGATCTAAGTGTCCATGAGTGAGTATAATTTTTTCTATACTCACGCCTTTATTTGACGCAGCTTCAATTAACGTTTCAACGTCGCCGCCCGGGTCGACAAACGCGCCTTTGTTAGTGGATGAGTCCCAAATTAATGAGCAGTTTTGGGCAAAGGGCGTAACGGGTATAACTTGAATTTCCACGGTTTAACCTTTTGATTCTTTGTTGCTTGGAGCGAAATAAAAAAAATAAAGTAGTGCGCCAACCACTAATTCACCCAGTAAAAATAGCCATGCGTTGGTTGACGACTGTGCAATAGACCATGCGCAAACCCCTAGTGCGACAAAGGGTATCAGACGTCGAAACAGGTTTACAGGGCTGACGAATGGGCCTGCAGAACCTTTAAGGTAAGCGTCTTTCTCAGAAGTATCTTGATGCATGCTGCTTTGTGAAGTAGCGCTCTGCAATGAAGCCCCTTGCAATGAAGCCCGCTGAGCTTTCATCAGCACCACTACACACACGGCGTAAACCACAAGCCGGGCAAGCACGCTTGAAATAGCCAGCCACACAAAGCTACCGCTAAGTGCCATAGCTCCTGCAAATATTCCCAGTATTGATATGGAAACAGCTGGGGTAGCAAAGGACGCATGAATCTCGCCTAACTTCTGTCCGAGTTTACCTGGAATAAGTGACTGCTGCGCCATAGAGAACGTCAGACGAGATGTAGAAATCATATTTGCCAGTAAGTTACCGGCAACCGACACCACGGCGGTTAGCGTCATTATAAGCGCCCCAGTTTCGCCAAATATCATATTGGCGAGTGCGATAAGCGGTGCACTATCCGGCTCTGCAGGCCCTACTGTGTGCCAATAAAGCCACTGTACGCAAAAGTAAAATATGGCAATACCTGAAACCGTAAGCATTAAAGCCCGAGGTATGGTCTTTTTCGGCGAACTGGTCTCGCCGCTTGTGACCACTACCGTTTCAAAACCAATAAAGGCGTAAAGCGTAAGTAGGGCACCGGCAGATATGGTGTCAAATGCTGGCACAACGGTTTCCGAAGAACGTGCTAGCGCAGTAGAAAAATCGAGCTGCCAGTAACCAACCGCAATAAGCGCCACGAAAGGCAGCAGTTTTAGCACCGAGATAGTATCAAGTGAACGCATGGCGGCCTTAAGGCCGACAATATTAACTACGATTAGTGCTGTGGTAAGCGCGATAATAGCGAATGATTTGCCTATTCCCGCATTCAGTTCGGGCCACACATAGCCGGCGTACAGCAATAACACGTGCATGTTGGCGGCAATCGCGGTTGCGCGAGCTAAATAGTAAATAAAGCCAGTTTGAAACGCCGCTGCGTCGCCAAAGCCTTTCTGGGCGTAGACCACAGGTCCACCGGTTTCTTGGTACAGGGCCGCTAGCTGCCCAAAACACCACACAATGGCCAGCATTAGCGCGCCAAAAATCAAAAAGATGTAAGGGCTGAAAGCGCCGAGCTCAGCGGCCATTTTGGCGGGCAAAGCAAAAATGCCCGCCCCAATAAGGCCATTTAACACCAAAAGGGCAGCGCCAATGCCGCCAATCCCTTTGCTTAACAGGCTTTTGTTTTCGCTACTCATTTAGAAAAAACTTCTTCTCCAGCCACATAAGTAGCGTGTACTTCGGTTTTCCAAATGTCTTTGGCATCAATGGTAAAAATATCTTGGTCGACCAAGATAAAGTCTGCCCATTTTCCTGGCGTTAGTGTGCCTAAGGTATCTTCCATGTGCCCTGCGTAGGCTGCATCTAAAGTAAACCCTTTAAAGGCTTGTTCAATGGTTAACGCTTCGTGGGCATACCAACCTTTTACGGGTTGATTGTTTCTGTCTTGTCGCGTAACCGCAGCGTGAAGGCCGTAAAATGGGTTAGCAAGCTCAACAGGGAAATCAGAGCCTAAAGGCAGTGCAATACCTGAATCGAGTAGCGTTTTCCATGCGTAAGCGCCTTTCATACGATCTTTTCCTAAACGATCTTCCGCCATGTTTTTATCGCTGGTGGCGTGAGTTGGCTGCATGGAAGGTAACACCTTTAGCGAAGCAAAGCGAGCTAGGTCGTCAGGCGCAATCACCTGTGCATGCTCAATGCGGTTGCGCAGTTCGCTGCCGCCAATACTCTTAAACGTGGTTTCAAACTCGTTCAGTGCAACATGGTTAGCCTTATCACCAATGGCATGGTAGTTAAGCTGGAAGCCCGCACCAATTACCGTAGTAAACAGTTGGGTCATATCTTCTGGTTGAGTTAACAGCAATCCATGTTGATGCGGCGCATCTGAATAAGGTTCAAGCAATGCTGCGCCTCGGCTACCTAGTGCGCCATCGCCATAAGCTTTAACTGAACGAATATATAAAAAGTCGTCTTTATCGCGGATAGCGCCATTGCCTAACATGGTGCTGAGGTCAGGGTCTGTCGCACTCACCATGGCATAAATACGCACAGGCAAGTCACCTTCTACCGCTTCTTTTAAATAGAAATCGTAAACGTCTCTGTCTATGCCAGCATCGTGCATTGACGTAACACCATTTGCTAGTAAGTGCTCACCTGCTGCATGTAATTGCTGCTCGTAAATAGCGTTGCTTGCTTTAGGCAAGTGCGCTTCTATTAATTGCGATGCATTATCAATGAAAACACCGGTAGGATTACCGTCAGCGTCTTTAATGATTTCGCCCCCTGCAGGCGATGGGGTGTCTTTAGTTATACCCGCAATTTCCATCGCTTTACTGTTCACCCAGGTAGCGTGGCTGTCTACGCGAGCTAGTGCCACAGGTCGGTCAGAAATTACTTTATCTAGATCAGCCGCTGTTGGAAACGCTCTGTCAGACCATAATTCCTGGTTCCAACCGCGCCCGGTAATCCAAGCTTGTTGTCCATTTGCAAAGGCGTATTCGGCAACTGTCTTGGCCGCGTCTTGTGCACTGCTACTTTCTCGCAAATCGACTTCCAACAAGTTTGCGCCTAAGCCAAGCAAATGCCCGTGAGCGTCGATAAGCCCGGGTAGCATGACTTTGCCTTTGCCATCAATAGTGCTATCGACAGGCGTGTTATCTTTGTCGATATCTAATGCAACTACTTTGCCTTCATCAATGACAAGGTTTTTAAACGTAATCAGTTTGCCACTTTCATTTAACGTATAGCCTTTTACGTTCTCGACTAGCGTTGCAGCATCTACCGTAAGCGTGGTGGTCATAGCACCTAACGTTGCCGCTGTTGCAAACGTTGCGGTTAGCAATTTTGAAAGCGAGTGCTTTTTAAATGTCAGTGCCGACAATGTAGAGTTCATAGTGAGTTTCTGCCTTTTTTATTTCTGTTTTATTCTTTGTTCTTATACCGAGTTGTCCAAATTTCGATAGCTGTGCGCTAACAAAACGCTATGCCTCAACACGCTCAGTTTCTTCAAGTTCATCTTCGTCATCAAGGTCAAGGATAGGAGGCTGCAGCAAAAAATCTCTCTCCCAAATCTTAGCCATACTCGCCTGACTTATGTTTCCACCACTCAATATAACAAGAGCCGTTTGCCCAGGCGGGGTGTTGGCAGCCCAAGCCGCTACTGCAGCCATGGTCATCGCACATGTGGGCTCTATGTGAAGCTTTAATAAATGATGTAGCCATTGGGTCCAATAAGCAATTTGCAGCTCGTCCACTTCATAGAAATCATCTATTTCTTGCAATATAGGGAACGTAACATCGCCAACAGAAGGCGTGGCAGCGCCGTCTGCTAAGGTATTTGGTGCATAGTCTAAGGCAATGATCTCACCAGCTTGCAACGACATAGAGGCATCATTCGCCTCGGCAGGCTCAGCGCCAATGACCAATGCATTTGGCTGTAGTGCGCGAGTTGCCAGCAATGAGCCTGACAATAACCCTCCGCCTCCGCAGGGCGCAAAGACAGCATCCACCTCACCAATTTCGTTGAGCGCTTCTAACGTTGCCGTGCCTTGTCCTGCCACAATATCTTTGTGGTTAAACGGCGGTATCCAGACCGTGTCTGGTGCTTTTGAGGCTTGCTCGACAGCCGCATCTGCTTCTGGACGGGTAGGAAATAGTTTTAATTCAGCACCATAGCTTTGCGTAGCAGCAGCTTTAATCGGCGAAATGGTCTCGCTCGCGAAAATAGTGGCCTTAATACCAAAGTGAGCTGCTGCATAGGCTACCGCCTGTGCATGATTTCCAGAACTATTGGCAACTACATGCTTCGGTAAACGACCTTCTTCTTTCAAGCGGGCTAAAAAATTCATGGCGCCGCGAATTTTGAATGCCCCAATGGTCTGTAAGCACTCCGCTTTAAACAGAATGCGGTTGCCCATCCATTTGTTGAGCAACGAAGATTCAACAATTGGCGTTTTCTTTACGTCGCCTTTTATACGTTCATAGGCTTGTTTAATGTCTTCGAAATTTGGGGAAATACTCATTAAGTAACGCTCTTTTCATTTTGGTTTTTTTGTGGGGTAGCGCCGACAAGGGCCTTTACGCACTAAAAGAAAATCGGAAGCCTTACAGTGCCAGATACTATTAGATAACGCCAGAGCCTATACCCATAAGGCAATTCATATTTATTTCATAAACCTTCTTTAGTATACCGGCGCAAGTTACCGGAGACAGGCACATGTTAAGCAAACACAACCATCGTATTTACGCCTTACCTACGGTTTTGTTTCTTTTTCTCACCTTTTTATTTGTTTCAGCTGGTGTTTTTATCCAAAACGATGAACGCGCAGCACGTATTTCTAAAGCGCAGTCGGTTGCAGAGCAGGTAAAAATTAGTCTTGAAGTTTTCTCAAGCGAACGTATTCAAGCGCTGCACAACCTAATGCGAAACTGGCCCACCTTTGAGCCAAACCAAGTAGACTGGTTTAATGCGCAAGCCCTGTCATTGATGGGCATGCAGCGAGGCTTTTCATCGCTGGTATTTGTCGATGCTAACGGTGAGATAGCGTGGGTGGCAACGCCATCTTCCGGTACTAAAACCCGTATAGACAACAGCCTCATTGGCCATCCTATGGACGCGTTGGGCTTAAACATATCGCGTTTGTCCGAGGATTTGGAAAGCACGCTTTTGTATTCAGATGCTGCTCAACATCACTTTATCGTTGTGGGCAGGGCCATAAGCCCTCAAGAGCCTGAGCACGGATTTCTGGTGGCGGGGTTCGACGTACAAACCATATTAACCGTGATGTTAGGCGAGTTAGTAGGCCCACAGTTTAACTTTAAGCTTAACGCCGACAGTGCAACGCTTTTTCAAAGTGGTGAGTTAGTCAACGATGGCACCATTGTGTCGCTTTTGCCGTTCAGTTTTTTAGAACGCGATTTTTACCTTTCCATGCAGTCTCAGCTAAGCCCATATAACGCTGGCTTGTTAATTATTATGATTGGACTGTTGATGTCAGCGCTAGTGAGCTATGTGCTGCACAAGCAGCTTAAAGGTGCGGTTAATTTGTCTTTAAGTCAGCAGCGTTACCTCACCGCTAGCGAAGCCTCCCTTGATGCGCTTCTTATTTATCAGCCAACAGATGACGACTTTTCTCTAGTAGAAGCAAACTCATACAGTCGCTACCTATTTCGCGGTGCATGCGATGTATTGCGGTCTATGAGCTTAGCCGAGCAAACGCGTTATTTAGGTTTAAGCAGTGAATTTAAAAACGCCAAAAACGTTGCTGAACTTGGCGTGCCTTATGAAGCTCACCTTGCCATTCATAGTGATAAAATTGCGCCTCAATGGATAAAAGTTCAGGTGGTAAAAGCTGGTGACAATATTGCGGTAACCGTAAGGGACGTGACCGAACGTTTTCGCGCCCAGCACGATTTAAAACGTAGCGAAGAAAAGTATCGCCGCTTAGTTGACGGCATGCACCGCCACTTTGTTTACACCAAGACCGTCGAGCACAACTTTATGTATGTGAGCGCGGGTATTGAAAAGATTTTAGGGTTTAGCGCAGAAGACTTCTGTGAAAACGAGTCGAGATACGTTCGCCAAGTACCTGACGAGACGTTTGAGATACGCCAAACCATTGCCCGTGGCGAAAAGCCCGAGCCTTATATTGTGCATTATCAAGGTGAAGTCGGCGAGCCGTTAGCGATTGAATTTTCAGACACGCCCATTGTCGACGAGCAAGGATTACTGGTTGCCGTTGAAGGCATAGCTCGCGATGTGACCAAAGAGCTGGCGCTGCAGGAAGAAGTGTATTTTCAAGCTAACCATGACCAGTTAACCGGGCTGTTTAATCGCTATGCATTTGATGAAAAACTGCGAGCGATCCTTGATGAAACGCACAAAGCGGCTGGTCAGCAGGGCGAGAGCAAGGCTTTAAACCACGTTGATTTTGAAAAAGTGGCGAGTATCAATTCGACTCGCGCTTACCACAAGCAAAGCGTGATGTGCTTTGTCGATATGGATCGATTCAAGTTGGTAAACGACAGCTGTGGTCATCCTGCCGGCGATAAGCTGCTAAAAGAAATCTCCACCATATTTAGGCAATACGTGAATAGGCAAGACTTGCTTGCTCGGATAGGGGGAGACGAGTTCTGCATTATATTTCGCAATCAAAGTTTGGATGAGGTGACCAAGCGCCTAGACAAGCTCTTATTGGCGATTTCAAATTATCGTTTTGTTTATGACGACAAGTTGTTTTTTGTGGGGGCAAGCATTGGCGTTATCGAAATAAACGAGAGTACACAAAGCGCAGAAGCGTTAATTAAAGCTGCTGACAACGCGTGTTACAAAGCCAAACACTTGGGTCGAAACCGTTACTTTGTGTTTCATGACAATGATTCACAAATGGCCATTGATGACAGTGAAAACCAGGTGCTACATGCCTTGCATCACGCATTACAAAACGACGGTTTTGAGTTGTATAGCCAAGCTATCATGCCGCTTAACGTGCCCAACCAAGAAAAGGCCGCCCAACTTCAGCATTACGAGATTTTGCTTCGTCTAAATGCAAAAGACAGTGGTCTTATAAGCCCGGGGCTTTTCATCCCGTTGGCAGAACGTCACGGTTTAATGAACAAAGTGGATATGTGGGTGGTAGATAACACCCTTAAAACCCTTGAAAGTAATCCTGCTCACATCGATACCGTGGGCAAAGTCGCGATCAATTTATCGGGTATTACATTGGGTGATGAAATGGCGCTGCATAAGATTGCAAAGCGTATGCAAAGTACTTCTGTACCTGCTGAGAAAATTTGTTTTGAGATTACAGAGACAACAGCGGTAACTAATTTAAGCGCTGCTAAACACTTCATTTCTACACTACGTGATTTGGGGTGTAGCTTTGCCTTAGATGACTTTGGTGCAGGTATGTCCTCGTTCACCTACCTTAAAAATTTAGATGTTGATTACGTTAAGATTGACGGCTCCTTTGTGCGAAATATCGTTCACGATCCTATCGATCATGCTACAGTAACTGCGATAAATAATATCGCGCACAGTATGGGTAAACAGACCGTGGCCGAGTTTGTGGTCGATAACTCGACCGCAGAGGTTTTACGAGACCTTAAAGTAGATTTCGGTCAAGGCTTCGCTTTAGATAAACCCAAGCCGCTGGCGCATAGAGTTCAATGGCGAGTTAAACTTGCCTCTGCCTAAAAGGAAAAGTCATGGGTTTATTTGATACCATCATGGGTAATGCAAGCGAGACTAGCGCTTCAGATGTTCAAGAAGAGCTTACGCCTATACTTGCTGCTAACGAAACCGTTACCTCTGCGTTTAAATTAGTGCGCGATTTGAGTGTATTCACAAACAAGCGCCTAATCCTTATTGATAAACAAGGCCTTACCGGGCGTAAAGTGAACTATCATTCAATACCTTATAAATCTATTACGCAGTTTATCGTTGAGACGGCAGGGCATTTTGATACTGACGCCGAGCTTAAAATTTGGCTATCGGGCAAAGCCGATCCAATTGAGATTGAACTAAGTGCATCGTCTGCTCAGGCGGTACAGCAAAACCTAGCAACCCAGATGTTTAGCTAAGCGCAATTGCTTACCTAGATTACGGTTAATAAAAAGAAAGCGGGCAGTGTGAACTGCCCGCTTTTTTATTTTATTGCTTTAAGATTCAGACAATCTTTTTGCGAATCATTGCAAATTCATTTCGAAAACATAACCCGCTAAAGCTTTAGAAAACCACACTAACACTTGCTGAACAGGTAGTAGTGCCGGTCTCACACACTTGGTAGCTGTAACTACCGCCGCCTTTAACGTTAAGCGCGTCAGTATAAGCGCCATCGTTAGCCGTGGTAGCAATTACATTTCCGTCGCGATATACATCAACATTTGATGACGTAGCGTCAGCCCAAGAAAGATCCACTCTTTATGTGCCTTTTACCTTATAGCCGGTGGCAGTAAGAGTTAATTCACCTGTGCCACCAGTACCGCCACCGCCAGTACCACCGCCGTTGCCTCCGGCGCAGCCGTTTTGCGTAAGGTAAGCATTCATATCAGCCGCTTGGGCGATACCATAACCAAAGAAGTCGTCTTTGCCCGCTGCACCTGCATCCATCGCCGTAGCTTTCAGTGCGCTTCGGATCTCTTCACCTGTACAAGTTGGGTGATTTGACCATACCAGTGCCGCAATACCTGCAACGGCTGGTGTCGCCATTGAAGTACCGCTCATGTAGCCGTAGTCGCTTGCGCCAATAGAGATATCAATGGTAGATGCCGCAACTAATGCGCTTCTATCTTCGAATGCTGCTCCTACAGCAGGGATAGATGTATTGTTAGTATCACCGAGCGTGCCGTAAAGCATGCCTGGTTCATTGTTAATAATGACGGCTCCTACACCACCAGATAGTTCACAGTTGTTAACTTTGTCGTAGAACGACACGCTACCGCGGTCAATAACACAAACTTTGCCAGCAGCACCGCTATCTACAGCATCACCCAAACCCAGGAAGTAGGTTGCAGCTGATGCCGTACCAGTGTTTTCCATCGCTGATGAAGCAAAACCGACACCGTCAGCACTCATAGAAGAAAGCGAAGCTCCGCCAGCTGGGTATGTTGAAAGGGTGTCTACGCCGCCTGCAGTTACTTCCACACAGATAGTTTCGTCGGTCGTTACGCGTTTACCACGACCTGTGGTACACGACGGATACTGAGAGAAGTCCGCGATGTTGTTATCAGCATCGTTAGCGCCAATCATCATCACTGACGAGTAGCCCGCAGGGTAAGAGCGTACGCTATTGCCATCATTGCCCGCTGCAGCTACTGCTAAGCCGCCCCCAGCTACGAAGTCTTTAAACGCATTTTCTTCTGTAGAGTTTGCACCGCCGCCACCAAGGCTCATGTTGATGATGTTGGCACCAGCTTGAGAACAAAGCTGAGCTGCTTGTGCTAAATCTGATGAATAACCCCAGCCAGAAGCGTTAAACACCTTGATGATGTGCATATCAACACCAGGTGCCATACCCACTACACCAAAACCGTTATCAGCCGCGCCGATGGTACCTGCTACGTGTGTGCCGTGTGGGCCACCATTTTCAAACCAGTTACCTGTGCAGGGTCGTTGTCACCGGTAATTGCAGACCAGTTGAAATCGGCATTCGATGAATCTAACCCGGAGTCGATGACACACACTTTCATGCCAGCGTTGCTATCAAATACAACCTGATCAGCTTGTGATTGATAAACCGCGTATGGCGTTAATTGGGTTTGCGTTGGGTCCCCCGCGTCGTCGTTAAATAACGCTAGCGGTACACGCTTTTGGTCAGCCTCAACCAGTTTTACATGTGGGTTGTTAAGTAAGCCTTTAACGTCATCTAATGACTTACCGCTGAAGGTTGCAGCAATAAAGCCATCGGCATCAACGTGTATTTCTGCGCCAGACTGTTTGGCTAGTGCTTTAACAATGCCCTTGGCGTTGTTGTCTACTTGGATAATATAACGGTCGTTATCTGCAAGAGCGCTGAAGCTTGAAAGTGCCAAACCAGCAGCGATTAAAGAAGGGGTAAATTTGTTGTTTTTCATAGGTACCACTCTGTTTCACCTGTTGTGTAATCCCACCTTTTTGATTGTTTTTTGTGATGGGTAAGCGAATTGCTCACTTTCGAACCTACACTATGAAAAAAAATTAAACAAACCTTGTAGTAAAAAATTATTATAAAGTTTAATAACCAAAAAAAAGGGCATAAAGATAAATAATCTTTATGCCCTTATATTTCATTCACTTATGGCTACTTGAGCGTTCTATTGAAAAAGTTGGTTATGGTTTTGTATAAGTGAATGCCCGTTTGCTTGCCTCGAATGCTGTGCTTCTTGCCCGGGTAATCCATAGTTTCAAATGGAATTGCCAAGTCTTGAAGGTGCTTGTATAACATAGTCGAGTGAGTAAACAATACGTTGTCATCCGCCATGCCGTGGTAAATTAAAAGGTCGCCTTTCAGGTCTTTTGCGTAAGGGAATACTGAAGACGCCGTGTAAGCATCGTCATCCGTATTGGGGTTGCCCATATAGCGTTCAGTATAGTGGGTATCGTATAAGCGCCAGTCGGTTACCGGCGCACCTGACACACCCGCTGCAAAGTAATCGCCCGCTTTAAACATAGTCATTAGGGTCATGTAGCCGCCATAGCTGTGACCATGAACACCAATACGCTCAGCATCAACGAAAGGAAGTGTGCGCAAAAACTCAACGCCTGCAACCTGGTCGTCTACTTCAATAAAGCCCATTTTTTTGTAAATAGGATCTTCAAAGCCTTTGCCGCGATAGTTAGAGCCGCGGTTATCTAGCGTAAATACCACATAACCTTGGTCAACCCAGTGTTGGAATAGCAAACCACGGTTACCCGCCCAGCTGTTTGTTACAACTTGTGCGTGCGGGCCGCCGTAAAGGTAAACAATAACAGGGTGCTTTTGTTTAGGATTTTGCTTGGCACTGTCAGGCGTGTAAATTCGATACTTAAGCGTTGCGCCATCTTTTGTAGTGATGTCACCAAACTCAGGTGCCGTCCAGCTATCCATGTAAGCGTGCAGCGGGTGGCCTTCTTCAACTTTATTTTCTTCAAGCCAGGTAATTCGCTCGCCGGTGGCACTATTCAGGCTAACTTGTGCAGGAGAGTTAATGGTTGAGAAACGGTCGATAAAGATAGAGGCATCTTTACTGAATGCCGCGCTGTGATAAGCCCCAAGTTCGGTTACTCGTGTAATTTCACCGCCATCTAATGGCACGCTGTAAACATGGCTTTCTAGTGGCGTGTCTTTGCGCCCAGAGAAATACAAACGGTTGTTTGCAGTATCAATAGCTTCAACACTGTCCACGACCCAGTCGCCTTTGGTTAATTGCTTAACCATTTTGCCGCTGTTGTTAAATAGGTAAAGGTGTTTAAAACCGTCACGCTCAGACGCCCAGATAAACTGTTCTTTGTCTTTAAGAAAGTAAAGGTCGTTATGCAGGTTTACCCAGGTATCGCTTGTTTCTGTAAGCAGTACGTTTTCTTTTTTACTGTTAAGGTCGAACGCGCGAAGCTCCAGTGTTTGCTGGTCGCGTGTCTGCCACTGGTAGGTAAAGGTGGTGCTATTTGGCATCCACTTACCGCGGGCAAAATAAATGTCTTTGTCCTTACCTAAATCAACCCAGGTGCGATCGCCAGAGTTGATGTCTTGAATAGCAAGTTCCACCAAGACGTTTGGCGTACCCGCTTTCGGGTATTTCTGTTCGATAAGTTTGATGTCGTCAGCATAGATTTCAGAACGCGTGATAACATCTACTGGACTTTCATCAACTTTGGTAAATGCAATTTTAGTTTCATCTGGCGACCACCAGTATCCGGTCATGCGGCCCATTTCTTCTTGCGCCACAAACTCAGCCATACCAAATTTGATGTTGTCGCCACCTTCTTTAGTAATCGCCGTTTCTTTACCAGACTCGATATGTTTTACATAAAGGTTCTGGTCGCGAATGAAGGAAATGTAGTTACCTTTTGGTGATAATTTAATATCAGTTTCAAAAGCGTCAGTATCTAAAAGTTGCTTCGCCCCTTTTTCGCCCAGCTTGTGATAAAACACGTCGCCCCCTAATGGGAACAGTAAGGCTTTTCCATCGTCCGACCATTGGTAGCTAACAATCCCGCTACCAGATAAGCGCATGCGCTCGCGGCGTGCTTTTTCTTCATCGGAAAGTACTTCTTCGCCGCTTTGCAGGTCGTTTGAGTCGAACAGCATACGGGTTTGACCACTTTCAATGTGGTATTCCCATAAATCTAGACGTTCGTAGTCGGTTTGCTTACCTTTAAGAAACGTTACCCGTTGACCATCAGGTGACACTTTTAACGAACGGGGGGCATCGCCATCAAGAGAAGGTGAAGAGAAAATACGCTCGATTGTGAGCGTTTCAGCATTTAAAGCAGTAGAGAGCATAGCGGCTCCAATTAAAAGGGCTTTTTTCATTTTTATCTGCATAATTGACTGTCGAAGGTTTGATTGTAGTTATATCAATTTATGATACAAGGTGCGACGTATGAAATCCGCAATGGTGCTAGGAGCGACAGGTTTAGTGGGACGAACGCTTGTAAATATGTTGTTACAGGACAGAAGGTACAGTGAAGTCACCTGCTTAGTGAGAAAGCCGCTTCCCTCTAGCATGTTTAATGACCCTTACAATCGGCTGAAGCCCGTGGTTATCGACTTTGAAAGCCTTCAGGATTACCAAGGTTACTTCAGCGTAAATCATGTGTACTGCTGTTTGGGTACCACATTGAAAAAAGCGGGGTCTAAGCAAGCGTTTCGCCGCGTCGATTTTGAGTATGTTCATGTTGCTGCACAGCTTACTCGTGCTCAGCGCGCAGACAGCTTTGTATGGATATCTTCGGTAGGCGCAGACGCTAAAAGCAGTAACTTTTATTTGCGCGTAAAAGGTGAGCTAGAAAACGCGATCATGCGAATGCCGCAGTTGCCACATGCCTCTGCGGTGCGCCCGTCGTTATTATTAGGCAGTCGCGATGAGTCGAGAACGCTAGAAGATATAGCGCAAAAAACGGCGCCCATTTGGCAAAGCATAATGAAAGGGCCGTTAAAGAAATACCGACCGGTTCATGCTGTTGATGTGGCTAGAAATATGATGTCTCTGCAGCGCTGGCAGTAATTATCACAACCTTAACGTGAAGCCTTGCATAACTTGGTATAGAATGCGCGCCTTTCAAGCGCCTTAGGTAATACGACTTCCATATGTTCCGCTGTAAACAATTCACCGTAGCGCAAGATAAATGCGCCATGAAAGTGAACACCGACAGCCTGATTTTAGGAAGTTGGGCTGAGCCAGGTACGGCCAAGCATATTCTAGATGTAGGAACAGGTAGTGGCATTCTTGCGCTGATGATGGCGCAAAAGTCAGAGCATTTTTTTCATAGTAGTACCGATGAACAGCGTGTTGGTAATCAGCGAGCCGTTCGAATAGACGCGATAGAAATTGATGAAGATGCTGCGGCGCAGGCCGCGCTAAATTTTAAAAACTCAAAGTGGGCTAACCAATTATTTTCCCGCTGTTGTGATGTAAATAGTTTTACATCGCCCTATTTGTACGATGTAGTCATTTCAAATCCGCCTTACTTCGACTCACCAGCCAAACGTTCAAATGCTTACAATCAGCAAAGCCAACCTCGAAATTTGGCAAGGCAGACTTTGGCGCTTGGTACAGAAGAGTTTTTTGAGGTCAGCTACAAACTGCTTGAGTCAAACGGGCATTTGTATTGCGTTTATCCTTTTTCGCTAGAAGCAAGGGTAATTCAGAGCGCCGCTTCCTATAGCTTCGCGTTAGAAAAACAGCTTTACGTCAGGCATGAATCTAACAGCGCTCCTTACCTTTGCGCCTTTCACTTTAGAAAACTAGCGATAACTTCCACACTATCATCAATCGAAAATGTCGGGGTAATTACTGAAGAGGCGAGTAAGACAACTTTAACCATTAGAGACGCGCAGGGCAATTACACAAGCGAATACAAAGCCCTTTGCCAGCCTTTTTACCTTAAATTTTAATGAGCTTATATAAATGAACATAGTTGCAGAAGGCTTTGGCGCAATCGCCGTTGTTTTGAATTTTATTGGGTATCGCCAAACCAACGTAGACAAATATTTGCTAATTTCAGCGTTTGCTTTAAGTGCGCTAAGCGTACACTTTTTTATGCTAGATGCTATGGCAGCAGGCATCGGAACACTGCTTGCTAGTGTCCGCAATTTCATTGCAATTAAACACAGAAGCAATGCTATTTTTTTTTTCTTCGTTGCGGTAAATCTAGGCTTTCTTGCTTACGAATGGTTTGTGTTGTCGCATAGCTGGATAATCTTTATTGCCTATGCGTCGTCACTCATTTTCACCGTAGGCTCTTTGGTTATTCGCAACACCCATACCATTAGGAAAGTTTTCCTTGTTGCCGAAACCTTGGGGCTCTTATACGCCATATCGGTAGGAAGCATTTTCGGTACAGTGTTCAACATAAGTAATTTGATTAGCATTTTAAGTAAACTGCGTAAGCCTTAGCTTTACGTTTCTGACATTCAATTCAGATTACATACCTTACTCACTCACCTGTTCGCTCCATCTGGTTGTTATAGATGGAGCTGCACGCCTTAATTTTTGTACGTTCGTACCTTTGCTTCACTGCGCGCTTATTCCACTGCACGCTTACTTCACTGCACTGATTGGTTTAATGAATCCGTACGTTCTATAAACCAGTAACCCCGCTGTTTTACCTCGGCACAATCTCCCTTCAGCCCTTATTTTCTATCGCTTATACCAAAGTTCAATGAGCTAAAGTTCAATATTATTTTAGGTATGGAAGCGTATCATTATTAATCAGTAAGTATGGTTTCAGCAATTTTTCCTCTGGATGTACGGAAGTAGACTCAGCGTGTAGTAATGAGGGGAGTGTGCGCAGTGAAATTAGTAGATAACTCAAAACAATTTGATCAATCACCTACGCTTGAACAATCGTTTCAGGGCGCCATCAATGACGGCGCTACGGTAAACGTATTTGAGCGCGCTCAACAGTTTAGAAACACCCCTTCAGCTTTCACTAAACCACAGCTGGTTGAGGAGCGCACAAGCTTAGAGACAGAACAGCTGTGGAAAAAGCGCCTTTCGATGCTGCTAGATGCAGAAAATAAACTTATGAAAGTTATACGTTTTCGTAAAATTACTGGTATATTTACGATTGCAAGCATGGCTATGTTTTTATTTTCCCTGTACATAGCGCCAACAATGTCGCCGGTAGTGTTTTACGGCCTTATTGTTGTAGCCGCATTTGGAATGGCAACGTATCCGGCGTGGTTTTTAGCTTCAAAGAGCAATAAAAAGCAAAGAGATGACATTTCTCGTTTGTTTTATAAGAGCAATCACGAAATCGAAATGTCGGACGGTAAAATTACGTTAATTAACAGGGCGAACTATGCAAGTGTAACGCAAATACACGTATTGGATCGCAAACTTGGATTATTCGCAAACCCGTAGACAGCACTACACCACACAGTTCATCATCTTACTGCTGGTAGCATCCTTTATTCTTGGGGTGCTACTCCTGGCACCCATGGATGCGTTGGGCCAGCTCCTTTCTTCAGTTGTTATTCTCATTGCAATATCGCTTTGCAGCAAAGAAGCTCGTCACACACAAAAATATCAGAACTTATTTCGTATATTCGCGCTAGTGCTAGCTATTGCACTTAGCGTAAGGTATTTGTTGTGGCGAGGTATTTACACGCTCACCTATTCAGATTTCTTCTCAATGATCGCCGTTTGGTTGTTATTCGGTGCTGAAATTTATGCTGGGATAACGTCTGTATTAGGGGCTATCGTTAACGCGTTCCCGCTAAGTCGACCTCTGTTGACCTTAGAAGGAATGGATAAATCTGCATTGCCTAGCGTTGATGTCATGATCCCAAGTTACAACGAAGATGAGGGGATACTCGAAGTTACGATCCGCGCGGCGAAAATGCTTGATTACCCTAAGGAAAAGCTGCGTGTTCATTTGCTCGATGATGGCGGTACTGACCAGAAGATCAATGCCCAGAACCCAGTAGCTGCAGCAGCTGCCAGACAGCGTCGCCTCAATCTACAGGCGTTATGTGAACGATTAGACATCACCTATCATACCCGGGCGAAAAACGAGTTTGCCAAGGCGGGTAATGTAAATAGTGCGATACAAAATACCACAGGCGATTTGATTGTAATCTTAGATGCCGATCATGTTCCGACATCAGATTTTCTAGACAGAACTGTGCCTTGGATGCTTAAAAACGAGAAAGTCTTTCTTGTACAAACACCGCACTTTATGGCCAACCCAGACCCGGTAGAACGCAACTATTTTTCTGCGTTTACTCGCATGCCCTCAGAAAATGATATGTTTTACGGAACCATACAGAAGGGCTTGGATTACTGGGGGAGTTCGTTCTTCTGTGGTTCAGCGGCATTGATGAGAAGAAAGCACCTTGATTTAGTGGGCGGTATTTCCGGCGACTCTATCACTGAAGATGCAGAAACCGCGTTAGACCTTCATAAAATGGGGTATGAGTCTGTATATGTGGACAGACCCATGGTAAGCGGACTTGCGCCAGAAACCTTCGATGCTTTTATCCAGCAGCGCATGCGCTGGGCGCAAGGTATGACGCAAATACTGTTACTAAAAAAGCCGTTTAAAGCACAAGGTCTTAAGTGGTATCAGCGAGTAGGCTACATGAGTTCAATCATGTTTTGGCTGTTCCCGTTTGCTCGCATCATCTTTTTGCTTATGCCGTTGGCGTATTTGGTCTTTGGCCTTCAGGTTTATCATGCGTCAATGCTGGAAATCTTTGCCTTCACCTTGCCTCACGTTATTGCCACGTACATGATATCCACGATGCTCTTTGGGCGAACGCGATGGCCCTTAGTTTCGGAATTGTACGAAATACTGCAATGTGCGTTTACATTAAACGCACTAATAAAAGTGTTCTTAAAACTGCGGGCTCCTTCATTTGTGGTCACGCCGAAAGGAGAAAGCCTCGACAGAACGTTTGTTTCACCCTTATCGAGCGTGTTTTACTGGCTAATCTTGGTTATCACGTTCGCATTAGGTAGCGGCGTTTATAAGTTTATAACAGAGCCACTCACCCGCGAACTTACTGTGGTGGTTATGCTGTGGAATGTATTTAACTTGATTCTTTTGTTATCTGTTCTCAGTGTGTTACTGGAGCGAAAACAGGTTCGAAGTCAGGCTCGTTTACCCGCTACTAACAGTGTCGTCATTAAAACTACGAATGACGAAGCGTGGGTTGGTGATTTGGTTGACTTATCGCTGGGCGGTGCACGGCTGCGGTTAAAAGGTGAGGGAGCGTTAGTGCCTGAAAATGCCACGTTGACATCGTGGAGTCACGCACTGAAAAAAAACGTTCACTTGCCAATTGACGTGCTTCACTACGACAATAAATCAAAAATACTTCGGGTGCGCTTTGTGCCACAAACCGAAGAACAAGAGAACGAAGTGGTCGCCTATTCACTGTGTGATAGTTTACGATGGATGTCATTTCAAAGAAGAAGAACAAGGGCTATCTCATACTGGTTCGGCGCAAAACATGTGTTGAAAGTTGGGTTAAAGCCTGTTTTGTTGCATATGCTTGTATTAATGGGGAAATTCGCCGGCAAATTAGGTTTACTTGGTAAGCCGGCAAAGGAAAATCAATGATAAAAAAATACCTTATGTTCATAGTGTGTTTGTGCATGCCTTTTACCCTTGTGGCACAAACCGATACATACCGCCTGACCGATTTTTTCGGTGGTGAAAGTACCGTGCGCTTGCAGGGTAAATCTGCCTCAATTGACATTCCCATTCCTCTTAGCTCAGTAACCGATGTGGACAACGCGCTGTTGACGCTAGAAGTCGTAAGTTCGCAGGCGCTCATTAAAAAACGCTCACAGCTATACGTAAGGTTCAATAACGCCACTATAGGTCAGATTGCTTTCGATCCAGACAGACCATCTCTTGTATCGGAAATTGCCATCCCTTCATCATTGTGGCGCGCAGGCTTTAACTCACTAACGCTGGCAGTGAGTCAACATTACGCCGAGCAGTGCGTCGACGGCAGCGCGCCGGAATTATGGAGTGAAATTAACGCGTACAATTCTACTTTGAAAATTGCAACATCGGTGAATGAGAAACGCTTTACACTTGATGAACTAAGCGGCTTTTTTAATCCAGGTATTGGCGGTCAGCGAAATGTCCAGCTATATACGGCGCGAGAAGTTGAAGCTCAAATCCAACAGCAGACGCTACCTCTTGTGGCGCAAGCCCTCGCTTTGAGAAGTCAATATCAACCGCTGATTGTCGAGCACGATAGCTTCGATGATGGCTATGTTTTGCCTCAATTAGAAGACACAGAAAACAGTTTTTGGGATGACCAAAATGTCGCCCGTTACGAGCGTGCAGCATGGTATTTAAAGGCAAAACAGAAGCAACCCGTACACGTATTAGTCGGGACAGTTGAGGCGTTATCACCGGTATTATCTGACGAAGTGATCAACGACATTGATGGCGCGTTTTTAAAGGCACAACGCACACCTGCGTTTGTAAAAGACAGTAAAGTCATTGTGCCAGCTAGCTATCGCTTAATTGTAAGTGGCACCACACAAGAAGAAGTGCTTGAGGCCGCCAAAGCCTTGGCAGTAATGGATGACGCGATAAATCCCGTTTCGCAAGTTACCGTACTTTCTCAGTCACAGATGCAGGCAGAAACCCTGCAGCGCCACCGCATTCTGAAGCCGGACAATCACTACACATTTAAAGACTTTGGTGAGTCGACTACTCAGTTTAGAGATGAAGGAAACTTCACGAAACGGGTGTCTTTCAGGCTGCCCGCTGACTTTTACGTGCCTGAAAATGCAAGCGTGAGTTTGCTGTTAGACTTTGGATATGGAGCGGGCTTTGGACCAGGCTCGGTTATGAATGTCAGCGTCAATGACGAGCTTGTCCACGGTTTATCGCTTAATAATATTAATGGAGAGTCATTCAGAGACTATCAACTGAGAATACCCGCACGTTTCTTTAAAGGCGGAGTTAATAATTTAGATTTCGCAGTGACAATGAGAGCGCCACTGGCGGGCGTACCTTGTGACGACATTCCCGGATCTCATCTTGTATTCCAGCTTGATGATTCTTCCGCTATGAAATTGCCCGATGCAGGAAACGTGGCAGTTCAGCCTAATCTCGCACTGCTTTCAGAAACTGCATATCCGTTTGTGCGCTTTAAATCTGCGCCTCCTTCAACGATTGTAATACCTTCAGAAGACTACTTAGATACCGCGTTGACTCTATCAGCTAAATTGGCACAAGTAGCGCAAGTCCCTTTATTGAACATGCAAATCGCAATCGGGAACGACATTACAACTGAAGGCTCTGTGATTGTACTTGGCACACCTGAAACCTTAACGCAAATTGAACAATCTGAATTCAACACCGCTATCGAAGCAACAAAGCGCTGGTCTTATCGACTTCAAAATAATCTATACAATCGTGTTAGAAACCTAACCGATGATCAGTCTTTTAAAGAAATGCGAATTGATGGTCATACAGTTCAAGAAAGCGATTTGGGTGAGCAAGCTGTGCTTACCGCACAAGCCCATCCAACTTCATCGCAAACCGATACCTTGTTTATTGTCGCAGCCCAATCTCCAGAGTTACTTCAGGCAAGGGTAGAAGACTTGGTCAGTCTGTCTATGTGGGGGCAGATGGCCGGTGACTTTTTCGCATGGAAAGATGGGCTGTCACCTTCGCTTATTATGCAAGTTAGTGACAAATACGAAGTGGGAGAAGCCGACGATAGCTGGTTGCATTTAAGGCTTTGGCTGTCTAACAATCCTTGGTATTGGCTGATGAGCTTTGTATTGATGGTGTTTGTTGTCAGTCTATTGATTTACCTGTTGCTTAAACGCCGAAACAAACAAGTACAAGACTCATGGTAAGCCTGCACTTTGCAACAAAAACGGCGCTTGTGGTAGGTGTTCTCCTCTTGCTCGCGTCTTGCTCTACCAAGGAAGATAGCGAATTCAAGTCGCAATACATTGCGTATAAGGCATTGTTTATTGATGGTGGGCGAGTGGTAGACACAGGAAATGACGATGTGTCACACAGCGAAGGGCAGGGGTACGGAATGCTCTTTGCCGTCGCCGCCAACGACAAAGATACCTTTGATGCATTGTGGCACTGGACCAGGCGCACGCTCATGCGCGATGACGGGCTCTTCAGCTGGCGCTACCGACCTTGTGTGGATAATTCATCTTCTTGTATCGATGACCCTAATAATGCCTCTGATGGTGAGATTCTTATTGCCTGGGCATTATTGCGTGCAAGTGAAAAGTGGGGTGTAGGCAGTTATCGAGACGCTGCCAAAGATATCGTCAGTGCGGTGGAGCAGAAGTTACTGGTAGCGCACAATAAGAGCGTGCTGCTACTGCCTGGTGAATACGGCTTTACTTCTGAACAGGCGGGCAAAACCAGTTTGCAGTTAAATCTTTCCTATTGGATTTTCCCCGCTATAACTGATTTGGCCAACTTATCGGTAACGCCGGAACGTTGGGAAAATCTGTATGAGTCAGGCTTAACCTTACTCTCAAATATGCAATTTTCATCTTATCGATTGCCCAGCGACTGGGTGCGCTTGACACCTAATCAATCAGGCCGTGAAAATAGTTTGGAACGCGCCGCGTTAACGCTGGACAACGTTATATCGCCTGAGTTTGGATTTAATGCCATCCGTATTCCGCTACAGCTTTCATGGTCGCCACGATTTCGCGAAAATGCTGCACTAACCGAGAAGCTTCTTGCGCCATATTGCGCGTGGTGGGCAAAAAAGCCTACGCCAGCGACAGTCAACCTGTTAACCGAAAAAACGGCCGAGTATGAAATGTCAAAGGGGATGCAATCAGTGCAACTTGCCGTGACCAGCCTGATGCAATCAGACGATCACCAAAGGGCAGCGTGGCCTGAAATCAATAGAAACATGGATTATTACTCGGCAAGTTTAACGCTGCTATCTATGTTAGCGGTTTTGGATAATGCATCGTGAAAGATAGGTTTACACGCACGTCTTTATATTTAGCCCTAGGAGCACTCGCCACGTCTTTTGTGTCGATGCAGGCTTTGGGGCAAGCTAAAACAACGTACGAAGAAAAAGATCTGGGCATACTACCGGCACAGCAAGAGCAGCCAGATTTAACTGGGCTTTGGTACCATATTAATGAGCGACAGGTTCAACAAGCTAACGAGGAATTCACGCGCCTAAAAGCTCGTTACCCTGCGTGGCAAATACCACAAGAAGTTGAAACCGAACTAAACAGAATAAACGGCCGATTAAAAGGTACTATCAAACCTGTAGCTTCAGAGTCTAGGAATTCGACGGCAGCCGCACAAAACCAGCCGGCCAAGCCCGCTTCGAAAGCTCGCCCGCTAGAGCAATTTGCCCAGTTAACGCCCAAGGCTAGGGCAAATACACCTAAGCAAAAAGTAGAAACCCTCATTGCCTTAAGTAATCAACTTAAGCGCACTGATTTTTACCTGCTGATGGGATGGACTGCTCTCGATAAAGGCATGTTAGAAATGGCAACGCAGCAGTTCTCTGAGGCCTTGCAATCTGCAGTGCGCGATATTGATAAACAATCTGCTCAACAAGGCCTTAACAGTGTAACTGGTATTAAGCTACAGCAGGCATTGTCTTTGCGCGATACGAAAACGTTGAAGCAGTTTCTCAAATCTGATAACAGCGGCTACGTTAAAGTAGTACTGCAAGGCGCAGCGTGGCAACAATACGATTTAAAAAACTATGACTTTGCTGAAGCGTTATTTAGTTTGGTTAACGATAACGAAGGCAGATATTTATCTCTTAGTGCCCAAAGCGGTGACACGGCAAAGCAGCGCGCTTTCGACTTAGCATGTAGTATCAATACCGAAGTTTTCATTCGACGCTGTGCTGATGCACTGGCAAGCCAGCAAGCGCAGTTTTACGATACAAGGCGTTACAAGCAAAGTATAGAAGCAGGCGAGGCGCTTGCGCGATTGCGACCTTTAAGCATAGAGGAGCAAGCATTAATTGGTTGGGCTGCTAAAGAAATACAAGACACCACAACCGCCACCTCAGCGTTCGAGCGAGTGCTAGCGAAGACGCCAACCGATACGGTGATCGCCAACGAATTGGTGACGCTCAATCAAAACGACGACGCCACACTAAACCGATTGGCGCTGAGATACAGCGCGATTAAAAGCATTTTGCAAGACCGGACATCACGCAATGCTTGGTCTAGAAAACAATTTTGGTTGGCCTATCAAAACGGTGATGCACGCGGTGTTACAGCACAAACCAAAGACGGTCTAAGTGCGGTTTATGGAATGAATACTCGTAGCCGAAGCGGAGGCGAGGGGCTTGGTAATTTCGATGTTCTGTCGCAATACGTTGGCATTGGCAGCGGTTACAAAAACTGGCTGTGGCAAGTTTCACTCGACTATAAGCAGTTTTATAGCGGTCGCCCTCAGATAGGTGACTGGTTTGGCGATAACCAATTAAGCGATTCATTTTCAGGAATAAGCGGCTTCGAAGATAAGGGGCTTCGCGCCGAAGCGCATTATCAAGCGCCCGATTTTAATTTTTACGTTAACCTAGAATATGCCATGTTCGACCAGCCCGTTAGCGCAAAAGTAACCGGGCAAATATCAGCAAGCAAGTTTCTTAGCAGCACAACAGTTGCCGCGACCTTGTTTAGAAAGGCGAAAGAAGACAGCTTGCTAAGCCAAACCGGAACCTTTAATGCTGACCACGCGAAGCCGTGGGGCTACGTGATAGAAAGTGGTGTAAGAGGATTGGTTGCCCATGCAGTGGCCGACAACTGGTCTGTTGCAGGCACCGCGCAATTGAGTCGCTTAGAAGGCGAACAGGTTGCTGATAACAGCGCACTCGCGCTACGTGGCGATGTAAGTTACGACATTGCGACTAAGATATCCCCAAAGCTTGATTATTGGCGTGTAGGGCCGTTCTTAAGCTATACAAGTTACGATAATAACTTAAGCGGCTTTACGGTTGGCAACGGTGGCTACTTTAGCCCGAGTCAGTTTTTCAGCATTGGGGGGTATTCTGAATTACTCACTCTTGAAGCACTGAACTGGCAAGTTAAACTTCGAAGCTCACTTGCACTTTCACGTGTAGAGCAAGATGATGACCCTCGCTTTCCGATTGGAGGCGCTTCTCCAACGACTGATGAGGACGCTACCCTTGGTGAAAGCTCAGATACGGGCTTAAGCGGAAACCTTATGGCTGAAGGCCAGTATCGTATTAATAACCATTGGATTGTGGCTGGTTATATTGGAAAAGCGTTTGCCGTTGAGTATCAAGCGTTCGAAGCGGGTATTCAGATAAGATGGCGAGAAGGGCAAGGCACTGGTGTAACGAGCGATGAACTGTTGCTCTCTTCGCCAAGATTAAGCGGCTTTGCACTGTAAAGCCGCTTTCATTTGAAGACTATCTATCTTTTCTAGAGCGTTAGTTCGCTTTTCTTCGTCTAGCTAACATAAAGCAACCTGCGCCGAATAAAAGCGCGATTGATGCTGGCTCACTGACATTGATAGCGCCAAAACGATAATTATTTACTTGGCCTGTTGGTGCATTGTAGTTTTGACCTTGGTCGTTAACCAATTGCACTAATGGAGTAGTTAGACTGTTAGCAATGACATTACCGTCTACATGACCATCATAAAAGCTTAGCTCTGCATATGGCGCCAGTACGCTGCCTTTCACCCCTACATTGTGTAACTTAAGAAAATCGGCATCTACAAAGTTAAACAAAATGTTGTTGGTATAAAGGCCATCGTGACGTTGGCCTACATTGTTGTCGTTGTCTCTATACTGGCCATTTTCTCTGAAGTATTCATTTTCCTGCGTAAAGGCAGTATTGAAGAAGCCTGTATTGAATAACTCCACCGACTCACCATAAACGTTGATGATGTTATAGCTGGTGGTAGAGAAATCGTAAACAATGCCTTTATCAGCAGCGCTAAACCAACTTGAATCAATATTATAGATATTGATGTCATCAGATCCTGAGAAGGTTATGGTATGTAATACATCCTTGCTAGCGTCGGTACAAGCAACAGCTTGGTCAGAATCTTTAGCGTCAGTGCACGACAATGTTGTTGTGCCATTCACCGCCATTGACGCAAACTCCTGAGACTGCGCTGTAACTTCGGCTGCAATCGCATTAAAGTCGATATTGTTAACGTCAGCCTTACTCACGCTACCTTGTTCAACAGAGGTTGCTGTCGAACCGTTGATGGCGGTGTAATTGTTAACGTCGTTAAGCGTTACAACGCCGTTGACTTCACTGCTATCAAGTTCAACGCTAGATTCAGCAAATACATTGCCGTTTTCCACTTGAGAACCATACAGACTGGGGTTGCTCACGCTATCGTAAACACTGTTTGGCCCACCAAGCTTCACGGTATTGGCGTGTACATCGCCTGCTACAACGTTTGAGTTACCTAGTTTGACATCACCTTTCGATGAGATGCCGCCAGATTTCACCGTCGAGTTTATAAGATTAACGGTCTGCTCGGCGTTAACTGCTTTATCGAATGTGAGTTCTGAACCAAATACCATACCTGACACGGTAGTCGAGCCGCCGTGAACGTCACCGCGTGTGAAATGAAGGTTTCCGCCTACCGCAAGGGCAGACTCAGACATGCTCGGTGACAATAGCAATCCAACATTGAAGTCGGTTACGTTCATTTCGCCACCTACTGCAAGTCTTCCTTCAACATCAGAAGATTGACCAGTAAAACTGTCGAAGATAAACGCGTTATATTCAAACGCTTCGCTTAATTCAATTTTGGCTGCAGACACCTGTGGTGCTGACATAACCGCTGCAACTACAGCAGTGTAGAGTATTTTTTTGTGCATGATGGCTCCAGTGACATCCGAGTCTGGAACCGAGCTTCAACATGGATTTTCCAGACACACCGAATGGTACGATCTGAACAAAATTCATGCGATAGCACAAGAGATACTTTGGTATAGGACCTTATACGAAAAAAGCCACCCGAAGGTGACTTTTGTAAAGTTTTGTCTAGTTAATGAAGCGCTTTAGCTTTTCTTCTTAACCAGAACAGATACTTTATCGATACCTGCAATTTTAACTTGGTTCATAACTTCTACCACAGTACCGTGCTCGCTGTCTTCGTGAGCTTGGATAGCAGCTGAATCCGTGTTGTTTTCCGCTAGGTATGTTTGTGTGTTAGCTACCACACGACGAATATCAACCTCACGGCCGCCCATCATGATTGTGCCATCAGCATCAATACGAATAGAAAGCGCTTTTGAAGGCTTATCGTTTTTAGCTTGATTATCTTCTGGACGGTTTACGTCTAAACCTTTCTCTTTCACGAACGAGGTCGTTACGATGAAGAAAATCAACATGATGAACACGATGTCCAACATGGGGGTCATATCAATCTGAGCCTCGTCTTCAGCCGAGGTATGCTTCTTTCTTTTCATCTCGTCTTCTTTCTTCTGTTACGTTCGAGCGCTTTAGTATACTGCTTGTTACAAAAATATACAGGGTTTTGTACAAAAACAGTGTGCTCATTAACACTTGTTGTTGAAAAAATGCTCAGTTTCACAGTAATAAAACAACAAACTAGGTTTGTTTGTGTGAAATAGCGACACCTAATTGGTAAAAATACAACATCAATGCCTGATTGAGTGATGTACGCAAGTTACCATGAGGATAAATGCCAAGTCTAGCTTCCGTTGACTTTTTTGTACCTTGCACCAAAAACGCATTTTTGATCTCGTGATCTTGAATGCAGGCCTCAAATGCACGGGCAGCCATCTCCTGAGGCATAGCATAATAATACATTTTTAGCGCGCGATCAGCTTCTACGGATCGCACAAAGTACTCATTTGGCCTTTTTTGATCATTTAAGAACAATAACGAGAAGCAATCGCTCAATTTTTGATTCAATGGATGATCGTTCATAGGCGCGTTATCGAGCCAGGCTTGCGTAGCAAAACTACCGGCAGCAATGCCGCTGAACATCCGTGGTGCAATATAATGATCGAAGGCGTGAAACCACTCGTGAGCCAATGCGCCAGCGCCCGCGTTTTTTGCAAGCGCAAGCTGTCTTTTCGCGCTGTTGTAATGGGCACTACTATGCTTTTGACCACCGCTGCCAAAAGCCAGTGACAGGGATCCGTTCAGCGACAACACCTGTTCATTGATATTTAAGATCGCGACCAGGTCGTATAGTGCATCGAAAAACAGGTTGGCAGCGATCTGTTGTTCTTCAGCCGTCACCCATCTACCAACGGTGATCGTCGCGAAATTAAACAGCTTGCGAATATCTTGAAATGAAACATCAGCGCCGTCCCTGTGGCTTGGGCCGTTGCGATAAAACTGCTGATGAATACGGCCTTTACTTTCCAACACTGACATCCAAATGTAAAAGGGGATTAAGCCATTGAGACCAATAACTGTTCACACCATGCTTCGATGCGTGCGTCTGTTTTATCGTATTGGTTTTCATCATCAAGAGATAAACCTACAAACTGGGTCTTATCTTCGGTCAAAGCTTTTGATGCGGTAAACTCGTAGCCTTCGTTTGGCCAATAACCCACGATCTTACAGCCCGATGGCAATACTGCATCGTGCAGCATACCTAGTGCATCTTGAAACCATTCTCCGTAACCAAGTTGATCGCCGAGTCCGAATAGAGCGATAGTTTTCCCCGCCAAGTCCAAGCCGTGCACTTCTTCCCAATGAGACTCCCAGTCTTCCTGCAGCTCACCGAAGTCCCAAGTCGAAATACCAAAAATGATAATGTCGTATTCGGCTGTGCGCGTGAGGTTAACATCTTTAATGTTGTGAAGATCAACGATGTCTTCATCAAAAAGGCTATTGAGCTGCGCTTGGATTTTTTCTGCCGCCATTTCGGTATAGCAGGTTGTTGAGCCGTAAAAAAGCCCTATGGACAGTGCGCTATCACTCATTAGATACCTCTTTTGAACTAATCGTCTTTAGAAGCTGGGAATTCTACCTCTTTACCGTTGCTCAACAAAGCCTTGCACTGAACATCGGTGTTTTTCTGTGAAATTTTTAACACACCAATGGCGCAACCGTTGAATAATTCGCCATATCCCATGCTTGGTTCCCTTGCTTTCACGGACATATTTCTGCGCCGAGTAAAAACGTTGAGCGGGGACTTCGAGCGATAAAGTATTCGGTTTAATCTATCCAGCCACTTAATCAATCCATCTGGAAATGCGTTTTTTAACCCGCTGCAGGTGAACTGGGTGATATGAGGGCTGTTGCGTCTAAAGCGTAGACGTACATCGTACACGAAAGAATAGTGCACATCGCCAGATAGAATGATGAAGTCTGGCGGCGTTTTGTAATGCCTGAAAATGTTTAGTATTACATTCGCGGTGCCTTTGTGGGCCATCCAGTTCTCAGCGTCGACAGTAAGCGCCTTGCCAAAAAACGTGAACACTTTTTGTATAGCTTCGATAACCTTTACACCATATATAGGGGCGGCAGAGACAACGATGACAGACTCTTTGCCGATTATTGAATGCTGAAAATCACACAGTGCTTCCCAGTCCATTAACCCCGAAGGCTTATTCATATTAGACTCCGAACGCCAACGCTGCGTGCGGGTGTCTAATACCTCAATAGGCGGCGTGGTATCTAAGCGGTAATGCCATTGATCAAAATCCAACAGATCATCAATAATTTCGTCGTGCGAATTTAAACCGCTTTCTCCCATCGATTCTTGGACATTAGCAATCAATGGCGCTACTTTTTTAGGTGCATTTCCCCAGCCTTGGCAAAGCAAATAGCCAATGAGCGCATTGCCGATCATGCGTTTCGATAAAGGATTGCCGTAGACTTCTTGTTCCCATCCCCGGGTTAAGTTCCAGTCGTCGGTAACGTCGTGATCGTCGAAGATCATATAGGTAGGAATGTGCGCCAGTGCTCTACGTACTTGCGGAAGTTGTTTTACGAAGCCGTTAAGCGCCTCGTGTTCCTTGTCGAAAATAGCGAGGTATTTTTGGGGGATCCCGCCTTTATCTATATTGATATCAGCCCATAGCGTGTCAGACCACACCAGCAAATACATGGCGATGATTTCCGCACTGCCGATCAAGTGGTTTTGCGCATTTACCGATGTGAATACCGGTTTTTTCTTAGCACCAAAGAAAATTGAAGACAGTACCGTATTGGTCGCAATTTGTGGAAGAAGCTGCTCTCGTTCGTAATACCCATGTTCATGTGTGGCAAGTTCATTAGTGTTGGTTACTACTGCCCCTTCCAGTGTTTCATGATAAAGACCTAAACGTTCAATCACGTTGTGTATAGCTTTAAGCATCGGGCCCGCTACATCATCAGCGTATATTTGATCGCCCGTCATCAAAAGTAGATCGGGAAACTCATGCTTGGATTCAAATGCGTTTTTGTGAAGTGCATCAACTTGCGCTAGGGCATCGTCGCTATGAAAATGGGGTTTGCGACACGAGCCGTGAAGTATTGTTTCAGGGGTCTCGGTGTAGTGGAAACTTAACGAAGTTTGCTTATCGTAAAGAAGAGCGCGTTGCTCTTCTACCCATGCTGCCTGTTGGATATCGTTATTGAACAATAGCTCATAGCCCACTCGTACTCTGTCTTCGAACGGGTCATTCGCAAAGAAAGAGAGCAAATGTATAAAAGCATGCGCGCCTACGCGAACGGTCTCACTTTGATATTTGCCAGAGACGGTTGCGCCATTTATAGATAAATTTAGCGCTGGTGTTTCGGCGTTACTGGTTACTACCCAAATATGACACTCTTTGGATGTCACTTTTCTCACTAATGGACCTGCAATAACCTGGGGCAAGTGCTGCGTAGAAATGACGCTCTCCTCTCATTCTTTTCGATACAAATACATATGATTGTAAAACCAATTAGCGACTTAAACGCACGGCTTAATACAAGCGTAAATTGCAACCATAACAATATTTAAAGCTGCAAAATCATACATGTACTTGGTAAATCTGATTTCTATCGCATAACCTTACTCTTTTTTGTGAATAAACGGTATGCTCGATATACTCCCTTACAATTTTTTCAGTTTACCTTTTGCTCTTGATGACATGATTCGAGAGAGGACTTCATACTATGTTTAAATATTTAACCAGTGCTGTGTTAACCGCTTTACTGTTAAGCGCCTGCAGTGAACCGAAAGACGTTATTATTACTCCAGAGCCTCAAGACTTAACAGAAGTGACCGTGGGCAAATGGATCCTTGATGAAAAGGGCAAGGTGATGTTTGACCCTCAAACCTCGGGATTAGTGGTATTAGATGGTCAACTTGTTACTATTGCAGACGCCAGCGCCGATGCTACACAGCAGCTAAAACTTCATAGTATTTCACCTGAAACCGCTACACTTACCGCTTCAAGCGAACGCTTTTCATATTCAAGTGCAGTGCGTCGGAGTTGTTTTTATAGCTACTTAAGTGAGCAACCAGACCTAGAAGCGTTAGCCGTAGACCCCAGAGACACCAACGTGATCTATACGGTAACTGAAGATGCAACTCGTACCGGCGCATTAAGCCCGCGTTGTGAAAGTAAGTACGAGGAAACGGGTTCTACAGATTACCCCACCTTGTTGGTCAAACTGACACGAAAAGACAATGGGTCAGTCGAAATGTCTGAAGTACGTCCGCTGCAATTTCCCACCGAATTTCAAGTGGGCAACTTCCCGAACGATGGCATAGAAGGCCTGACTATGGCGGATGATGGCACGCTATATCTAGCGCTAGAGAAGGACAAAGCAGGGCAACCACGAATTTTTACCTTATCCATCGATAAAGACTTTTTTGCATCAAGTGACTTTGCCACCGTGAGTGAACCTAGTCTGCAGCTTCCAGTATTTACTTCAGGCAATCATCCTATTAATGGGCTGGCACTTTATACGCATTCAACAGGCACATCCTATTTGTTGGGCGCGGCAAGAAACGATAATGAACTGTGGGTAATTGATACCAGTGGTAGTAAGCCAACAAAGCGAATTCCAATTACCTTTGATGTAGCCAGTGATGAAAACTGCGAGCAGTACACTATGGATAATTCCTCGATGGAAGGGTTAGTGACCATAGACGATACATTGTGGATTATTAACGACCCGTGGGAAAAAAATTACCTTAAAAATGCTAAGTGCGAAGCCCATAAGCGTCGCTATGAAGATTTAGCCCCATTGCTCTTTCCTCTAAAAATCAATGAAGTTTGGTTTGAGTAGAGTATTAAAGCTTGCAATGGTTGGAATGAAAAAAGGGTTGCTGTTCGAGCAACCCTTTTTGTTATTAGTTGTGCGGATGAGAGTGAGCTCAGCCGTTTACTTTATGCGTCACTACGAAGGCGAGAAGCAAACGTCTTTTTGAATTTTGCAAGTTTGGGCGCCACAACCATTGAGCAGTACTGGTTTTGAGGATTATTTTTAAAATAGTCCTGATGATAATCTTCTGCATCATAGTAGTTGTTCACGGCAACCACTTCGGTCACAACTGGATCAGGCCAGATCTCTTCTTCTGTAATTTCAGCAATAATCTTTTGTGCTTCAGCTTTTTGAGTATCATCGTGGTAGAAAACTGCACTGCGATATTGCGTGCCGATATCGTTACCCTGTCTGTTAAGCTGAGTAGGGTTATGTAGCGCGAAGAATATTTCTAATATTTCGCGGTAACTGATGATGTCGGCATCGAATGTTACTTGTACTACTTCCGCGTGGCCGGTGGTACCCGTACATACTTCCTCGTAGGTTGGATCGGCTTTTTCGCCTCCAGCATAGCCCGAAATTGCTTTCTCTACGCCCTCTACACTGTTGAACGCAGATTCGATACACCAAAAGCATCCGCCAGCTAGGGTGGCGACTTGTAAATTTGCCATAGTAAAACCTCTCTTAATCTTTGACTGTAGTGTGGGTGCGCGCCGTTCACAACACAAGTCATCCAAGCGTGTTTTTTTATCGTATAAACGAATATTAAATAAAAATAACGTGCGGCTGTGGATAAAGGTTTTTAACCTAAACCATCCGTGTTTGCATTGGTGTGTGTGTAGTAACACATGCTTGATTTAGCAGAGGTGACCAAAGGTGATTATTTTCTACGACGGCTATTGTCCTTTGTGTATTGCAGAAATGAAGCATTTACGTAAACGAGACAAACATAAGAAGTTGACCCTTGTAGATATTCAAGCCCCCGATTTTGCAACGCGATTCCCTGCAATGGATTGGCACGCGCTAAACGCAAGGATTCACGGACTTCGCGAGGATGGAACATTAATTACTGGGCTTGATGTTACGCATGAAGCATGGAAAGCCGTTGGAATGGGATGGCTCTACGCGCCGCTAAGATGGCCCATTATTAGACACGTAGCAGATGGGGCTTACAACCTGTTCGCAAAGCATAGATACGCCATTTCCTATCTGTTGACTGGTAAAAAGCGTGAGTGTGAGCGATGCATTCCTGGAGAGCTGAATGAAAAATAATGTACTCATCGTTGGTGCCTCAGGCGGCATAGCCTCTGCACTAATCGAGCAGTACCGCAACGAAGGTGCTCAGGTGTTTGCAGTTAGCCGAGCTCCCGCTGCTGACGTTCTTCAATCTGAGAACGTTTCGTATCATCAGCTTGCTGAGCAAAATGACAAGTCCATAAGCAACTTCGTTAAGCAACTTGCAAAGCAAGATGTCACGTTAACCACGGTTGTAATAACTACCGGATTTTTGCATCGCAATAGCGATGGAATTCACCCTGAAAAACGCTTAGAGGATGTAAGTGAGCATGCATTAGCTGCTTATTTCGAGACAAACAGCATTATTCCTGCACTATGGCTTAAGCACTTGGTAAATATTATGAGTAAAGAAGGCTCAACCCTTGTTTGCTTAAGCGCAAGAGTAGGGAGTATTTCAGATAACGGACTTGGCGGGTGGTACGGCTACCGCGCATCGAAAGCGGCGCTCAATATGTTGGTCAAAACGGCGTCGGTAGAATACAAGCGCAGGTTGAAAGATGTCATGCTTGTTTGTTATCACCCTGGCACGGTTGATACAGATCTATCTAAGCCTTTTCAAAAGAACGTTGCCGCCAAGAAATTGTTCACTGCGGCCTTCACTGCAAAACAACTTATTCACCACCTTTCGGTGCTCAATCGAGACCAAGCTTGCCATTTTATCGACTGGAATGGCGAAGTGGTAACTTGGTGATACGGTCTAACATCACTTCAGCAAGTTCAACATCAAGACTTTTTATTTCACTGCTGTTACCATGCTATTTTTGGGAATGGTGCAGCGTATTGATAAGCCCATAGAGGTAGCAATACAACGCGTTGACGCCACACGTGAGTCATAACAACAAACGCCATCCTGATAATAAATAATACCAGTTCGCTCGGCTCGATACTTACGAGAAGTAAGTACGAACAACAAGTACAAATTGTGAGTACAAAATGTTTGTATATCACAAGGCATATTTGTAAGTCACAAGGTGTGACGTGGCGAACTGCTATAACAATAACTCAACAAGAGGAAGGGATATGAGCGGGGCCAGAGAACAGTTCGGATCGCGCATAGGTTTTATTTTGGCTGCTGCAGGTTCTGCGGTAGGCATAGGTAATTTGGTTGGTTTCCCTGTAGGTGCGGCAAAAAACGGCGGGGGGGCGTTTCTCTTAATGTACGCTATTTTCGTTTTTGCCATTTGTTTACCGGTAATGCTGGCAGAGATGTCGGTGGGTCGCCACGCGAAAAAAGACCCACTAGGCGCATATAGCGATATCAGTGGAAATGAAAAGAAATGGAAAATCGCGGGTTGGCTAGCCATTGCTACGCCGTTCATGATTGCCGTTTTCTACATGGTTATTACTGTTTGGCTATTCGGTTATCTATTTGAGGCAGTAAGCGGGAATTTAGACAAGTTAGCTAACCCAGAAACCTTTGGGCTGTTTATTAATTCAGAAGCCATCTTTGCTTATATGGCGGCCGTTGTTGGTGTGGTTTACCTAATCCTTCAAGGCGGCGTTAAGGAAGGGATAGAAAAAGCGGCGAAGCTACTTATGCCCGCTCTTTTCGTAATGCTAATTGGCCTCGTTATCTTCGTTTTAACTCGCGAAAATGCGATGGCAGGCGTTGAGTTCTATATTGTTCCTGAGTTTTCAAAAATTACTGCCGAAGTGGTAAATGGCGCATTATCGCAAGCCTTTTTCTCGTTATCACTGGGTATGGGTATTCTTATAACTTACGGAAGCTATATTGATAAGCGCGCAGACGTGCCAAGTGCTGCTAAGCTAGTGGCGTTAACAGACACGGCAGTGGCGTTCACCGCAGGTTTGATGATTCTTCCTGCCATATTCTCTTTCAACCCAGAAATTAATCCTGACGATTTAAGCGAGTCTTCAGTAGGTATGATTTTTACCTATCTACCTAGTATCTTCTTAGCATTACAAGATTCTATTGGGTATATGGGCGCATCGGTTGTTGCAAGCTTGTTCTTCCTGCTTGTTTTCTTTGCGGCAATTACCTCGCTTGTGTCTATTTTCGAAGTACCTGTTGCGGCACTTATGGATGAAAAAGGCGTAAGCCGTAAATGGGCTCTAGGCTCTTTGGGCAGCATTATGATTGTGCTGGCCATTCTTAGTGCGTTGTCGTTTGGTAAGGTCGAGATGTTTACATCGTTTATGCATTATGCTGGCGCAGATAAGTCACTGTTCGATGTGATTTACGATGTGTTCTACGACACTATTTTGCCGTTGAACGGCTTGCTAATTTGCGTGTTTGTTATTCACCGTTGGAAGAGCGCTAATTTCAATGCTTCTCTTGAAGAAGGTAGCAGCGGTTACAAAGGAAGCTGGTTCGAAAAGTACGTGGATATATCGTTGAAAACCTTTATTCCGCTTATTTTACTCGTGATCTTTGTAAACACGGTTGCGGTGAAATACTTCGGATTGAGCCTTTTCGGTTAGTAAGGTTTTACAAGAAGTGACGTGAGCTAGCAGCGAGCTCAACTTAAAAACGGCAAGCCCTAAGCTTGCCGTTTTTGTTTGTGTAAGAGTATGTATTTTCACTAGGTGTAAAGCCTAAAACATGCGATAGGGGTCGCTATACTCTGGTGTAATATTTAGCCTTGCCCAGCTTTGTGTTGCGTCGATCACTTTGCCAGCAGGTTCTGCTTCAGTATCAGAAAATTGTGGGACATCAATTTTCATAGCGTGGGCAGCATCTACATAATATTCGCCGCGTTTAGGGTGAGATAGGCTACATAAGTGTATAACGTCATTAAGCGGCGAGTCGCATATGATGGTAGTCAAAGCAGATACCACGTCACTCACATGTACAAGATTTATTCTTTTGTTGCCTGCTTCTAACTGTCTTCCACTTAGCGAACGTGCGGGATGACGGCCGGGGCCAACTAAACCAGCTAAACGAACTATGCTGACATCAATTTGGCCCCGTTTAGATAACAGATAGTTTTCAATAGTTACGTGGGCTTTCGCCGATGCGGTTTGTGGTTGCGTAGCGCTGTCTTCAGCGAGCACGTCGTTCGTTGTATCGCCATAAACTGAGGTGGTACTGATAAACACAATATGCGCGACACTTGCAGTGATTGCAGCATCAATTAACCCAAGCATATTTTGAGTGAACACCGCCAAATCTGTGTTTCTTCGACCGGGGGGAATATTTAGCAGTAAGGTTGCGTTAGGGAGGTGACTGCACAGAATTGATGTATCGTCGCCTAGTGCATATTGAACCCCTTCAATTCCTTGTGTTTTTAATGTGAAGCATTTCTCTGGACTTCGACTGGTGCCAATAATATTGACCTTTCCTGAAAGCGCGTTACCCACATAGCCAGCTAACCATCCGTAGCCACTAATTACTAAATTCTGATTCATACTTTGAATACCCTTTTGTTCAGGGCTTAAGATTACATTAACTCGGGTGGGCTTGTCGTTAACAGTAACCCTCAAAGAAGGCATAGTGTGAACAGGCTCAGGAAATTCTGGTGGCTGAAAACGCGACGCTAAAGACATATTGATTCAAGCGGGGTTAAAGGTCAGCCTATTGCGGACAAAAACATTCTTGCGCAACAAAGCGTTCTTGTTCAAAAAAACATTGGTCGCGAATTTAGCAGAAGTTGGAGTATCACGAGCTTTAGATGAGAAAGCGTAGAGAAGACTCGCAACAGCTAAAGCACAAACAAAAAAGCCGACTGCGGTACAGTCGGCTTTTCAAAGGAATGGTGTAGAACTTTTTCGTTTCTAAAATTACATCTTCATTTCTTTGTGATGGTCAATATCTAGAAGGTTTAAATCATCAAGCCCAGATATAGAAGCCTGCATCTTACCTTCAGCGTAATCAGCCTTTTTAAGCACTTCACACAAAGCATCGCCTTTCTCTTCTAGCGCAGCCGCTTGGCTTTCTAAACGATGCTCTAAATCTTCACCCCAGCGCTCCATCTTTTGTTCAAACTCAGACATATCGCCACCTTCCCATAGCATTTGTGTGCCTACGGCAATAAGAATTCGTCCCATAGACTCGCTGATCAAAGACTCTAATTGCATTTCAAACTCTTGCTCCCAACTTTCGTCAAACCAACCTGGCTCGTCGAACTTGGTAGAATCAACACGAATATTGCCTGCATCATCATAGAAAGAGGTGTTCAGCTTGGTTTCAAGTGAAGTAAACAACTCACGAAAGTCATCGCCCATTTGATCGCCGCCCAACAGTTCAGTAAACACTTCAGTAACCGCCACATTGGCTATTTGTAGGCCTTCACTGGCGATGTTAAGTGTCATAGGAATGGCAATATCAATGTTGTTATAGTATTCACTTACCCAACGCTGCTGGTCGCTGTCTAGCGAAACCGACTCACCGTTAATGGTCATATTATGGTGTGAATCAATTGTCATTACCGTACCGTCATTCATTTTTACGGTTAGGTCACCTTGGTAATACTGGATATGACCATCTAGCTCCATATCACAGCTGTTATTTTGAAAGCTTGTGTCATGCGCAAAGGCTTGGCCACTCATCAAAGCACTGGTAGCGGCAACTGAAAGTAATAATTTGTTAGACATTGTTCATTCCTTAATTTACGTGTGACGCGTCAGCGTTAGTGCACTGGGCATACTGCAATGCGCTGTACTGTCACTGTCAGATATAAGCTAGCAATACAAGCTGGTATAACGGAGATAGAGCAATGGTCTTGCCAATATTTAAATGCATTATTTTTCAATGATTTAAGCGGGCTTGTCGGTTTTCTTTGATTCGGTTAATTTCACTATTTAGTGAATTTGATAATTAATTAGCAGATTTGACTAAGATCAATTAATACCAATAGCGGTACATTTAAGCCAATCCAAGCATGTTCAAATCTTATTTATTGGTGCATAATACCGCCAATATTTTTAAGGGGTTATCACAATGGCTGATTGGATTAATGCAATTATGTTTGGTGTTGCGCTAATTGCCTTTACGCTAGGGCTAAGCAGCATCGTTATGGGCTTTATGACTGCTAAAGCAGGTGCTGAAGGTATGCAGGAAAAAATCGAGTACGGTTTTTTTGGCGTTACTGGTTTAGTGCTTTGCTTACTGATGGCCTACGCATTGGCTTAAGCGATAAGCATAAAAAAAACCGGCTATCACAGCCGGTTTTTTTTCGTCTCGAAAACGTTTAGTTCGCTCTAGGCACCGTCTTTTTTGCTTTCAGGCTCGCTCTTCTTTTTAAAATCGTCATGTTTATCATCGCTTGTACTTTCGCTAAGATGATGTGCAGACATATCAGACGCCGCATCACTGTTGTGTGTACTATTCGCGTTGTAGACGCTGTGTTCACGATAGGCGAGTAATGATAGATGCCCATCACGTTGGTAGGCACGTAAATCGAACAGATCTAACATGGCCATAACGTGGTCGAAAATATCCGCCTGCACCTTTTCGTATTTCACCCATTCTTTTTGTGCACTGAAGCAGTAAATTTCTAAAGGTAAACCAAGTTCATTTGGCGGTAGCTGCCTAACCATAAGCGTCAGTTCTTGGTTTATATCTGGGTGCTTACGCAAGTATGCCTCTAAATAGGCTCTAAACGTGCCAATGTTGGTAAGGCGGCGACTGTTTAACAAGTCCGACTCATCGATGGAATAATCTCGGTGGTAGGCGCGAAGCTCATTTTTCTTCTTTTCAATATATTCGTTGATATAACGAATCTTCGAGAAGCGCTCTAGCATGTCGTTGTCGCAAAGTTTGATGGAGTGTACGTCAATATAAACTGCGCGTTTAATTCTGCGTCCACCTGACTCCTGCATGCCGCGCCAGTTCTTAACCGCTTCGGTTGTAAGGCTGTAGGTCGGCAACGTAGAAATTGTTTTATCCCAATTCTGGACTTTAACGTTGGTTAAACCAATCTCAAGTATTTCACCATCTACTTCATACTTAGGCATGGCAATCCAATCGCCTGTATTGAACATACGGTTGGCGGCAATTTGAATACCAGCAACAAAGCCTAAAATAGTGTCTCTGAATATGAGTAAGAGTACGGCTGCAAGTGCAGTTAGGCCAGACACAATTAGCAGCGGGCTTCTGTCTACAATTAAAGAAATACTCAATAGAATGGTGACAATAGCAAATGCTAGCTTGGTAACCTGGATAAAGCCCGTAATAGGGGCGCGTTTAGCAAGCGCAGAGGCGTTGTACACATCTTCCACTGTGCTAAGCATGGCGTATAAGGCAAGAAGGCCACTGTAAAGCATGTATAGCTGTGCGCTTTTTATCACCATGCCGTGCATCACAGCTTCATCGCTAATAAGAATTGGCGTAGTAAGGTAAATAAATAGCGCTGGGAACAGGTGCATCAAACGGCGGAAAAAGCCATGCTGCTGTAGCGCGTTATCCCATAGATTGTTTGATTTATAAACCCAGCGTGCAATTTGCGGGCGAACCAGCAGCCTTGCGATTATATAGATGACCGCAGATACAACCAGAATGCTGCTAAGTGCGATAACATTGTATAGCGGATCTTCAGTCGTAAGATTCGGGAAAATATCATTTACTAAGTGGATAAAGTTATCGCGTACTGAAGCACTGACTTCCATCAATTACGACTCCAACATTTTCTTTATACGGTTATCTTTATTTTCCCATAAGCCGTTCAACCAATTCTGGAAATAAAGACGAAACTCAGACTCAGTGCGTTCTGAATGCTGTTGTAGTTCAGGTACTGGCGTAACGTTCACATCGATCACGATTTTTTTCATCTGACCGCTTAACATGGCCATCATTGGATGGCGCTTGTTTTCTGGGTAAAGCAGTGAGATATCCAATACGTTAGTAAACAACTCGCCCATCGCTGATAAAGTAAAAGAAACGCCGCCCGCTTTCGGTGGAAGCAGGTTCACGTAAGGACTTTGTCTTGATAGGTGCTTCACTGTGGTAAATCGCGTTCCCTCAACAAAGTTGATCACTGTGGTTGGCACGGTTCTAAATTTTTCACAATACGCTTTTGTGGTTTCGAGATCCTTTCCTTTTTTCTCTGGGTGCTTTTCTAAATATGCGCGGGTATATCTATGCATGAACGGCATATCAAGCGCCCAAGCGCCTAGCCCTACAAATGGTAACCATATGAGTTCTTTCTTAAGGAAGAACTTGGGCGCTGGAATACGGTTAGTAGCGAATTCGATAAGTAGAATAATGTCGAGGTAACTTAAGTGATTGGCAATGATCAAATACCAACGATCTTTTGATAGTTCGCCGTGCACCGAACATTCAATATCTACGCGATTGAATAAGCGTATCAATAGAACGCTGATTCTTCCGAAACTGAACATAAGTGCGTGCATCACTTTATTCCAGGCCGTTCTAACTTTGCCATTTGGCAAAACGAGTTTTACTAGTCCTAGTAAGATAATTAAGCCACCCCACAACGCAAGGTTGAGAATTTGCAGCGAAGTATGTAAAACAAAAATAAAAGGAGCGAGTACTGCGCGAATCATAATGGTTTCTGTGTTGCGTTTAGTGAATCTAAAAGTTGATCTTTGGCATGCCAGCGTTCATTTAACCACGTTTGAAAACGTGCTCGAACTTGAGGATCATCGAAGTAATTGTCGTTAAAAATACCGTTTTCCATTATATCTTTAATTGGCATAACGTTAATATTCACACGAATATCACGAACCTTGCCACTGACAAAGTCCCAGAACGAAGGGACACCGTTCGGGTAATCAATAGTGACATCAATAAGCTTATGTAAATGGTCACCCATTGCTGATAGCACGAATGCAATGCCGCCCGCTTTGGGCTTAAGTAAGTGAGTGAAAGGCGAAGCTTGTTTGTCGTGCTTGGCTTGCGTAAAGCGCGTGCCTTCAACAAAGTTCATAATGCTTACAGGCTTATTGCGAAATTTCTCACACGCTTTGCGCGTGGTTTCCATATCCTTTCCTTTTAAATGCGGGTTTTTCGCAAGAAATGATTTGGAATATCGGCGCATAAACGGAAAGTCGAGTGCCCACCAAGCGAGCCCTAAAATAGGAACATAAATAAGCTCTTTTTTAAGGAAAAACTTTAAAAATGGAATTCTTCGATTAAAAACACGTTGAAGAACTAAGATGTCGACCCAAGATTGATGGTTAGCAACAACGAGATACCAATCATCTCGAGTGAGTTTTTCAAGCCCGTTCACTTGCCATTTTGTGCGCCCACTGATGCGCTGGTTCAGGTTGTTTACACCGATCCACGCTGTAGCGCAGGCATCGAGTAAGTAAGAAATGAACCTCCGCCACGGCGTAATGGGTATAAGTTTAAAAATAGCCAAAATGAAAATAGGCGTTGACCACACTACCGTATTGACGAAATAGCAGATGACCGAAATAGTGCCAACAATATGATGCAACAGTGCTTTTACCATTGTACTTACCTCAAAAATTAGGCGCTTAGTGTAAACGAACTTGATCTAAAATCCGATAGAGCCTTTACTGATTCCACAATAAAGGTGCAAATTTACGAATTTAAGGAGCTGAAATGGAGCTTATTGGCGAAAATAGAGCATTTGGGGGGAGGCATTTACGCTACACCCATAAAGCAGAAACGACACAATGCGATATGACTTTCGCAATTTTTCTTCCCCCTTTCGCCTCGAAAGAGAAGCCTGTACCTGTGCTTTACTGGTTGTCAGGGCTGACTTGTACCGATCAGAACTTCATGCAAAAAGCCGGTGCAATGAAGCTGGCCGCAGAACTTGGTATGGCGATTGTTGCGCCAGATACCTCACCTCGCGGTGAAAGTGTTCCAGACGACGAAGAAGGTTCTTATGATTTCGGACTTGGGGCTGGTTTCTATGTTGATGCTACACAGGCGCCGTGGGATAAGCACTACAAGATGTATAGCTACATTGTAAACGAATTGCCTGCACTTATTGAAAGCGAATTCCCCGTAACCAAAGAGCGTGCAATCAGTGGTCATTCCATGGGGGGACACGGTGCGTTAGTCATTGGTATGCGTAATCCAAACAAATTCGTATCGGTGTCGGCCTTTAGCCCTATTTCGAATCCTTCAGATTGCCCATGGGGCAAAAAGGCACTTGGCAGATATTTAGGAGATGATGAAGCGTCGTGGAAGGACTACGATGCATCAGTGCTGCTGGCAAGCAAAACGCACAGCGTGCCTCTGTTGGTAGAGCAGGGTACCAAAGACGAATTTTTACACGAGCAATTGAAGCCCCAATCTCTGGTTCATGCTGCACAACAGTCAGATACGCAACTTACGCTGAATATGCATGAAGGTTATGATCACAGTTACTTCTTCATCGCGTCATTTATTGAAGAGCATTTAGAGTTCCATGCGGGGCACATGGGTTTGATTTAACTGTAAAAAGTAAACAAAAAAAGCCGGAATCTTCCGGCTTTTTTGTAGACTGGGTGAGCAACTATACTCAGTTACTTCAGTTTTTGCGCTAACGATATGAATTCAGGTATAGCGACAGGACGCTGATACAAGTAGCCCTGGCCATAAGCACAGCGATGACTTTGCAAAAATTGCTGCTGCTGTTGTGTCTCAATACCTTCGGCAATAATCTTAATATTCAAATTACTCGCTAGCCCAAGAATCGCCTGCACAATTGCTTGATCGTCGGTGTTTTTCTCGAGTTCACTAACAAAAGAGCGGTCAATTTTAAGTTCATCAATGGGCAGCTTCTTCAGATACACCAGTGAACTGAATCCTGTACCGAAATCATCAATCGACACAGTAATTCCCATAGCACGAAGCTCGTTAAGCAATACGGAAACGGTATCTAAGCTTTCAACAAACACACTTTCGGTCAGTTCAATAGACAGGTTCGAACCCGGTAGTTGATGATCTTCCAGTGCGTTTTTGATTTGATTCAGAAGTGCTAAATCTGATACCTGGCGTCCTGAAATATTAATGGCTAGCCTGATGTCTAAATTCGATGCTTTTAATGCTTCAATGGCATCGCAGGCTTCATTGATAAGCCATTCTCCAAACGGGAATATAAGCTCACTTTTCTCAGCAAGTGGAATAAAAATCTCTGGTGATATGAACTTGCCTTCCGGCGTTATCCACCTTGCTAAAGCTTCGCATTTAACAATTTTGCCTGTCTCTAAATCGACAATAGGCTGCAAAAAGAGCTTAAGCTCATTATTTTCGATGGCACTACGAAGTTGATTTTCAAGCTCATTTATTGCGTGGTGCTGTCTGTGCAATTCTTCACTATAAGTAAGCGCAACATTACGCCCTTGATATTTAGCAGCTTGCAGTGCGATATCGGCACACTGAAGTAACGATTCTGTTGACTGACAGTGCAAGGGGAAGTTCGCTTCACCAATATTAATACCCAAATTTGGCTCGCTGCCGTTCAGTACGGTGTAAGTTTGAGTAAGCTTTTTAATTAGCTGCTCGATGTACTGAGCACTAGTTGTTTCTTTGAAGGTATCTTCACGTTTTACTAATGCAAATTCGTTACTGCCAATCCTTGCGATAAAACCGCTGTTACCCACAAAGGTTTGCAGTCGCAGTGCGAATGACTTCAATATTTCGTCACCCGATTGATAACTGAGTGACTCATTGATTTTCTTAAAGTCGCATATGTCTATGATAAACAATTTGAATGCGATTTCTTCCTGAACCAGTCGTCTTACGGTATCGGTAAAGAGGTTGCGATTGGCTACCTTTGTCAACGAGTCCATTCCGCTGGCCGTTAACACGCTCTCTTCTTTATTGTGGATATGAGTGATATCGGTAAGCAGATAAACCCAATGGGTTAACTCGTCACCTTGCAACACAGGATGAATAGTCACCTGTAACCATACGTTGTAATCATCAACAGGTTGCCAATAGAGCTCGCCTTGCCACGGTGCTTTTCTTTGCACTAATGCCGGAAGAAATGTCGCCGGAGCGTCGATATCTCTGAGCAATTCGTTCACGCGAATAGAGCTTGGGGTGGTGCTGTTACAAAGCAGCAGCCTGTGAGACGCTTTGTTATCTAATATCAAACCACCTTTGTCGTCTAAAATGACCACGCCAGTTTCTAGATTGTGAATTGCTTGCTGAATGGGAGGAACTAGCTTTTGAAGCCGCGTATTCTTGCGTAGAACGCTGTTAAGTTTGTGCCTAATGTACTCATGCTGACCGACAATTTCGTGATGACTTAGCAAAAGTTCTCGAGCGGCCTGAAGGGTTTTGCGCTTTTCGTCAAATTGCTCTTTAACATTTTTAACGACCAGGTAGCGAGAACCCGATTCACTATTAATCGCTAATGCTTCTAGGCGAAGTACCTGGCTCTCACTTTGCTCAGTCCAAAAACCCGAAGAAAGCGTAAATGAAGTATCACCTTTCCATACTTCGTCGGCATCAAGAAAAAAGTCGTCTAAAAAAATAGAGGGGATGTGCTTTTTTTGGAGTTTGTTGTTTTCGTCAAGCGTTACAACATTGGCTAACCATGGAAGTTCAGGCGTTAAGCATTCAATATCAGATTCAGAATTACACTTAAAAAGCGCGCAGTTAGTAATGCCCAATGCATTTAATAAATGGATATCCATGGCAATCTCCTACCAAAACGCAATTGTACTGAATAAGTTCTCTACATTTTCACCGGTCTTTGCGCTGGTCTTCGTAAGCGAAGCGAATTTTTGAGCATAAGTATTCAGCTCCTCTTCACTCCAGTGCCAACTTGTGGGGAGGTCCGTTTTGTTTACAACGAAAAATGCCGGGATATCTGGGTAGTGCTCTCGCGCGAGCTCTAGAATTTCCATGCCTTCAAGCAAGGATTGAGATCGGGTTTGGTCCACAACAATAATGTATGCACTAGCGCCGCGAAGATAGCGGGGATTAAAGCCACAGTACCTGTCGATACCCTCCAAATCCCAAAGTAGAAGTTGAACGCCGCGACCATCCTTATTGACTTGTTTTTTATCTATTTTAACGCCAATAGTGGTCTTGTATTTTTCAGAGAAAATACCTTCCACGAACTGTTTTATCAGGCTTGTTTTGCCAACACCAGTAGGGCCTAAAATACAAACTTTCTTCTGTATCACTGCAAAGCTTCCTTACTGCTGCTCACTGGATATTAATACGTTTAACATAACCGAACGCCCCATTGACGCCTTCTGCAATGGCAGCTCTCCTAAGCTTACAGGTATAAGAATATCACTTTCTACGCCAAGTGAAATTAATGAATTCACAACATTCTCTGCTCGTTTTTGACTCAATGCGCGATTACGTGCGCTTGAGCCTGAATTATCGCTGGCACCCATAACAACAATGCTGACAACGGTTTCCGTTTTGTCTGCAAGCGCTAACAATTGCTTTATGTCGTTCGCCAGTGGTTCTAGTTTTGCTAACTGTACTTCAGAAAGCGCTTCTTGGTTAGTAGCAAATAGTACATTTTGTGAAGAAACTTTGTTAACTAGCCGGTTCAATGCGGCCTTTTGGAGCACGGCATTGTCTACCTGATGCGCGGCTTTCACGTTGAGTGAGGTGGTATCAACGCTTAGCATCGAGATCCCTGGAATCGCACCAATCTGCTGAGTAAGGTTAATTGCGGTTGGAGTAAATACGGTGCCAGCAATTACGAAGCTACCGTTTTCACCTTTTTCCATTGATATGTTTTCTGACTCGCTAAGCGGATAGTCGCTCACCAACATACTAAGTTTGCGCTCGACTACGCTTGGCTTAAGAGATACGAAGGGTTCTTCAATAACGGTGACCCTTTCTGAATCGATGCCATTTTCACTAAACCAGCTCTCGATGCTGGTGGCGATGGGGTCACGAAGCACTTTAGCATGCACGTTTCCGTTAGAAATATAAGTGTCGGTTACGATGATTCCCGGTGGGGGAGTAAGCTCGTGCAAATCACTTTTCAAAATGCTTAGTGACAATCGCATAAATGACAACACAGCTAGACCCAAGAAAATCGCTAGAAGTACCACAGCGCCTATTAAGCGCTTAGATTTCTTACCTTCGCCTTCTTTTCTTTCACTTATTAAGCAATCGGAAAGAATAGTCTCGCATCCATCGAAGGGCGCATTGTCGCCTTCATAATTAAGTAGCGGCTGCTGATAGAATTGATGAAAGTCTTCAAGCGCTTGCTGAAGTTTTCCACGTACCTCAGGAGGAATACTGCCAGTGACCGCTGCGACCAACAGTGCTTGCGGTCCAATTTTTATTAGCAGCGTAAAGTCTTCTGTTTTTATTTCACCAAGCTCGTTTTCTGACTCGGTACTGGTTACGCCAAAAGCATCTGCCACAAAGTCATTAATGGCCACTAGCATTGAGGAAATTAGATCGGCGTCTTTTTCTTTATCAGGATCTGAAGAAATACTATGAAGAAGCGTGCCGGTCTCCCGATGAATAACCAGCAATTGTTGAACTTGATATTGGTAAATCTGTGAAGCGACGTATTCAGAATATCTGATCCCAGATTGCCAAGCTTTGAATCGCCAGGACACACTTTTGGGACTTAGGCTGTTTTCTATAAGCGCGTTGGTTCGCTCAACAAACTCAACAAGAAATGAAGACACTGCCTTTCTTACCAGCGTGCCAACTAATGGGTAAAGCGTGCCGACAATCTTATCGCTATTAGCTTCTATAGAGCGGTGCAGCGATTTTTCAACAAGAGGAACTAAGACTTTGTTGACCGAACCGTCCTTTGTTTCGCGATCAAATAGCGCTTCGGAAACCACGTTGGTCACAATGCCTTTCGCATCGCGATTCAGTTTCTCTTGAACGAACTTGTCGTCCCGTCCGATAAGTAGCTCTCTGACTTTGTCTAGAGAGTTGTCCGACAGCTCAGACGGCGGCACTTTTTCAGTCATTAATTAATGATCTGTGGCGAGGTTGGTGGCCATAGTCGAAAGTAAGTTTGCCAGCGTTTTTCTGTCGGTTTTACTTTCTGATAGCTCACTTGTAACCTGCTGGAGCTTTTCTAATAGCTCTTGGTGTCGCTTACTAAATAAATTATCTAGCGACTCAAGCTCTTTGACTACGTGGGCTTCTAACGCATCGTTATCGTTCTTAGCTGCGGTCTCGGCTATTTCTAGCTCACTTTGCAACTTGTCAGTAGTATTTTGAAGCTGCTCTTGGACGTTGCTATGATTGTCATTTGCACTGGCCAACTGATTAGATAATTCAGTGATCTGTTGATCGATAAGCTTACGTATATCATTAAACTGATTATCAAGATGCGTATTCAGTTTAGTAAAGCTGTCGTTGACCCGTGATTCCAAAGCAGAGAGATCTGCACGGAACGCACGGTTTGTTTGACCAAACAAAATTTCTCTAAGTTGAGCAAGTTCGTCTGCTGGTTGAGGCGCGCCTTCAGTTTGAGTTACGTCTTGCGCTTGCTGATCCTTCGGCTTCTTGTCCGCCATAAAATGTCTCCGGAAGGCGCAGGTCTTTGCATTAAACACGCAAACGAGCTGCAGTCACATTTTTGTCTGTGCTAATAATTATGTTTGTTACTTTATACAATAGCCGCTAATCGTGAACTTTAAAATACGCTAAAAGCATAATAGTGGTAAATACCTACACAAAAACCATATTTTATTCAGTAAGTTGATCTCGCGTTTGATTCCAAATGACGTTGCGGGATGGCTCCTCAAAACACCGTTTTACCCCTGCATGTCTTAAATAACCCCGAACCACCATTTTTCGCTTACGTGTTAGTGCTAATTAGAGCACTTTTATTTGTGCGCAGAGTTAAACGATAAAAGACCAGAAAATATGTGCGTATGAGTGATCTATTCCCTTTTTCTAGATTAAAAATTACAAAGGGAAAAGAGTCGACATCATGAAGAAGTGTAATCAAAGCAATATAGCTGTAATAGGAGCGGGACCAACGACGCTGTACTTTCTTTGCGCATTGCTAGAAGCAGATGATGTTCCGCAGTCGATAGTGATATTTGAAAAACATGCTGAACCAGGGAAAGGGACGCCATTTAGAAAAGAAAACGCCAGCCCCAATTTACTTTCCAACTTAAAAGAAAATGAAATTCCAGCGCTTAACGTTTCTTTTTCCTCTTGGGCTCGTGACGTGTATGGCGAAGACAGCGTTTCAACAGCACCAAATGCTTTTATTACGTGCTCCGACGATTCTGATAGTTCAGAAAGTCAGGTCATTCCAAGAGGTGTATTGGGAGAGTATTTAAGTTTTTGCTTTAATCGAGTGGTGCAGAGTCTTAAAGAGTCTGGTTTAGACGTCACTTTAAAAACTCGCGCTGCGGTTAGAACCATTGTTTTGGAGAACCATCAATTTAGCGTTGAAACGGACAACGAAAGGCTCTCAGGTTTCACTCATGTGGTGGTCAACATGGGCAGTGACTTATGTGCGACAGAGAAACTTGATGATGCGCTATGGGCTTATCCTCCTAGGTATTACATGCACGAAGATAAAGCGGAATTTATAATAGATGGTATGTCGTTGACGGCTATTGATGCCGCTCTATCAATAGCTAGAACTAAAGGGCAGTTCTATCGTGAAGCTGGTGGTATGAAATACCGAAGCAACCAAGAACTTAAAATTGTTATGCGCTCACGTACGGGTGTGTTTCCAAAAGTTTGGTATAACAGTGATGTTGTTGCTGATTATAAGAAAAAATTGGATGCAGACAGTGCAATTAACGTTAGTGGCGTGGAAAGCTTCTTTCGCCACAAGTTGTTGCCTATTTTTAAACAAAGCATGCCCAAAATTTATCACCAGATAAAAAACATGTCTTTTGCTGAAAGCCTCACCTTTCTAAATCAGCGTACAGGACAAACTCATCCTATTTTAAAGCTTAAAGCCGAATTACTTTCTCTGGCCGATAAAAGCCGTCAATCAGACTGGCCCGCCGTTATAGCGGCAGGTATAGATTACATTCAGCAAACTCCGTTGTTACTTAATGACTTTCTAACCAATCATCACGATATAAAGTCACAGCTGTCAGCGAGCTTTGCTTCGATTCCACTAGAAAGTGCAAACTGGATCATCGCACTCTATGACAGTGGCGTGCTCAGTTTCGAAAAGACTGAAGGCAAAACGTTAAGAGAAGAGGAGGATGCAGATGCAGTTAAAATTGACGCTAAAGGGGTAATTGAGTGTAAAGATAAACTTGCGAAACTTAAGGACTTGTTAGCTTTTGGCGAAGCAAGTAATGAAAGGGGGAAATTCAAATACAGCGATGAATGGTCGGTCGCTGAAAATCACGAGTTACTGCTTAACGGTAAGTCTACCCACATTTATATAGGCTCAGCTTTCGTGACACCTTGGTACATTAATATTCCTGGTCTAGATACATGCGCTGATTTTGGTAAGCAAATCGCGCAGCAGTGTGCCCAAGCTTATGTTTATGAAGAAGCGGTAGGCGAATAATGTTACTCTTTGCGAGTGTACTCTTTGCGCTTTTTAGCGCAGTAGAGATAATAATATTTCACTACTGGGGCTTAAGAACAATTACCCAGTTTTCGAAGCGCTTTTCTTCTCATTTCATGATGAGCATATCGGTAGTAGTGTGCCTTTTTCTCATTCACCTTATAGAAATTGCCTGGTATAGCTTGATGATGTATTTCGCCTATGAAATATGGGGCGTAAGTGGATTTCAAGGCGACGTAAGTTTATCCATCGATGATTATGTTCATATTGCCGCCAGTAGTTTTACGACTTTAGGTAGTTTGACCCACACACCTCACAGCGAGCTTGCAGTCATTATTGATTCAATCTCCCTAGTTGGTTTTATGATGCTTACGTGGTCGGCAACCTATTACTACAATATTTTTTCCAACTCTGAACTTCGCGATAATTAAATTAGATGAATGCGATCTTAATAATGCTGGTTGCTTTTGTTTTCGCACATAGGTAGGTAGAATGCGCATCGCCTAATTTCAAGGCGCTTTTTTGACCACGTTTTGCAGATAATAAAAGGTAACGCAGTGCTAATCACCCCCTTTAATCGTAAATTCTCTGTCGCTCCAATGCTGGATTGGACAGACCGCCATTGTCGCTACTTTTTACGTTTAATGTCTAAGCACACACTCCTTTATACGGAAATGGTTACCACGGGCGCAATCATTTATGGCAAGGGTGACTATTTAGGGTATAACCAAGAAGAACACCCGGTAGCGGTTCAACTGGGTGGGAGCGATCCGTCTGACATGGCTAAGTGTGCCGAATTGTCACAAGCACGTGGCTATGATGAAGTGAACATAAATGTAGGCTGTCCAAGTGATAGGGTTAAGAACGGCAGTTTTGGTGCATGTCTAATGGCCCAGCCAGAGGTAGTAGCCAATTGCGTTAAAGCCATGCAGTCAGCGGTAGATATCCCTGTTACGGTTAAGTGTCGTATTGGTATTGATGATATGGACGAAGATGAAGATTTTGCTCGTTTCATAGATACCGTAGCAGACGCGGGATGCGATACCTTTATTGTTCACGCAAGAAAAGCGTGGCTACAAGGGTTAAGCCCAAAAGAAAACCGCGAAATTCCGCCGTTAAACTATCCACGAGTTCATAGACTGAAACAGGCTCGGCCTGAATTATCTATTAGCATTAATGGAGGCGTTAAAACGCTAGAAGAAACCCAGCAGCAGCTAGAGTTTGTAGACGGTGTTATGGTAGGGCGAGAGGTGTATGCCAACCCGTATATTATGGCGACAGTGGATAAAGAGATCTTTGGGGATACTGACGCGCAGAGTCTGTCACGTCGTGAGGTAGTGCTTAAAATGCAGCAATATATTGAACGCCAAGACGACCCGTATTTTAAGCCCTGGCATGCAGCACGGCATATATTAGGTCTTTACCAAGGGCAAGCAGGTGGTCGTATTTGGCGTAGATACTTAAGCCAAAATGGTACAGGCAAAAACCCAGATCCTAATTTACTGCAAAATGCATTAGACGCAGTAGAAAGCGCTCAAAAAGAAGTGGCAGCGTACAATAGTCAAAATGACTAACGACTTAGTATTTTTGACTAAAGTTTAATATTTGTTCAATTTTAAAAAGCTCGCTCTCTCGCGAGCTTTTTTGTTTATTCCTAAATTAATCAAATACTTAAGCTCTTTTTAAGGAGTTGGCACGGCTCTCGCAATCCTCTAAGTATCGCAACAACGGCGTGTTGTTGCACTGACTAAATTCAGAGGGAAATTATGAAAACTTCACTAATCGCAGCAACTTTACTGACGGCAAGCATGGCAAGCAGCGTAGCAAATGCAGAAGAGTCAGTGCTTCAAACGTTTTTGATTAATGTGGTTTCAAATGCAGTGGCTACCACATCGCAGGAAATTAAAGCAGACGTATATCAGGCTGTGGCGAACGCCACTTATCACTTCGAGTTAAGCCCACAGGAAGTGCGTGGTAACGGTAAAGTCAGTGTAACTGATTTAGTTGTAGCCACTTCGCCTGAAGGTAGTTCGGCAGACGAAGATGCTGATTAGTTCGATGTACTTATTCACTAAAAGCGCCGAAAGGCGCTTTTTTTGTGCGTGAAGCACAGCGTGAAAATAAAAAAACTGTGGTTGGTCAATTTAACAATGTCGTTGGTTAAATACGCTAATAAATTGTATTTGGTTGCGAAGTGAACAGCTTTTTGTTTTTCAAAAATCTATAAAGTCCATATTAATCAATGTTTTACTGAATTGGCATGTTCATTGTAATAGTTTAACTGTTGAGAAGAACTCAGTCAGCGGTAACCAGCGGTAGCGTCACGAAGAAATAAGTGCTGGAAGCCACAACACTACTTTTAACGGAGAAATAATCATGGGTATGTTTTCACGCATAAACGATATTGTTCAAGCAAACATCAATGCGATGTTAGATAAGGCTGAAGATCCTGAAAAAATCATTCGTTTGATTATTCAAGAAATGGAAGAAACATTAGTTGAGGTTCGCACCGATGCAGCACGATTTATCGCCCAGCAGAAAACGTTAACGCGTCACATCGCGTCTGCTAAAAAGGAGGTAGAAGGGTGGCAGCACAAAGCGCAAATCGCAATGAATAATGATAAGGAGTCATTGGCTAAAGCTGCGTTAATTGAAAAGCAAAAATATGTCGCAAAACTTTCTTCTCTTGAAGAACAAGAAGCGCATCTTGCAGAAAATATCGAAAAGATCCAAGGCGATACCGCGCGCCTGAACAGTAAATTGGCGGAAGCCAAGGCTAAGCAAAAAACACTGGTTCAGCGTAAACATTCAGCGCAAACACGCTTGAAAGTAAAACAGGCTGACCATGAAGGCAAAATTGATGATGCCATGATGCGTTTTGAGAGTTACGAACAACGTATTGATCACTTAGAAGCGCAAGTCGATGCGTATGACTTAACAAAGTCAAATGAAGCAACTTCATTACAAGCACAGTTCGACGCAATGGAAGCGGATGAAGCTATTGAAAAGGAATTGGCTGAACTTAAAAAGAAAAAGGTCGCGTAAGCGACCTCGAGTACCGCAAGCCCATATTGTAGATATCGAAGTAAGCATTTTTGGAGAAGATGATGAAAGTACCATCACAAAAGCGAATTTATAGAGACCTTGATTCTGGAATCATTTCAGGTGTGTGTGCAGGGGTTGCACGTTATTTTGATATAGATGCAGTATGGGTGAGAGCGGCTGCCGTTGCTGGGTTGTTTATCGCGACACCTATTACACTGTTAGCTTATGTTGCAGCCGTAATTTTATTGCCGAGATTAGTGTAATGAAAAACTTTCTAATTGCATTGGTCATCGCCATTATTCTGGTGAACTGTTTAGGCAGTTTGGTTGATAGCTGGTTAGGTATGCACCTGGTTATGTCAGATGAATTACTAAGTCCATGGGAAAACGTAGCAGTATTGTCGCTAGTTGGCGTAGTCCTAGCTATCGTTGGATTTGTGGTTGCTGTAAGCGTTGTTGGCACCATTTTGTTAGCGCTTGGCGCGGGGTTTTTAGCGCTGTTAGTTGTGGGCGTAAGTGCATTTTGGCCAATAATACTTATCGCAATTGCGCTCTATGCACTGAAAAACCGAAATTCTGCCGCCTATAAGCAGCAAAATGACGGAAATATGCACCATAATGTATAATCATCATAATTTTATTTAAGTTGTGTTAACGTAGTAAAAGATGGTGATATTAGACAGCCGTCATAAAGGTTTCGCATTTTTCACATAGTATAAAGACCACGAATAGCTGACCTCCGTCGGCTATTTGTTATTTAAAAGGAAGGTTGGTGTTATATGAGACAATCTATTAACTCAAAACGGATAGCGATTGTCGCTGTGGTGATATTTTTGCTTTTCTGGGTAATTGGTTGGTACTGGAGTTTATCCCCAGATACATTTGATGTTAGAAAGCGCTTAGAACAAAACTCACCAGTTGAAAATCCAACCAATATTGCGGGTTACACATTGACCACCACTATGATCGATGTGTCAGAAACCTTAATTGATAAGCCAGGTGGGTATCTTTCTAACGATATTACTCCTCCCGGCATCTTTTTAGATAACATGCCTGCATGGGAGTTCGGTGCGCTGGAAATGGTGCGCGATTTGGCACTTTCAATGCGCAAAGACTTTAGCCGCTCTCAATCTCAATCTATTGAAAATCCGTATCTTACAAAGGCCCATCCTAAGTTCAATATGGATCACAAAAGCTGGGCATTGCCTTCTTCTGAATCAAGTTATGCCGACGGTATAGCGCTTCTAAAAAAATACCGTGACGAGTTAGCCAATACCCGAAATACCGACAGTCAGTTTTATACTCGAGCAGATAACTTACGCGAGTGGTTGAAACAGGTAGAAAAACGTTTGGGTAGTTATTCACAAAGACTTAGTGCCAGCGTAGGATCGGCGAGAATAAATACCGATTTGGCGGGTGACTCCAATGCTAAACAGTCTTCTCCGGTAGCCAGCCAGCGTGTAGTTAAAACGAGTTGGTGGAAACTAGACGATAATTTCTATGAAGCACGCGGAGCTACATGGGCTTTGCTTCATTTTCTAAAAGCCGTAGAAATTGAGTTCTACGACGTGCTGGAAGATAAGAATGCATTGGTTAGTCTTCAGCAAATTATTCGGGAACTGGAAGCGACACAACAGTCGGTATTTAGTCCCATGATTTTAAATGGCAGCGGTTTCGGCATGCTAGCGAACCATTCTTTGGTAATGGCAAACTATATTTCTCGTGCAAACGCTGCTTTAATTGAACTTTCAGAACTTCTTAATCAAGGATAATTAATGAAAAAGGGTCTTATAGCTGCCGCATTGGGATGCGCATTAGTTTCAGTTTCATCTCATGCAGACACTATCGCAGGCGTTTACGTTGGAGCGCAAGTATGGCAAACCGACACGCAGGGTGGTTTTGCTGATAGCAACAACACTGCCGATTTTAACTTTGACGATGAAACCAATACGGCGCTATACATTGCCTTTGAACATCCTGTACCGTTTTTACCTAATGTAAAAGTAAATCACACTACACTAGATAACTCGGGCACCACAACGCTTCAGTCTGAATTCACTTTTGACGGCGAACTATTTACTGAAAGCACAACGGTTAATACTGATGTGGAACTTGATGCCACCGATTTCATTTTGTACTACGAGTTATTTGACAACGACTTAGTAAGCTTTGACTTAGGTGTTAATGCGAAGTACATCGATGGTGCACTGTTCGTTGTAGATAGAGCAAGCGACACGAGCGGGTCAGCAGAATTTTCTGGCATTGTTCCGATGGCTTATTCAAAGGTTCAATTAGGTTTACCGTTTACAGGTTTATCAGCATACTTTGAAGGAAGTTATTTGTCGTTTGACGACCATGAACTAAGTGACTATCAAGCTGCAATTCAGTACTCATTCATTGAAAGCTTAGCCGTTGATATGACGCTTCAGGTGGGTTACAGAAATGTAACGGTTGATATCGAAGACCTTGATGATGTGTACGCTGATATGGAATTTGATGGTGTATTCGCAGGGCTAGAACTTCACTTCTAAGCCTCAACTACGGATTTTAAAGGGCGGGGCTGCGATTGCAGCCTCGCCCTTTTTATTGCTTCTCGCCCAAATTCAATTGTGTTATTACCTATTCGCACAGTCATTAGCACTTTCAGTAATAAAAAAGTTTCATTTATTCTTTTCTCTTCTTGAAGAAAGCCGTTAGCCTTAGCGCCATTGATAAAAGGCTAAAAGACTATGTCACAAGATTCTAATTCGAACTCAGCGCCAGGCGCGGTATTAAACGAACAGCAGTGGAATGCGATTACGCAAGCCATTGCAGGCTTAAATCGTGATCAACTTACTTGGGTAAGTGGTTATGCTGCGGGCATGGCTGCTGCGCAAGGTGGTTCGGTCGCACCAATGATGCAAGGCACTCCTGCAGTAGCGGGTGATGCGCCAACGCTAACTATTTTGTACGGTTCACAAACCGGCAATGCAAAAGGTGTTGCTGCGCAATGCCAAGCGAAAGCTGAAGAAGCGGGCTTTAATAGTAAGCTAGTTAGCATGGCTGATTACAAGCCGCGTAACTTGAAGGCAGAAACTCACCTTGCGGTATTTGTGAGTACCCATGGTGAGGGCGACGCGCCAGACGATGCTATTGAGTTACATGAATTCTTGGCGGGTAAAAAAGCCCCGAAGCTAGCTAATACCAAATATGCCGTTTTAGGCTTGGGTGACAGTAGCTACGAGTTTTTCTGTCAGACGGGTAAAGATTTCGATGAACGCTTAGGTAAACTTGGCGGCAAAGCCATTATTGAGAGACTAGATTGTGACGTCGACTATGAAGCGGAAGCCGAGGCATGGCTGAGCAAGCTAATCGACTCGCTAAAAGACGATTTTAGTGCTGCTCCGCAAGCTGCAGTAGCGGCGCAAACTGGCGCGGCAGTACAAAGTGTAGCAGCGCAAACATACACGAAAAAAGCGCCGTTTAAAGCAACCTTAATTGAATCACAGAAAATCACAGGTCGTGATTCCGTTAAAGATATACGTCATATTGAGATAAGCCTTGAAGGTAGCGGTATTACCTATAAGCCAGGTGACGCACTTGGTGTATGGTTTAAAAATGCGGCATCGTTGGTGTCAGAGCTTATAAGCATTTTGTCACTAGACGGCAATGCAGAAGTATCTGTGGCTGACGCGACCATGTCACTCACCGAAGCGTTAACGTCAAAGCTTGAATTAACACTAAGCTACCCTAATTTTATTAAGTCATATCAAGAGGCGACGGGCTCTGAGTCGCTGGCTGCACTAATGGAAGATAAAGCGCAGCTACGCACTTACATGGCTGAACGTCAAATCATTGATATTGTTCGCGACCATCCGGGTAAACTTTCTGCACAGCAGCTTGTCGATGCTCTGCGACCACTAACGCCTCGCTTGTATTCTATAGCATCTAGCCAAGCCGAAGTGGAAGAAGAAGTACATTTAACCGTAGCTCACGTCGACTATGAAGCGTTTGGGCATCGTCATCAAGGTGGCGCGTCGGGCTTTTTGTGTGAGTATTTAGAAGAAAATGGTGACGTAGAAGTCTTCGTTGAGAACAACGACAACTTCCGTTTGCCTGCTGATCCGAATACCCCTGTCATTATGGTTGGTCCGGGCACGGGTATTGCGCCGTTTAGATCGTTCATGCAAGAGCGTGACGTACAAGGTGCTGAAGGCAAAAATTGGTTGTTCTTTGGCAACCCACATTTCACACAAGATTTTCTGTATCAGGTGGAATGGCAAAGTTACGTTAAAGAAGGTCTGCTAGACAAAATTACGCTTGCATTCTCTCGTGACCAAGAAGAAAAAGTATATGTTCAGCACCGTTTACTTGAAAACGGGAAAGAAGTGTACGAATGGCTAGAGCAGGGCGCGCACTTCTATGTGTGTGGCGATGCAATGCACATGGCGAAAGATGTAGAGAACGCCCTAATTAGTATTGTGCAAGAGCACGGCGGTAAATCTGAAGCCGATGCAAAAGCCTATGTTGTAGAGTTACGAAAAGCGAAACGTTATCAGAAGGATGTCTATTAATGAGTAACGAAAAATCACCATTTATCGTTGAGGGCAAACTGGCTGACAACGAGCGCTTAAAGCGCGAAAGTAATAATTTGCGTGGCACAATTACGACCGATCTTAAAGATGATCTGACCGGTGGCTTTACAGCTGACAATTTCCAGCTCATTCGTTTTCACGGTATGTACCAACAAGACGACCGCGATATTCGCGCTGAGCGTGCAAAGCAGAAACTTGAACCGCTTCACAATGTGATGTTGCGTGCCCGCTTACCTGGTGGTGTTATCACTCCAGACCAATGGTTAGCCATTGATAAGTTTGCCGCCGATCACACAATGTATGGCAGTATTCGTTTAACTACCCGTCAAACGTTCCAGTTCCACGGTGTGTTAAAGCCAAAGATTAAGTCTATGCACCAAATGCTAAATAAAGTGGGCATCGACTCTATTGCTACGGCAGGCGACGTAAATCGAAACGTACTTTGTACGTCAAATCCTGTGGAATCTGAGCTACATCTTCAAGCGTTTGAGTGGGCTAAAAAGATAAGTGAACACTTACTTCCTAAAACTCGAGCGTATGCAGAAATTTGGTTAGATGGCGAGAAAGTAGAAACAACTGAAAAGCCTGTAGAGCCTATTTTGGGTGATAACTACTTGCCGCGTAAATTTAAAACGACAGTAGTTATTCCTCCGCAAAATGATGTAGATGTTCATGCGAACGATCTTAACTTTGTGGCGATTGCAGAAAACGGCCAGCTAGTTGGCTTTAACGTACTTGTGGGTGGTGGTCTTGCGATGACCCACGGTGATAAGAGCACGTATCCACGAAAAGCATCTGACTTCGGATTTATTCCGCTTGAAAACACGCTCGACGTTGCCGCTGCGGTTGTAACAACCCAGCGTGATTGGGGTAACCGTGTTAACCGTAAGAACGCAAAGACCAAGTACACTTTAGAGCGTGTAGGGGTAGACAACTTTAAAGCTGAAGTTGAAAAGCGCGCGGGTGTGACGTTCCAAGAAAGTCGACCTTACGAGTTCACAGGTCGCGGCGATCGCTTTGGCTGGGTTGAAGGCATTGACGGTAAATACCACCTTACCGTGTTCATCGAGAACGGCCGTATTTTGGATTACCCAGGCAAAACGTTAAAAACAGGCTGTGCAGAAATTGCCAAAATCCATAAAGGTGACTTCCGTTTAACTGCCAACCAGAATTTGATTATTGCCGGTGTAGCGCCGCAAGACAAAGACAAGATTGAAGCATTAGCCCGTGAGCATGGATTAATAGCACCATCAATTTCAAACCAGCGACTAGATTCAATGGCTTGTGTTGCATTGCCAACCTGTCCACTAGCCATGGCTGAAGCTGAGCGTTACTTGCCTGATGCCGTTACAGAGTTGGAAGGTTTGCTAGCTAAGCACGGCTTAGAGGAAGACAGCGTTATTTTCCGTGTAACAGGCTGCCCGAACGGTTGTGGTCGAGCGATGCTGTCTGAAGTTGGCTTAGTAGGTAAGGGCCCAGGTAAATACAATTTGCACTTGGGTGGAAACCGAGAAGGTACGCGTATTCCACGTATGTATCGAGAAAACATTAGCGAACAGGAAATCATGGCTGAACTCGATACGCTGCTTGGCCAATGGGCGAAGGAGCGTGAAGCGGGTGAAGCGTTTGGTGATTTTGTGGTTCGCGCTGGTGTTGTAAAACCAGTAGTAGACTCCGCACGGGATTTCTATGACGAATAATACAGCGACAAAGCAGCCTTTAACGCTCGATATCAGTAAGGAAGCCCTTGCTGATATCAATGAGACGTTGGAGAAAATGACAGCGCAAGAGCGAGTTGCTTGGGCGCTGGAAAACTTGCCCGATACTCATATTGTGTCTTCGAGCTTCGGAGCACAGTCGGCGGTTATGCTGCATATGCTTACACAGGCACAGCCAGATATTCCAGTTGTGCTTACCGATACAGGTTATCTTTTTCCTGAGACCTACAAGTTCATTGATGAGCTTGTAGAGAAGTTGAAGTTAAATCTTCACGTGTACAGTGCAGATATGTCTTCTGCATGGCAGGAAGCGCGGTTTGGTAGACTTTGGGAACAAGGCATTGAAGGTATTGAAAAATACAACAAAATGAACAAAGTCGAGCCTATGCAGCGGGCATTAAGTGACCTTAATGCGGGTACATGGTTTGCGGGCTTGCGCAGAAGCCAGTCTGACACTAGAGGAAAGCTTCCGGTACTTCAAAAAGTAGGGCAGCAGTTCAAACTTTACCCAATCATTGATTGGAGTAATAAAGACCTACATTATTATTTAAAAGATAATGATCTATCTTATCATCCGCTCTGGGAGCAAGGGTACGTATCCATTGGTGATTGGCATACTACACAATCTCTTCAGGAAGGAATGAGCGAACAAGATACGCGTTTCTTTGGATTGAAACGCGAGTGTGGACTGCACGAGTTTGGTGACGGTATTTAACTTACGTTAAATACCTCGCCCAATACCGTCTTTATGCTAGTTAAATAGGCTTCATTGGGCGATTTAGTCACTAATTTATACAGCTCACTGCCCACCGAAGTGAACTTGTAATACACCAAAGCAACCCCCGACATTTTACTAGTTAATGAGATATTTTCATTAACACATCGCCACGTGACTTGCTGACCTTCAGCATATTCACCGCTTTCAATCTCGCTCGCGTAAATTAATTTCATTTCCTGCAAAGACAACAAATCAGGGTAACTCAACCCAACGTTGGCTAAGTTTATCTGTTCGGGAACGGGGCGCTTTAAAAGAGAGAACAAGCCTTTACGTTTGTGGTAGCCCACTAATATGCGCGGCACCGTGTCGTTATTTCTTCTACTGGCCACATTTGCAGCCTTGTTGAATACTTGGGCATCCCTATGTGTTAACGTTTTTAATAGCTGCAGGGTACGCAGTGAAAAGCTACCTGGGCGCGCTACCTCAACGGCAAAAATCTTTCCCCATAATTCCTGCATAGGTGGGCTATAAATTTCCTCAGCCATGGTACTAAATGCAAAAAACCAGTCGGGATCAAGATTATCGCTAGTTTGTTCGTTGATCGTCACATTTAATGCTATATTTAATACAGCTTGAAGATTGCTCGCTTTTTGGGTTTCTAAAATTTGTTTTCTTCGTTCTAGCGCATGCTTTTGCTTTTTAGGATCAGGAGACATCATAGAGGGGCTAATGCCCACTCTGGCAAACCATGAAAGCATGCGTTGGCGACTAGCATCGGTTTTCATTGCGTTGCTGGCCGCTTTCTCAGCCGCAGGCGATTCTGCTGTCACCTTGACAGTCTTCTCCTCTGTTTCCTGAGGTTTTTTGACTTCAGGGGAAAAGTGCTGGGATGTAATCTTCATAAATGCTTAAATGATCGAATGTAAAATGGCATGTAACATGAGAGCACTATTGCATTGCGTAACCCATTTATCAATGTAATCGTCGCCTTAATACAATGAGTAGCGCATTCTTGTTTTGTATGTATCGAGGAAATGAGCGGTAATGTCGGCAATGGATTACGATAACGACGAGTTAATTTTTTTAGATGATGATGGTTCAGTTGAAGAACAAGTTTTGTGGGGCAAAGACTGGAACATTCTTATTGTCGATGACGATGAAGAGATCCACACGGTAACGCGTCTCGCGTTATCTGATCTCATCGTAAACGATAGAAAGTTAAACTTTATTCATGCTTATTCTGCAAAACAAGCCAAAGAAATGCTTCATGAATATGGCAACACCATTGCCATAATCTTACTTGATGTCGTCATGGAGACAGATGACGCGGGCTTTGATGTTGTTAAATACATCCGCGAAGACATGAAGTTAGTTGAACCTCGAATTATTCTGCGTACAGGCCAGCCCGGCTACGCGCCTGAAGAGCAAGTCATTAAAGTTTACGATATCAACGACTATAAAACGAAGACTGAACTTACTCGCGCTAAACTCCTTACCACTATTATTTCCTCGCTTCGCTCGTATCAACAAATTGTGACGATTAGTCAAAGTCGTGCAGGTTTAGAAAAGATTATTACTTCTTCAGCCAACTTGTTTGAAGAGCACTCAGTAAAAGAGTTTTGTGAAGGCGTAGTTACTCAGATAAGTTCGCTTATTGGCTTAGATTCTGAGGGTTTACTCTGCGCAAGAGCAGGTTCGCTGCTGGATAGAGAAGACGAAGAGGTTTACGTACTTGGTGCAGCTGGCGAATATGCGAAATATATTAATCAGCCCGTTTTTACTCTCAAGAATCTTGAGATTGAAGAAAATATTAGCCGTTGTCTACGACTGAAAAAGCACATATTTGAACCTAGTTGCTCTGTGCTTTATATCAGCCGCGCAGGTTTTGAAGCCGCCGTTTTTGTGCGTCAAACCCATGAAATAAGTGAGTTAGACAAGCACTTACTTGAAGTTTTTCTTTCAAGCATTTCGGTAGGCTACGAAAACGTCAATCTTTTCCATGAGTTAAGAAACGCCGCATTTCGAGATTGGTTAACGCGTCTACCTAACCGCAACGAGTTTATCAATATGTTAGATAAACCTAATTTGTTTGCGGGAGAGAATTACAGCGTAGCCCTTATCGATGTGAACCATTTCTCTGACATTAACGATGGGTTAGGGCAAGAAGTTGGTAACGAACTGCTACGTGCCATCAGCGACCGCTTTCAGTCATCTTTTGACAGCATAGTGAAAAAAGGCCGCATAGGCGCCGATGTTTTTGGACTTATCGGCCCTGACGAACTGGTATGCCCAAAGTCTATCAATAATATTTTCCAGTCTTCGTTTCAGGTTGGTGATCACACCCTTCCGGTAAACATCACCCTTGGATTGTGCAAATTAGACAATAAGCGCCACATCGGCATTGAGATCTTGAAGCGTACCAATATTGCGCTAAACCGAGCAAAGAAAAACCTCACCGATAACTTTGAATATTACGCCAAAGACATCGAAGATCAGACGACTTGGCGTCTAGATATGATTCGCCAACTCAGAAGCGACTTTGCAGCAAGAAAGCTGGAATTGTGGTTTCAGCCGCAAGTGGACTTGCTGAATGAAAAAGTGGTTGGCATGGAAGGCTTACTACGCTGGCCCAATGGGGAAGGGGGATACATTTCACCTGCCGTGTTTGTACCACTTGCCGAATATTCAGGTCTTATCGTTGATATCGGTGAATGGGTGCTAGAAGAGTCATGCCGTCGTCTTCAGGAGTTGAAAGAGAAAGGCTACGGCCATCTAAGAGTTGCCGTTAACATCTCTATTCCGCAGTTCCGTGACAGGCTATTTGTAGACAAAGTGAAGCAGGCGCTATCTAACGCAAATTGTGACCCAAGCCTTTTGGAGCTAGAGATCACAGAAAGCGTAGTGATGGATGAACCGCAAATCGTAATAGACGCATTGCGTTCATTGAAAGAATTTGGCGTTCAAATAGCTATTGATGACTTTGGAACGGGTTTCTCTTCAATGAGTTATCTTCAACAATTGCCGTTAGATCGTTTGAAGGTAGATCGCTCTTTTGTCAAAGATATCAAACCCGGAGCCAGTGCTGTACTTGCTGAAACCATTGTGACTTTAGGGAACAAGCTCGGCTTATTAACTATTGCAGAAGGTGTAGAGAAGCGAGAGCAGGCGAGTTACATGATAAAACTAGGATGTGACGAGGCTCAGGGTTACTTGTATGCGAAGCCGATGCCGTTCGATGCGCTTTTAGCGTTTCTTGAAGAACAAGATTAGGCTGATAAAACAGACGCAATACTGCGCTTTAGGGCAGGAAGAATCTCAAGCTCGAACCAAGGATTCTTAGCCAGCCATCGGTTGTTTCTACCTGATGGATGAGGCAATACAAAATGGGACTCAGATGGTGTCCGCACAGCCTCAGTCAGCGTTTTGAATTGTGGAAGATAATACTGTTGTGAGTAGCGCCCGACATAAAGCGTTATTTTGGGTTTTAAATAGAAGAGAAATTCATTGTGCCACGTAGGCGCACACTCTTTTCTAGGTGGTGCATCGGCGCCATTTTTATAACCGGGGAAGCAGAAGCCCATTGGCATTACCGAGACTAAGCGCGGGTTATAAAAGGTCTCTCTCGAGACAGAAAGCCAATCGCGTAAACGATCCCCGCTAGGATCCTCGAAAGCTGTTTCCCGTTCATGCGCTTTTAGCCCCGGCGCTTGTCCAACAATGAGTATTTTGGTTGATGGTGCAGTGTTAAAAATAGGGTTGGGCTCTTGTGGCAAATAAGGGGCGCACAGCCTGCAATTCCTTGCTTTAACCACCAATGCGTTGTGCCCTTTCAAATTTTTCTCCAAATATTTCACTTTGTCATACTTTTGTCATAAAACTATGATCTCAGTTTGACTATCTCGTGTATATACAGTATGTTTAATAGTGACAGTAGTAGACTGTAACACAGGAGAAAAAACATGCGTAAAGTAGTACTAACCCTAGCTCTATCAGCGGCCTTTGGCATTGCGCATGCGGAATCTGGAGATAACCAGCTTTTCGATTGCATGGATGCGAAAACATTCGAAATGAATAACCAATGTATGTCTGACAAAATCGGCAATAACATTCGTTTCCGTGATGCACAAGCAAAATTGATCGACATTGCAAGCGAAAGTCAGGGTGACTACGCCATTGCAACAATGACGTTCGATCAAGAAAATATGCACATTGATATCGTAGCACATAAAGATTCGCTTAACGCGCTTGCTGCGAACCGTAACTAATTTTTAGTTAACACACAGAAGCCGGCGACAATTTCGCCGGCTTTTTTGTGTCCGTTAGAAAATCCTATTCAGTCCATTAATGGCAGCAACTCGATAAGCTTCAGCCATGGTCGGATAATTAAATGTAGTGTTAACGAAGTAATCTATGGTATTGCCTTCGCCCTTTTGCTGCATTATCGCTTGGCCGATGTGTACAATCTCAGAAGCACGTTCGCCAAAGCAATGGATCCCTAAGATCTCTTTTGTTTCTCGATGAAACAAAATTTTCAAACTTCCTGTCTGCGTAGACGCAATTTGCGCTCTGGCCAAATGTTTGAACTGGGCTCTTCCCACTTCATAAGGCACTTTTGCTGCAGTAAGCTCTTGCTCTGTTTTTCCTACAGAGCTAATTTCTGGAATGGTATAAATACCAGAGGGTATGTCTTCTACCAATGCCGAATGCGTTTTTATGCCAAGCATAGCTTCCGCGGCAAAACGACCTTGGTTGTAAGCTGCAGATGCTAAGCTTGGATAGCCGATAACATCGCCGACCGCAAAGACATTGTCTACGTCGGTCTGATAATTTTCATTTACTCTAAGCTGACCTCTGCCATCAGCTTTCAAACCAATATTCTCGAGTCTAAGAGTATCTGTATTACCCGTTCTTCCGTTAGCAAATAGAAGACAATCTGCACGCATACGCTTGCCCGACTCTAAGTTTAAAATAACCGAGTCATCGGTAGCCTCAACTGAAGAGTAGGCTTCATTGTGACGGATGAGTACGCCATTGTTCCACAGGTGATAACTGAGTGCGTCAGAGATCTCGTCATCTAGAAAAGACAAAAGTCGATCGCGCATGTTTACCAGGTCAACTTTAACACCTAAGCCTCTGAATATGCTGGCATATTCGGAGCCGATTACCCCAGCGCCATAAATTATGATGGACTTGGGATCGTGATTTAAAGATAAGATCGTGTCTGAGTTGTATATTCGAGGATGGCTAAAGTCGATGTCTTTGGGGCAATACGGGCGTGAACCTGTTGCGATAGCAATTTGACCGGCAGTGACTGTATCTTTCGAGCCATCTTTACGGGTAATCTCTAATGTATGCGCATCTACGAAGCTGGCTTCACCGTGGAAAAGCGTTACGCGGTTTCTATCGTAGAATGAAGAACGAAGTCTAGTTTGGCTTTTTACCACACCGCTAGCATGGCGCATGATGTCAGAAAACGTAAGACTCTTACTTAAGTGGTTGTCGGCAAACAAGGGAGAAGAGTTATATTCAATAAGACGACTTACTGAGTGACGAAGGGCTTTCGATGGAATGGTTCCCCAATGGGTACAGCCCCCTCCCACTGCCTCGTAGCGCTCAACCACGGCTACTTTTTTTCCGGCTTTGGCAAGCTGCATTGCAACGCCTTCTCCACCAGGACCTGTGCCAATAACTATTGCGTCATAGTGATACGACGGGGCTTTAGTTTTTTGCTTCGTTGCCATCTTACTTTCCCATGTTGTTACTTTTGTAATGCGATGTCACCACTAGGTTGGCCGCAATACAAAATGAATGATTCTGGTTTTAGTATAACTACCTTACTTGCTTTGTAATTCCAACTATAGAATAAAAAAAACCACATAAGCAGACACTTATGTGGTTTTTATAGGTTCAACTCGTAATGCAGTGCGTTGGCTTATGCCATTTGCAGGGACAAGCTTTGTAGCTGTGTCCATTTCTCTTTCTGTACAGCAAAGGCATGTTTCAGCTCTTTATATTTATACGCAAGTTCTAATCCCTCAATGCTGCGCTTTAGCGTGCGTTGCTTAACGCGCATCACGCGTTTTTTCGTTGCGTAATAATCACTCATACGCTGCATTAACAAATCGTATTCTTCTTGTATGGTGTGCATCATTTCTTCTGCATTGGGTAACAGCGAGACTTTTTCACTTGCTCTTTGCAGCTGCATGGCAGCCAATGCTTTCTCGATGCGCTCTTCTGGTACCTTGCGAAGGTTTGACGTAAGACCTACCAGTGATAATCCTTTAATAAGCCATTTTGTAGGATCAAACTGATACCAGCGAATGCCATTACGGTAGTCGTACTCAAAAATATGATGGTAATTGTGATAGCCCTCACCAAAGGTAAAGAAAGCAAGAATACCGTTATCACGTGCTGTATTCTTATCGGTGTAAGGCTGGCTACCCCAGAAATGAGCAAGAGAATTGATGAAAAAGGTTACGTGGTGGACTAGCACCAAACGAAGTACACCTGCCACTAAAATCATGCCCAGCACATCGCCGTTTAAATAGCCCAGCAGACCTGTGATCCCAAAGTTTGCAGCTAATACAATAGGTAAATAATAGTTGTGCTGCCACATTACCACTTTATCTTTCTGCAGATCTTTACAGTTGCTGTAGTCGTCGTAACGCTTTGCTTGATACTCACGCAACATCCAACCGATGTGTGCAAACCAAAGGCCTTTCTTCGCTGAGTAAGGATCTTTCTCGTTATCATCAACATGACGATGATGAACCCGATGATCTGACGACCAGTGCAAAATACTATTTTGCAGCGCCATGGCACCACCAATAGCAAGAATCACTCGAACGACCACATTGGCGTCGTAGGTTTTATGCGACCACAAGCGGTGATAGCCGGCAGTAATTGACATACCGGTGAAATAGAATAGAAATATAGCTGCACCGATTTCTGCCCAATCGATGCCTTGATATGCCACCCACAGCGGCACACCAATAAACGCAATTGCGCCAGATATTATAAATACCAGCACATTAGTTAGGATAAGAGGAGGTTTTTTCATTTTATACAACTTGGCTTACAACTGTTCGCTAATTTATCGTTTTACGAGGCTTCAGGCAAGCAAAACCCCGATTAGTTCTGCTTACATGTGTAAAGTTTAATTATAGTAAAGCTACGCTGAAGCGCTCGTTATTTACGGATTTTTCTGCTTAATCCTTGTTTATAAAAGAGATGATTCTGTTTCTATTTCCCCACTGGTGTGTGTTGCGATAAACTACACGTGCTAGTCTTTGATGTGCGGAGTTTGATTGCGTTAATGGCTATTCAGATGACGCTAGGGCTTCAATCCCGAGCGCTAAAAATCATCAGGCCGTTAAAAGCTAAATCAACATATGGTGCTAATGTGAGTCGACAAGAACAGAAATTAAAAACCCGCCAAAATATCATCCATGCTGCATTTTCTTTGCTTGATGAAAACCGCAGCTTATCGGCAATCAGCTTGCGTGAAGTAGCCAGAGAAGCTGGTATAGCGCCTACGTCTTTTTATCGACACTTCAAAGATATGGATGAATTGGGTTTAACGCTGGTAGATGAAGCTGGTTTAGCACTGCGTCAGCTTATGCGTCAGGCAAGGCGACGTATAGCCTCTGGTGGCGGCGTCATCCACACCTCCGTTGAGACTTTCATGGAGTTTATCGCTGCCAACACTAACGTATTTCGTCTATTACTTCGCGAACATACCGGTACGTCGTCAGCTTATCGACTAGCAGTGTTTAGAGAGATTCAGCATTTCATCGACGAGTTGACCGACTATATTATTGAACAGCAAGGTGTGGAATATGCGTGTGCGCAGTTGCAAGCTGATGCCATGGTAAGACTTGTATTCAGTGCAGGTGCTGAAGCACTAGAAGCTGATGATAAACTTCGCCGCGAAATCGGTGAGAGAGTGAAAGCGCAACTACGTTTTGTTCAAATTGGCGCAACGCAAAAAAACGCATAGTTGAATCAGTGGCGTGCGACCATTGAGGTCTCTATCGCTAGCTTTAATCAAAAGCCTTCTTATTCTAATACAACCTTATAGTGATAGGGGCCTTTGTCTTTTCAAAGGCCCATCGATTTTAATGATGCACTAGCTCTTGCGTGTAAGTAAAACGCCAGCCTCAATGTGATGAGTAAACGGGAATTGATCGAATAGCGCCGATTGAGCAACGTCGTGAGTTTCATTCAAAAGCTCAAGATTTTGCGCCAAGGTTTCAGGGTTACACGAGATATACACGATATTATCGTAATCCTGAATCATTCTAAGTGAGTCTTCATCTAAGCCAGCTCTTGGCGGATCCACTAATACAGTCGTGAAATTATAGGTGTTTAGGTCAATGCCTTCCAAGCGACTAAATGTGCGCTCACCCTTCATAGCCTGAGTGAATTCTTCAGCGGCCAACCTAACGATTTTCACATTGTTAAGCTGATTTTGCTCAATATTAAACTGCGCGGCCTGCACGGAAGGCTTAGCTATTTCCGTACCTACTACATTATCGAAGTGAAGTGCTAGCGGCAGCGAAAAGTTACCTGCACCGCAATACATTTCCAGTAAATCGCCTGAGAGCGGCTTTACACAATCTAGCGCCCATTCAATCATTTTACAGTTCACTTCAGCATTGGGCTGGGTGAAACTATTTTCTATATGTTTGAATATGAACTCTTTGCCATTAACGGGTAAGCGCTCAATAACAAAATCGTCATTGATAATAAGCTTTTGCTTTCTCGCTCGGCCGATAATATTTACTTTCGGAAAGTGAGCCTCGAGTTTCGTTTTTAACTCTCTTGCAGCCTGTTCCCAATTTTCATCTAACTGACGGTGGTATAAAAGGCTGATAACAAGTTCACCAGACAGCGCAGAGAGATAATCGATTTGAAAAAGCTTCTTTCTTAGCGCTTCATTCGGTCTTACTTCTTCAAGCAACAATGCCATAGCATCGTTTATTGTTTTACAAGCAGGAGGAAAACTATCTACGCGATACTTCTCTTTCGTTTCCTGATTGAACATGATGTGAAATAAATCATCACCCTCATGCCATACTCTAAATTCGGCACGCATACGGTAGTGAGTTGGTTGCGATGGAAATACGGACAAGTCAGGCGCATTGAACGGAGAAAGTAACGCAGTAAGACGTTCTACTTTTTCGTCCAACTGAGCTTGATAGCGTTGTTGTTCGGCCGCGGTCATAAAATTCTCCATTCAATATTAAGGTCGCGAATTGTAGCCCCTTAAAAAATAACTGCAACACGCGCTACCTACTTATGCACAACTATTGCTCGGGAAGTATTATTAAAGAAGTTGTAGTAAAAAATGCTGTATTAAAATTAAACAATACTGATTCTTTGCCGATAATAAGAAAGAGGATAGTGAGGATCAAATTATGAACGTGGGTCAAATTAAGGCTTTCATGGGCGATCAAAAGGTTGATCAAAAAGCAGATCAAAAGGCATCTGTTCACCCGAACGAAGCATTGAAAAAGCAGTTGCAGCAAGATGGATTGCAGCAAGCAGCTGAATTTTCGAAACAACAAGCGGCATCAGTATCTGTTTCAAGTAGCCAAACTAGCATCGGCTTACGCGTGGTAAGTAGTAGTCTTAACCAAGCGTTAGAAATAGATGGGCAAAAACCGCAAGAAACCAAAGAGAAAAATATTGAAGAGAAGTCGAACAGTTTGTTTGACTTTGAAAAGGTCGCCAGAAACGTACTTAAGTTTGTAGGTGGTGTTATTAGAGGTGCGGCAAACGGTGGTGCCAGCGAAGAAAAGCTAAACGGTTTATTTAGCCAAGCGAGAGAAGGCGTAAGCCGTGGATTCGCGATGGCAGAGAAAGATCTCGCTGGTTTTATGAATCAAGAGATTGAACAAGGAATGACAAAAAGCCGCGATCTCATTGATACGGGAATTAATGATCTAGAAACCGATATATTTGGTCGTCAGCAACCAAATGCAGTCACACTTTCATCATTAAATGCTGTTTCTGCATCGGATGAGAAAAGCGGTAGCTTACTTATTCGAACTAAAGATGGGGATGAGGTGAGTTTTAGCTTCGAAAGCCTTCGTTCGTTTCAGGCGTCCCAGCAACTTAACTTACAGGCTCAGGCTTCTCAGGAGCAATCTGGCAATAGTGGTGAGCAAAGTGAAAGCAGCTTCTCGACGTCTTACACAGAACAAACGTCGTATCAATATTATGAGCGTAGCGGTATTAGCTTTTCATTGAAGGGCGAACTTGATGAAGATGAGTTGGAGTCGATAGCTGATTTAGTTGGTCAAGTTCAGGATCTCGCCGACACCTTTTACAGTGGTGACATCGACAAAGCGTTTGAAGAAGCATTAAGTTTAGGTTTTGACGATAAAGAGTTGGTTGGCTACGCATTGCAGCTGAACAGAACAACACAGACCGAAGTATTAAAGACATATGAGAACATTCAGCATTACAACGATGATAAAAGTGATAATGCTAAGTTCGGGAATGTAGTTAGCCCGATAGCTCAATATTTAGAAAAGATGATGGACACCTTCGCTAATGCTGAAAGTAAATTAGCGAGTAACGAAGACTACAATACGCTAATTGGTGGGTTGATCAGTGAAATGAAAGATGTGCAGGTGCCAGACCTTGTATCTGCCATAAATAGATTTCATGCTTTCAATCAAACATTACTCAATGGACTTCCTCAATCTGTTGAGACGAGTGAGTAACTAACGATTCATTAATATAAAAGCCCGGTAGCGAAAGCTAGCCGGGCTTTTTTATAGCCTTTAAACCGTACGTAGAATTACGCGTGTTCGACTTTGTCCTTTGCAGGGCGAACTTTTAGCGTTCGTTCCTGAAAGATTGAGTCGTTGGTTTTATCGATAACACTGTTTAGGTCGTCTGTTACAACCTCGATAAAACCGTATCCTTTTCGTTTTCCAGTTTTGCGATCCTTCATTAAGCGAACCGACTGTACTTCAATAAAGCTACTGAAGTATTCCTTTACTGCGTTTTCGTTTGCTCTATAAGGCAAATTACCCACGTATAAGGTTTCTACTGATCCGTCATTAGAATGTGCTCTGGCATCTGAGGAAGATGGACTTTGAATAAGAGACGCTAGCCAAGGAGTAACGATACCGCTGATCAGCAGAGCTGCTGATACGGTTAGTGGAACATGGACGTTTAAACTAGCAGAAGAAAATAACAAGTAACCTGCAATTGCAAAAATAGCGCTAATAACAGCGCATTGAATAAAGCCTACTTTCATATACCTACCTTTCTATTGTTTATTATGGTGTTGGAGGCTGTACATAGTTTACTCATTTGTAACAAATTGAACAATAAAATGTGAAAAAACTAGTCGAAAGATGCATTGAGCAACGAGAAATGATGCAGAAATGAGCGGTTAACACCAAAAGTGGCTTAAAAAGCAAAAAAATCCAATTTAAGTGTTGATCTTTCACAGGAGGTATCTATAATGCGCTCCACGTTCTGAGGGGGCTTCGAGAAAAACAAAGCCAGCTTAGCAACAAGTGCGAAACCAAGTTTTCAAACAAATAAAAAGTTTAAAAACATGGTTGACATCGAAAATAAACGATGTAAAATGCGCACCTCACTCGAACAGGGTGGGTCACTAAGAAGCAACGGTTTTTAGTGAATGTTCTTTAAAAATTTAGACAAGACAATCTGTGTGGGCACTCGTTAAGAGTGTCACAACGACGATTCATATTTCGATATATTTAATTGAAGAGTTTGATCATGGCTCAGATTGAACGCTGGCGGCAGG